>Ga0185299_10000492_pt1 | contig 105499 bp, 84 predicted proteins | sample PaiPotPPA55metaG_FD_128002 | JGI IMG/M metagenome (GOLD analysis project Ga0185299, IMG submission 128002) | Iron sulfur acid spring bacterial and archeal communities from Banff, Canada, to study Microbial Dark Matter (Phase II) - Paint Pots PPA... ... | reverse complement strand
CTATTCCGGGCGCAGGGTCAGGATGCGCGGGCCGTTCTCGGTGACTGCCAATCGAGCGCGGCTTCCCGGTGCCTATTCCGGGCGCAGGGTCAGGATGCGCGGGCCGTTCTCGGTGACTGCCACGGTGTGTTCCCAATGCGCCGCCCGCGTGCCGTCGGTGGTGACGACGGTCCAATCATCGCCGAGCACCTTGGTCTGCGTGGTGCCCAGCGTCAGCATCGGCTCGATCGCAAGGACCGACCCCACAACGAGTTTCGGACCGCGCCCGGGCGCACCCTCATTGGACAGGAACGGATCCATATGCATCTCCCGGCCGATCGCGTGCCCGCCGTAGCCGTCGACGATGCCGTAGGAGCGGCCGTGCTCGCGCTCGACGGCGCGGGTGCCGAGTTCGATGGCGTGCGAGACGTCGGTGAGCCGGTTACCGGGCACCATGGCCTCGATACCGGCCTCCATCGACACCCGGGTCGCCTCGCTCAGCAGCCGGTCGGCGTCGATGATCTCCCCGACGCCGAATGTCCACGCCGAATCGCCGTGCCAGCCATCCAGAATCGCGCCGCAGTCGATCGACACCAGATCGCCCTCGGTGAGGATCTCGTCCGCGGCCGGAATCCCATGCACCACACGGTCGTTCACCGAGGAACAGATCGATCCCGGAAAACCGTGATACCCCTTGAAGGAGGGCACCGCCCGGGCCTCGCGGATCACCTGCTCGGCGACCTCGTCCAGCTCCAGAGTGGAAACGCCCGGCTTGGCCGCCGCGCGCACGGCAACCAGCGCCCGGCCCACGATCGCCCCGGCCGCCGCCATCGCATCCAGCTCACCGGAGGTGCGGAACGGCACCACCTTCTTGTTCTTGCGGCCGAAGACCATTCGCGTCAGCGACCCAACGCCTGCAGCATGCGCCCGTTGACCTCTCCGACCTCGCCGACACCGTCAACGGAGACGACCAGGCCGTCGTAATGCTCGAGCAGCGGCGCGGTCTCGGACTGGTACACGTGCATGCGGTTACGGATGACGTCCTCGGTGTCGTCGGCGCGGCCGCGGGCGAGCATGCGCTCCACCACGACGTCCTCGAGGACCTCGATGCTGAGCACGGCATCGAGCTCGTGGTCGGACTCCTTGAGCATCCGCTCCAGCGCCTCGGCCTGATCGACCGTGCGCGGATAGCCGTCGAGCACGAACCCGTTCACCGCATCCGGTTCGGCGATGCGCGACTCCACCATGCGGTTGGTCACGTCGCTGGGCACCAGATTGCCCGCGTCGAGGTACTTCTTCGCTTCGGTGCCCAGCAGGGTCTGCTGGTCGATGTTCGCACGGAACAGATTCCCCGTGGAGATGTGCGGCACACCCAGCTTGTCCGACAGCAGTTCGGCTTGTGTGCCCTTACCGGCACCCGGCGGACCGAGCAGTACGAGTCTCACTTGAGGAACCCTTCGTAATTTCTGTTCATCAGTTGGCTCTCGATCTGTTTGACCGTATCGAGGCCGACGCTCACGATGATCAACACCGAGGTGCCACCGAACGGCAGCTGACTCGCCGCGCCCCCGCTGCCGCCGATATGCAAGAACAGGTTCGGCAGCACGGCCACAGCACCGAGGTAGATAGAACCGGGGAGGGTGATTCGGCTCAGTACACGATTCAGATAGTCCGCGGTCGGCTTGCCCGGGCGATACCCCGGAATGAAGCCGCCGAACTTCTTCATCTCGTCCGCGCGTTCCTCCGGGTTGAAGGTGATCGCGACGTAGAAGTAGGTGAAAAACACGATCAACGCGAAGTAGATCGCCACGTACACCGGATTACCCGGGTTGACCAGGTATTCCTGAATGATCTTCTGCCACCAGCTGCCCTTGCCGCCCGAAGTGTTCTGGGTCAACTGGGCGATCAGGTTCGGCAGATACAGCAGCGAGGAGGCGAAGATGACCGGGATGACGCCGGCCTGATTGACCTTCAACGGCAGGTACGTCGAGGAACCGCCGTACATCTTGCGCCCGACGACGCGTTTGGCGTATTGCACCGGGATCCGGCGCTGCCCCTGTTCTACGAAGATGACGCCGACGACCACCAGGAAGACCGCGACGATGACCACGCCGAAGATCAGGCCGCCGCGACTGTCCAGAATCGCCTTGCCCTGACTGGGCAGGCGCGCGGCAATACCGGCGAAGATCAGCAGCGACATGCCGTTTCCGACGCCGCGTTCGGTGATCTGCTCACCGAACCACATCACCAGCGAGGCGCCGGCGGTCATCACCAGCACGATGATGATCATGCCGAAAATGCTCTTATCGGAAAGGATCTTGTCGCCGTCGGGACACCCGCGCAGCAGCTGCCCCTTCGCCGACAGGGCCACCAGGCCCGTCGCCTGCAGAACAGCCAGCGCCACCGCGAGGTACCGGGTGTACTGCGTCATCTTGTTCTGGCCGGACTGGCCTTCTTTGCGCAGTTCCTCGAAGCGGGGAATGACGACCGTGAGCAACTGGATGATGATGCTCGCCGTGATGTACGGCATGATGCCGATCGCGAACACCGAAAGCTGCAGCAGCGCACCACCGGAGAACATGTTGATCAGCTGGTAGATCCCGGCCGAATCGCCACCGGAAACGATGTCGACACATTTCTTGACGACCTTGTAGTCGACACCGGGCGACGGCAGCGACGCGCCGATGCGATACAGCGCGATCAGGCCCAGCGTGAAGAGAATCTTCCGCCGTAAGTCCGGGGTCCGGAAAGCCGACACGAAGGCGGAAAGCACAGATCCTCCTGGCTAACGACATGTTTGGGGTCTCATGCCCGGTTTCGACACGTCTTGGCAGACAACACTTGAACTCTAACAGCGACGCCGGACGGGCTTCGCACCCGTCCGGCGTCTGTGTATACGGCGACGTCCGCGAGGCCCCTGCGTGGTTACGCAAGCTACGGCCTCCGGGGCCGCCGTCTACCGTCGCTGCATAGACAGTACTTGTCAGCCCAGCTCGGTGGCGGTGCCACCGGCTGCAGCGATCTTCTCCTTGGCGGAGCCGGAGAACTTATCGGCGCTGACCTGAACGGCCACACCGATTTCGCCCTCGCCGAGCACCTTCACGAGCTCGTTCTTGCGCACGGCACCGGCGGCGACCAGTTCGGCCTTGCCGATCTCGCCACCCGCCGGGAACAGCCGGGCGATATCGCTGACGTTCACGACCTGGTACTCGGTGCGGAACGGGTTGGTGAAGCCCTTGAGCTTCGGCAGCCGCATGTGCAGCGGCATCTGGCCACCCTCGAAGCGGGCCGGGACATTCTTGCGAGCCTTCGTACCCTTGGTACCGCGGCCCGCGGTCTTGCCCTTGGAGCCCTCACCGCGACCCACACGGGTCTTCGCGGTCTTCGAGCCCGCAGCCGGACGCAGGTGATGAATCTTGATCGGGGTCATGCGTTTTCCTCCTCAACGGTAACGAGGTGGCGCACGACGTTGACCAGACCGCGGTTCTGGGCGTTGTCCTCGCGGACGACGCTCTGCCGGATCTTGCGCAGCCCGAGGGTGCGCAGCGAATCACGCTGGTTCGCCTTCGCGCCGATTGTGCTCTTGATCTGAGTGATTTTCAGCTGTGCCATATCAGGCTCCCTGTCCCGCGCGTGCACGCAGCATGCCCGCAGGAGCCACGTCCTCGATCGGCAGACCGCGACGGGCGGCCACCTCCTCGGGACGCTGCAGCATCTTGAGGGCCGCAACGGTGGCGTGCACGACGTTGATGGCGTTATCGCTACCGAGCGACTTCGCCAGGATGTCGTGGATACCGGCGCATTCCAGCACGGCACGCGCCGCACCGCCGGCGATCACACCGGTACCGGGCGAGGCCGGACGCAGCATGACCACACCGGCCGCCGCCTCACCCTGCACCGGGTGCGTGACGGTGGAGCCGATCATCGGGACGCGGAAGAAGCTCTTGCGAGCCTCCTCGACACCCTTCTGGATGGCCGCGGGAACTTCCTTGGCCTTGCCGTAGCCGACACCGACCAGGCCGTTGCCGTCGCCCACGATCACCAGGGCGGTGAAGCTGAAGCGCCGGCCACCCTTGACGACCTTGGAGACGCGGTTGATCGCGACAACGCGCTCGAGCTGGTTCTTCTCGGCGGCATTGTCGCGGCCGTTGCGATCGCCGCGACGGTCACGACCGCCACCGCGCTCCTGACGACCACCATCGGCGGTGCCGCCACCACTGTTGTTGTTCTGCCCGGCGGGTCCGTTGCCGCGCTGACGTCCCGGCATCAGACGTTCCTTCCGTTCATACGCTTGGTCTGCTTGGTCATCAGAACTTCAACCCACCTTCGCGAGCGGCGTCGGCCAGTGCGGCGATACGACCGTGGTAGTCGTGGCCACCGCGGTCGAACACCGCGGCATCCACGCCGGCGGCCTTGGCACGAGCAGCGAGCAGCTCGCCGACCTTCTTGCCCTTGGCGGTCTTGTCGCCCTCGACCGCGCGCACATCGGCCTCGATGGACGAGGCGGCGGCGATGGTCTTACCGGCCGCATCGTCGATCAGCTGGGCGTGCAGGTGCCGCGCGGAGCGGTTCACGACCAGGCGCGGACGCTCGGTGGTACCGGCGACCTTCTTGCGCAGACGGAAGTGACGACGGGTCTTGGCCAGCCGACGGTTGGTCGACGCGTCCCGGCCGATCGGCTTACGGGCGGCCTTCTGAGCTTCGGTTTGTGTTGATGTGTTGGCCATGGCTTACTTACCCGTCTTTCCGACCTTGCGGCGAACGACCTCGCCGGCGTAGCGGATGCCCTTGCCCTTGTACGGATCGGGCTTACGCAGGCCGTGGATCACTGCGGCGATCTGGCCGACCTTCTGCTTGTCGATACCCGACACCGAGAACTTGGTGGGCGATTCCACCGCGAAGGTGATGCCCTCGGGCGCCTCGATCGGCACCGGGTGGCTGTATCCCAGGGCGAACTCCAGGTTCGAGCCCTTGGCCTGCACGCGGTAACCGACGCCGAAGATTTCCATCTTCTTCTCGTAGCCCTTGGTGACGCCCTCGATCATGTTGGCGACCAGGGTGCGGGTCAGGCCGTGCAGGGAGCGGTTCTGACGGTCATCGTTCGGGCGAACGACCTCGAGCTCACCGCTCTCGGCCTTGCTGATGACGATGGGCTCGGCGACGACGTGCGCCAGGGTGCCCTTGGGGCCCTTGACCGCGACGTTCTGACCCTCGAGGGTCACATCGACGCCGGCCGGGATGGCGATGGGCTTCTTACCAATACGCGACATTGTCCTGACCTCCCTTACCAGACGTAGGCGAGGACTTCTCCGCCCACGCCTTGCTGCTTGGCCTGACGATCGGTGAGCAGACCGGTCGACGTGGAAATGATCGCCACGCCGAGGCCGCCCAGGACCTTGGGCAGGTTGGTGGACTTCGCGTACACGCGCAGACCCGGCTTCGACACGCGGCGCACGCCCTGCAGGCTGCGCTCGCGGCTGGGGCCGTACTTGAGGTCGACAACGAGGGTCTGGCCCACGGTCGCATCCTCGGTCCGGTAGTCGGCGATGTAGCCCTCACGCTTGAGGATCTCGGCGATATTCACCTTGATCTTCGAGTGCGGCGCCTTCACCTGGTCGTGGTACGCCGAGTTGGCATTGCGCAGACGGGTCAGGAAGTCTGCGATCGGATCTGTCATGGTCATAAGTTGACCGCTAACCTTTCTCGCTACGGTTCCCATACAGCACCCGCGTACCTACCGGCACGCGGATGGTGGGCCTATAGCAATTCGGCTGGTCCGAGCGGCTGTCTGCCGCCCGAATGAGTGCATATCACCGGGCCCGCCGCACCGAGGTGCGGACACAGGGGTGCCCTGGCAACTGGTCCAGTGTAGACAAGGCCCTCACCAGGACAAAATCGGGGTCACGCAGGTCACACCCGATGCTCAACTCAGGCAAAATCGCGGCGGCCGAGTTCGTAGAGAGAGTTCGGCGTAACGCTGATCTCGAAGGGCCGCTCCACCACGAGGACCTCATCGCCGGTGACCAGGGCGTTGCGGACGTACCTTCCGCGCTCCAGGTCGAGCGCCTCGATGCGTGCAACTGGCGCGAAGTCGACGATCCAGTAATGAGGCCCGACCACCCTCACGACCGCCGAACTGAAGGTCCGGCTGGATGAAGACATGCACGACATCATCGAGCCGCGAGCTGCGACCCACCGGGCACGTACCCGGGACATCGCCCGGCGCGAGCTTCAGTCCGCGGCAACGATCGACGAGTTGCCGGAGTCCGAAAACAGCGATTGATGACGGCATACTCACGGCGCCCAGCTAGACCGATACAGTCGCATCCTCCGGCGATACCGAGGTGTGAGCAATGAGTTGGCGGCCGGTCATCCGCAAAGTAATGGTGGCGGCCTTCGGGATGGTGTTGTTGCTCGTCGGCCTGACGGCGGTTGCGCCGCAATGGTGTTCATCGGATTGCTCGGTGCAGGGTTCATCTGGGGCTCCGCGCGGGAGTTGATCACGACATCGACCAGCACGCCGGCGCCGAGTCCTCCCCTCCGAACGACTCGGCGCCGGCGGCTACTCCTCGACGGTGAGGTCAGGGGCGCAAACGTACGTGTAGTGCGGTGAGGCCTCGGATGGCGAAGCTGGTGCGCAGCTGCGGTTCCGCACCGGCGAGTTGCAGGTCCGGGTAGGTGTGTAGGAGTCGGGCAACTCCGACGGCACCACCCATTCGTGCCAGGGGTGCACCGACGCAGAAGTGGATGCCGTGGCCGAACGCGAGGTGCTGACGGTTGTTGCCGCGGTCGATGTCGGCGCGTTCGGGATGGTCGAACGTGCGGGGGTCGCGGTCGGCCGCGGCGACCGATATGACGATGAGTTCGCCGGCGTCGATCCCGTGGCCGCCCAGCTCGAGTGGTGCGGTTGTGAAGCGAAACGTGGTCTCACTCGCGGGCGGCCGGAACCTGAGCACTTCCTCGAGAAATGCGGGAATCCGATCGGGATCACTGCGCAGTCGGTCGCGGGAGATGTTGTCGGACAGCAGCATTGCCACGGCGTTGCCGATGAGGTTGGCCGTGGTCTCGAATCCCGCGACCAGCAGCACCAGCACCATGCTGGTCAGCTCCCGGGCGGTCAGGCGGTCGCCGTCCTGTTCCGCGGCAATGAGTTCGGACAGCAGGTCGGACTCGGGGGCCGCGGCCTTGGCGGCGATCAGTCCGTCGATATAGGCGACGAATTCAGCCGCTGCGGTCATCCGCTCACGTGGGCTGTACTCGCTGGAGACGATGACGGTCGACCAGGCCTCGAATTTGGTGCGGTCGCTCTGGGGCACGCCAAGCAGTTCGCAGATCACCGTCATCGCCAGCGGAACCGCATAGGTGTCCAACAGATCCTGGCCGGCGTCGGCGGCCGGCGCCATCCCGGTCAGCAGCGCATCGGCGATCTCGGTGATGCGTGGTTCCAGCACGCTGACGGCCCGGCTGCTGAGGGCTTGGTTGAGCAGAGTCCGCAGCCGTGCGTGTTCGGGCGGGTCGTAAAACACCAGCATGTGCGCGAACGGGCCGCCCTGGAGTTGGTGCCCGGCACCGTTGGCCCGCAGGGCCGTCGCCGCCGCGTCGGATCCGATGCGTTTGCTGATGGCGGGATGACCGAACGCCTCCTTGGCCTCGGCGTGCCCGGTGATGAGCCAGCCGGTACTGCGGTCCGGGAACCGAATCTTGTTGACCGGCCCACACTGGGGGATGTTCTCATCGGCCTGCGCAAGCGCGAGGAGCGCCGCCTGCACGGTACCGGCGAGCTGCCGAGCACCAAACGCCTCAGCCGGGACGATGCGGCCGAAAGGGCAAACATCGCCCCCAGTTACGTCGCCAAACTCGAACTGAACAAGGTCGGACAGCCCAGCCTCGGGGTCCTGCGCGCCTTGCTCGACTGCCTGCACGGTAGCGAGGAGGAGTGGCAGTACATATGTGACCTCGCCGGTTATCACGCCCCCTATCCGGGCCTGGCGGGAATGAGCCCATCGATGGAGATGCCCGAGCTGACGGTGTTCCAGAATGCGCTGACCCCGATGATGCACACCGAGATGGCGGAGGCCCACACCGACCTCGTCTCCTACTACTCGAGCCCGATGCGCATGCTGGTCGCCGCGAACCACGCCTACTTCGACACGTTTCCCGACCAGGAACCGGGCATGTACATGCTCGAGTGGAGTTTCACGCCGCAGGGGCACGAGCAACTGATCACGTGGGAAGAACAGGTCCGCTGGGGAGTGGCCTGGCATCGCGGGATCATGGGCCGCTACGGCAAGACCGAGTGGGCGCTGCAGGCGCATCGACGGTTGTGGCAATTCCCGGAGTTCCGGGAGATGTGGGAATCCGGCGGCGTCGGGTACGCGCATTCGGACGACTGGGAGGTGCAGGTGATGGTTCACGGTCGACCCCACCGCATGACCATGGAGAACTGGCTGATGTACAACGACACCGACGCACCGATCATGCGCTCGAGGGGCCGGCTTTACCCCCTCGACGACTGATCCCATACCCGATCGCCGGACGGTTCTGTCGCGGCGGCGTTCCGATAGCAGCACCTAATGCGGCAGCGAACTCACTTCAGCTCCGCCGCCGACGAAACGACGACCCCGTAGATGTCGCCGATCTGGGCGAGGGCGGCGTGGTGGAGTTGCTCGGCCGTGACCTCGGCGACCGGCGAGCTCAGGGGCCTGGTGGCGCAGGCGTCCGCGACGACGGTGGGTGTGTTGCCGCGCAGGAACGCGCCCTCGGCGGTGAAGGTGACGCACATGTGGGTCATGAAACCCGCCAGGATGACGTTGGAGTTGCCTGCGGCGTCCACCTTTTCGCCGAGATCGGTGCCGATGAACGAGCCGGGAGCCTGCTTGACGACGACCGATTCGCCCTCGATCGGTGCGACCTTCGGATGGATCTGGCCGATGTCGGCGGTGACGTCGTAGGCCGACCCCGCGCCGCCATCGTGCATGACGTGGATGACCGTCGTGCCTGCCGCGCGCGCCCGGCTCAGCAGGTCAGCGGCGGCGTCGAGGGCGGGCTCCCAGCCGGTCAGCTCCATGACGCCGCGGGTGTAGGTGTTCTGGTAGTCGATCAGGATCAGCGTCGCCTCGGCCAGCGTCGCCGGGGTCCGATCGAGGCCCTCTAGTTCGCGCAGTGTGGTGTTCATCGACATTCCTTCCGGTGGATCCACCACCCGATGGTGGCCGATTTCGACAGTATTGGCACCCGTTCATGTCAGCAATGTCATGTAACCTGCAGATTCAGACATCGCTCGAACGGAAATCCATGGCCCCGATCCAGCGGCTCATCGCCGTCGTCCTCTTCGATCGCGTCGACCTACTGGACGTGACCGGCCCGCCGGAGGTGTTCTCCCTGGCACGGCGCGAGATGGATGGGCCGACGGGCTATCGGGTCGTGCTGGCCGCGCAGTCGATGGATCCGGTGACCACCTCCGCGGGCGTGCGCGTGCTACCGGACATCACCTTCGACGAACTGTCCACTCAGCAGATAGATACTCTCATCGTGCCCGGCGCGGTCGAACCGGACGAGCAGGCCGGAGTACGTGCCGTCGCGGATCCGACTGTCGTGCGGTGGGTCCGGACGCTCGCCGCACACACCCGGCGAGTGACATCGGTCTGTGTTGGCGCCCACATCCTTGCCGCCGCAGGGCTTTTGGACGGCAAGCGGGCCACCACACACTGGTCCACCGCCCGGCAGCTCGCCGCGGAGTATCCGGCGATCATCGTGGACGCCGACCCGATATTCGTCCGCGACGGAAACGTCTGGACCGGTGCGGGTTTGAGCGCGTGCATCGACCTGTCCCTGGCCCTGCTCGCGGATGATTTCGGTGAGGCTCTGGCGTTGCGTGTGGCGCGGCAACTGGTGGTGTATCTCAAAAGACCCAGCGGGCAGAGTCAATTCAGCATCCGCCTGGACACCGCCTCCCCCACCCGCCGCGTCGAGGAGATCCGCCACCACATCACCCGCAACCTCGCACGACCCCTCAGTGTCGCCGACCTCGCCACACAGGCCTGCGTGAGCGAGCGCCAGCTGACCCGAATCTTCAAGCAGGAACTGGGAACAACCCCGGCGGCATATCTCGAATCGGCCCGCGTCGAGGTGGCCCGCCAGCGCTTGGAGAGCACCGACGACACCCTCGACCGCATCGCCACCGCCTGCGGCTTCAACACCACCGACACCCTGACCCGCGCCTTCCGCCGGCAGCTGGACGTCACCCCGGCGGAATACCGCAACCGCTTCCGCATCGCGTAATCGCCTGGGCCGCAGGCCCGGCCCAGGTATCGCGCCTTACCGGAGGATTCCCGCGGTTACAGGCCCAGGGAGCTCAGGAGCCCGCCGATTATCGGCAGGGAGTCCGCACTGCCGGTGCCGGTGCTGCACCCGGCGCTGCCCGCAGCCTGGACGGTGACCGGGACCGGTCCGATGATGATGCCGCCGCCCGGCTGTGTGCCGCGCATCCAGAGATCGTGGGTGCCGGAGGTGGTCGGAGTCCAGGTGGCGGTGGCGTTCTGGCCGGTGCCGGACCGGTAGGGCTGCTGGGTGCCGATCGTGGTCGCGGTGCTCAGGTTCGTGCCGTCCAGGAAGTAATACCCGGTGATCCCGGTCTGAATCTTCTCGGCCTGCACGGTCAGTGTGTACGACTGGTTGACGCACTGCACCGAACCGGACACCGTGATGTATTGATCGGCGGATGCGGGCCCCGCCAGCGATACCGTCGTCACCCCGGCGATCGCGACCCCCGCCACATAAGAACCCACGCGGACCAGCTTCGAACGCTTCACGGTAGTACCCCTTCGTCATGTACTTCTCAAAGAGCCTGTCGCTCAGGGTAATCGGAATCCGGCCGATGGCGTTACCGATGGCAGTGGCCTGCTCGGCTACAACGTGACCAGCCCCAGCTGCCGCACCTGGGCGAACACGTCCGCGACACCCCACACCTCGGCGATCCGGCCCTCGACAAAGCGGAAGATGAAGATCTCGTTGTAGGTGACCGATCGGCCGGTGGGCGCGTGTCCCATGTACTCACCCAGATTCGTCCCCGTCACTACCTGCCGTGCGACGAGCTTGTCGTCCGCCAGGATCACATCCTCGGGCGCCACGTGAATATCCGGATAGGTACGCAGCAGAATCTCCCACACCCGCAGAAAGGCCGCCGGCCCCGACACATCCAGCGGCAACGAGGTATGCAACACCGCATCGGCCCGCACGATCTCGGCGATCGTCTTCGAGATCAGCTCCAGCTCACCGGAATTAACCGCATCGTGCAGGCGCTCGAACGCCACCCGGTTCCGGGCCTGCCGCGTCTCCTGAGCCACAGACATATCGGGGCTCCTCCCTGGTTCATACGAACGAATACATCCGTAAGACGAACCCCGGCCCCGAAGTGTGACATGCAGCAAAACGTCGGGGGTGACCAGTTGCCATGGCCGTCGAAGGTTCAGCGGCGGCCGGCCATTAATAAAGGCCGACGTGGGAGGGCGTCAGGCTCATGTGCCGAGCAGCGACATGGGGCATGTTCCGCCCTTGTCCTGGGGCTCGGCTCCCGTACCGCCGGCGAGCAGACCCGCAGAGTATGGTACGCGAACGAACGTCGGTCGAAGCTCCGGAGCGGGCGGGTCGTAGTAGCGGTGAAATGTGGGCGTGGACGCCGATGACATCGGCGGGTTGATCCACGCCCAGTCGGTCGGGCAGCCGCGACCGGCGCGCTTCTCGCTCTCCACGTGGTTGATGAATTGTTTTGCGACAGTGTGATGGTCGACGATATATACGCCCGCAGCTCGGAAACTGTGCAAAACTGCAAAGTTGATTTCGAGCAGTGCGCGGTCGCGCCAGAGTGTCCACTCCCGCCGGGTGTCCAGGCCCAGTCGTTCCGCGACGACCGGCAGCAAGTTGTACCGATAGGAGTCGTTGAAGTTGCGGGCTCCGATTTCGGTATTGACATACCAGCCACTGAATGCAACGCAGGGGTATTCCAATCCACCCGCGTCGAGAGTCATGTCCGAAATGGCAGGCAGTGCATGCCATTTCAGGCCGAGCTCGGCGAACCACGGATACTCAGGGTGGGTGATATCGACCTCACAGACGAGTTCGGGTGGAATATCGAAGTACTGCAGCTTTTCCGCGGGACCGGCCACGATCAGCGGCAGCACGTCGAACGCCGTGCCGCGGCCCCGCCATCCGAGTTGACGTGCCAGATTCGTCAGGTCGGTGTGGGCAGGGTCGCCCAGCACAGTGCCGTCGGCATTGCGATATCCGGCGTAGCGGATGAGTTGCGGGTTTACAATGCGGAACTCGTCACCGCTCTGCGACCGTGCCGGGCCCACCGTGATGGCGGCCCGCAGCGCACCGTCGTTGGTGGCCAGTCGCAGGTGTTCCCAGCAGGCTTCGGCGATATCGACGGCGGTCGTCGCGTCACGCGCGTCGATCAACTCTAGGCTGCGCCAGTGGCGGCGGCCGACGCAGCGGGCATGGTTACGCCAGGCGAGTTTTGCGCCCAGCACCAACTCTTCCCGGGTTTGGCAGTACGTGCCGGTGTCGGCCAGTTGCGTGAGCGCCGCAGTTCGCCGCTCGTCGGAGACGTCGGCCAGTTCGGGCGAACCGAAGAATTCGGCACACTCACGCAGACGGCGCTGACTCTCCAATTCAATGTCAGGACCGGTCGGTACTTTTGGGGACAACGTCACGTCATCACAGTCGCTTCCTTGGTTCGTACCATAAATCAGCGGTACGTTACATCAGCTGATGGCGCATCACGCTAGCATCCGATTTCACGCGACGAGACCGTATTGAATAAATCAGCACCGAGGGCATGGCCGGGGCCCGATTAATCGGTGAATTAAATAGAGCATTCATCTGCCGAAAGCAAGATCTAATATCAGATGTTATCGACGTCACATCACTGAATAGATAGCGTGACCGGCAGTTTCATTAATTCAACACTTCGAACGGGCATGAGCGATGGAAATAGTCCTGCCCGCGCGGAAACATTCCGGACTCTTCTAATGACCAAGCAATTGCTCGGCCCGTCTAGCGGGGTCGACACGACACGCAAAAAATATTAGGCGCTCTATTGTCGGTGCGCACTGCTTTTAAAACCGGGCGGTGGGTTTATTCGATTTCGGCCGGGCTTGCCCGGAAACCACGGGAAACGATCGATGGATGCCCTCGAAACATCCGCCCTACTCCGCAAAGACCTCGCCGGCGGTGGTCGCGGTCGCGGCGCGTTGCAGCGCCGGGCATTGGAGACGCAACGAGCCCGGCATGACAGGATTAATGTCATGCCGGGCTCGGCAGTGTTGCTAGAGGAGTCAGACCAAGACTGGTCTACTCCGAGCCGCTGTCTACCAGCTGGACTTGTGCACGCCCGGCAGCTCGCCGCGGTGCGCCATCTCACGCAGGCAGATGCGGCACAGGCCGAACTTGCGGTAGACCGCGTGCGGGCGGCCGCAGCGCTGGCAGCGGGTGTAGGCGCGCACCGCGAACTTCGGCTTGGCCGCGGCCTTGATCTTCAGAGCTTTCTTAGCCATATGCTCAGTTCTCCTTGAACGGGAAGCCGAGGTGCTTGAGCAGTGCGCGACCCTCTTCGTTGTTGGTCGCGGTGGTCACCACGGTGATGTCCATACCACGCGGGCGGTCGATGCTGTCCACGTCGATCTCGTGGAACATCGACTGCTCGCTCAGGCCGAACGTGTAGTTGCCGTGCCCGTCGAACTGCTTGGGCGACAGGCCGCGGAAGTCGCGGATACGGGGCAGCGCGATGGAGACCAGGCGGTCCAGGAACTCCCACATGCGATCGCCGCGCAGAGTGACCTTCGCGCCGATCGGCATGCCCTCACGCAGCTTGAACTGCGCGATGGACTTGGTGGCCTTGCGGATCTCGGGCTTCTGACCGGTGATCAGCGTCAGGTCGGCGACCGCGCCGTTGATCAGCTTGGCATCACGGGCGGCGTCGCCGACACCCATGTTCACCACGACCTTCACCACGCCCGGGATCTGCATCACGTTGGTGTAGGTGAATTCGGTGTTCAGCGCGGGCTTGATTTCCTCGCGGTAGCGCTGCTTCAGGCGCGGTTGCACCTTGTTCTCGGTGGATGTCATCTCAGATGTCCTTCCCGTTGCGACGGGAGATGCGAACGCGCTTGCCGTTCTCATCAGTGCGGTAGCCCACGCGGGTCGGCTTGCCGTCGGAGTCGACAACCATCACGTTCGACACGTGGACGGGCGCTTCCTGGGTAACGATGCCGCCGGAGCTGGCGCCACGCTGGTTCGCGGAATTCGCGACATGCTTCTTGATCCGGTTCACGCCCTCGACCAGGACCTTCTCGTTCGCCGGGTAGGCCTGAATGACCTTGCCCTTGGCGCCCTTGTCCTTACCCGAGACGACGATCACGGTATCGCCCTTGTGCACCTTCATGTCAGAGCACCTCCGGAGCCAGCGAGACGATCTTCATGAAACGCTTCTCGCGCAGCTCACGGCCGACGGGGCCGAAGATGCGGGTGCCGCGCGGATCGTTATCCGGCTTGATCAGCACCGCGGCGTTCTCGTCGAACTTGATGTACGAACCGTCCGCGCGACGGCGCTCCTTGGTGGTGCGCACGATGACGGCCTTGACGACCTCACCCTTTTTGACGTTGCCGCCGGGGATCGCATCCTTCACGGTGGCGACGATCACGTCGCCGATACCGGCATAGCGACGCGACGAGCCACCGAGCACGCGGATGCACAAGATCTCCTTGGCACCCGTGTTGTCGGCGACGCGCAGTCGCGACTCCTGCTGAATCACTTCAGCTCCTCCTAGACCTGGACGAAATGCACGCCGGATTGCCGACCCGACGGGCATGGTCAGTTGCCTCGCGAGCGCGCGCCTGCCAGCGGTTTTGCATGATCGGAAGATCAACCACTGTGGGTTCGCGGCCGAGATGCGGGCACAGGTGTCCCGCCAGCAACCGGTCAAGTGTAGCGGGCGCCCAGGTCGCACCCAAATCGGGGTGGATCCAGGCCCTCGACGGCGCGCACAGGTCGATTCAGGTGTTCCTCAGCACATTCCCGTAGCCTCTGTCCGAACACACGGCTGATCATGTACGCCGCAGTCATGCACACGCATCGGGGAGAGGATTTTTCGTGAGTTCGTCGCGCCATCCGGTCCGCCTGGATCGCCGGTCGTTCCTGTTCGCGCTGGCCGCCGCGCCGGTCGTCGCCACGCTGGCCTCCTGCAACGGCAGCGATCCCAAGCCGCTGACCGGGCCCGACATGTCCGGATTCGATCCGGGCATCCGCCCGCAGGACGACCTGTACCGGCACGTCAACGGCAGCTGGCTGCAGCAATATCAGCTGCCGCCGGACAAGACCAGCTTCGGCACCTTCGCCGAGGTGTCCGACCGGGTGGAGGGGCAGCTGAAGGACGTCATCGACGGGATCAAGGACCCGGCGGACGGCACCGATGCCCAGCAGATCCGCGATCTGTACGACGCGCGCATGGACGTCGACACCCTCAATAAGCTCGGCATGACCCCGCTGGCCGGACCGTTCGGCCAGATCGACGGTGCAGCAACCAAGCCCGATATGGCCAAGGTCATGGGCGGGCTGCCGCTGGGCGGGCTGATCGGGCTGGGCATCGGCATCGACCGCAAGAATTCCAATGCCTATCTGCCCTCGATCAGCCAGTCCGGGCTCGGCATGGATTCGCAGTACTACAGCAAACCCGAATTCGCACAGTACCTGTCGGCCTACAGCACACTGCTGCAGAAGTTGGCCGCCGGCGCCGGATTCCCCGATCCGAACGGATCGGCCCAGCGGGTGCTGGCGCTGGAAACGCGGATCGCCGCCGCCTTCTGGGATAACGTCAAGACCCGCGACTCCGACGCCACCTACAACCTGAAGTCCTGGGATGAGACGAAGGCGCTGGCGCCCCAATTCGATTGGGAGCCATGGCTTGCCGGCAGCACCAACCGGCCGGAGAAGCTGTTCGACAAGATCGTCGTCGGCGAGCCGTCCTTCGTCACCACCGCCGGCCAGATCTGGGCCGACATCGACATCGCCACGTGGCGCGACTATCTGAAGCTGGCCCTGCTGCGCGACTACGCCAAGTACATGACCAATGAGCTGTCCGACACGAACTTCGACTACGTGAAGGCGACCAGCGGCGTGCAGGTCCGTCCCGAATTGTGGAAGTCCGCGGTCGGCGTCGTCGACGGCAATGCCGGCATGCAGCTGGGAAAGCTGTACGCGGCCAAGTATTTTCCGGCCGAGGCCAAGGACCGCGCCAAACAACTGGTGGACAATCTGCTCGCCGCCTATCGGAAGAACTTCCAGAATTCCAGCTGGATGTCGCCGCCGACACGCGGGGCGGCGATCGCCAAGCTCGGCAAGATCACCGTCAAGATCGGCTATCCGGATACGTGGGTGGACTATTCGAAGCTGCGGGTCACCCGCGGCAAGCTCGTCGAATCCCTGCTCGCCATACAGGCTTTCGAATCCCAGCGATCGATGAACAAGCTCGGCACCCCGGTCGACAAGACCGAATGGGGCATGACCCCGCAGACCGTGAACGCCTACTACGAGGCGACCTCCAACTCGATCAACTTCCCCGCCGCGATCCTGCAGGCGCCGTTCTTCGACTCCGGCGCCGAACCGGCGGTCAACTACGGCGCGATCGGGGCCATCATCGGCCACGAAATCGGCCACGGCTTCGACGATCAGGGCTCGAAGTACGACGGCGACGGCAACCGCCGCGATTGGTGGACCCCCGCCGACCGCGCCGCGTTCGACGCCAAGGTTCAACAGCTCATCGCCCAGTACAGCGTGCTGGTGCCCACGGGCCTGCCACCGAACGACCACATCAACGGCGAACTGACGGTCGGCGAGAACCTCGCCGACCTGCGCGGACTGATGATCTCCCTGTCCGCCTTCCGGATCGAGCAAAAGTCCGACAATCCGAACTATCTGGATATGTTCTGGGCCTGGGGCCGTAACTGGCGCGAGAAGCAGACCACCCAGGCCACCGAACAGCAGATCGCGACGGATCCGCACTCCCCCAGCGAATTCCGCTGCAACCAGGTCGTGCGCAACCTACCGGAGTTCTACGCGACGTTCGGGGTGAAGGACGGCGACAAGCTGTTCATGGCGCAGGATCAGCGGGTCAGCCTCTGAGATAACTGGCCTGAGCGTCCACTTTTCGCACCGAGAACGCAATCTATGACCCGGCGGAGCGAAAAGTGGACGAGGAGACCAGGGTGGTCCAAATTTCCGCTACGTCGGCACGGGCAAGGGCTCCAGGTCCCATGCACCGCCCTCGCCGAGCTCCAGTCTTTGCGTGTGGAATTGGTCGACCGTGCTGCGGTGGGCGACGCTGACCAGCATGGTCTCCGGGACCTCCGTCCGGATCAGCGTGTAGAGGGCATGCTCCAGTCCCTCGTCCACCGCCGAGGTCGCCTCGTCGAGGAACACCAGTTGCGGGCGGACCAGCAGGATGCGGGCGAACGCGAGCCGCTGCTGCTCGCCCGGGGACAGGATCTTCGCCCAATCGGCCTCCTCATTCAGGCGGTCGGCCAGCTGCCCCAGATGCACCCGTGACAGCGCCGCACGCAGGGCGTCGTCCGGAATCTCGCCCGCGGCCGCGGGATAGCTGACCGCGGTGCGCAGGTCACCGAGCGGCAGGTACGGGATCTGGGAGAGGAACAGGGTGCCGTTGGCACCGGGGCGGCGGATCGTGCCCGACCCGTACGGCCACATTTCGGCGAGCGTGCGCAGCAGGGTGGTCTTACCGCTCCCCGAGGCGCCCTTGACCACCAGCGCATCTCCGGGACTCAGGCGCAGGTTCAGCCCGTCGATCAGCAGTTCGCCATCGGGGCGGCGCACCGCGACCTGTTCGAGTTCGAGCGCACCCTCGAGATCGAATTCGTCGATCGCGGGCAACGCGCGGGACTGGGTGTCGGCGAGCTGCATGCCGTCCAGACGAATGAGGGCGGCGCGATATTGCGTGAAGGTGTCGTAGTTGTTCCGGAAGAACGACAGCGCATCGTGCAGGTTGCCGAATGCTCCTGCGGCCTGCTGCATGTCGCCGAGCGTGACGGCGCCGGCGAAGAACCGCGGCGCCTGCACTATCCACGGGAAGACCTGCGAGGCCTGTGTGATCACCAGATTCCAGCCCTGGAATCCGGTCTCCTGGTAGACAACAGGCCAATATCTGGCGATCACCTGGGCAAAACTCCGCACCAGCCCGCGCTGCTCGACCGGTTCGCCGCGATAGAAGGCGATGCTCTCGGCATTGTCGCGCACGCGTACCAGCGCGTACCGGAAGGTCGCCGTCGCGGCCTGATAGCGGAAGTAGGACCGGATCAGCGGGCGGCCGATCCCGAATGCCACCACCGAGCCCAGCAGCACGAAGATCATGACCAGGAACACCATTGCGCGCGGGACGTGTGCACCCAGGATTATCAGCGGTCCCGACAGATCCCACAGCAGCCCGGTGAAGACCACCACCGATACCACCGCCTGGACGGCGCCGATGAACAGGGCGTGACTCTGCTCGACAACGGTCGTAATGTCTTCCTGCACACGCTGATCCGGGTTGTCTATGGTCGAATCGATGAAGCGGCTGCGATAGAGCGCGCGGCCCTCGAGCCAGTCGGCGGTGACCCGCTCGGTCAGCCAGACTCGCCATTGGATCTCGAAGGCCAGACCGAGGAAGTATTCGATCATGGTGCGGGCGACATGGATGGTGGCCAGGACCGAGAACACGATCATCGAATCCCAGAACGCATGCTCCGCGGCGTGCAGGACAGTCGCCTTGCCCGAACTCGCCGCGGACGCACCGTTCTGCAAAGCGTCGAACATGTCGTTCGACTGATAGGTCAGCAGCATATTCATCCGCACCGACCACACGGCCAAGAACAGCAGCACCGCCACGAAACCGAGGGATCGCCACGCCCGCCAGCCGATGAAGTAGGCCCCCGTCAGCCGCCAGAACTGCCGCCCCCACTTGGTCAGGTACACCAGCAGCGCGGCCACGATCACGAACAGCACCACAGTGATGGCAAAGGCCTCGAGCAGCCACAGGCCCGATGCCTGTAACTCGATCCCCCAATCCCTCGACGTTGTCAACCGACTCCCATCACCGGGCGAACCATACTGGCTGCCGTCAATCCGATGCCCTGTTTGTAGACCGTCAATCTGAGAGATCATCCGTAAACCCCGAGAGGCGCGCCGTATGTGCCCGACTTACCGCCCGTCCACGTGGTCGCGCCCGCCCCGGATTCACATGTCTTTCCCAGCTTTTTCGCAGGAAACGATTCGAGGTAGCGTGACGCCACATGGGCATGGATCCCGCGGCGCGCGGATTGTCGGTGGTGGAGCTACTCCGGCGGGACCGGTTCGATGCGGTGTGCGACCTGTTCGCCCCGGAGCTGGCGGGCCTGGTGGCCCCGGACCAGCTGCGAGCCCCGTGGCTGGCGATGCTCGCCACGTACGGGCCGATCGTCGACGTCGGTATCCCGCTCGATGATCGAACGGGCCCGGCGACCACCGTGCGCCTGCCCGTCCGATGCGAGCGAGGCGGGTTCACGCTGATCGTCGCGGTCGACGACGACGATCGGCTGCGGGGACTGCGGCTGACGCCGATCGATGCGACGGCGAACGAGCCTTGGGCCCCACCGGATTACGCCGATCCCGAGCGTTTCACCGAGAGCGATGTCACCGTCGGCGACGGCCGGCTAGCGGTGCCGGGCACCCTCGCCGTGCCCGCGCAACCGGGACCGCTGCCCGCGGTGGTGTTGCTGGCCGGATCCGGGCCGTCGGACCGAGACGGCACGCTCGGCCGGAACAAGCCGCTCAAGGATCTGGCCTGGGGCCTGGCGAGCCGGGGCATCGCCGTGCTGCGCTTCGATAAAGCGACTGTCGTGCACCGTGATTCGATGCCGGCCGAGGTAACCGTGGCCTTCGAATACATCGACCACGCCGTCGCCGCGGTCGCCCTGCTGCGCGACCATCCGTCGATCGATCCCGGCCGCGTACTCGTGCTCGGCCACAGCGAGGGCGGCATGGTGGCGCCGCGCATCGCCGCCGCCGAACCCGCCGTCGCGGGATTGATCATCCTCGCCGGCTCGACACAACCGTTGCACCACACCATGGTTCGCCAGATCCGCTACCTGACCTCGCTGCGCGAAGGTGTCGATATCGACGCAGACCCCACCGTGCAGGCGATCACCCGGCAGGCCGCCCTGATCGACGGCCCCGAATTCTCCGCGTCAACCCCCGCCGCGGACCTCCCCTTCGGCGTCCCCGCCTCCTACTGGCTGGACCTACTCGCCCACGACCCCGCCACCACCGCGGCGACCCTGCGAATACCGATGTTCATCGCCCAGGGCGGCCGCGACTACCAGGTCACCGTCGCCGACGACCTCCCCGCCTGGCGCACCGCCCTTGGTACCCGAGACGATGTCACCATCCGCATCTACGAACCCGACAATCACATGTTCTTCCCCGGCTCGGGCCCCTCCACCCCGGCGGAATACGAACCGGCACAACACGTCGACCCCGAGGTGGTGGGAGATATCGCCGGCTGGATCGCCGCCCATTGAGTGAGGGGCCGGACCCGGGCGAACAGCGCGTACAGGTACCCCAGGCAACCCCCTGTATTTGGGTGCTCGCATCGGGCCACGAGACCCGGTTACGATCCGGAGGGCAGACGACAACAAAGGGGGTCCGACCAATGAGCGATTCGACCACACCGGCACCCGCCGACCACCAGCTACGCCTAGCCCGCGTCTACGACGGCCAAGACCCCAACGGCCGCCCTATAATCGACCGCCCGCCCCTGGATCCCGCACTGCGCAAACCACTCCTGACCTACCTGGAGTCGGCCCCGATAATCCTGGCCGCCCGCAGCCTCGACATCGACGAATTCGCCCCCGGCGACCACGACGTCCCCCTCAACTATCGTACCGACGGCGCCTGGATCTGGGCAGGCTCGGTCCCCCACTACCTCCGCAAGCATGGGTTGGCGCCGGACGCGGAATTGGTCGAGCACGTCGTCGAGCACAGCTTCCACCTCGGCGAGGTGGAAGCCTCGACGAAAAATCTTGCGGTATCGGTGATCACCGGCCTATAGAGTTCGGACAGCGTAGATCGGTTTCCGCGCCAACAAATTATCTCAGCACCGAATCCCGCCGAATCTCGTCCTCGGTCAGGCGACGGTCAACCCAGCATCAACGACAGCCTGACACCTCACCCATTGATATCATTGCCAATCGAGGGAAGCGATTCAATGAATTCCTCCCACGTAGGCAACCGAGCAGGCGGCTCAGATTCTCCGACTTTACTGGTCTCGAACTCCGCACCCATCCACCGACGATTCAATTCACGAAATGCCGTTTGCTTGACCTGCTCAAACTTATCCTGACTAGAATATCGCCGACCGTCGATAACAAAGGATGCAACCCAATCGCCGTCCTTCAAGGTCCGAACTACACAAATATCACGCTGGATATTATCTGTCACTGAGAACCCCTGTGCGCGCACTCTTGCTGATCCAACGCCGCCGCTTCAGCGAACATGCGCTGAATTTTTTCGCGTTGCTCCGAAGTCAGCTCGGCATACTGCTTATATATTGTATTATGATACAAATCAGCCGCAACCGATGCTCTACGGGTTGTTAATTGAAGCTCATATGTATACGGAATACCGGCAACCTCAATTCTTATAACCACCGGAATTACCCGATACTCGGGACTTCCCGACTTCGGCGCTGCGTACATATTTTCAATCTCCAGAATCCTACCACCCTCTCCGGTGCCATAGTACCGTTGCACTCGCTCCAACAGCCGCCCCAACTGCTGGGTATTCTCTACGGTGATGCGGGCCCCCACAGCATCGATAACATCGCCCGCTTCGTAGTACGGTCTAGGAGCACGCCCTTCATGACCTCGTACCATCCGCTGAACCTTATCCAAAATTCCTCGAGCATCTTTCGTGCGTACGTTGGTGTTCGCCCCGTCAAGCCCGACGATAAGGTGTTCAAGTTCCGCTCTCACCGCCGGTTCGACCCCCTCCGCCAACCGTTGAGCGTAATCAACCATGCTATTCCGCTGCGCCGCATCAGGATCCGGACCAGCAGCACGTGCTGGGTCGATCTCCTTGCTGAGCTCGACGTCCTTACTCAAACGAGATCGCCCATCGGCGCCCTCATTCACTTCTTTCGGTATAGGTTCGAACAACGGCCCGCGACCAGGGTTGTCACGAAGGTATTCTGCGAGTTCCCGGTCCTGCAACAATCGTCCTTCAGATAGCTCCGAGACGATCCTCAACGCGACGGCACGTCGATTCGGGTCAGCAAGCGCACGAGTCAGATCAAGAGGATGTGCAGAATCGGCAACAAGCTGTCCCACAACATCCGCGACTCGAGGATGGTCAGCCAGAGCACTGTCGATCTGCGATTCTACTGACCCCCGATGCGTCGGCTGCTCCCGATCACCAGGCTGAGCGGCACGGGGAGACGCATCGTCACCAGTTAGTCCGTGCTTATCCTCCATTCCCGAGCCCGGCACGAACCCATCCTCGCTCGCCCGGGTCTTGGTCCCGTCCGGGTGCGAGGTCTCCCACTCCCCGTCGGGTGGGATGCGAGGGCGGCGGTTGCCGTCGAGGCCGGGTTCGGAGGAACTGCTGTAGACGCGGCCTTTCTCATCCGTCCATGCCTTCTCAGTGGGGGCCAGGACATCAGTATCGAGGTGGTCGGCCAGGCGCCCAGCGGCGCCGTTTTCCGATGCGCCACAACCGATTAGGCGGATGGGCTTTTCGCCGTCCCAGCCGTGGGCGCGGAGCATGTCGCCGAATTCCTCCGGCGTGTACAAGTGGTCGCCGATCTTGATGTGGCCGTCGGGGGTGACGTGGGCGTCGGCGGTGAAGTAGCGATGGTCCGGAGGTACGCGGCTGGGCAGGTCGCCCATGTCCGGGTCGCCGCGGTGCAGGGACAGACCGGCGGGGGTCTGCTCGGCGTGCTGTTCGAAGGCGTCCTCGATACTCGGGCGGTCCTCCGGCACAGGGGCTTCGGGTGGGTGTGGCTGATCGTCGTCGGGGCGATGTTGCTGATCCTGTGAATCCTTCTGCGGCTCTCGCGATTCGCGCGGATCCTGCGGGAGCCGTGTGGAACTTCCCGGTGGGCCGGGTTCGTCGTCGCCGGGTTTCCTCCGGTCGTCGGTCGGTCGCCCGTCACGGTCGCCGACATCGTCGCCCGGGCGGACGTCGGGACGGGGTGCGTCGTCGCCTCGGGGAGCTGCCCCGGCGAACTCACGGGGACGATCCCCTGCGCCGGGCGCGCCGTCCCGCATCCCCTGGTCACCGGGCCGCGCCTCCGGCTCGCCCGGTCGTGTCGTAGGTGCGCCCGCTCGTACTCCGGGTTCGCCTGCCCGCGGGGCGCCATCCCCCGTTCTGGGCGCCTCGACTCCGGTGCTGCGGGCCGCAACCGGTGCGGCCGAGCCGTCGCGATTGCCGGTCAGGCCCGGGGTATCGGCGCGGTCTCCACTCAGGCCCGCGCGGACCGGGCGCGGCTGCTCGGGTGGGACAGACGTGGAATCCGTTCGTGCGGAGCTGGTTTCGCCGGAGGTGGGGTTTCGGTAGGGACTGGAGTCGGATGGGCGCGGACCATCGTCCGAAACCGCCGGGGTGGAACGGGAATCAGTGGGCTGGGAGCTGCCTGCCCGGGAATCGTCGGGCTGCGATTCCCCGGGCCGCGGCGTGTCCGCGGCCTGCGGTGTCGTGCCGCCCTCGGTACCCTTAGGCCCATCGGTCCCGGACTGCGCATCGGGCGTGCCATCCTGTCCTGTCGGCGAATGTTCCTGTGGCCCAGTGCTGTCCGGCGGGGCTGGAGTGGTGCCCGAAGCGGCCGGTTCATCCGGAAGTCCGGCGCGCGGACGGGGTGTGCTGCCGTCGCTGGTGTCGGGCAGCGAAACTTCCGGGTCCTTCAGTCCGGATGACCCCAGACCTTCTCCGCCACGGGGGTTTTCCTGAATATGTTCGTGCAGGCCACCCATCAGCACGCCCGAGGTCAGCATGCGTGGGTCGAGCTGCCAATTATTGGTCACCAGCCCGTTGCCCGCATAGCCGCCCAGGCCCCCCGCCAGACCGCCTATCGCCGTGCGCGTCATGCCCTGCAGGCCTTTACCGGTCAGCACGCCCATTTCCTTCATCAGGCTGCCCGCCAGTCCCCCGGCCATTCCGCCCAGCGCGAACCCGGCCGCGCTCGTGGCAAGGGTGGTGCCGACCTCGCCCCAGTCCACGTGGCTGCGGTGCCCTTCGAGCACCTGATACTCCTGCGTGCCCAGGTCCACGACGGTCGGCAGGACCGCGCTCTTGATGAAGTCGAACAGAAGTTTCTTCCACTCGCTCTTCAGGAATTTCAGTGCCGCATTCTTCAGGCCCTCGTACAGCAGCTTTTTAACCAGCTGCTTCATCGCAATGCGCATGGTCACACGGCCGGCAGCGACGGTGACCGCCTCCTCCTCGGGTGCCGTCGGTGGAAACGCCCACTCCACCGCGAGCTCGGCGGCGGTCACCACCAGCATCACCGAGAACATGATCTTCGAGGCCTCGATCTGGTCCCCTGCGCCCTCGGCGCTGTCGGCCACGCCGTTGAACCACTTCACCAGCTGGTCGATCGACTGCGGCCCCGAACGCATCTTCTGCAGCTGCGCGATCATCGCCTCGCCGCCGGAACCGTCCGGATACGCGGCCTGCACCGCGGAGATGGCCGCATCGATATCGGAGTCGATGTCGGACAACGAGTTTGCCGCATCCCGCCAGTCCTGGGCGAGCTGCCACATCTGGTCCTCGTCGCCCGCGGGCCACTGCATGCCTATGAGGAGACCGATGGTGTCGGACAGCAGCGGCGCCTCAATTCCCATGACGTGCCTGCCCGCCGAACGAACTGCCCGTATACCGCCTGCTCATCGAACCCACATAGACCCCCGGCCCTGTAGCGCGGGCCAAGCCCACCGATAACGTCACGGTCACACGCCCCGCGCCGGCTCGCAAGACCCCAGAATTGATGGTGGGCCAATGGCATTCATAGCGTTGCCCAGCTCCGAGGCATCGCGCTAGGGTCACTGGATATCGAACACTCGGGGACGGAGCAGGTCGGCCATGGGTAGCGGGAAAGTGCATGTCGATCCGGAGCTGCTACGGCAGGCCGCGACGAAAACCCAAGGGGTCAGCGATCGCATCTCCAATGCGTTGACAACCCTGAAGTCCTCGACCGACGGGTTGGGCACGCCCTGGGGCGATGACGAGTACGGCAAGCAATTCGCCGATGGCAAGGCCAATAACGGTTATCTGGCCGCACTCTCGACGCTGCACAACATCGTCTCCGGTCTGGTCGACCACTCCGGCAGCCACGCCGAGGGCCAGCACAGCTCCGCGGACTATCACGCCGACACCGACGAGCGCACCGCCGAGAGATACCAGTAGCGATCGATGGCCAATGACTTCGCGAAAGCCCAACTAGCGGAAGTTATGTCGGCCTTCGACGACCAGATGGCGATAGTCGCCGATCTGCAGAAGCGCCGGACCCAGCTGATCGCGTCGGGCAGCGCGGCCAACCGGCGGGTGACCGTCACGGTCAACGCCGAAGGCACGGTGATCGAAACGCGTTTCGGCGACAACGTTTCCGACCTGTCCTACGCCGAGCTGGCCCGCGCCATGACCGAGGCCGCGCAGCAGGCCGCCTACGAATTGGAGTGCAAGCGCAATGATCTCATGCAGCCGCTGCTGGAAAACCGCGGCCGCCTGCCGAAGCTGCACGAACTGGTCGAGGGCATGCCGGACCTGACCCCGCGCATACCGAAGGCCCCCGAGGTCTCCACCGCCCCGCCGAATGCACCCGAACGGCTCGAGCAGGCCGCGGACACCGCCTCGCGATTCACCGATGTCGAACAGCCCCACAGCCGCCGATCGGTCACCAATACCGGCTGGTAGCAACCACCGTCACCATCCGGTGCACCGTCTCAGTGCGTCACCAGCGTCCAATCGTCGGGCAGGTTCGACGCCACCACGTGATCACCGTCCACGGCCAGATCCAGTACCGTCCCGCCCAGGCGCAGATCGGTGAGCTCAACGCGACCCCAGCGTTCGGGCAGATGCGGTAGCACCGTGAGGGTGCGCCGGGGCACGTCCGGTTCCAGTCCCAGGAACGAGCGGACCATCAGGAGCGGGGCTGCGCTCGCCCACGCCTGCGGTGAGCAGGAGGTCGGGTAGGGCACCGGCGCCGGGAACCTCGAACGCGGGAAACCGCAGAACAATTCGGGCAGCCGGCCGCCGAACGCCGCGGCCGCGTCCAGCAGTCCGCCGGACAGCCGGGTGGCCAGCTCGATGGCGCCGGGAATGTGCCGATAACGCATCAGTCCGGCGACGGTGATCGCGGTGTCGTGCGGCCACACCGAACCGTTGTGGTAACTCATCGGATTGAACGCACCCATGCTGGAAGAGAGTGTGCGCACCCCGAATCCGCAGTCCATCTGCGGTGTGGACAGATTCTTCACCAGCTGCGCGGCATGTTCGTCGGTCGCGATGCCCGACCACAGGCAATGGCCCACATTGCTGGTGAGCGCGTCGACGCGCCGCTTGCGACGGTCCAATGCGACCGCATACCAACCCTTTTCGGGCAGCCAGAACGCCTCGGCGAATTTGGTGCGCAGCTCGGCGGCCTGATCGCGCAGACTGGTCGCGGTGGCCGGGTCGCCGAACTCCTCGGCCAGCTCGGCCCGGGCGGTCAGCGCCGCATACACATAGCCCTGCACCTCGCACAGCGCGATCGGCGCCTCCGCCAGATGCCCTGCGGCGTCGTTGATCCCGTCGAAGCTGTCCTTCCACCCCTGGTTGATCAGGCCGCGGTCGGTGGCGCGCTGATATTCGACGAATCCATCGCCGTCGCGGTCGCCGAAGTGCCGGATCCAGTCCAGCGCGGCATCGGCGGCGGGCAGCAGCGTCTGCACGGCATCGGGATCCGCGCCCCAGCGCCGCACCTGCGCGAGCAGCATCACGAAAAGCGGTGTGGCATCGACGGTTCCGTAATAGACCTCACCGCCCAGCGCCAAGCCGCCGGATGGACCGCGGCGGATCTCGTGCATGATCCGGCCCGGCTCCTCCTCGGTGAGCGGATCCATCCGCTGCCCCTGCATCTCGGCCAGCTGCTGCATGGTGCCCAGCGCCAGGCCCACATCCAGCGGCAGCGCCATCCACGCGGTGAGCAGGCTGTCGCGACCGAACAGCGTCATGAACCACGGCGCACCGGCGGCGACGAAGGTGCGGCCCTCGCTCGTGTCGTCGTGAATCCGCAAGGCGCCCAGATCACTTTCGGTGCGCTGCAACACGGCGGTGAGCAGCGGATCGCCCGCGGTGAGTTTGGTGGCGGTATCGCGCCACGCCTCGATCTTGCGACCGGGGTCGCTCGCCTCGTAATGCTCGCCCGGTCGCAGCGGCAGCCGCACCCGCTGATTGGCCATCGTCGGCTGGGCCAGGATCTCGGTCTGCCAGCGGCCGCCGGCCGGCACCACCACCCGCCACGTCATCGAGCCGGGCAGGATATGCGGCGACTCCGAGGAGGTGATGGCCAGCCCGCGGGCCCGGTCGGACCGATCGGTGAACAGCAGCTCGTTATCGGTGACCAGGACCTCCGCACGACCGTGCCCACCGCGGCCCTCCTTGACCGCGAAAAGATCCACGAAATCGCCGTCGGCGTGCAGCTCGAGGACGACCGCGGTGGGTTCGCGGCCCAGATTCTCGAGCGTAATCGTCTCGCGCAGGCCGTCGGCGACCAGGCGTTCGCGCACCACGAGCAGGGTGCTGTCGGCCGCGCCGGCCCGCGGGGGCCGACGCAGGATGAACCGCGCGGTGAAGGCCTCCGGGCTCAGCACCGACAGCGGATCGGGCCGGTGCCCGTCCACTCGCAGCTCCCACCGCGACACCACTCGGGCATCGCGGTAGAACAGCCCGTGGGCGGTGCCGGGCTCGACATCGCCGACCCGGTCCGACAGGCAGAACGTGCCGCCCTCGACCAGGGTGACCGCGCCACCGGCGCCGCCAAGGGTGGTGGGCTCGCCGGAGTTGAGCGGGCTTGGGTTCACGCGGTATCACCCTCACTTCGGGGCCTGCGGCGGCGAGTGGACGTACGGCGTGTCGAACCCGGCGCGGTGCGCGGTGCGGCGGTCGACAGGGAACTGGCGGCGGGTGACGTCAGCTGCTCGTTCAGCGTGCTCAGTGGACCGTCTGCTGTTGCGGTCAGCGTGCCGGTGGGGGGCCGCGGGCCGACGACGGTTGTGGTCACGGTCCCCGTCGCCGGGAGCGCACTGACCGTTGACGTCGTCGTCAGCGTGCCGGTCGTCGCGGTGGTCAGCGTGCCGGTCGCGGGAGCGGTCAGCGTACCCGCCGGAGCGACCGTCAGCGTGCCCGCGGTCAGCGTGCCGGTCGGTGCCGCGGGCCGCGGGCCGACCGTTGCCGCATGTCCGGTCCGGGCGCGCCGCGACCGCAACACCCTCCGGTACACCTGTTCGTACCCGCGCCCGAGCGTGTCGGCGCCGAAGTTGCGCACCACATGCGCCCGGCACTCCGCCGGGTCGTAGGCCCGCACCTGTTCGATCGCCGCGGGCAGCTCGGCCGGGTCGTCGCAGATCCGTCCGGTTACGCCATCGACGATCACCTCCGATACCGCTCCGCCGCGCAGCGCCACGACGGGCGTGCCGCACACCATCGCCTCGATCATCACCATTCCGAACGGCTCCTCCCACTGGACCGGGAACAGCAGGCATTGTGCCTGGGACAACAGCTTTTTCTTGGCAACGGAGTCGGCCATGCCGAACACGTGATCGTGCTCGGTGAGCAACGGCCGCACCGCCCTATCGAAATACGCCTTCTCGGGGGGTTCATTGCACTTGCCGGCGAGCACCAGCGGCATCCCGGCCGCGTGAGCGGCCTGTAATGCCAGGTGCGGAGCCTTATCCTCGTTGAACCGACCCAGGAACAGAGCGTAGTCGCTCTTGTGCGGCTGTAAAGGCCAATCGTCCACGCACAGCGCGTTGTGCACCCGACCGGCCCAGTTCAGGCCGGGAGCGAGCTCGCGTTGACGGTCGCTGATCGCCACCAGCGAGACGTCCCGGCCCAATTCGCTGTAATACATGTATTCCTCCCCGCCGACCGGGCCGTGCACGGTGACCACCGTGGGCAGGCCCAGATCGCGGTAGAACGGGGCATTGAGCGGCCCCGCGAAGGTGTGATCGTGCACCAGATCGATGGGCTCGCGCGCCACAATCTGCTCGAGCGCGCGCCGGATCTTCAACGCGTGCATCACCTCCGGGAACACCTGGCCCAGGCGGTCGGCCTGGATCTCATCCCACAGCGGGACGAACCGCGCCTTGGTGCCGGGTACGCCCGCACCCAGCAGCGTGACCTCGTGGCCGCGATCGACCAGCGTGTCGACCAGATCGGCGACGACCGCCTCCACCCCGCCGTATGCCGCCGGCGGCACATCGAAATAGGGCGGCACGACCATCGCGATCCGGAAGCGATCGTGACCGCGAACGGCGGATGAGAGTTCGAACGAGGCAATTCGCGCCGAGGACTGGGCGTCCATTTTTCACTTCTCCTGCCGGAACACACCGTTCGGCGCCCATCGCGCGAGCGCCGATTCTTGTCGACCGCAGCACAGCTCGACACAGGAGAGAGATCTACGATGAAATCCGCCCGGGCGTCTCGCTACCGGAGGGCATGCGCGGCGGTAATCGCACCGGCCGGCACACTCTCGGTGGGCGTCGCCCCCGGATCGCATCATCGCGCCGGGCAACCAGTGGTTGGACACAACTCTAGCGCTGGGCGTGATAACTGTCGGGTATATCGGTAATGTCGCCGTGATCTACCGCGCATCCTAGATTTCACCTGCACTCGCACATGCAATCTGCTGATGCCGTGCAGCGCACGGACACTCACGGCGACATTCGAACCGCTTCCGCGGCACCGAGGCTAACCCTGTGCGGCCCTACGATATCCGCGCACCGCGAGCGCACCGAAGGCCAGCGCCATTCCCACCGACCAGGCCGCGGTTTGCAGGACCGGGGTCAGCAACGGCCCGCCCAGGGTGAAATTGCGCATGGCCTCGATGGCGCAGCTCATCGGCTGCGCCCGCACGACGGGCTGCAACCAGCCCGGATAGTTCTGCACCGGCACGAATCCGGAGTTGAAGAACATGCCGAGCAGGGTGAGGGCGGCGAACAGCTGCACCACCTTCGCGCCGGCCTTACTCACTCCAACCGCGATGACCATCGTCGCGAATCCCGGAATCAGCAGCACCGGAACGAGTATCAGCCCGGGCACGCCCCACCAACCCGCATGGAACCGAAGGCCCAGCGCGATCCCGAGCAGGACGACGAGCACCGTGGCGACCAGGGTTCGCCCGCATTCGGCGAGCAACCGGCCGACCAGGCCCGCCCCGCGATGCACGGGCAGTACCCAGAATCGCCGCAGCAGGCCGCTTTTCACCTCCGCGTGCAGCGACAGACCGGTGCCCATCGCGCCGTACATCGCGCCCGTCACCGCGATCATCGGCACGAACCCGTAGACCGCCGCGGTGCCCGAGGACGTCGTGAGCACCTTGCTCAGCACCAGCTGGTACATCAGCAGCAACAGGATCGGCAGGATCAGCGTCGAGGTGAGCACCTCCTGCTCACGCGGCCAGCGCCGCATCAACCGCCCGGCCTCGACGAGGCTTTGATCCAGTAGCGTCTTCATTTGCGCCTCCGCTCCACCCGCACCGACACGGCGGTAAACATCACGATCAGACCGGCGATCCACACCAGCGATACCGCCAGCGCCGCAGTGAAATTCCCTTCCGACAGATCGCGCAGCGCCGCGGCCGCCTGCGACACCGGCTGATTGCGCACGAAGGGCTGTATCCAGGCCGGAAAGGCCTGCGCGGGCACGAAACCCGTGGACATCATGATCAGCAGCAGCTGCGGGGCCAGCAACGCCGAGGCGCCGATCTCCGGCTTACCCGTCGCCACCCCCAGCGCGTCCGCGCCGATCGCGATCGCCGCCCCGAAACCCAATGCCAGCAGCAGGAAAACCACCGCCGAGGGCGCATCATGGAACCGGAACCCGAAGACCGAACCGATCACCACCGCGCCCGCGATCCCGGCGACCGCACGCAACAGATTCGCCGACATTCGCGCCGCGAGCGGCAGCCACGGTCGCACCGGCATGGACCGCAGCCGGGTACCCATGCCGCTGAAGGTATCTCGCGCGGCGCGGTCGCCCGCCGACATGGCGGTGAAGAACATCGCCTGCACCACGATCACCGGCAGCAGATACTGCGCATACCGGGTGCCGCCGGCTTCCATCGAATGCCGCAGCGGCACATAGAAGCACAGGAAGAAAATCATCGGGGCGAGAAAGCCGAACGGCAGATCACCCTCGCGCAGCGCCGCGCGGACCGTGCGCCCGCTCAGCGCACGCCACTGCATTGCCGCCGGAACCCGGAATTCGGGTGCGGCGGTGGTCGATACCGTCATGCGCCGACTCCGACCGGCTCGGTCTCGGGACGGGTCAGCTTGATGAACGCCTCGTCGAGCGACGGGCGGCGCAGCGCGATGTCGATCAGGTCGATCCGTGCCGCGGTGACCCGGCGCAGCACCTCCGCGAGGGTCTCCGCGCCGTCGGGCGCCGGGAGCGACACCCGGTCCGCCGATTCGGCAATGCTCACCTCACCCAGCCCCTCCAGCGCGGTCACCACGGCGGCCACCTGGCCCGCATCGACCGGAACCACCTCGCAGTAGCTGGCACCCGAGCGCGCCTTGAGCTGGTCCGCGGTGCCCTCGGCGATCACCGTGCCCTTGTCGACCACGATGATGTTGTCGCTCAGGGCATCCGCCTCCTCGAGATATTGGGTCGTGAGCAGGATGGTCACCCCCTGCTGCCGGAGCTCGCGCACCAGCGACCACACGCCCTGGCGGCTCACCGGATCCAGGCCCGTGGTCGGCTCGTCCAGGAACACCACGCGCGGCGGACGCACCAGGCCGCAGGCGATATCGATGCGCCGGCGCATGCCGCCGGAGTACTGCCCGACCCGGCGGTCTGCCGCGTCGGTGAGCTCGAACTGCGCGAGCAGTTGTGCCGCACGCTCTTTCGCCTGCTTCGGGCGCAGGCCGAGCAGCCGGCCGAACAGGACCAGGTTTTCCCGGCCGGTCAGCACCTCGTCCAGGGCCGCGTACTGGCCGGTGAGCATGATCGACGAGCGCACCCGATCCGCCTCGCGGACAACGTCGTACCCCGCGACCAGGGCCCGCCCGGCATCAGGCCGCAGGAGGGTCGACAGCACCGAGACCGTGGTGGTCTTGCCGGCGCCGTTCGGCCCGAGCACGCCGAGCACGCTGCCCGCCGGTGCGCTGAAACTGATGCCCCGCAGGGCCTTGACGTCACCGAACGATTTCTCCACCGATTCGACGACGATGGACGCATCCGTATCCGACATTCCGATATCCTCCTCATCCTTCCCATGTGCTCACCTGTAGTACCGGCCCATCCAGCACCGCGGCCGCCAGCGTTGCGACCGTGTGCTGCCAGATCTCGCTCAGCCGGTCGATCTCCGTGGCATCGAACAGCGCATCGCTCCACCGCCACAGCGCGACCAGGCGCGGGCCGTCCGAGCCCGGGTGAATCGCCGTGATCACATCCAGGGCATAGCGCAGCGGCATATCCGGCTCCGGTGCGACCGGAAGCCGCTCGTGCAGTGCCAGATCCGCGATGGGCGCCCACGGAGCATCCGTATCCGATGCCGCGAGATCGAGGCGGCCGAGGTAGTCGAACAGCACCTGCGGATCACCCGCGGCAGCCAATTCCGGTGCGGCCGAGCCGTATCGCAGCTGACCGTAGTCCAGGCCCTTATTGGGGACGCTCCGCAGCCGCGCGGCTACCGTGTCCAGCAATTGCGCCGCGACCGCGGGATCGTTCCGGTCCGGTGGGGCGGGCAGATGCAGCGGATACACAGTGGTGAACCACCCCACGGTGCGCGAGGTGTCGGCACCGAGCAGCGCATCCTCCCTGCCGTGGCCCTCGAGCGCGACCGACACCCCGCTCCCGCCGTCTTGACCGCGCTCGACCCGCCAATCGGTCAGCGTGAGAACCACGGCGGCCAGCAGGAATTCGGGCAGGCTCGGCCGTCCGTCGCGGCCCAGGGCATCGAGCAGCCGCCGGGTCCGGACCGGATCGGTGAACGAGGGACTGATCCGATAGGACGACCACGTATCGGTGCGCGGATCGGGGCGACGCCGGCCCAGTGGCGGGTCGGGGTGGGACCGCTGTGCGGCCCAGAATTCGCGCTGCGCCAGGACTTCCGGCAATTCCGCGCGGGCCGCGAGCAGATTCGCCCACTCCCGATAGGTCGTACCCTCCGGCGCGCTCCCGGTCATCCCGGCAGGCTTGTGGCCGGGATCTATTGCTGCTACCCGGCCCCACGCCTCGGCGAGGTCCGCCAGGATGATGCGCCAGGACACCGGGTCCACGGCGAGATGGTGGATGGACAGCAGCAGCATGTCCCCCGCGGGGCGGTGGAATCTCACCGCCCGGAGCATTGCTCCCGCACGGGGGTCGATGCCGTCGATCGCCGTGCGCGAGTGCAGTTCCAGGGCCGGACCGACCTCGCCGTCGACCCTCACCTCGGTCAGGACATCGGCCGCGGCGACACTGCCGGGCGGGCGGGTGAGCAGGATCTTCGCACCGTCGGTCTCGGTCAGCGTGGCACGCAACAGATCATGGCCGTCGATGACGCTCTGCAGGACGGTTTCCAGTGCGGCGCGGTCGATTCCCTCGGGCAGCGACACCAGCGTCGACAGGGTGAGGCGGCGGAACCGGCCGTACTCGTACATCCACGACATGATCGGGGTCGGCACAACCGGGCCGTATGCCGCCGCGCGCCGGGACGGCTCCTGCGTGACGCGGGAATCCACGGCCGCGGCAAGGTCGCGAATCGTGGAGGCCGACAGCACCATTGCCGGTGCGATCCGAAGTCCCGCCCGCCGGGCCCGATCGACCAGGGAGATCGCGACGATGCTGTCGATGCCCAGGTCGAGCAGGTCGTCGTCGATGCCGAGATTCCTGCTGCCCAGCGCCTCGCCGAAGGCGGTGCAGAGCGCCCGCTCGGTCTCCGTGCGGGGCGGCGTGCCAGCCCCCCTGGACCCGATTGCGCCGAGCGCATCCCTGCCGTGCGCGACGAGGGCGCCGACGTCCAGCTTTCCGTTCGGGGTGACCGGTAGTGCGGGCACCGCAATGATCTGCGCCGGAACCATATAGGCGGGCAGTAGCCGCGACAGTTCCGTGCGCAGCCCTGCGGAGTCACCGATGTGGGCCCCCCGGTGGTCTCCGGCAGGGACGACGAAGCCCACCAGGGCGGGGCCGCTCGCGCGCTGGACGACGACCACCGCCGCCTCACACACACCCGCCAGCCGCACCATCACCGACTCGATATCCCCCAGTTCGATCCGGTAGCCGCGGATCTTCACCTGATCGTCGGCGCGGCCCAGATATGCCAGGCCGCCGGTGGGCGACCGCCGCACCAGATCCCCGGTGCGATACATCCGCGCCCCGCGCAGGAAGGGGTCGGCCACGAAACGGTCCGCCGTGAGCGCGGGCCGTCCGGCGTAGCCGCGGGTGAGCTGGGCCCCCGAGAGGTACAACTCGCCGACGGCACCGCGCGGCACCGGCCGCAGGCGCGAATCCAGGAGGTAGCCGCGCATGCGGTCCACCGGGTCGCCGATCACCGGCGAGGCGGATGTAATCGAATCGCCCGCACCGGAATTCACCGTCGCCACGACCGCCTCCACGGTCGTCTCGGTCGGGCCGTAGCAGTTGTAGACCGCGGTACTCGGCAGGGCGCGCAACCGTTCCCACATCGCCGCGCCGATGGCCTCGCCGCCCAGGGCCAGCACCGTCAGGTGATCGCCGTCGACCAGGCCCGCCGACGCCAGCTGAGTGAACATCGACGGTGAGGTGTCGATCATGTCGATGCGGCGACGGGCAACGCCGTCCACGATGCCGCGGGCATCGCGCATCTCGGCCTCGTCGAACAGGTGCACCTCGTGCCCGTCGAACAGCCCGATCAGCGGCTGCCACGACGCATCGAAGCTCAGCGACCAGGCGTGCGCGATCCGCAGCCGCCGCCCCAGGCGCGAGCGGGCCGGACGGTAGACCCGGGCGTAATGGTCGGCGAAATAGCTGGCCAGGGCCGCGTGCGTGCCGATGACGCCCTTGGGTTCCCCGGTCGAGCCGGAGGTGAAAATGAGATAGGCGCGCGACTGACGATGCAGGTACCGCGCGGGCACCGCGCGGTGTGCACCGATCCGGGCGGCAACGACGGGATCATCCAGCACCACAAGGCGATCCGACCGCAAGGCGTCGGAGTCGGGCAGGAACCCCCGGCAACTGTCCACGGTGAGCACGAGATCCGGGTCGGCCTGCCGCAGGATCGAGGCAATCCGCGCCCCGGGTGCCGAGATATCCACGGGCACATAGGCTCCGCCGGCGCGCAGCACGGCGAGAATCGCGACGATCGAGCGTGCGGATCTCGGCAGCGCCAACGCGACCGTCGACTCCGGGCCGATGCTGTGGGCTGCCAGCTCAGCCGCCAGGCTACCGCTGGCCTCATCCAGCTGCCGGTAGGTGTACAGCTCCTCGGAAGTGCTCAGCGCCGGAGCATCGGGGGTCGTCGCGGCCTGTCGCAAAAACAGCTCCACCACATTTCCGGATGCTCGATCGGGATCCCCCGCGATTTCCTGGGTGCCGGTGGATTCCGGCCAAGGGCGTGCCGGAGTGACGAGGGATGATGGTGCGTCGTCAACGAGAGACCGTGATGTGCCGTCGTCGCGGTGCAACGCTGCCAGTTCATCGGGCAGCAGCACGTCCAGGAGGTCCGGGCCGCGGTCGGCGAGGTCGGGAAGTTGTTGCAGCACTGCAAGAATGCGGGCGGCTATCTCGGCGGGCAGGAAGTGCGGCAGGGCCGCGGGTACGGCCTCGACCATCACCACCAGGTCGCCGTCGGTCAGGTGCGAGACCACCGAGAGCGGGTAGTGCACGAGCGATTCCATGGCCACCGGCAGGAACCGGGTGCCGTCCGCGGCGACGATCGGGTCGGTGGCGGCGCCGATGGGGGCGTTCTCGAAGACGAACAGCACGTCGAACAGGGCCCCGTGCCCGGCGGCACGCTGAATCGCCGACAGGCTCAGATGGCCCGCCTCGCGCATCGCGGCCTGTTCGCGCTGCGCCTGCAGACAGTGTTCACGCACCGAGCGGGCAGCATCGAGCACGATGCGCACCGGGACGGTGTTGATGAACAGCCCAACCATCGTCTCCACGCCCGCAAGCCCGTCCGGGCGGCCGGAGACGGTGGTGCCGAACACCACATCGCGGCGATCGGACATTCGCGAAAGCACCACGGCCCAGGCGAACTGGACGACTGTGCTCGTGGTCAGGCCGCTGGCCCTCGCCCACCGCACCAGGCGGTCGGTGGCCGCGGGGCCCAGGCTCGTGCGGGTGCGGGACGCGATCGCCTCGCCCACCGCGGTATCGGCCTCGGCCAGCATCAGCGGCCCGGTCAGCGGCTTCAGATAGTCGGTCCAGGCGGCTAGCGCGCCGGTCGTGTCCCGGGTGGCCAGCCAGCCGATATAATGGCGATACGGCCGCGCGGCGGGCAGCGAATCCGCCTGTCCCCCTGCCTCGTACACCGCGATCAGCTCCCGAAAGAACACCGCCATCGCCCAGCCGTCCATCAGGATGTGATGGACGGTCAGGATCATCCGACGGCGACCGTCCGGCAGCATAACCAGGGTTACCCGCAGCGCCGGACCGCTGCTCAGATCGAAGTTGCGGTGCCGGTCGGCCTCCGCAATGCCATCGAATTCCTCGGGACTGCAACTGATTTCCGACCACGGTAGCGCCACCCAGGTGGGCACGATCTGGACCGGACGGGACAGGTCGCGGTCCCAGAATGCCGCACGCAGATTCGGATGCCGCTCCAGCAGTGCCTCCACGGCGCGCCGCAACAGCTGCACATCCAGCGGACCGCCGATATCGACCACGAATTGCATCGAGTACACATCGACCCCGCCGGATGCCAAGCGCGCCAGCGAAAACAGCCCCTCCTGGAGGGGGCTCAGCGCGAGCACATCCTCGATCTCCGCGGGCACGGAGCGGTCCGCCCCCTGCGTCCATGGTTCGCTCACGGGCGCACCGCCTTCCAGACGGTACCGAGAACCGCCAGCGCGTCGGCATCGAGGCCGGAGAGGTTCTCCTGCATGGCAGGCTCCTGCGATACCGCTGCGGTGGCGTCAGATTCGGCGGGGATTGCGGTTGCGCCGGCGTCGACCGAGTCGTCTATGGCGGCGGCGAGCTCGGCGATCGTCATGTGCTCGAACACCTGCTGCGGTGTGAGGGGCAGCCCGACCTGGTTGGCGCGCGCCGACCATTGGATCGAAATCACGCTGTCACCACCGAGAGCGAAGAAGTTGTCCTGGGCATCGACATGTTCGAGTTCGAGCAATTCGGCCAGTATCTCGATGATCAGCCGCTCGGTCTCTGTTCCCGCGCCGGCGCGCGCGGCGGCGGTCGGCGCGGGGGCGCCACCGGAGGCGCTGCGCACGAACGCGATCCGCCCGTCGCGCGACCAGCGCGCTCGTTCATCGGTCCGAATCAGACGAGCCTGCGCGCCCTCCCCGGCCGGACCGGCGACGTGATCCCCGCCCCGGTCCGCGAGCGACGCGCCGCCGACATACACCTCTCCGATCACGCCGGGCGGCACCGGACGCCGATACTCGTCCAGAATCAGCACGCGCGCACCGGGAATCGGCCGGCAACGTCCGGGCTCCGCACCGTCGAATCGCCCGCGCGCGACGGTGCCCGCATAGCCGGGCGTGCGATAGGCGAAGGCGGCAACGGAGTCCGCGGACAGCGCGGGCAGCAGCTCGGGAAGTGCGGCGGGCCATTCGGTTCCGAGCACATCCCAGCGCAGCACCGACGGCAGCACGGAGACCCCGGTGTGCACGAACCGGGCCAGCGTGGCCGGATCCGCAACCACATGGGTGACCGCATGGTCGCGGATCAGATCGACCAGGACGACCGGATCGGTGCGCTGCGCCTCCGCGGCGATCACGAGGGTCGCCCCGTCCGCGACGGCCGCGAGCAACTCGACGAAAATATCGACCCCGTCCCAGGATGCCGCGATCATCCGAACATCCGCGCCCGCGGTCGCGGGATCGCCACCCCGGCCGCGATGTTCCGCGGCGACCGCGCGCCGATCGGCAACCGCCGCGGCCACCGCATCGACTCCGAACTCCACCGGCTCCCTTGCGCCGCCCACGGCTTCGAACGGCGACTCACCGCCGATGGCCTGCGCCAGCATCCACACCAGCCGATCGCCCGGCGTCATGTCCGGGGCGGGCCGGGCGACACCGATTCCGAGCCGGTCGGCCGCGGCGAAGAGCTCCCCGTACGACATCGTCGTCGCACCGCAATGCACGGCGGTGCGGATCGGTGGGACGGCACGACCGCGACGCACCAGTTCGGCCGGGGGCGAGAACCGAGACGGTTCGACACCCCTGGCCCATTCGTCCGTAACCCGCCGGTATTCGTCACCGGTCAGCAGGTTGAGCTCGCTGACGGGCCCGTCCGGGGTTTCGGCGAAGGCCCGCAGCACGCGAAGCATCCGCTGCGCGAACAGCTCTCCGGTCGCCGCGTCGTATAGATCGGCATTGACGATGACGCTCGCGTCGAATCCGCCGTCGGTTGCGGCGAAGAAGTTGATGCTCAGATCCAGCAGCGACAGCTCGAAATCCAGCGGCAGCACGCTTGCCGCCGCCCCGCCGAAGCGCAGGCCCGCAGCCGCCCAATCCTCGGCACGGAAGTGCATCATCGCCTGGAACAACGGGTTACGCGACCGTGAGCGCGGCGGGTTCAGCGCCTCCACGACCCGTTCGATCGGCACGCCCTGATGCCCGTAGGCGCCGAGTGCCACCGCCCGCGACCGCTCCAGGATCGTGCGCGGCGTCGGATCGCCGGACAGGTCGTTGCGAAGGACCACCATATTGGCCAGCAGCCCCACCAGATCGGTGGTCGCCGGATCCGCCCGGTTCGCCACCGGCGTGCCCAGCGGGATATCCACACCCGCCCCCAGCCTGTGCAGCAGGGTGGCCACCGCGGCCTGGTACAGCATGAATTCCGAGGCGCCCGCGCCCTCGGCCAGCGCGCGCAGCCGGGTGCGCAGCGGCGCCGGAACGGTGAACGGCGAGATATGACCGGACTTCCCCAGCGCCGCGGGCCGGGGCCGGTCCGCGGCGACGGTGATGTCGTCCGGCACACCGGCCAGCGTGGTGCGCCAGTAGTCCAGCGCCGCGGCGTCGGCAGTATTGCGCTGCCACAGGGCGTAATCGGCGTAATCGACCGGTAGCGGAGTCCACTCGGGACTCGTCGCGGCGGCACGCGCGACGTAGGCCGCCGCGAGGTCGTTCAGGATGGTCCGGAACGACCAGTGATCGGCCACCAGGTGATGAACCAGCAGGGACAGCACACTGATTTGCCCGTCCAGCAGGAAGATCCGCGGACGGATCAGCAGTTCGGATTCGACCGCGAAGCAGTGCCCCGCGGCCTGCGCCAGCGCGGTCCGCAGGCGCGCGGGATCGTCGAGGGAGAGCACCGGCACCTCGATCGGGCCGGCGGGCAGCACCCGCTGATAGGGCACGCCGTCGGCCTCCGGGAAGACCGTGCGCAGCCCGTCGTGCCGGTGCACCACATCCGCGATGGCCGCGGTCAGCGCCGCCACATCCACCTCGCCGTCCAGCCGGACCGCTAGCGGGATATTGCCAATTGCGCTGGGCCCCTCCAGTTTGCGTTGGAACCATAGTGCCAACTGCGAATGCGACAGCGGGATCCGGTGCGGCCGTGCCTGTCTGGTCAGCGGCGGCACCGCCGGGCTGCGCCGATGGGGCCCGGCCGCGGGCCCTGCGTGGTTACGCTCCGCTGCCTCCTCCGGGCCTGACGCGGCCGGGCCCACGGTCGCCGGTGTGCTCTCGATCAGCGCGGCCAGACCCGCGACGGTCGGGGCGTCGAACGGCGCTCGCACATCCAGTTCCACCCCGAATGCGTTGCGGATCAGCACGATCAACCGCGTCGCCAGCAGCGAATGGCCGCCGAGCTCGAAGAAGGAATCGTCCGCGCCCACCTCGCCGTCGCCGCGGGCGAACAGCTCCCCGAACAGCGCGGCCAGTCGAATCTCGGCGGCGGTGGCCGGTTTCCGGAAGGGTCGTTCGGTGCGCGCCTGCGGGGCGGGTAGCGCGCGCCGGTCGAGCTTGCCGTGCACGGTCAGCGGGATCTCCTCGATCACCGCGAAGGCCGCGGGCACCATGTATTCCGGCAGGGTCGCTGCCGCGTGCGCGCGCACCTGCTCGAGGTCGATATCGTCCCCGGCGACGACGTACGCCGCCAGCATCGCGCCCACGACGGGATCCTGGGCGGCCACCACGACGCAGTGCCGGACGGCGGGATGGTCGGCGATGGCGGCCTCGACCTCGCCGAGCTCGATTCGGTAGCCACGCACCTTCACCTGTTCGTCCGCACGGCCGACGAATTCGATCTCGCCGTCGGCATTGCGCCGGGCCAGGTCGCCGGTCCGATACAGCCGCGCACCCGGCGCGAACGGGTCGGCGACGAATCGCTCCGCCGTGAGCCCGGCCCGGCCCAGATAGCCGCGGGCGAGTTGCCCTCCACCCGGGTAGATCCCGCCCAGGTAGATCTCGCCGACGACACCCGCCGGCACCAGCTGCAGTGCCGGATCGAGCAGGTAGGCCGAGACATTCCGGTTCGGCCCGCCGATGGGCACGATCCGGGTGCCCTGCGGGCCCCGCACCGGCATATGTGTCGAGCACACCACCGCCTCGGTCGGCCCGTAATGATTGCGTAGCTCGGCATCGAAGACGCTGGCGAACTTGTCTGCCACCTCACCGGACAATGCCTCGCCGCCGACCGGAACACGGCGCAGCGCACGCCATTGCGCCACCTCGGGCAGGAGCAGGAAGGTGCTCAGCATCGAGGGCACCATATGCAGGACGGTCACACCGCACCGCGCGATGACGTCGGCGACGTACGGAATATCCCGGAAGGCATCCGGTTTCGGGATCACCAGGCGGGCGCCCACGGTGAAGGTGACGAAGATGTCGAGCAGCGAGGCGTCGAAGCTCACCGAGGAGGATTGCAGCAGCCGATCCTCGGCGGTCATCCCCCATTGCGCGGCGAAGCCCTCAAGATGCTCGGCAATGGCGTAGTGCGGCACGGGAACACCCTTCGGGCGGCCCGTCGACCCCGAGGTATAGATGACATATGCGAGATTCCCCGGCCGCAGTGGGCGGATCCGGACCGGATCGCCCGGATCACCTGGCGAGAGGGGCCCGGCGGCCAGCTCCGCGGCGATAAATGTATTGGCGTCCAGCACCATTCGCGGTGCTGCGTCCTCGATGAGGTAGTCGATCCGATCCTCGGGATAGGCCGGGTCGATCGGCAGATAGGCCGCACCCGCCTTCAGTACCGCCAGCATTGCGACGACGAACTCCACCGAATTGGACAGTCGCAAGCCGATGATGTCCTCGGTTCCGATGCCGTGGCCGATCAGCCAGTGCGCCAGCCGATTCGCCCGGCGGTTCAGCTCGGAGTAGGTCACATCGATGTCCGGACCGTCCGCCCCCGGCACCGTGACGGCGACCGAATCCGGCGCCGCCACAACACTGTTACCGAACAACTCCGCGATCGTCGTCGCCGACGCCGGAATCTGCTCACCGTGCGAGAGCCGCAGGATCTCCGCGCGCCCTTCCCCGCCGAGCATGTCGATATCGCCGAGACGGCGATCCGGGGCGGCCAGCGCGCTGTTCAGCAGTTGCACATAGTGGTCGAGCATCCGCTCGACCACCGCGGACTCAACCTCGCCCGTGCGGTAGTGGGCCTCGAGGTATGCGCCGCCCGGTTCGAGCACCACCGCCAGCCCCAGCGGGGACTGCGCCACCGGGCTGCCCAGGTCCAGCTGGCTGGCGGCGACGCCGTCGAGGTCGAGGCCGTTGGCGCTCTTGCGCACGCTGAACCCGAGCCGGACCAGTTGATCGAGCCCGTCGCGGCCGCCGTGACGTCCCGGATTCGCCTCGTGCACCACGCGATCGATGCCGACGCCCTGGTGCGCGAACGCCGCCAGGCAGTGCTCGCGCACCGTGGCCGTCAGGGCACCGAACGTCTCGGCGGATTCGGGGGTTGCACGCAGCAGCACGGTGTTGCCCAGGTATCCGATCAGCGATTCGGCAATCGCGGTGCGCCGCACGGTCACCGGAATAGAAATCAGGAAATCGGTCGCCGCGGTATAGCGGTGCACGGTCGCCTCGTATGCGGCCAGCAGCACCATGAACGGCGTCGCCGCATGTGCGCGGGCGAACGCCTCCACCCCGTCCAGCGTCGCCGCCGGCAGCGGCCGCACGCGCCGGTCGGCGGCACTGGTCGCCCCTACCGTCTCGGCGGCCCGGCCGGGCAGTTCCAGCGGCTCCGGCAGCGGCGCCAGGGTGCGCCGCCAGAAGTCGAGATCGTCGTCGCTCACCTCGACATCACCGATATCAACGAGCTGACCGCGCAGGGGTGGCAACTCCCGCTCCCGGTAGGCGGCATTCAGTTCGCCGAAGAATACGGCCCAGGAATCGTCGTCCCAGCAGATGTGATGGACGACGAGTATCAGCACGTGCTCTCCGGAGCCGGTGCGTACCAGGGTGATCCGCAACGGCGAATCGGATGAGAGGTCGAAGGGCCGCTCGAACTCCCGACGGGCCAGCACCTCTACGCGCAGCGACCGGCCGCTCTCCGCCAGCTCGCACACATCATGGTCCTGCCAGTGCGGCGGCAAGTCGGCACGGACGAGTTGATACGGTTCGCCGTCCTCGCCGAGTCCGTAGGTGGTGCGCAGGATTTCGTGCCGCCGGACCACGGTGCGTAGTGCCGCACGCAGCCGCTCGGCGTCGAGCGCACCGGACAACCGGTACGCGAGACAGATATTCAGCGTCGAGTCGCGCGGATCGCGAGCCTGCAGGAACCACATGCGTCGCTGCCCCTGCGACAGCGGCAGTTTCGTACCAGCCCTTTCGGATGCGGTTGCCGCGGTGGGGGCCGTCGCGGCGACTCCGTGTTCGGTCAGCCTGCGCTGCAGCAATTCCCTGCGTCGCGCGTGCATGCTGTCGACCTGAGCGGGTGTCTGGTTCATGCTGCACTCCCTGCCATCAGCCGCACCACGTCGTCCAGGGAGGCACCGCCCAGGATCGCCGCGACCGGCAGTTCTCGATTCAGCCGAGCCTGCACCCGTTTCCGGAAGTCGAGCGCCTGCAAAGAGTCCAGGCCGAGCGCCACCAGCGGCACCGCGGAATCCAGCGACTCGACGGCCGATATGCCCATGGCCTGACCCAGTTCGATGCGAACTCGCTCGGACAGCGAGGCGGGACCCTCGCTCCGGTCCTCGTCACTGGGGTCGGTGCCGACCGGAGGCGGCACCGCGGCCTCCACGTCGTCCGGCTCCGGGTTACCGTGCGCCGGCACCCGCTCCAGCAACGGCCCGTGCCCCACCGCCGAGATCACCGCCTGCACATCGGCCCAATCGGCCGCCGCGACGAGACGGTTGCCCGCGCCCGGCAGGTCGGCGTGCTCGGCGAATCCGACGCGCAGCGCATCCTGCGCGCGCATCGCGACGACTCCGGCCGCCGCCACGCGTTCCATACCGACCGCGTGCAGCGGACCGTCCAAATCCCACAACCCCCACTGCATGGAGACCGCGTCGACCCCCTGTGCACGCAGCCGGCACGCCAGCACATCCAGCATGCGGTTCACCGTGGCGTACAGGATCTGACCGCGGCCACCGAATGTCGCGGCGATCGAGGAACACAGCACGACCCGGCAACCCGGCGTACGGGGCAGCGTGCGGAGCACGATATCGGTGCCGAATATCTTGGATCCGGCGACCTCTCGCGCCATATCGGCCGTGATGTCGGCCAGTTCCGCGTGCACATAGTTGACCGCGGCATGGACCAGGAGCGTGGCGGGCCGCTCGGTCATCTCCTCGGCGAACCCGGCCACCGCCGCCGGATCGATCACATCGCACGCGGCGACCACGATCTCGGCCCGCCCGCGGGCATCGGCTCGCAGCGATCGAATCCGCCGGGCGACCTCGGCGCTCTCCCCGGACCTGCTCAGCAGCGTGATGCGCCCGGCGCCCCGGCGCAGGTAGTGCGCACCGAATTCGATGCCCAATGTGCCTGTGCCGCCGATGATCACGACGTGGTCGAGGTCCGGTGCGGCAGCGGCCGCCGGGTGTCGATCGGTATCGACCTCGAGCCGCTTGGCGTAGACGCCCGTGCCGCGCAGCGCCAGCTCCGGCTCGTCCCGGATATGCACCGCCCGCACCAGCGCCGCGGCGGCGCTCGCATCCGCCTGCCCCGCGGACAGGTCCAGATGCCGGAAGGCGATCCCGAGATTTTCCATCCCGATGCTGCGGAATCCGGCCGACACCGCACCGTGGAACTGGTGCGGCGCGGTGTCCTGCGCGGTGGCCGTCTCACCGCCCACCGTCACCAGCCAGCAGTCGTGCACACCATGGAGATCGGGTAGCCACTCCCGTCCGGCGAAGAACGCCGCGATCTCCGCGACCGCGGCCGGACCGTCCTGCTCCGGCAGGGCGGGCAGTAGCACCACCACGGTGTCGTATTCGCCTGCGGCAGCGTCGGTATGGAGTCGTGCGGAGCCACCGTGGTTATGGCCCGCGGTGCATACCGCGGCGGCGAGCTCGGCGCACCGGCCCGTGTGGTCGACGACCAGCAGATCGCGCGGCGACACCAGACTGCGGCGCTCGAGGCGGGTCCAGCGCTCGGCCAGCCGCAGCGGGCCGGTCGGCCGGTCCTGCGGAATATCCACGGCCGCACCGCTATCCGGAGATATCCAGAACCGCTGCGGATTCATCACGGTGTTCGGGAAGTTAGGCAGCGGTGGCCGGGTCGTGGTCCCGGCGCGCAGTACCGACCACGGATACCCCGCGTCGTGCACGGCGATCGCCGCGAGGTTCCGGCTGAAGTCCCCGAGTCCGTCCGCGGTGCGCACCGAGGTGCCCTGCACCCGGAACTCGCGCGGCGGCAGCGCCGGATCCTGCGGCACCAGGCTCAGATTTTCCTGCACCGCGAGCTGCAGCATCGGATGTTCGGATACCTCGACGAACGTGTCGATACCAGCGGCGGCCGCGGCGACGATCGCGCGGTCGAACCGCACCCGATTGCGCAGATTCCAATACCAGTACTGCTCGTGATCCAGCTCCGGGGTGATCGCCGCACCGAGCGTCGCGCCGTAACAGGCGATCTCACTGTCGGCGAAGGTGGTGCTGCTCATCTCGCCGCCCAGGAACGCCGCGAAGTCTTCCCGCAACTCGGCCACGATCGAGGTGTGCGCGGGATAGGCGACGCGGATCTCCCTGGCGAATTGCCCCTTCGCGGTGACCCGCGCCACCATGTCGGTAATGGTCTCCCGGTCGCCCGAGATCGCCAGGATATGGGGCGAATTGACGACAGAGAGCTCGGCCCATCCGGAGTGGCGCGCCAGCAGCGCCTCGCACTCCTCGCGGTCCATGCCGAGCACCGCCATCGAATATCCGCGCGGGGAGATCCTTTCGACCAGTCGCGCCCGATGGGTCACGGCCAGCACCGCATCGCGGCGGGTCATCACCCCCGACACGGCGCCCGCGGTCAGCTCGCCCTGGCTGTGCCCGATCGTCGCGGCCGGGCGCACGCCCGCGGCCTGCCACATGGCCGCCAGCCCGGCCATGTGGAACATCAAGGCGGGCTGCACCTCCCAGACCGTATCCTCGTATCGGCCGGGCGCGCCGAGCAGATAGTGCAGCGGCTGATCGTGCCCGAACCGCTCGCGATGCAGGGCGACGCAGGCGTCCACCTCGTTCCGATAGTGTTGGGACAGTTCGTAATACAGCGCGCCCATCCCGGGTCGCTGGCTGCCCTGACCGGGGAAGACGAACCCGATCCGGCGCGCGGCCGCGGATCCGGTCACGACGGCGGGATGCTCACGGTCCGCGGCCACGGACTGCGCCGCCTCGGACAGCTCGCCGTGGGTGCGGACCATCGCCAGCGCCCGATACCTGCGTGCGATCCGGGTACGAAAGACCGTGTCGGCCAATGCATCCAGGGTGATTTCGGGGTGTGCTTGCAGGTAGTTCGCGAGCTGGGTGGCCTCTGCGCGCACCCCGTCGCCGGTATCGGAGGACAGCAGGACCGGGATCGTGCCGTCGGGAAGCCGATATCCCGTGTGGTCAAACATCCTGCTCCTCCAGCTCAGGCATGGCGACGATGGCGTGCGCATTGGTTCCGGCGACGCCGAACGACGAGATCGCGCCGTAGCGCAGGCCCCCGACCGGCTCCCACGGCGTCAGCTCGGTGGCCAGCCGCAGCGTGGTCTCCTCCCACGTCACCGCGTCGGTGGGGTTGTCCGCGTGCAGGCTCGGCGGAATCTGCCCGTGCGCGCCGGCCAGCAGCACCTTGATCAGCCCGAGCATCCCGGACGCCGCCTGTGCGTGTCCGGCAGTGGATTTGACCGAGCCCAGCAGCGGCCCCCGCGCCCGTTCCGGCCGGCCGTAGGCGGCCGCCAGCGCGGTCAGCTCCAGCGGATCGCCGACGGGTGTGCCGGTGCCATGTCCCTCGATCATATCCACCCGATCGGCCGAAATGCCCGCGGCAGCCAGGGTTTTCCCGATCAGCCTGTGCTGGGCGGCGGCACTGGGCACCGCCAGCGGCGCCCCCTTGCCGTTGTGATTGATCCCCGAGGCCAGCAGGCGGCCGTAGATACGATGCCCGAGTTCGCGAGCGCGCGACTCGGTTTCCAGCACGACGACACCCGCGCCCTCACCCCAGAGGGTGCCGGTGGCATCGGCCGCATACGCGCGGCAATGACCGTCGGTGGACAGCGCATTGTTCTTGGAAAACTCGACAAAGGCGGCGGGAGAGCCCATGACGCATACGCCCCCGGCCAGGGCCCAGTCGCACTCTCCGGCACGGATCGCCTGCGCGGCCAGGTGCAGCGCGGACAGCGATGAGGCGCAGGCGGTATCGATGCTCAGCGACGGCCCGGTCAGCCCGAGGCCGTGCGAGATCCGCCCGGCAACGGCGCCCAGCGCGGTGCCGGTCGCCCGGTAGCCGCTGTGCTCGGTCACGGCCGCGGGGGCCGGACCGTAGTCGTTGATCGATACCCCCATATAGCAACCGGCCTCCGCGCCGTCCAGCTCGCCCGGGTTGAGCCCGGCGTTCTCCAGCGCGCGCCAGGCCACCCGCATGCCCACCCGCTGCTGCGGATCCATGGCGACCGCCTCGCGCGGGCTGATGCCGAAGAACATCGGATCGAATTCGGCTGCACCGTCCAGGAATCCACCCGCATCGCGGATCGGCGACCAGCCGTCGAGGCGGTGCAGCGCGAACAGCCGCTCGAGCGGCCAGCCGCGGTCACGCGGGAAGGGCCCGATCAGCTCCCGGGCTTCCGCCAGCGCGGCCCACAGCGCCGCCGGTGTGTCGATGCCACCGGGTGCCTCCACCGACATTCCGGTCACCACAATGGGATCCGGACTCATCGGGCGGCCTCCCGCTCGGGCGCAAGGACTTCGGCGATGCCCACCGCGTTGTCGTTCAGATAGAAGTGACCGCCGTCGAATACGGTCACCGCGATCTCCTGCTCGCTGTGGCCGGACCAGCCGTACAGGTCGCGGGGGGTCACGAAGGGATCCTCCGCCCCGCCCAGGGCGTGAATCCTGGTCCGCACCCGCACATCCGGCGGGCAGCTGTAGGCATCGAAGGCCCGGTAGTCGGCCTTGACCACCGGTAGCGCCATCCGCATGATCTCGCGACTGGCCAGCACCTGCGCGCCGGTGCCCTCGAGGGTGCCCAGGTGATCGAGAATCTCCTCGTCCCCGCTCGGATGCGGCGGCAATTGCGCGACGCGACCGGGCGAGACGGCCGCCGAGACGCCCAGCAATCGCACCTCGCGCCCCTGCGCCTCGGCCGCGCGGACGAGTTCGAAGGCGACCATCGCGCCCATGCTGTGCCCGAAGACGGTCAGCGGCCCCCCTCGATCGTGCTGCGATCCGGCGTAGTCCGCGAGGGCGCCGTGTGCGAGTTCGGACAGCTCGCCGCACGCCTGTTCCCGGACCCGGTCCTGGCGCCCCGGGTACTGGAACACCACGACCGCGAAATGCGCACTGAGCACCTGCGATAGGCCGCGATAGGCCGATGCTCCGGTGCCCGCATGCGGGCAGATCACCAGGGGCGGAAGGTCCTGTGCGCGCGGGGGGTGGAACTGCCGGACCCATCCGAGACTTGCTGGCATTGCTGAACTCCTGAACGACGAGATGTAGCTACGCGGGCGAATCGGTGAGATATCCACCGCGCGAGAAGTATTCGGCGGCCCGATGCTCGCGCCCGTCCGCGGTGCGGACCCGGCCGATCACCAGCCCGCGATTGCGCCCCCGGTACCCCTGCGGGCCGCACACCGCCGCGGCCTCGCCGTCCTGCACGACGACACGGCCCGGCGTTCCGCCGAAACAGGTCTGCGATACCGCGGATTCGAGCACCTCGACCCGTTCGGAGCCGTAGTAGCTGAATGCCCGCGGATAAGGATCCGAGAGCGCGCGCACGAACCGCTCGAGATCCACGGCGGGCCAGGCCCATTCGATGCGACTGTCACGCTCGGAGCGCTTGTGGAAGTACGTCCGCTCGGCCGGATTCTGCGGCCGCCACACCGCGGTACCGGCCTGGATCGCCGCCAGCGCCTCGTGCACCGCGCCGGGAATGAGGTCCATGCCCGCCAGCACCAGTTCGGTGCCGGTTGTGTTGGGCGGCACCGAAATCGAATGCTGCACCAGAATGTCGCCGGCGTCCAGGCGCTCGTCCATCCGGTGCACCGTCAGCCCGATCTCGGATTCGCCGCTGATCAGCGCCCACAGCACCGGCGAGAATCCGGTGAACTTGGGCAGCAGCGAGTCGTGCAGGTTGAGCGTGCCGAATCGGGGCATGTCGTACAGCTCCACGGGCATCCAGGTGTACCAGCTGTTCACCACGATCAGATCCGGCTCGGCCCGCTTGACCAGGTCGATGGTTTCCGCGTCGGCACGCTCGGTCAGGTGCACGGCAATTCCGCGCTCGCGCGCCAGCTCCTGCACCGAGTCGTTCCAGATCGCCTTGTACGACTGGGAACTGGCCGGGTGGGTGACCGCGAGCACCACCTCGTGCTCGGAATCGAGCAGGGCCTGCAGGGTTTTGCGGCCCCAGGTCTGATAGCCGAACGACACGATACGCATGCAACCTCCAATCAAGTTAGCTAAGCCTAACCTATCTCGTGGCGCTAGTGGCGGGCAACCCGCTCCGGGGGCGGGCCGGCGAGCGGCCTGGTTGCAGCACGCGATCCGACAGCTCACCCAGGCAGCTGAGATTCGGGAAGCCCGGCCCCTGCGCAAAGGCGGCAAGATTGGGCAGATACAGCGGCGCGATCTGGCCGGTGACCGCGAGGTCGTAGCCGATGGCCGATTCGAGGCGTTCCCGGGTGACCGGTCCGCCGACGGCGAGCTCCAGCACATCGACGGCCTCGGGGGCGAACAGGTCCAGGAACCACAGCGGCTGCCCGCCCGTCGCGTCGATCACCAGGTCGAATGCGTGCACCTGATCGGGGCGGGCGTCGGCGCGCAGGGTCAGCGCCACGGACCCGGACCTGTCGGCCACCCGCATCACCCGTCCGCGCAGATGATGAACCCTGCTGTCCGCCAGCAGATTTTCCTGCACCCGAACCGAGAACACCCCACGGTCGGTACGCCGGATCACCTCCCGGCGTTCCGCGGCGTCCAATCCCGCCCAGCGCGTCGGATCGCTGAAAAGAGCGTTCTCGAAATAGCTTTCGCCGCGGGTATAGATCGTCGGATTGGGCGAGATCACCGAGACGGTGAGCACATCGTGGCGCACCAGCTCGTCCAGCGCCGAGCCGGCCGTCTCGCCGCCGCCGATCACCGCCGCCCGTGAGGAAACTGGCAGCCGCCTGCCTCCGGCCATATCCCAGAATTCGGCGATACTCAGCACCTTCGGATGGTCGGCCAGGGCACGGCGGCTGCTGCCGGGCCCGGAGATCATCAGCGCATCCGCATCGAGTTGTACTGTCCCGCCGCCAGATTCGTCTACCGTTAGCTCCCATCCAGCCGCGGCCGGGTCGATCCGGCGGACAGTTCCGGACACCACCTCGACCCGGCTGCGGGCCGCGACCCACTGCAGGTATCGAGCCCAGAGGTGGTGGTGCGGACTCGGGCGCCCGCGGTCCACCCATTCGGCATACGTACCCTGCTCGACCAGGAAGGACGTCCAGCTGAACGCCGTCATCGCCGCGTCGATCTCCCGGTTCCGGCCGCGCGCCCACGTGGAACGGTAGGGGAATCCGACATCCTTTTCCGGGCTGGTCCCCAGGCGGTGCTGCCCATCGGTCCAGCCGCCGCCAGAGAGCCAATTCCCGCCCACCGCTTGGCTTTCCACCACCACGACCCGAGGCGCGGACAGGCCCAGCTCCCGCAGCACCGCCGCCTTGGCCGCCACCGCCATCGCCTTCGGCCCGGCCCCGACTACGACCAGCGTGCGCACGGGCGCTCCCATCTATCCACAACCGTCAATAAGTAAGCCTTACCTATATTTGCATAGGCTTACCTCATATCGACTCGAGACTCCACCCGTAACCGCGCCATCGCGGGCCACATCACATTCCGCCGACGGAACCGCCGGTCGGCCCGGCCGACACGACACGGCTACGCTCGTTCTCGATGAGACGCAGGCAGAACCCGCCGCTACCCAAGCGGCACGGACTGGATCCGGCACGGCTGCGGCTGCCGGAGGACGGCTCCTGGGCGACCATTCGCGATCATCTCGTGGAACGGCTACCCAGGGTGGCGGCGGCCCGCATCGATGAACTGCTCGCCGCGGGCGCGATCGTCGACCTGGACGGCCCGATCCCGCCCGATGCGCCCTACGTCCCGGGCGGCGCGGTGTGGTTCCACCGCGATCTCCCCACCGAGACCGAGGTTCCGTTCGATATCACGATCGTGCACCGCGACGAGGATCTACTGGTCGTCGACAAGCCGCACTTCCTGGCCACGATTCCGCGCGGGCAGCACATTCTGCAGACGGCGCTGGTGCGGCTGCGCCGCGAACTGGACCTGCCCGACCTGATTCCTGCCCACCGCCTCGACCGCGCCACCGCGGGCCTGGTGCTGTTCGTGATCACCCCCGCCCGGCGGGGCGCCTACCAGAAGTTGTTCGGGGAGCGACTGGTACGCAAGGAATACGAGGCGATCGCCCCACATGCGCCGGCGCTCCGCCTGCCCCTTACCGTGCGGAGCCGAATTATCAAGGAGCGCAATATTATCCGCGCTTTCGAGGTGGACGGCGAGCCGAATGCGGAGACCCGCGTGGAATTGCTCGAGCATCGCGACGGCCTGGCCCGCTACCGCCTGTCTCCCCACACCGGCCGCACCCACCAGCTGCGCATCCATATGAACGGCCTCGGCATCCCGATCCTCGGCGACGACTTCTACCCCGAACTCACCGACAAGCCCGTCGACGATTTCACGGGCCCACTCCAATTATTGGCCGCCACACTGGAATTCACCGATCCGATCTCGGGTGAGCCCCGGCGCTTCGAGACCACGCGCAGCCTGCAAGCCTGGGCAGATCCTTCCGGCTGGGCCACACGCTCACCCTTCGATGCCCCTGCCGCCCAGTAGGGGCGCATCAAGTGATCGATTTCTCCCGCTCATTCTCAGCAAATGAACGTAGACTGGCCGTAATGTCTCGAAAAGATAACGACGGCGCCGCGGAGGCCGGATCACCCGCGCCCGCCCTCCCCGCACCGGCCCGCCGGATCCACGCCTACATCGACGTGGCCGTCGTGATCCTCGCCCTGGCCGGCACGAACCTCATCGCGCACTTCACCTCGGCCTGGGCGAATGTCGTGACGGTGCCGGTGGCCGCGGTGGTGCTGGTCGCGTTGATGCGACGGCGCGGGCTCGGCTGGGCCGAGCTCGGGCTCTCGCCCCGGCACTGGCGGCGCGGCACGCTCTATGCGCTGGGCGCGGTGGGCATCGTGCTCAGCGCGGTGGCGATCGGCGCCCTGTTTCCGCTCACCCGGCCGTTCTTCCTGGCCGATCGCTACGCGACGATATCCGGCGCGCTGATCGCCTCGATGATCGTCATTCCGCTGCAGACCGTAATCCCCGAGGAACTGGCCTTTCGCGGCGTACTGCACGGCACCCTCGATCGCGCCTACGGCGTACGCGGCGTATTCGCGGCGGGCTCGCTGCTTTTCGGGCTCTGGCATATCGCCTCGTCGCTCGGCCTCACCAGCGGCAATCGCGGGCTGAGCGGAATTCTCGGCGGCGGAACGGTCGCGCAGGTCGCCGGAATTGCGGTGGCGGTGCTGGCAACGGGGGCCGCGGGCGCGGTATTCACCTGGCTGCGGCGGCGCAGCGGCAGCCTGCTCGCACCGATCGCGCTGCACTGGTCGCTCAATGGTGCCGGGGCGCTCGCTGCGGCGCTCGTATGGCACACCGCAATGCACTGAAACGCGCCCCGTGCCGATATCCCCAAAGATTGCCGATGGGGGCTGATTTTCGGGAAATTTCCGAACTGATGTTCGGGCGAAGCATTGACCGCGGGTAGGTCGCCGATTACTCTCACTCTGCGCATCACACATATGTTCGAGTAATCGGGTTCGGCGTGAGCCGGACCGCATCCGCTCCCGGGAAGGCGCGCCATGCTCGACAATCGGTCGACCGGCAATTCGGAGCCCTCAACTACCCCGTCATCCGCCTCTGATACCGAGGTCGCCGCCCTGGCGCATCGGGTCGCGACCGCGCGGGGCAAGCTGCCGTTGCAATCGGATCCGGCACTATTTGCCGAGCTGTCGGAGGCGGAGATCACCGCCGAGCGCGAACTCGCCGAATGGATGCGCAAGCAGCGACGGCAGCAGCGGCGCCGCTCGGTCACCGCCGAACTGGCCGCCGAGAAGCGGGACCGCCGCGTCGCGCTGGCACTACACCGGGCCGACGACGCCGATACCCGCTGGCATCGCCGCGCGCTGGCGGCGCGGCGGCGGGTATCCAATCCAGATGCGCGCCTCGCGCAGTTGTATCGGCGCGCCGAATGGTCCTCGCGGGCACTGATCGGCGTCGTGGTGCTCGGCATGCTGTGGGCCGGGGTGAACGTGCAGCACAACCTCGTACCCAGCGGCGATATGACCGACCCGCTGTACTGGCTCAGCTACGGTTTCGAGGCGATGATCTCGATCCCGATCATCACCATCATGGTCGTCGCGACCACCGCCGCCCGCTGGGGCCGCGAAATCGCCCGCGGCAAGGTGGTATTCCTGGAGACCGCACTGCTGGGCGTCACCATCGCCCTGAACGCGGGCCCCCACCTGGCCGCCGGGGCCCTGGCCCGCGCCGCGGAGGCCGCGGTCGCCCCCGTCATGGTCGGGGTCGTGATCTGGCTGCACGCCTGGGTTTCCGCCCGCTACGCCCAGCTCATCGAGGCCATCCCCGCCGAGGTCTCCGCCCACCCCGACAACACCACCGCCCCCGACGATCGCACCCGCGACTACCCCGCCACCACAGTGGAATTCGGCGAACCCTGCCCCACATTCACGGAATTCGCCCCCGACACAACCGAATCCGCCGCTCTGCCGATGGGCCGCACCTCCGGCCCCGCCGCGGATCCGTTTCGCGTGAACGCAGGGCTGTTCGACACCGTCGGCGCGCAGTCCGACGCCCCACCCCGGGCAACCCCCGCCGCCGAGCCGACCGCCCCGCACACGACCATCTCGGACAAGCAGCAATCAACCAGCATCGGCGAACATTCGATCGCGCACGACCCCAATGGCATCGATCTTCGCACGGCACAACGCCACCCGGATGCTGTCACCGCATCACCCCAGGCCTTCGCGGATCGTGATACCGAGCCCGCCCACAAAATCACGGAACAAGCCCAAGAGATCTCCAGTGAGCCCCAGTCGCACAACATAATTGATGCCGCCCCATCGGTCGATCCAACGGGCGTCTCCATCTCCGAACCTGCACACGATACGACCGGCGCACGCACGCAGGACTCCTCCGCAACCGATGCCGGCACACCTCTCGATTCGACACCCGCCGGTAAGCCGGAGGTCCACAACAACATTCAGCTCCCCAGCCGCCCGACAGCCACTGCCGCACACCCCTACGACCGCCGCCCGACCGCGGCGAGCGAGCCCGCGACACCGGCGCCCGCCACCCCCGCCGAGCGCGGCACCCAGCTCGCGCTGGACGAGACCGCGGCCCCCGAGCCGCCCGCCCGCCACCGCCCGCGTCTCGCCCCCACCCCGAGTCACCCCGTGTACGAGCGAATTTCCCGAGACTTCGCCGATGCGGCCGACGATCACGCGCCGGACACCTCGGACGACACCGACGACATCCCCGCCGAATTCGACGACGCCGAGGTCTGGGCGGTGGCCCGGGAAATCTCCGAACGCCGCCTCTCCAAACTCCCGGTAGAACAACTCGCCGAGGTCCTGACCCTCGCCGAAGAATCCTGGACCCCCGCCGCCATAGGCGCGTCCATAGGCCTGCCCGGCTCCCGCATCCTCGGCATCCTCGAGGCCGCCCGCCGCCTCCGCCCCTACGCCATCAGCGGGTAACCGAGTTAGCCCACTCAGCCGACCACCAGCCGCTCACCACCGAAGTCCGCAATGATTTCCATCCGACCTCCGAGCGCCGCGATATAGGAAGCGAGCGTGCGTAGTTCACTGACGCTCACAGCAGCACGCTCGATAGCCGAAACGCGCTCCTGCCGGACGTGCATCCGGTCGGCGACCTCAGCCTGTGTCAGCCCCAGACGCTTACGCATGTCGGCAAGCCTTGTCGCACGGCTGACCTCGACCATGTGATGCGCCCCCAACTCAACCTCCGCCCGGTCGACTTCGTCGGGGAAGAACTCGGACAGGAAGCTCTCCCGGTCGTAACTGTGGGTGCCACTCATGACTGCTCCCTTTTCTCCAGGTACAAGGCATACCGTTTCTCAGCAATAGGAATTGCGGCGCGATACCAATTGCTCCAGTCACCGGCCTTGTCTCCTGCTACAAGCAAGACGGCGTTTCGAGCCGGATCGAAGACGAACAAGATCCTGATCTCACTGGTCCCAGCCGAACCTGGCCGCAACTCCTTGAGGTTGTGTAACGATGAGCCCTTGATCCGGTCCACCAACGGACGTCCCAACGCCGGACCCTCATCAAGCAAGGCGGTGATCGCCTGTCCAACGAGGATCGCGGTATCCCGGTCGAATCGACGCAGCTGGTGCAACCAGTCACGGACTTCATCGACCATCTCGAGTCGAAAGTTCACACGAGCATGGTAGCTGTCATAGTACTTCTACATACTACAGATCGCAATGGTCATTTGACCAGCAGGAGCCCGCGAACAGCGGATATTTCGTTGCGGGGCACGGTCACTGATGGTGACATGTAAGTAGGTTGACCACCTCGGGCAGGGTACGGATGGATGTCGCGGTGCTGGGGCAGGTCTGGCGGGCGTGGGCCGAGCGGGTGGCGGGGCTTTCCGATGGTCAGTGGGACGCGCGGACTCGGTTGGCCGGGTGGACGGTGCTGGATCTGGTTGCGCATATGGCGCCCGATGAGCGGGTGGTCGAGTTCCTCTGTGCACCGCAGGTTTCCGACCCCGCGGTGACTAGCGGGGCGGAGATGTTGCGGCGGTTCAACGCTCCCGGCGGTACGGCGCACACGATGGCCGACGAGCTCGCAGAGATGGCCCGGCGGGCCGCAAAGGTCGGGCCGCGGGCGCTGGTTCGGAGCTTCGCGGAGAACAGCCCGATCATTCTCGACGTATTACAGGCGGCGCCATCGGATTCCGGACTTCCCCACCCCTCCTTCGGCAGCGTCAGCATCGCGGCGGTCGCCGAGACCGCCGTCGTCGAGGGCACGGTGCACCTGCTCGATCTGATCGACGCCGTCGGCGGGGCGCCCCCGCCCGCCGACGCGCTGGCGATGGCCACGCGAATCCTGTCCGCAGTGCCCGCACCGGCCGCCTTCATCGAGGCTGTCACCGGCCGTGACGGCCGCGGCGTGCTGCCGATCATGCGATAGCGCGGGGTCACGGATGCCGCCGTGGTACAGCTCACCGGGGCCGGGTGCTTGACCAGGTGCGTCATGCTGATAACACTGACGAGGTGAAGCGTGCGTGGAGAATCGGCGTCTGTGCCGTCGTAGTCGCGGGTGCCGCCGTGGTCGGACTGGGTGCCCAGTACGTGCACGCGGGCGCGGCCGGGCCGGATGCCGCCATATCCGGACCTCAGGTCAGCACTGGCAACCGGCCGATCCTGGCGGTCGTGGGCGCATCGATCAGCGACGGTGTCGGCGCCGGCAACCCCGACGACGCGTGGCCCGCGGTACTGGCCCAGCAGCTGGGCTGGCAATCGGAGGTCGCTGCGGATCCCGGCGCCGGCTATATCGCGCTCGGCAGGCACAGGCTGGGCCCGATGCTGCGGCTACTGGGCAAGCTGCAACTGCACGAACATCACCCTACGATGGTGATCGTGCAGGCCGGATACAACGACATCGGCATGCCGCCGGTACAGCTGGCGGCCGGCGTGCGCAACGTGATCGGACAGATCCAGACGCAGGCTCCGGATGCGGCGATCGGCGTGATGACCGTCTTTCCGAAGGGGCAGCCCTCCTCGGCCGCATGGGCTACCGACGAAACGATCGTCTCCGCGGCCCGCGCGACCGACCCGCACATCTACGTATTCGATCCGCTGACCTCACATTGGGTATTCCCGACGATATCGGACCGTTTGCACCCCACCACGGCCGGTCACCGCTGGATCGCCGACAAGCTCGCCGCCGATTTCCGGCATGACGGGTTGGTTCACGGCCTGACGCACTAACATCCGGTGTCGACGCCCGTTGACAGACTTCCGTCAAGCGGCACAGTCGATTCGGAGGATCCGAACAGATGGCACACAGGCTCGGTGGGAACGATGGCTCGATAACGGCCGACCGAGGGAAACACATGACGCAGAGCAAGGACCTGGTGACCGCTGCAACATCGGTAGCGGTGCTGATCGCCGAACATGCAGATCAGCGTGCGATGAACATATTTCTCGAGGATGCCCGCAGCGACCGCGCGGTCAGCTACGCGGCACTCGCCGCGCTGGCGGGTCGCTGGGCCGCCTATCTCGACGACCGGGTGCCGCCCGATGCCGCCATCGTCCTGGACGTCACCGATCCGCTGACCTTCGCGACCACCTACCTGGCGGTCATCGCCTCGGGCCGCTGCGCGGTCCCGGTGGATCCGCGCGCCCCGTTCGCCGAGCGCCGCCGCACCCTCGACCCGATCGCCCCGGCCGCGGTCATCGGCGACAGCCCCGACCTCGCTCACACCATGGGCGTGCTCGCACTCCCCATCACCCCGGAATCCAGCACCCCGGCCGGCTCGGCAACCTCCAGCAGAGACTCCCCGGCCCCTTCCGGCTCGGTGTTGCTGGCGACCTCCGGCTCCACCGGCGCCCCCAAGGCCATGCGGCTGACCGAACGTCAGCTCCTGCACGTCGCGACGTCCGTCGCGACCCACAATCGGCTCGGTCCGCAGGATCGCGGCTTCAACTGCCTGCCGCTGTTCCACATCAACGCCGAGGTGGTCGCGCTGCTGGCCACGCTGCGCGCGGGCGCCTGCCTGGTGCTGGATCAGCGCTTCCACGCCACCGGGTTCTGGTCGCTGCTCACCGAGAAGCGAATCACCTGGCTCAACGCCGTCCCCGCCATCCTGGGTGTGCTGACCGCCGAGGGCGCCGAGGTCCCGGTCGCACCGCCGGGCCTGCGCTTCATCCGATCGGCCTCCGCGCCCCTGCCCAGCCCGGTGCGTGAACGCATCGCCGACGCCACCGGTGTGCCGATCGTGGAGAGCTACGGCATGACCGAGGCTGCGAGCCAGATCACCGCCACCGGCCTGGGAGAGCCCGCACCTGCGGGTTCGTGCGGCCGGCCGGTGGGAGTCGAACTACAGGTGCGGGATGCGGAGAACCGCGTGCTGAGAAGCGATACCGTGGGTAGGGTGCATATTCGAGGCGCTGGAGTCATCAACGGCTATATGGGCGGCCGGGCGGCCGAACGCTTCGACGCGCAGGGCTGGCTCGATACCGGTGACATGGGCCGGGTGGACGAGGCCGGGTTCGTGTACCTGGTCGGACGCAGTGACGACGTCATCAACCGCGGCGGCGAGCTGGTGTATCCGCGCGAGATCGAGGAGGTCCTGCAGGCCGATCCCGGCGTGCAGGACGTGGTCGTCATCGGGCGGGAAGATCCGATCCTGGGCAACGTTCCCGTCGCCCACGTCATTCCGGTGCGGCCGGACGAGCACGACGAGCTGCTGGGCGAGCTGCGCCGACGATGTGAAAAAGAGCTGTCCCGGATCAAGCAGCCCGCCGAAATCCTGCTCGTCGACGAGTTCCCGCGCGCCCCGACAGGGAAGGTGCAGCGGCACCGGCTTCGTAGCCGCATGCAGGTAGCGGTCGTGTAATGAGTCTCAGCATCGCGGCCCCTGTCCCCGTTACCGACCAAGCGCCGGCCAGGACCGCACGCCCGCATCTGCATCAGGTAGACCTGTTCCGGATTCTGACCTTCGCCTGCGTGATCGGCGCCCACGTGGTCGGCAACTCGCTCGATCCGGGGAACGTCCCTGGCAACGCTGTCGTGGTGGTGCTGCACTTCACCCGGCAGGCGTTCTTCGCGCTCACCGGATTCGTGCTGATCTACCAGTACGGGCGGCGGCCGCTCGACACGCGAGCCTTCTGGCGCAAACGCTTTCCCCTGGTGGGCATCCCGTATCTGGCGTGGTCGGTAATCTACTGGGGCTATTCGATCGTCGCCGGACTGCATCCGGGCGAGAGCATGAAATCGGCCCTCTGGCGGCTGGTGTTCGAGACCACCACCGGCGGGGCGTGGTATCAGCTGTACTTCTTGCTGGTGACGATGCAGGTGTACCTGCTGTTCCCGCTGATCCTGAAATTGCTCCGGGCGACCGCGGGGCATCACCGCTGGGTGCTTGCGGTGAGCGCGGCGCTGCAGGTGGGCGCGCTGTGGTTGATGACATATCCGCCGGCGCTGACCGGGCGGCCGGCGGGGGTCTGGAATCACCTCTACGCCACGATCCTGCCGTATCAGTTCTACGTCGTGCTCGGCGCGGTCGCGGCCTGGCATATCAAGTCACTGACCAGCGCGGTGCGCCGGTTCGGGCCGCTGCTGGTCGGGGCCGGGCTGGTCGCGACTGCACTGTCGGAGGTGTACTACTTCCGGCAGATACATCAGCTCCCGCCCTGGCAGGCCAGCAATGTATTCATGCCGCACCTGCTGATCTGCTACACGCTGATCATCGCGGCCCAGTACACCCTGAGCAGTTGGTGGGCGGGGCATCGGCGCGACCACCATCGCGCGGCACGGTTGGTGAAGTGGGGGTCCGACCGCTCCTTCGGTGTGTTCCTCGTGCATCCGCTCGCGCTGCAGGTGCTCGCACCCATAATTCCCGACATCCAGAGCGATTTCGGCCTGCTGTGGGGCACGGTCGTGTTGTATATCTGCGTAGTCGCGATGGCCATCGCGGCCACCGAGGTATTGCGGCGCATCCCGGGCAGCCTGTGGCTGACCGGACGCCCGATGCTGCGCACCGACCTGCTCGCCCCTGTCCGGCGGTTCCGGCGCGCCCGAGAACCCCGGTCCCAACACACCGTCGTGAAAGAGATTTCATGTACACCAACACGCTGAACCTGCCCGCACGGGATACCAAACCACGCCGACGCGGCATGACCATGCTCATCGATCCCGGCCTGCCGACCGCCTATTTCACCGATGTCGTCGAGAGCTTCGGCGACCTGATCGACGTCGTCAAATTCGGCTGGGGCACCTGCCTCGCCACCCCTAAGATTTCCGAGAAGATTCAGGCGCTGGACCAGAACGGGATCGACTTCTACTTCGGCGGAACCCTTTTCGAGAAGTTCCTGCTCAACGACCGGGTGGAGGAGTGGCGCCGGATCTGTCACGAGGCCGGGGCTCGGACCGTGGAGATCTCCAACGGCGCGATCGCGTTGTCCAATGAGGACAAGGCCGAGTACATCCGCCGGTTCACCGGCGAGTTCACGGTGATCTCCGAGGTCGGGTTCAAGGATCCGGTGCGCTCGGAGCGGCTGCCACCGAATCGGTGGATCGAGTTCATCCGGCAGGATCTCGACGCGGGCGCCCAGTTGGTCATCGCCGAGGCACGGGAGAGCGGCAGCAGCGGAATCTGCAGGCCCAACGGCGAATTGCGCTACGGCCTGATCGAGGAGATCGCCGAGTCCGGGATCGATATGGACCAGGTCATGTTCGAGGCGCCCACCAAGGAACTGCAGGTGCATCTGCTCCAGCGCCTCGGGCCGCACGCCAATCTCGGCAATGTCCACGCCGATGCCGTGGTCGGGCTCGAGACCTTACGGCTGGGGCTGCGCGCGGACACCCTCACCGATTTCACCGCTGTCGAATTCACCGGTACCAAATTCAGCGGTACCGATCTCACCAGTGCCAACCAGGAGCTGCCAACCCATGCGTGACCACAGGGACGCCTTCCACCTGGCCATTCCGGTCCGGGATCTGGACGAGGCGCAGGATTTCTACGTCCGCGGCCTCGGGGTGAAACTGGCCCGTCGCTACGACGATCGGATCACCCTGGACTTCTTCGGCGATCAGGTGGTGTGCCATCTGTCGGACAGGATCGACACCGACCCTCAGCTGTATCCGCGCCATTTCGGCGTCACCTTCCGCGAGCGCGAGGATTTCGACCGGCTCCTGCGGCTGGCCCAGCTGCGCAAGCTCACCTTCTTCGGACCGGTGTCGACCCGATTCGAGGGCACCGCGGAGGAACACCTGACGATGGTGCTACGCGATCCGTCGAACAACCTGCTCGAGTTCAAGCACTACGTCGATCCGCGGATGATGTACTGACCCGCGAGTCGACGCCGGGGGCGGGAGCCGACCGCGATTACTCTAGCGGCTGTTCCCGGCGAGCGTCTTTGCCGCGGAATGCGATTCGGCGTGTTGAGACTCGTCCGCCCGCGCCCGCACCGATTCCGTCGCCGCATCCGGCTCGGCGGTCTCGGGCGCAATAGTCTGCGGCCCAACCGGTTCCGCCCGGCAGGTCTCGGACTCGCCGGACCGCGGCTCGGCAGGCGGCTCCGTATCGCCCTGATTCCGAACAGGCTGCGGCACAATCCCTTCGGCCAACTCCTCGGCGGCGGCGATGCGCAGGCGCTCGGCCACCTCGTTGAAGATGTAGAAATTCGGGATCGAATTGACCGGGGCCAGCGAGATCCAGCGACCATCGAATTTAATGCGGACCAACCCGCCCTGGGAGTCGATCTTCTGGACCTGTTCCCACGGGTACCGGGAGCCGGCGAAGGCGAGATCGACCAGACTGACCTCGACCTCGCCGAAGCGCACGGTCTCCTCCGCGTCGATCGCGGCCACCGCGGGCGGCAATTGCGTTGCGGTGATCGCCGATTGGATCAGCGGGCCCCATTCGTGGGCGCAGGCGAACTGGTGCTCATCGAAGGCCTCGTACATTCCGCCCGGGCCGGTCACCACGAACGAGTAGTCGGCGGCCGCGGCGGTGTTGTGGAAGGGGATGACCTCCTGCCGAACCTCGACGGTGTCCCACCGGAAGGCGACGATCTCCTGGCCCGAGCGAAATACCGTGAGGCCGTGGTCGAACAGGTCCAGCCGCGCCCCGCGGCCGCGCCCGGCCAGGCGGCCCCGCAGCCCGGCGGCAAGCAGCGGCAGCAGCGCGAATACGGCGACCGTCGCGCTGCCGACCCACCACGCCGCGGTGGCGCAGATACCGGCCACGATCGCCAGACCGCCCGCTATCAGGCCGCAGGCGCGCACAAACGTATCGCCGCTCATCGGTGCGGGTAGAAACGTCTGGCGATGTTCGCCCAGCTTCTGATACTCGGACATCAAATGAACCAGCTGCGTCAGGGGCACCGTTCGCCGGTCTCCGGTTCCCCCGTTGTCGCGCTGGAGCGTGCTCGGGGTGCTCAAGTCGTCCCTCCATAGGCGGGTTTCTCCGCGCGAAGCGTATTCGACTCGACCGAGAGTTTCTACTATTGGGCGCATATGCGTCGCAAAAGCGAGTATCTGAAACAGTCTCCGTCACAACGATGCTCGTGACAGACGGTCGCGCGAGCCGAAGTCTCCCGAGACAAGCGGCACAAAACCCCTGTTCAACACATTTCCTACCGATAACCAACTAGTCAGTATGCAGTCGATAATGTCGATGCGCTATGAGACTTGGCATCTCGGCAACCGACACACCCGAAATTCGTAATCCCCCAGGCCGCAAACGCCGACTCGGTTATCAATGCATCGAGACATCCGCACCGCACGATTCAGCCAAAAGGCGTGACCAGCAGCGGGATTCGACGGAGGTCGTCAAGAGTGCAGTACATATCCGCCAGCGCACAGATCGCGCGCATGCAGACGAAGTAGTCGGGCTGTCCGGGCTCGAGATAGTCGAATTCGACGGTTCCGGCCGCCTCGAACGCCGCCCGCAATGCATCCGGCATCGCGGGCAGGCCGGTCTCGAGATCGAGGTTGTCGACATCTATCCAGGCGAGTTCGTCTCCGTCGACGAGGTAAGTGAGGCTTGCGTCGGCATTGATGGAAAACATGCTCGTCGCCGCGACCCGGCCGGCGGCCGACAACACCGCCGCCTCCTCGGGGATGGTGGCCGCGAAATCGTCGTAGACGAATGTCCATTCACCGACGCGTCCCGCCAACAGTGTCGCGGTACCTGCCGGTTCGCCGAGCGCGGCGGCCGGCAGGGACGTCAGTTCACCCGGCTTGTCGGACGGCAGTACACACGGGCGGAACAGCCGCGGCTTGGCCCCCAGCGCCTCCAGGGCCGCGGCGGGATCCAGCCCGCGAACAACATGCACGCAGTGGTTCGGGTCGCCACTGGACAGCCCGCTGATCCACAGCGGCATGCCCTCGGCGTCCAGTGTGTGCGGCGGAAAAGCGGGTGTCGGCATCGTGATCGGTCCTTCCAGGTACCTGAGCAGAGACACCCTACTTAGCCGGTCATGGCGCGGCAAGGCGGCCGAACAACCATGGGATCGCCGACTCGAACGCTCCGGCGGCGGCCTCCCACGTGTGATTGCCGCGGCCTACATACAGGGCGGCGGCGATATCGGCCTTACGGGCCGAGGTATACAGCGCCTGCGCCGCGCCGACATGGGCCGCAACGCCGCCCCCCTCGGCTCCGCTGGCTCGTCGCCGCGGCAGGCGCGGCGGGAGCGACGGGAGCGACGGGAGCGACGGGAGCGACGGGAGCGACGGGAGCGGCGGGAGCGGCGGGAGCGGCGGGCACCTGATCCCCCGCCCACATCCCGGTCGGCCCGGACGGGGCGAAGGCATAGAACAATCCGGCCACCCCCGTGTACGGGCCGTGTGCCGCCATGACCGTGCGCGGATCGAACGCCGCCCACTGCCGGGCGTCGCCGCCGTAGAGACGCTGGATCGTCTGCTGCTTGTCACCGGCGTTCGGGCCGATATCACCCGCGATGTCGACGAAGGTACCGAACTGCGCCGGATCCATGACGGTGAGGTCGATGGCGCAGGTGCCGCCCATCGAGAATCCCGCGATCGCCCAGCCGGAATCGGTGGTACCGAACGTCTTCTCGATATAGGGCGGAACATCGCGCTCCAGATGTGCGGCGGCGTTATCGCGCGGGCCGTTCACGCATTCGGTGTCGTTGGTGAAGGTCCCGTTGGTATCGACGAACACCAGCACCGGCGCCCAACCGCCGTGCGCGGCCGCGTAGGCGTCGACCGCGGGCAGGATGTTTCCGACCCGGACCCAATCGCCCGGTGTGGCGAACGCGCCGTCGATCATCGTGACGACGGGCAGCCTCGGCGGCGTGGAACCGGTGAACCAGATCGGCGGCAGATACACGTATTCCGTGCGATGCCACATTCCGCTTGCCGTATCCGGGGTCGCGACCGGGACGACGCGCCCCTGGGCCGGCTCGTGGCCCCGCATCGCGGGCAGCGCGCTCAGCGCTGTTTGCTCCGGCAGCGGCGCCGCGTCCATGGTCTGCACCAGGGTCTTGATCTCCGGGAAGTAGCCGACCCATATGTTGACCGCGATGCCCGCGCTGAGCAGGGTCAGCACGACACTGAGCACCGAGAGTCCGCGCCGCCACCACCGGGCGCCGAGCCAGCCCGCCACGACGACAACGAGGGCCGCCCCAACGCATCCCGCCGAAATCCAGAGCGTCATGGGGGCGCGATCGGGACCGGTCGCCCACCCCTGGGAATACACGACGTAATGCGTCCCGAACGCACTCACGACCCCGAGCGCGACCGCCAGCGGCAACCACACCAGGCGCCACCGCCGCGTGCGCCAGCCGATCGAGACGACCAACGCCGCCACGGCCAGGACCTCGACCGTCACCGGAAACCAGCCGTCCAGCAACGATGTCGCCTGCCATCCGGTGTCCCTCCAATAGCCGCGACCGCCGACCAGGCTATCCGGTGGAATGGGCGGAAACGGCACGCTCGCAAGCACTCCGGACACGCGGGTCATCACGCCCGGATTGTGTCATCGCACGATCCGAAGAATGCTGGTAAGCCACTGAGAGTGTCCGCAGAGAACAGTGACCGTGTCCGCTCTACCTGGACTGCCGCATAATCCACTCCCGGATACCGGGGCTCGAGCACCAGCGCACACATGCAACCGGTGCGCACGGACGACCCGGCTGCCCAGATACCTGGTCCGATGGTATGAGCATTCTGCCCGCGCTGTCGAACCCCGCGTGGTGCCTTACGCTCATGCATATGCAGACGAGCCGGGGCGTGGTGGTGACGTTGGATCGGCTGCCGCAGAGTTCGAGTTGGCCTGCCTCTCATGGGGTTCGGTTCGGGGCACCGTCATGCGATTGAACGACTGGTACCGCAAACGCTCGAGCCGCCACGCGTTCGAGTCACTGATCGATTCGCTCCGGCTGCCCGCAGACTGGACCGAGAAGGCGCCCGAGCGGACACTGCTCCCCGCGCTCGAGCGTGTGCGCAGCCGCAAGATCGTGCTGTCGCCGCTGCCGACTCGCACTCCGGTGGGCTTGTGCGGTCTATGGCTCGCCCGGGAAAACGAGGACGTGATCATGCATCGCCCCTCGGGAGATCTGCGGGTGTGGATGCATGATGTCGGCCACGAGGCGGCACACATGCTCCTCGGGCACGGCGAGGGAACCACACTGGAGCGAGCTCACCTGGCGAGTTTGATTGCGGAGTCGGACATCCCGGATAAGGACGCCATCTCGATGACCGTACGTGCCGGACGGGGAGTGACCTACAGTAACGACGACGAGTGGGACGCCGAGTTCTTCGCGACGCTGCTGATGACGCGGGTGCGGCGTGATCGAATAGTGCGGCTGTTCTGAGCGGTGTGGGCTTCCGATATATTGCCGGCCTGGTTCACGGCCGCGTGCCTGACGACCTTGTCGAGTGTGCTCGCAGTCCGGCTGGTCGCAGTACGCACGACTCCGATGGACCGAATGACCAACCTCAGCATAGTCCTCGTCATACTGGCGGCGTTTCTTCGTGAGCCGGCGATTGCCCGCCATGTCGCGTCGGTTACTCCCGGTGGACTGCCGGTGTTGTTCGACGTGTGGCATTGGCTACTCTTGCAGTCGCTCACAGGCGCCGTAGGGATGCTGCTGATGCATCGGTTGGGGCCGCACAGGTACAAACTGCCGGTCCACGCACTGATGGGTAGCGCAGGGATCCTGGGCATTGCGTTTTTCGTCCTCAGTGTCCCCGCTCATGTCAGGGGGGTGAGCATCCCCGATTACGGAGGCTGGCGATACTGCGCATACTCCGTGCTGTATTCGGCTTACGCTGCTGCAGTCCTGCTCTATGCGCTCAAACTGCTCGTATCGATTCGGGTACGCGCCAGGACCGCGTGGCCGTTGACGGTGGTAACCGCGGCGAACCTGTTCGTGTATGCCGACGTCGCGACAACATCCTTGATCTCGGTCGACGCGCTCTCGCGTGCTTGCCGGATAAGCAATCGGTTCACCGAGATAACGCGGCATCTGTCCTCGGGCGAGTTGACGACACCATTTCTGGTTGTGACGGTTCTCCTGGCACTTCCCAGTGGTGCGGTAGTGACTCAAATACTGCGAGTGGATGCCGATTCGCGCGCAGTCCGGCAGTTACAGCCGATATGGCGCTATCTGACCGCGGCAGCGCCGGAGGTGGTCCTGCCGTTGAGTTGGACCGACCGCCGCAACGGCACACCGGCGGAACGATTACATCGATGCCGGGTCGAAGTGCTCGATGCCGCCGAGATCGTGAGTCGCTACACCGACCCCCTGCCGGATGAGCTCGACACTGTGGTCGAACGCAACGTAGACGAGGACGATCAGGAAGATGCACGGTCGGTTCTCGAGCTGATGTGTGCGGCACAGCGCCTGGCTACGCTCGGAGCCGATCGCCGTCTGGCCGGACAACCGTCGCCGACCCGCCAGCCCATACCCGACCTCGACACACTACTGCGGCTGTGGGAACAGGCGACGTCACTGCTGCTCCGGGCGGGGAATCTCCCGCAGGGCTCGCACCAGTGCTACTAGATTCGTCCAGTCCAAATCCAACTGCACCCCACGCTCACCATCGTCGACGCTCAACTTCCGGGCCGAGACCAGCGTGATATCAAGGCCTTCCAGGGCCTCCACCAAATCCTTCACGGTACGGTCTTCCGGCCGGAGCTTCTTCGCCGCCGCCAGCCAGGCTTCGATTTCATCCTCACCGGGCCCAGCAGGCACAGCATCCTCCCCGACGCGGGCCGTTCCGATGGCAACGCCATGATCGAACGCCGCGGTCACACATCCCTTTGGCAAGCTCGGATCGATCGCGCGAAACGCCATGTCGTATCTAGCCAGGGTTTTGCGGCTGATCGTGGCCGCCGTGCCGCCCTCGATCCGAGACTGGGTTGCCCGAGACGGACCCTCAGCATCCTGAATCGCGTTGTGCGATACGACATTGAGAGGATCCCTCTCCCGCCAGCTCTTCACGAGCAGGCCGAAGCGCCGCAGCTGGGTGGGCTCTCGATCCGAACCGAACGATGCGTCGGTTCGCATACTGCCTCCCGACGGGTCGGGAATGGACACCGCGTACCCCCTTCGCACTCATGCTGGACAGCGACGTAGGCGTCAGCGCGCACTTCGCTGGGCGACCGTATCACACGGTATGCACCAAAGGTATAGGACTGTATCGCATTACCTCACCCGCTCTTCGATCGATGTATAACAGTGTCTAGTGATGTAAAGCAATGCGTTGACATGCACATCGGTTGGTCATAGGGTCGAGAACGCGACCACCGCACCGGCAAACCTGCAGGCACCGAACTGCCGGTCCCGCCTTCCTGGAGGGGAGTAGGCGGACCGGTAGGCACGGTTGATCACACCGTTGCGGCTATTCCGGGCTGAGGCCGTGCAGGGAGCAGCCTCAGCCCGACAAATACGAAGGCCCGCTTCCCAATCGGGAAGCGGGCCTTCGTATTTCGACTCTCAGCCGAGAAGAAGCCTTACTTGGCCTTCTCCAGGACCTCGACCAGACGCCAGCGCTTGGTGGCCGACAGCGGACGGGTCTCCATCAGCTGAACGCGGTCGCCGACACCGGCGGTCTCGTCCTCGTCGTGCGCCTTCACCTTGGAGGTGGTGCGAATGATCTTGCCGTAAAGCTTGTGCCGGTGACGGTCTTCCAGCTCGACGACGATCGTCTTGTTCATCTTGTCGGAGACGACGTAGCCGACGCGAACCTTGCGGCTGTTACGCTCCGTCTCCTTGGCCGGCGTCTTGGCCGGGCCTTTTGCCTCACTCATGCGGCATCTCCCTCAGCCTTGGGACCGGTGGTCAGGCCGAGCTCGCGCTCACGCATGACCGTGTAGATACGCGCGATCTCGTGACGAACCACGCGCAGCCGACGGTTGTTGGTCATCTGACCCGTCGCCATCTGGAAGCGCAGGTTGAACAGCTCTTCCTTCTGCTCACGCAGGCGGTCGATCAACGCCTCCTGATCGAGATCCCGCAGGTCTGCGGCTGGTGTTCCGGTAGCCATCAGAACTGCTCCTCCCTGGTCACGATCCTGCATTTCATCGGGAGCTTGTGCATCGCGCGGCGCAGCGCCTCACGAGCGGTCTCCTCATTCGGGTAAGACATCTCGAACATGATCCGACCGGGCTTCACGTTCGCAATCCACCACTCCGGCGAACCCTTACCGGAACCCATGCGGGTCTCGGCAGGCTTCTTGGTCAGCGGGCGATCCGGGTAGATGTTGATCCAGATCTTGCCGCCACGCTTGATGTGGCGGGTCATCGCGATACGCGCCGACTCGATCTGCCGGTTCGTAACGTAGGCGGGCTCCAGAGCCTGGATGCCGAATTCGCCGAACGCCACCGAGGTGCCGCCCTTGGCCATGCCGGAGCGGCCCGGGTGATGCTGCTTACGATGCTTGACCTTGCGAGGCATCAGCATGGGTCAGCCCTCCTGGGGTGTCTCTGCCGGAGCCTCCGCCACAGCGGTGGCGGCGCGCCCGGCCTCAGTGCTGGTCGCGGTGGTACCGGCCGAGCCGGACCGACGCGGGCGGTTCGGCCGCTCACGACGCTCACGACGATCGCCCCCGGAGGGTGCGGTGGCAGCGCTGATTTCGCGCTTGCCGCCAACGATGTCGCCCTTGTAGATCCAGACCTTCACGCCGATGCGGCCGAAGGTGGTCCGAGCCTCGTACAGGCCGTAGTCGATGTCCGCACGCAGCGTGTGCAGCGGAACCCGACCCTCACGGTAGAACTCCGAGCGCGACATTTCGGCGCCACCGAGGCGGCCCGAGCACTGCACACGGATGCCCTTGACGTTCGGCGAACGCATGGCCGACTGAATGGCCTTACGCATCGCGCGACGGAACGCCACACGGTTCGACAGCTGCTCGGCCACACCCTGAGCAACGAGCTGCGCATCCGACTCGGGGTTCTTGACCTCGAGGATGTTCAGCTGCACCTGCTTCTTGGTGAGCTTCTCCAGCTCGGCGCGGATCCGGTCGGCCTCGGCGCCACGACGGCCGATCACGATGCCCGGACGCGCGGTGTGGATATCCACCCGCACGCGGTCCCGGGTGCGCTCGATCTCGACCTTCGAGATGCCGGCCCGCTCCATGCCCGTGGCAAGGAGCTTGCGGATCGCGACGTCTTCCTTCACGTAGTCCGCGTACTGCTTGTCCGCGTACCAACGTGACTTCCAGTCGGTGGTGATACCGAGGCGGAAGCCATGGGGATTAATTTTCTGTCCCATTTACTTTGCCCCTCCGTTCCGGCGGCTACGAGCCGGGGCGGCGCTGGCGACGCTCTCGACCTCGATGGTGATATGGCTTGTGCGCTTGCGAATCCGGAACGCGCGGCCCTGGGCCCGCGGCTGGAAACGCTTCATGGTCGCGCCCTCGTCGACGTACGCGGTCGCGATGACCAGCGTGGCCGGGTTCAGGCCCAGGTTGTTCTCGGCGTTTGCCGCGGCGGAGGCCACGACCTTGGCGACCGGTTCGCTCGCGGCTTGCGGGGCGAACTTCAGGATGTTCAGTGCATCCTCGACTCGCTTGCCGCGAACCATGTCAACGACGCGGCGCGCCTTCATCGGCGTCACACGCACGTGCTTGGCAGTCGCGCGCGCCGTGGTGATCTGAGTATCAGTCATCGCCGCTTGCTCTTCCGATCTTCCTTGACGTGGCTCCGGAACGTGCGGGTCGGCGCAAATTCACCGAGCTTGTGTCCGACCATGTTCTCCGAGACGAAGACCGGCACATGCTTGCGCCCGTCGTGCACCGAGAACGTGTGCCCGATGAAATCGGGGATAATGGTCGAACGACGCGACCAGGTCTTGATGACCTGCTTCGTGTTCTTCTCGTTCTGAACGTCCACCTTTTTGAGGAGGTGATCGTCGACAAACGGGCCCTTCTTGAGGCTGCGTGGCATCTTTAACCTCCTCCTTAACGCTTCTTGCCGCGGCGGCGGACGATGAGCTTGTCGCTCGGACGGTTGGGCTTGCGGGTACGGCCTTCCGGCTGTCCCCAAGGCGAGACCGGGTGGCGACCACCGGAGGTCTTGCCCTCACCACCACCATGCGGGTGGTCGACCGGGTTCATGACGACACCACGGACGGTGGGGCGACGACCCTTCCAGCGCATACGGCCGGCCTTGCCCCAGTTGATGTTCGACTGCTCGGCGTTGCCGACCTCACCGACGGTGGCGCGGCAGCGCACGTCGACGCGGCGGATCTCACCCGAGGGCATACGCAGGACGGCGTAGGCGCCTTCCTTACCCAGCAGCTGGATGCTCATACCGGCCGAGCGTGCCATCTTGGCGCCGCCGCCCGGACGCAGCTCCACCGCGTGCACGGTGGTACCGGTCGGGATCGAGCGCAGCGGCAGGTTGTTGCCCGGCTTGATGTCCGCGCCCGCACCGGACTCGATCTTCGTGCCCTGAGTGATGCCCTTGGGCGCGATGATGTACCGCTTCTCGCCATCGGCGAAGTGCAGCAGCGCAATGTTGGCGGTGCGGTTCGGGTCGTACTCGATGTGAGCGACCTTGGCCGGGATGCCGTCCTTGTCCAGCCGACGGAAGTCGATCAGACGGTAGGCACGCTTATGGCCGCCACCGCGGTGGCGGGTGGTGATTCGGCCGTGTGCGTTGCGGCCACCGGACTTGGTCAGGGGGCGCAGCAGCGACTTCTCGGGCGTCGACCGGGTGATCTCGGCGAAGTCCGAGACGCTGGCGCCACGGCGGCCCGGCGTAGTCGGCTTGTATTTACGGATGGCCATGAGTTCTTCTCTGCTTTCTGGATTCTCCGCCGCTTACGCGACAGAGCCTCCGAAGATCTCGATGGGCTTGCTGTCGGCCGAGAGGGTCACGAGCGCGCGCTTGGTGTCCTTGCGCTTGCCGTAACCGAAGCGGGTCCGCTTGCGCTTGCCCTGACGGTTGGCGGTATTGACACTGGTCACCGTCACGCCGAAAACCTTCTCGACGGCGATCTTGATCTGCGTCTTGTTCGAGTCCGGGTGCACCAGGAAGGTGTAGGTACCTTCCTCGATCAGTCCATAGGACTTCTCGGAGATGACCGGCGCGAGCAGGATGTCGCGGGGATCGGCGATGGTGGTCACTTGCTGTCCTCCTGTGCAGCCTCAGCGGGCCCGTGCACGAAGGCGTTCAGGGCCTCCACGCTGAACACGACGTCATCGCTGTTCAGCACGTCATACGTGTTGAGCTGGTCCGGCGCGATCGGGTGCACACCCTCGAGGTTCGCCACGCTCTTCCACGTGGTGAGGTCCTCGCGGCCCACCACGACCAGCACCTTCTTGCGGTCGGACAGCTCGGCCAGAAAGCTCTTGGCGCTCTTGGTCGAGGGAGCCTGTCCCGCAACGAGTTCGGTGATCACGTGAATACGCTCGTTGCGCGCCCGGTCCGAGAGGGCACCGCGCAGTGCGGCGGCCTTCATCTTCTTGGGCAGGCGCTGGGTGTAGTCGCGCGGCTGCGGGCCGTGCACGACGCCACCACCGACGAACTGCGGCGCACGGGTCGAACCCTGACGGGCGCGGCCGGTGCCCTTCTGCCGGTACGGCTTCTTGCCACCGCCGCGGACTTCGCCGCGGGTCTTGGTCGAGTGGGTGCCCTGGCGTGCGGCGGCCTGCTGGGCCACCACAACCTGGTGCATCAACGCGACGTTGGCGGTGACGTCGAAGATCTCCGCGGGGAGATCGACGGTGCCGTTGGTCTTGCCGCCCGGCTCTTTGACCGGAAGCGTCAGGTTGGTTTTGGTCTCGGTACTCACGCCCGGGCACCACCCTTCACTGCACTCTTGACGATCACGACGTGGCCGCGACGGCCCGGGACCGCACCCTTGATCAGCAGCAGACCGTTCTCGGCATCCACCTTGTGGACCGTGAGGTTCTGCGTGGTAACGCGGTCGTTGCCCATCCGGCCCGACATCCGCATGCCCTTGAACACGCGGCCGGGGGTGGAGCAACCACCGATCGAGCCCGGGCGACGGTGCACGGCCTGCGCACCGTGCGAGGCGCCCTGCCCCTTGAAGCCGTGACGCTTCATGGTGCCGGCGAAGCCCTTGCCCTTGCTGGTACCGGTCACATCGACGTAGGTGCCCTCTTCGAACACCTCGGCGTTGAGTTCCTGGCCGACCTCGAAGGACGAGGCGTCGGCGACGCGGATCTCGACGATATGACGGCGCGGCGTCACTCCGGCCTTGGTGAACTGGCCGGCGACCGGCTTGATCACCTTGCGCGGGTCGATGGCGCCGAAGGCGACCTGCACTGCGGAGTAGCCGTCGCGCTCGACGGTACGGATCTGTGTAACGACGTTCGGGCCCGCCTTGATGACGGTCACGGGAACGACGCGGTTCTTGTCGTCGAAGACCTGGGTCATGCCGAGCTTGGTGCCCAGGATGCCCGCGGCCGGACGGCTCTTGTTGTCAGTCATATTCGAAGTCCCCGTCACTGAATGTTGACGTCGACGCTGGCCGGGAGGTCGATGCGCATGAGCGCGTCCACCGTCTTCGGCGTCGGGTCGAGGATGTCGATAAGCCGCTTGTGAGTACGCATCTCGAAGTGCTCGCGCGAGTCCTTGTACTTGTGCGGCGAACGGATGACGCAGTACACGTTCTTCTCGGTCGGCAACGGCACGGGCCCGACGACACGGGCGCCTGTGCGGGTCACCGTCTCGACGATCTTGCGCGCAGACGCGTCGATCGCCTCATGGTCGTAGGCCTTGAGCCTGATGCGGATCTTCTGTCCCGCCACGCTGAGTGTCCTTTTCTCCGCTTTCGTCGTGATCCGGGAGTTGCCTCCCGAAACACCCTCATTTGCATGCCCGAACCTACGAAGACAGCAGACGCATCTGTTCTACGACCGGTCTCGACCGATCCATCGCCGCTGTTCATCTGTCATGGTTCATCCGGTCCACGCGGTCGGGCGTGTCGCCCTTGCGCTCATTCTTCGGCCCCGGAAACTTCTCCATTGGCCGTAGAACCTTGTCCCGGACGTATCCGCGCCGGACTCGACGCCGATACAGAATGGGTACTGCCCGCCTGCCACCGATCGGGCCGGGTATCCGGCGGTTTTGGCCGACAGACACACGCCACCCGGTGAAGGCAACCCGACAAGTATGCACGAGCCCCCGCACCGACTTCAAATCGGGGTCCGTGTGATAACCGCCTCCCGGTCAGACGGTCAAGGGTAACCGGCCCGGGCGCATGCGACGCCACACCACCACGAGGAATATCAGCAATCCCGCCAGCGGCAGCAGGCCCAGGGTCCAGCTCAGGGGAAGCGGGGGGCCGGGCTGGTCGAGGACCTGGACGCCACGCAGGGTGCCCACACCGTGCCCCTGCGGGCCGTCGATGGCGAAGGTGAAGCTGTAGGTGCCCGACGCGTTCAGGGATTTGACGTCCAGGCCCCAGGAATCGCGTTTGCGGGGGTGGCGCACGAGCGGTTGCACCCGGCGGGTGGCGTGGCGGTCCGGTCCGTTGATCTTCAGGGTTCCGGACTTGCCGGCGATGCCGCCGGCGGGCAGGAAGGTGAAGTCCAGCGATTGCATCGCCCGGATCGGCCAGGTCGTGTATCCGACCATGACGTCATAGGGCCCGACCTGGACGTGCTCGGTGTGCACGATATTCACCGGCTGATAGGCGGCGGCCGGACCCGCGGCGACCAGCCCAAGGCCGGTGACCGCCAGCAGCGACACCGCCAGGCGGCGCAGGAAGTTTCGTGTGATCACCGGATCTCCTGCGGTGCGAGGGTGCGCAGCATGGCGGCGAAGCGGCCACCGAAGAATCCGGCCAGCAGGCCGAACGGAATCCCGAGGACCGCGATGATCGCGAACATCGACCCGCTCAGGTGTGCAACGGGATTGGTCAGGATGAGCTGCAGCGGCAGGCCGATCCCGAGGATCACTCCGGTCACCACTCCGGTCACCAGCAGCGTCCGGTGCGGATCCAGCGCGCGGGCCCGCGCCATCCAGAACAGACCCTCCACGGCCACCGCGGCCACGATCAGGAACATCGGCATGATGCTGGGGAACGAGGGCGGCAGCGGCGGCAGCCCGTCCCGCAGCGGCAGCCCGACGGCGGCGGCGTACTCGTGGGCGGCCCACGGGGAGAACCACCACAGCAGCCCCTGCGCGGCGCTCATGGCGATGCCGATGGCCAGCGCACCACCGGCCCGGCCCAGCACCACCGCGCCCATGATCAGCAGCATCGGCGCGAACAGCACGGTGGCGGCGATGATCGGATCGACCGGCATCGACAGATTGTTCAGCGCGTCGGCGGGGATCGGCGCGAAGGAGATCAGCAGGACGATCGCGAGCACCAGTCCGGCGCGGCCCCACAATTGGTCGCGATGCGCGGAGAAGACGATGATGCTGCCGATCATGGTGGTGGTGATCGACAGGAACAGCGCCACATGCGAGGGTGTGTTCAGCACGGCGTCGAATCCGTAGATCGAATGCCATTCCAGATCGAACAGGCCGTACAGCAGGAACAGCGCCGCCCCCGCCCCGGAGACCATATAGCCGATAGGCGCGGTGAGGGTGCCGCCGAAGACCTGGATCGGCGTACCGCCCGCACGCGGCACCTCCCGGCCCGCGCGCTGCGCCGAGGTCACCATGACAACCATTGCGAGCGCGCCGAATCCGGAGATCGCGCTGCCCGAATACAGGAACAGATGCGGCAGTGTGAAGAAGGTATCGGGCCCGACATCGTTGTGCCACTGGATATCCCAGCTGATCCCGACGGTGCTGGTGATGACGCCGAGCAGCACCACCCAGGCGCCGGCGCGGGCGGCCGCGCCGGTGGCGTCGGTGACCGCGACCGGACGCGCGGCCGGTTTCTCACGGCCCCGGACGGTTTCGGACTGTCCAGCCGCACCGAACGGTATCGACGTACTCATACCCGAACCTCACTGTCGATCGGTTCCCGCACAACCACCAGGGCGGTCGTATTCATTGCTTGCTCACTCTCAGCCACCGATCCACAGCGGTAGCGATAGTTGATCGGTGCCGCCGCCGGCGGCGATGGACACCTGCAGATTCCACGGGCCGGTCATCATGAGCGACACGTCCGCGGCGTGGTAGTGACCGGGCGAGGTCGCCCCGGCGGTGACCGGCGGGTCCGAGTAACCCATCCGCGGTTCGATCGCCTGCACCGCAACCTCCGCCCCGGACACCGGCTTTCCCGCCCGATCGGTGACCACGAGATCGATGCCCGTATCACCCATCCGATGACTCGACACGGTGACGGTGACGATGTGATCGGCGGTGCCGCTGCGCAGTACCAGCGCCCCCGGCGGGCTCGGCCAGACCAGCCAGCCGACGAGGGCCAGCAGCGCAATGACGATGAGAACGAGCCCGGTCATCCGCGCTCGCCGAACAGCGGAGAAGGGCCTGCGGCCGGCGGAAGTCGTTGGCGGCGTGCACGATACGGTCTCGTTCATCGCGAGGCTCCCGGGGAGGCGACGTCGAGTACGACGGGGATGGTGAGCACGGTGTAGTTCCGTTCGACCTGGATCCAGACCCGGTACTGCCCCGGGACCGGAAAGCTGTAGGTGAACGGGACCGCGGGACCGTAGGCAGCCACGGTCTCGTCGGGGGCGCTGTCACCGTTCACCGGGAGCATCAGCATTGCGCCGCCGGGGCTCGACGGATTCGCGCCGGTCGTTCCTGCCGGGCCGTTGATACCGGGCACGCTCGGTGGGCCACTGGGCGTGAGGCTCGGCGCGACCGTCATATTCGGCATTCTGAGGCCCGGCGTGCCGGGGATTCCGGACGAGGGCGCGGTTCCCATCCCTGGCATGTCGGGCATGCTGGGTGACCCACTCGTAGCGGGCGTCGGCGGGACTGCCGTGCCGGGCATATTCGGCATCGCACCCGGGCCCATCGCGGCACTCATTCCAGACATGGCGGGACCGGTTGGCATCGACATGCCGCCCATCGAATGGGCATGACCCCAGACCGGGGCGTTCTGCACGGCGGTTCCGATGTCGGTGCCGGATGCGGGGAGCGGGCCCGCGACGATCATGTGGCCGACCATGCCGAGCCAGGGCTGCAGGTCGGGGGTACTGCCGACGGTTGCTGTCAGGGTGATGGGGCCGCCCGCGACGGCGGCGTCGGTCCGTACGGTGATCGGTGTGGGTCCGATCGCGGTCGATGCGGTGCTCATTGCGCCGCCCAGGTGGACCGGAGCGGCGGTGTTCGGCCATGCCGCAGCGGCATTCCCCGGCCCGACATCGAAACCTGCTGCGGCACGAACCATCTGCACACCGCCGCCACGGCGGGCCAGCTCGGCGGACAGCGCATAGTGTCCGGCCTCGGGCAGGGTGAGATGAATCCGGTAGTGGCCCGGCGCGATCCGGATCGGATGCAGATGGGCCAGCTCACCGCTCGGCCCGATCACCAGCAGATGGATCAGCGCACTGTCCTCGATGATCAGATCGTCGACGGGGGCCCCGGTTGCGGCGTCGGACAGATACAGATCGAGATCGCCTGGTTGCCCGGCACTCAACGGTGCACCCCCGAGCGCCAGCATCACCGGCGGCCGGGAGAAGTCCGAGATCAGCGGCTGTCCAAGGACATACGGATTGCCGACATTGTCCACGCTGGGATCCAGCTGCACACCGGGCTGCGGCGGCAGGGGCAGCGACGAGGACAGCACACCGGCGGTCAGCGCGACCGCGATCCCGGCGACCATGCCACCGGCCGGCAACAGCGCCCACGCGCCGCGCCGCGCGCGGACCGCGACCACCACCGATATGGGCAACAGCACGCCCGCCGCCAGAAATCCGCCGTACACCAGGCGTTCCGGGGGCGTGGTCACCTGTTTGGGCACGACGAACGGGATACGCGCCACCCGTGTGCCGTCACCGACTGCCAGCTCCCACGGCCCGGGCCGATCCACCCGCAAGGTGGCCGAATACATCCCGGGTGTGCCGCCGAGGTCGACCGTCCCGTGCGCGGTGGGCGCGCCGGGCGCGGGCAGGGCCGATGCCTTCGAGGACGCGCCGGTCGGCGTGGCGTCCAGCGTCAGCCGCCCGGCCGCCGTCCCCGCATGGGTAACCACCTCCACCTGCAACGGCCCCGGCACCGAGGTAACCCGGCGCAGCACGATGGTCAGCTCGCGATCCCCCAGCGTCTGCGCGACCGAGATGTCCCCGCCCGCCGACGGCGCATCGGCCGTCGCGGGCGAAAATCCACCCAGCACCAACAGGCCGAACACCCCCAGCAGCACCAAAATCCGATATCGAGGGTGCCACCGCACCCCGGTCACAGCCCAACCTCGCCATCGCTCAGCTCTGCTGCGACCGACGGTGCTATATCCCTGCTTCCCTCGCCACGCCCGGTCACCGCCCCATCGTACGAACCGCCCGCCACCAAATTCATCACCACAGAAGGTGACCCCACCTCCCCCACACGGGTGATGCCACCCCCGGCGACCCCCCGATGACCCGTTTCGCACCGCTGCTCGGAGGGCCCCGACTGAGCACCCCTATATTCGGCAGTGGCCATCCCCTGCAGAGCCGCGTAGAGGCTGATCAGTGCCGAAAAAGGGTGCTCAGACTCAGCTTCGACGACGCTCTGCGGTCGGGGTGGGTGCGGGGGCTATAGATCGAGCAGTACCAGGAACGACAGTTCACTGCGGCCGTGCCCGGGCGTACTCGAGAAGCTTCGCACCCGGCTCGACGACCTCGACCGGCGCTCGGACGAGCTCACGCGGGCCCGGCGGGCGCTGCGGCAGGCCATCGCCACCACCGAACGCGCGGCCACCACCGAACACAGCCGCGCACACGGTTAACTTACTCTGAAGTAAGATGCTGACATGACGAAAGAGACCGCCACGTATCGCGGCTGGAAGAAGCTGCCCGACAACCGCATCGGGCATGCGCTGTTCTCGCTGGGCATGGTCGCCCGGGTGCCGTACTTCGGCACGGTGGTCCCGAACGTGGTACGGCTCGAGCCCGGATTATGCGAGGTGACCGCGCCCAAATGGTTCGGCATCCACAACCACCTGGGCACCTTCCACGCCATCGCGGCCTGCAACCTTGCCGAGGTCGCGATGGGCATGCTCAGCGAGGCCACCGTCCCGACCAGCCACCGCTGGATCCCCAAGGCCATGAACGTGCAATACCTGGCCAAGGCCGAGTCGGGCCTGCGCGCGGTCGCCAAACTCCCCGAAATCCCCGACTTCGCCGAGATCACCGAGGGCCGCAACCTGACCGTCCCGGTCTCGATCTACGACAAGTCCGGGCTCGAGGTCGTCCACGCCGACATCACCACCTGGGTCGCGCCGAAATAAACCAACTCGCTCAGGCCGCGTCCAGGGCGGCTGGGGTCAACGTCGCGGATAGTTTGTTCGACCGAGGCGACCAACTCCCGGAACCTCTCCGTCAACAACTCGAGGAACGTGGTGATGCGACCGCGCCTCCCGCGTAGACAGACCGACACCTCGGCGGCGGCCTGGCCGCAACCGAAAGCTGTACCGCACCACCTCATCCATGCCAACAAACTAACCGCCACCACCGACACCGAAAGGAGACGGCGCTTCCTCCCCTCGTGAATGAGTGGGTATGCGCCAAACACCTGATGAATGGTCAGCATGCCGGGGAGGCCGATCTTTGCGTGGTGGGGCTCGGGCCTACGGGGCGGGCGCTGGCGCATCGGGCCGCGGAGGCGGGGATGACGGTGGTTGCGGTGGATCCGCGGCCCGAGCGGCTGTGGCCGCCGACGTTCTCGTGCTGGGTGGACGAGTTGCCGGACTGGTTGCCGCGGGAGGCGATCGCGCAGCGCATCGAGGCGCCGACGGTGTGGACGAAATCCGAGCATCGCATCGAGCGGCCGTACTGCGTGTTGTCGAAGCCGGGGCTGCGCGCGGCGCTTCCGTTGGACGCGGCGACCGTGCTGACCGGGCGCGCGACCGCGGTCGGCGCCCATGCCGTCGAGCTGAACGACGGCACGAGCATCACGGCCGCGGCGGTGTTCGACACCCGCGGCCTGCCCTCGCCCGGAGCACGCCGCACGGCCAGCGCGCACGGGATCTTCGTCGACGCCGAGACCGCCGCGCCGATGATCGCGGACGGCGAAGGGCTGCTGCTGGATTGGCGCGACGAGAACGGCGCGGGGCCCGATGAGCCGCCCTCGTTCCTGTACGCGGTGCCGCTCGGCGACGGCACGGTGATCTTCGAGGAGACCAGCCTGGGCCTGCGCGGCGGGATGCCGCAGCGGGAGCTGCGCCGCCGCACGCTGAATCGACTTGCCGCACACGGTATCCAGCTGCGAGGAGAGGAGCCGAGCGAGGCCGCGCACTACCCGCTGGATCAGCCGCCACCGCGCGCCCGCACCGCGGGGGCGGTGCCGTTCGGTTCCCGCGGCGGCATGATGCACCCGTGCACCGGTTACAGCGTGGCGGACTCACTTGCCCTGGTGGACACCGCGATCGATGCGCTGCGCACGGGCCGCGACCCGGTGCAGGCGCTGTGGTCGCCGCAGGCCCGGCTGGTGTACTGGATGCGGACGCGCGGAATCTACGGCCTGGGCCGGTTGAGCACCGCCCAGTCGATCTCGATGTTCGAGGCATTCTTCACCGCCTCACCCCGCAAGCAGCGCGCGCTGCTGTCCGCGCACGACGATTACGCCCCGCTTGCCTCGGTGCTGTTCATGACCGTGGCCCGCACCTGGCCGTTCCGCTGGCGCTACGACCTGGTCGGCTGGACCAACCGAAACCGCTGGGTGGGTTACGAATACGCCCCCGAGACGGTAAGGATCGACGAGGCGTAAGGGCCACCACTCACACCCAGTTCTCGGCCCAGTATTTCCAGATGATCGGAGCGTAACCCGCTAACGGCGGGACGCGAATGTCGGTGCCCGACAGCGCCGCGGCGGTGTTGCGGCAGTCGAACCAGCAACCGAATTCGTTCTGCTCCAGCACTTCTCGCGGTACCCCGAAGTGCGGCAGGGCCCAGCCGACGCCGGGCAGGCGCAGTAGCATGTCCAGGGTTTGCCGGGGCATGACCTCGACCAGGCGCGGGGCGCCCGCCTCGTCGGCGAACAGGTTGAGCACCTCCGCGGCGCTCTGCCGGCGCGGATCGACCAGGTGATAGGTGGTCCCGGCCGCGGCGGGCAGATGCATGATGCGATCCAGCGCCCGCACCACGAAATCCACCGGAACCATATTGGTTTCGCCGAGCTTCGGCACGATCAACGGCAGAATCCGGGGCAGCTGCGCGGCCATCCGCAGCAGACGGAAGAAGTGGTACGGTCCGGCGATCCGGTCGGTCTCGCCGGTGCGAGAGTGGCCGATCACAATCGAGGGCCGGTAGATCTGCCAGGGCACGACGCAGCGTTCCCGCACGATCCGCTCGGCCTCGAACGCGGCCCGTTGCTGGGGCGTGCCCAGCACCTGCCCCACATCGAACATGTCCTCGCCGAAAAGTCCGGCCGCCGTCCCGGCCACCTCCACGGTCGACATATGGTGCAGCGCACCGGCTTCCAGCCGTTCGGCAATCTCGACGACGTACGCGGTGCCGGATGTCGCGGTGCCGGCCCCGCTCCCCGCGCGGCCGGCGACACCGTCCCCTCCCCCGGCGGGCATCGCGGCGTCGCGCCCCGCAGCGAGGTGGACCACGTGATCGATCGAACCACGATGCGCCGCAATCCAGCCGGGGTCGATATCCAGGCCCGGCGCGCTCAGATCCCCGCGCACCGGCCGCACCCGATCGCCGCCACCCCACTCCCGCACGCATCGATCGAGGCGATAGGCGGAGTCCGCGCCGGGCCGCACCAGCACATGAACATCTCCGCTATGTTTCAGCAACTCGGAGACGAGGTATCGACCGATACACCCAGTTGCCCCGGTCACCAGGTAAGCCATCCAGCCACAGTATCGCGCGGCCATTACACCGAACCATTGGGATGTTGCACAGCATTCGCTACCGCCGGATCAGTGGCCGACCGATGCCCTGCCGTCCGATCCGGACGGCAGGGCATCCGGTGTCACCGGCGCCTGCCGACCTGCTCAGTCCGCAAAGACCGGCTTGCGCTTGGTGAGCATGGCGGTGGCGCCCTCGAGGAAATCCGGGGACTGCAACAGTTCGCTCTGGCCCGTCTTCTCCGCGGCCAGAGCGCCGTCCAGCGAGGTCAGCGAGGCCTCGTTCAGTGCGCGCTTGGTGAGTTCGATGGCGCGGCGCGGGCCGCCGGCCAGCTTCACCGCGACGGCCTCGACCCTCGCATCGAGTTCGGCGGCGGGCAGCACCGCGGTGACGAGCTTGTGCCGGACCGCCTCGGCGATCGGCAGCCGCTCGCCCAGCAGCGCCATCTCCGCGGCCAGCGGGCGCCCCGCCGCGGCGGCGACCATGGCCGCGGCACCGCCGTCGGGCATCAGGCCGATGTTGACGAAGGCCAGCAGCAGGTAGGACTCCTCGCTGGCATAGGTCAGGTCCGCGGCCAGCGCGAGGGCCACGCCCACCCCGGCCGCCGCGCCCCGGATCCGCGCGATGACCGGGACCGGCGCGTCCACGATCGCCTTCACCAGGCGGTTCGCCGCATCCATCGTCATCTCGGGGGTGATGCCGCGCTGCGCCTCGGCCACCACGCCGGACAGATCCGCGCCGGTGCAGAAATCCGCACCCTCGCCGGTGAGCACGACTGCGCGTACCGTGCGATCCTTCGCAATGGCCTCGAATGCGTCGCCGAGCGCGATCATCGTGTCGTAGTTGATGGCGTTCTTACGCTTGGGATTGGTGATCGTGATACGCAATACCGGGCCGTCGTGGACGACCTGCAGGCCCGTCGGAGCGGTCGGCTGTTCGGTGGTACTCATAGCGACTCCCAAGTCCGGCCGTCGCTGCCGCAGGCGGCGGAATGATGGATAACATTGCGAATTGTGGTTAACTTAGGTTGATTTGTGCGGCGCTGTCAACAGGCGGCGGCGCGGGCGAAGGAGAGGGTGCATGGTCGCGGATAGTAGCGAGTCCGGACTCGCTTCCGCGCGAGGAGACGGTGTGGGAGTCGGCGGCCGGAACGCGGGGAGCGTGCGCCGGCGACCCAAGAACCGGAAGGCACAAATCGTGCGGGTCGCGGCCCGGGCGTTCAGCGAGCGCGGCTATCACCCGGTCGGCGTCGACGAGATCGCCGCGGAGGTCGGTATCTCCGGCCCCGCCCTCTACCGGCACTTCACGAATAAGTACGCCCTGCTGGTAGCGGCCGCACAGAACGGCGCACAGCTGCTGCTCGATGCCGCCCGCTCCGCCGAGAACCCCGGGGCGGACCCGGAGGCCGCACTGACCGCATTGATCAAGACCCTGTCCGAACACACCATCGAGGTGCGCCGCGAGGGCGGGCTGTACCGATGGGAGCGGCGGTATCTCGAGCCCGAGGACCGCCGCCGCATTCGGGTCATCTACGCCGAACTGCACGACACGCTGGAATCGGCGATCGCCGCACTGCGCCCCGAAACCGATCCGGCCGACGTCGCGGTGCTCGGCACCGGCATGCTCGGCGCCATCGGCAGCATCACCCTGCATCGCACCACGCTGTCCACCGCCCGCCTGATCGATCTGCTGCAGGACATCTGCTGGTCGATCGTGCGCACCGAGCTGCCGCCCGCACCCGGCGCACCCGCCCCGGAGGCCGGGATGCGCGGCCTGCCGCTGAGCTCCAAGCGCGAACAGCTGCTCATCGAGGCGATCCGCATCTTCGGCCGGCAGGGGTACCACGAGTCCAGCATCGAGGAGATCGGCGCGGCCGTGGGCATCAACGCCTCCAGCGTGTACCGCTACTTCCCCAGTAAGTCGGAGTTGCTGGCCGCGGCCTTCCACCGCACCGGCGAGCGGGTCGCGATCGCCAACTCCGAGGCGCTGTCCGAGGCGAGCAGCCGTGCCGATGCGGCGCTGCGCATCGCCGATCGGTTCGCCCGGCTCACCTTCGCGATGCCGGAGATCCTGCCGGTCTATTACGCCGAGTTCTCGAATCTGCCCGCGGCCGAACAGCACAAGCTGCGCGCGGTGCAGCGCCAGAACGTGCTCGAGTGGGCGAATCTGCTCGACGGCGACCAGGCCGAGGCCCGCTTCCGCGTGCACGCCGCCATCGCCGAGGTGGTCGACGTGGGCCGCGGCCTGCGCTTCGACCGCCGCCCGGAATCCCTAGCCCGGGTCCACACCCTCATGCGCGCGGTCCTGCTGGGCGGGGAATCTCCAGCCTGATTACCGTCCTCCCGGCCGACCACCGTCATTCCGGCGCGCTTTTGGCCGGAATCTACCGGGGGACAGCAGATCCCGGCCAAACGCACGCCGGGATGACGAGGGGTCGTGTCACCCGCGGCCGTGGCGGAGGCGAAACAACGCCCGGGCCAGGCGCAGATCTCGGGGGCGGCGATCGAAGGTGGACAGGTCCACCGGGGCGCTGTAGCGCTGCTGAGCGATGGCCAGGGTACGGCTGAATTCGCGCAGGCCCGCCTCGCCGTGGGTGTGCCCCTGACCGTATTCGCCGACACCGCCGAACGGCATGGCCGGGATTCCGGCGTGGGCCATCGACGAATTGATCGTCACCACACCGGTTCTGATGCGTTCGGCGAATTCGGGAACCATGCGTACATCGCGGGTGAACACCGCAACGGCCAGGCCGTGCTGGGCGGCATTGATGCGCTCCACGGCCTCGTCCATGCCGGTCACCGAATTCACGATCAGCACGGGCCCCGCGGCCTCGCCGGTGATCGCCAGGCTGTCCTCGGGCACACCGGCCAGCACGATGGGCTCGATATAGGGCTCGCGGATCGATTCGAGGCCGCCGACCGCCGCCCGGCCGCCGCGCGCAATCGCATCCTTGACCTGCCGCCGCACGACCTCGATCTGCGATTCGGAGACCATCGGCCCGTAGGAGGCGCGCCGATCGCCGCCGGGACGCAGTTTGGCCGCGCGCGCGGCGACCTTGTCCAGGAACGGCTCGTACACCGATTCGGCGACATAGGCACGCTGGATCCCCGCGGGGCTCTGCCCGGCATTGGACATCGCGCCGAAAACCGCTGCCGCGGCGGCATCGTCGAGTTTCGCATCGACCTGAACCACCATCGCACCCTTGCCGGAACGTTCGACGACGACCGGGGTCAAACTCCGCGCACACAGCGAAATCACCTCGCGCGCACCGGCATCCGACCCCGCATAGGCGATCTTGTCGACCCCGGCGCGGCACAGCGCGGAGCCGGTCGAACTGTCGCCGGTAACCACCTGCAGCACAGGCTGGTTCGGCGCGAGCCGGCTCCAGCTCTCGGCCAGCCACACCCCGACGCCGGGGGTGAGCTCACTGGGCTTGAACACCACGGCGTTTCCGGCGGCCATCGCGTAGGCGATCGAGCCCATCGGGGTGAAGACCGGATTGCTCCAGGACCCCAGCACGCCGACGACGCCGAGCGGCAGATATCCGACCGAGGCGCGCTGACTGCGGGTGAGCCAGGTGGTGCCCAGGCGCCGCCTGCCCAGGGCCCGCTCGGCGTTGCGGGCGGCCCAGTCCAGGTTCTCCACCGCCAGCATGACCTCGGTGGCCGCATCGATCGCAGGCTTGCCGGTCTCGGTGCACACGATATCGACCAGTTCGCTCGTGCGGCGGGAGATGGCGCGCTTCCAGTCCAGCAACCACCGCCTACGGCCGTCGAATCCGATTGAAGCCCACCACTTCTCCGCCGATCGAGCGGCCTTGACCGCGCGCGACAGCTCGCCCGGGCCCATGGCGGCATAGTCGCCGACGGACTCCCCGGTGCGCGGATCGAAGGAGGTGAACACCTTCACCCCGCGCGCCGACGCGCGCTCGTCGTTCACGCCGCGGGCGGATTCTGCCATCGCCCTCACCCTCTCGCTTGCCGCTACCTCGGGCAGCGAGCGGCCCCGCTCGCCGATCATGGGGCCGGACGCGGGTGCCTGGACACATATCCGGCACATATCCGATATCCCGCCCCCTGCCGCCAGGGTATGGGCGGCCGGGCCCGGGGGACAAGAATCGGTCACACTTCACAGACCACGTGGTCTGTGTCCGACCAGCACCGATCCTTTCCCGTACCGTTTGGTTTGTTGAAATGTGAGTAACGCCACAACCTTTCGAGCCCTAGGCTGGACAGCGCCCACCGCATTCTCCCGAACAAACGACTACGGCATGTTTCACACCTAGGTCGGGCACCCGCAGCCGCACACCCCAACCAGTAACATCGCCCCCGGTGGAAGGGATCACCAACCGGGAAGCACTCACCGGCGAAACCCCGCCCCGGCCCTAGTGGAGAGTTGATGCCGAGCTTGGACAACAGAGAGTCACCGCCCGAAGCCGCGGTCATGGTGGCCGATGTGCGCAAGTCCTTCGGCGAGGTCCATGCGCTGCGCAGCATCAGCTTCGCCGCAGCGCGCGGATCGGTCCTGGGCATCCTGGGCCCGAACGGCGCCGGCAAGACCACCATGGTCAAGATCCTGTCCACCCTGCTGCGCCCGGATTCGGGCACCGCGGTGGTGGCCGGGCACGACGTCCTCGCCGATCCGGCCGGGGTCCGCCGCTCGATCATGATGACCGGGCAGTACGCGGCGCTGGACGAGAATCTGTCCGGCCGCGAAAACCTGGAACTGTTCGGCCGCCTCATGGGCCTGAGCAAGAAGGCCGCCCGCCAGCGCGCGGACGCCCTGCTCGAGGAGTTCGACCTCGTCGGCGCCGGCAAACGCGCGGTGCGCGGCTATTCGGGCGGCATGCGGCGGCGCGTGGACATCGCGTGCGGACTCGTGGTGCGCCCCGAGGTGGTCTTCCTGGACGAGCCGACCACCGGACTGGATCCACGCAGCCGCCAGGGCGTCTGGGATCTGGTCACCGCACTCAAGCACCAGGGCATCACGGTGCTGCTGACCACGCAGTATCTGGAAGAGGCCGACGTGCTCAGCGATAACATCATCGTCATCGACCGAGGCCTGGTCATCGCCGAGGGCACCGCCGACGAGCTCAAGGAGAAGACCGGCGGCAGCTACTGCGAGATCGTGCCGCTGGATCCGACCCGGGTGCGCACGGCCGTCGAGGCGCTCGGCGATCTGGTCCCCGAAGCGGTCGCCAAGGAGCTGGCCGCCGGAACCGACCGGATCTCGATCCCGGCCCCCGAGGGCGCGGCCACCCTGTCCGAGGCGCTGCGCCGGCTCGACGCGGCCGCGATCGAACTCGCCGATATCGGGCTGCGGCGACCCTCCCTCGACGACGTATTCCTCTCGATCACCGGACATGCGGGCGGGCAGGAGTGAGTAGTACCGCACCCGCGACGCAGCTGTTCACCGATCTACCCGCCGCGCGGCTGTCCGCCCTCGCGCAGTGGCGCGCGCTGACCGGGCGGATCGTGCGCACCATGGCCACCAAGGGCGAGCTGATCGTCGCGGTGGTCGCGCCGCTGGTGTTCACACTCGGCTTCTATCTGCCGCTGCGGTGGGTGATGAAGATCCGGGGCATCGACTACGGGCAGTTCGTGATGCCGATCATCGTGCTGCAGACCATGTCGTTCACGATGATGTCCAATGCACAGATCGCCGCGTTCGAGACCGCGAGCGGGCTGAACACCCGGCTGCAAACCATGCCGGTCGGGCGCCTGGTGCCGCTGGCCGCGCGCCTGTCCGCCGGGCTGACCCGGTCGGTGACCTCGCTGATCGCCGCGCTGGCCTTCGGATACATGATCGGCTTCCGGCTGCATTCGGGCCTCGGGCAGTCGGCGCTGTTCTGTCTGTTCTCCCTGGCGGTGGGCACGGTGCTGGCGATCGGGGCCGACGCCCTCGGCTGCCTGACCAAGAGCCCGGAATCGCTGAGTCAGGCGCTGACGCTGCCCACGCTGATCTTCGGGATGCTCTCGTGCGGATTCGTCCCGGAAACGGGCTTCCCCGTGTGGGCACGGCCGTTCGTGCGCAACCAGCCGATCTCGCAGTTCTCCTTCGCAATGCGCGATATGGCCGCGGGCGGGGTGGGCTGGCATGTGCTGTGGGTGCCGCTGGTGTGGTTGGGCGGGCTCGCGGTCTGCTTCGTGCCGCTGGCGGTCTGGGCGAGTATGAGGCGGGAATGACCGGGTCAAGGCCGGAGGCGGCAGCGAAGCGTAACCACGCAGGCCTCCCGGTCATGCCCCATGGAGACAGTATGAGTGTGATCGTGGAGTCCGAGGCGGTGCTGGGGTCGGCGCCGCTGCCCGTCGTGGCGCCGCAGTCCGAACGCGCGCCGTCGGCGTGGGTGCGGCACAGCCTGATTCAGTGCAAGCGGCTGCTGCTGGTGTGGGCGCGCGATCCGGCGACCACCATTCAGACCCTGATATATCCGGCGCTGACGCTGCTGATGCTGCGCGTCGTGCTGGGCGATTCGATCTCCGAGGCCACGGGCATGCCCAGCGTGTACGGCACGGTCCCGATGATCACGCTGGTGGCGGCGATGTCCGGGGCGGTGGTCAGCGCGCTGGGCTTCAAGACCGAGCAGGCCACCGGGCTGCTCGGCCGGTTCTGGACGATGCCGATCCACCGGGCCGCCGGACTCACCGGACGCCTGCTGGCCGAGGCGATCCGGGTGCTGATCACCACGCTGTTCGTGATCGTGGTCGGTATCTGCATCGGGTTCCGGTTCTGGAACGGTCCGCTGGCCGCGCTGGCGATGATCGCGCTGCCGGTGTTGTTCGGCATCGCCTTCGCGGTGCTGGTGACCGCGTTGGCGACGATCTCGGAGGGGGTGATGCTGGTAAATATCATCGGCATCGTCAACACCCTGCTGATGTTCTTCAACTCCGGCTTCGTACCGGTCATGGCATATCCGGGCTGGCTGCAGTCGACCGTGGCGAATCAGCCGATGAGCACGGCGATCGATGCGATGCGCGGCCTGTGCTGGGACGGCCCGGTCGCCGTGCCCCTGCTCAAGACCCTCGCCTGGACACTCGGCGCGATCGTCCTGTTCGCCTACCCGGCCATTCGCGGGTATCGCCGCAGCGCGGAGAAGAGCGGGTAGCTCACCCCTCGCCGGAGATCGTGAGGTAGATCAGGAACAGGTTCAGGGCCGTGATCACCGCCGCGATCACCCAGGCGAACGCGGTCGTGACGCGGTGGTTGACGTCGGCGCCCATCAGCGTGCGGTTGCCCGTGAAGCGCACCAGCGGGATCAGCGCGAACGGGATGCCGAACGAGAGCACCACCTGCGAGACGATCAGCGCCCGGGTCGGATCGATGCCGGCGATCAGGATCGCCAGCGCGGGAATGAGAGTGACGAGGCGGCGCAGCAGCAACGGAATGCGGCGGTGCAGCAGTCCCTCCATGATCATCGCGCCGGCGTAGGCGCCGACCGAGGTCGAGGCCAGGCCCGAGGCCAGCAGGCCGACCGCCAGCAGCAGCGCGGCGCTGACACCGAGCGAATCGTGCACGGCGTGGTACGCGTCCTGAATGGTGTTGATGTCGGTGCGGCCGCCGAGGGTGTGTGCGGCCATGAGCAGCATCGCCAGATTCACCGCACCGGCGATCACCATCGCGATGCCGACGTCCCACCGGTTCGCGCGCAGCAGCCGGGCACGCACGGGACCCGGCTCGGGGTGGCCGTGCCGGTCCCGCGACATGCCCGAATGCAGGTAGATCACGTGCGGCATCACCGTCGCGCCGACGATCGCGGCCGCCAGCAGCACGCTGTGGGTGCCCTCGAAGCGCGGCAGCAGCCCGCCCGCGGCGGCGCCCAGCGGCGGCGGCGAGATGAGCAGGCTGGCAACGAATCCGATCGAGATGATCGCCAGCAGCCCGATGATCACCCGTTCGAAGGAGCGCTGGCCCCGTCGGCTCTGCACGGCCAGCAGCAGGATCGACACGACGCCGGTGATCAGCCCGCCCACCGGCAGCGGCAGCCGGAACAGCAGCTGCAGCGCGATCGCGCCGCCCACCACCTCGGCCAGATCGGTGGCCATCGCGGCCAATTCGGCCTGCGCCCAATACGCCAGCCGCGTCCGCGGTCCGGCCGCATCGCGCACCAGCTCCGGCAGCGAGCGGCCGGTGACCAGGCCCGCCTTCGCCGAGAGGTACTGCACCAGTGCGGCCATCGCATTGGCCAGCACCACCACCCACACGAGCAGATACCCGTATTGCGCGCCCGCGCTGACATTGGAGGCCACGTTGCCGGGGTCCACGTAGGCGATCGACGCCACGAAGGCCGGGCCGAGCAGCAGCGATGCCGATTTCACCCGGTTCAACGCGGCGGATGACGAGGCGATCGCGGTGCTCATAGAAGGAGTTTACGGGTACCCGAACTTTTTTCCATAGATGAGCCGAAAATGTGACCACCCCGACTGCATGACGCAGCCGGGGTGGTCCAGCTCGCTCGGAGGCCTCTTACAGGATCTACTGGATTCCGAGGCCGCGCGCGAGCACCGGCCACGAATCCAGGAAGTCGTCGCGCCAGTAGCCCCACGAGTGGGTGCCCGGGTCACGGAAGTTATAGGTCGCCGGGATGCCCAAGGTATTCAGCTTCTGCTGCAGGTTGTGGCTGCAGTAGTTGACCGCGGCCTCGATGACGCCGCCGACGAGCAGCTGATTGGCCAGGCCGTAGGGACCCGGCGCCCCATACTGATTGTTCTCGGTGTCGTACAGGCCGGGCAGGCCGTTGCCGGAGGAGATGTAGAGATTCATCCCCCGCAGTTTGTCGGCGTGGATGTACGGATCGTTTGCCGCCCATGCCGGGGCGCCGTCGGGGCCGTACATGTTCAGCACATTGCCGCCACCCCACGTCTCGACGGCGAGCTTGACGAACTCCCGGCCGATCGGATCGGCGGTCTGCGCGCAGCCGGAGTAGGCCGCCACTGACTTGTACAGGTCCGGCTTGGCGATCGCCAGATTCAGCACGCTGGTGCCCGAGGTGGACAGGCCCGCAATGGCATTGACGCCGTTGGTGCCCAGTGCCGAGTTGATCAGCGGCGGTAGCTCCTGCGTGAAGAACGTCTTCCACTTGTTGCGGCCCAGGATCGGATCATCGGAGATCCAATCGGTGTAATAGCTCCACTTGCCGCCGATCGGCTGGACCACGTTGACATTCTTGGGGGCCAGGAAGCCGTTGACGATGTTGGTCTTCTTCACCCAGGACGCGTCGTCCTCGCCGCCGCCCGCGCCGTTGAGCAGGTACAGCGTCGGGCGCGGCACCGAGGCGTCGGCCGGGCGCTGCACATCCACGGGATAGGTCTGGTCCATCGCCGCCGAATGCACGTAGAGGCGGATATTGCGGCTATCGGTATAGGTGGCCTTGATGATCCGCGAACCGTCGGGCGACCTGGGATCGGACAGCAGCGCCTTGCCCGTCATGATCGGATCGTCCGCCGAGGCGGTCGGCACGCCGACTCCCGCCACGACACCCGCGAGAAGCCCCGTGCTGGCCGCGAGAATGGCCGCGGCCCTGACACCGCGCCGGACGTGTCGACGAATCACTATTCACACCTTCACTATCGGTTCGTTATGGTCCAGCAGTCCGGACCAGGCCGGATGCGCCGACTCCCCTGCGGCCGGTCGAGTGCTCGCCTGCGACCATACGGCCTTCGTGCCCGGCGCACCAAGGGCAATCACTTGTCCTCCCCGCCGCCTCATCATGCCGGATCGCCGGTGTCCGAATCGATTTCACCCCGGAATCCACAGGTCGAGGAGGTGCGAATCGGGATCATCGGGCCGCCTGGATATCGGCCGGCGACGCATCGATCCGCGAATCGAGGTCGGCGACACGGGCCTGCGGCGCCTCGGCGATCTGCCGGATCAGTGCCGATAGTCCGTATGCCAGATAGTTCGCCACCGGTTCGCTGATCGCGCCGCATCGGTAGCGCAGCACAATATGCACCGCAGCCTCCCCATCCGCTCCATCCAGCGCCACGGCGACGGTGATCGGGTAGCCGAGCGCCCCGATCGAGTCGGTGTCGCCGTCCACCTCGGTCAGCCGGAGGCCGTCGAGTATTCCGGTCAGCTCCACCCGCTCGGCCGCATCCGAGAACATCACCACGGAATCGAAAACCTGTTCCATGCCCAGTGATTCGCGAATCTCACGCAGCGACGGGCAGCGCTCGCCGAGCCGCTGCGCCTGCTCGGAGTCCAACCGCACCAGCAATTCCTCGACGGTATCGGTGGCATCGGGATACACCCGCATGGGCACGACGCCACCGAATCGGCCCACCATGGCACCGGAATCCGGCACCGCCGCGGGCCGGCCGGGCCCGGCCACGCCGAACACCACATCGTCGCGATCGGCGGTGCGGCCGATCAGCAGGCCCCACGCGGCCTGCACCACCGTCTGCACCGAGATGCCCAGACGCGCAGCCAATCCGAACAGCCGGTCGATGTCGGCGTCCGCCAGCTGGACCTCGATGCGGTCCGTCGCCGAGGAGATTTCCTGCCCCGGACCCGACGGCGCCAGCAGCGTCGGATCGCGGTAACCGGACAGCCCCTCGTACCAGACCGCGCGCGCGGCGTGCAGGTCGTGCACCGCCAGCCACGCCGGGTAGTCACGGTAGGGATGGACGGTGGGCAGCTGTCGCGAGCGCGGACCCCGGGCATACGCGTTCAACAGATCCCGCACCACCAGGCGCAGGGACCGGTCGTCGAGCAGGAGCGGATGGGCGGTGACGAGCACCCGATGGGCGTCGCGGGCGGAGCGGAGCAGGGCAAAACGCAGCAGCGGCGCACTCTCCGGATCGAACGGCGAGACCCGATCCGCGGCCTGATACCGGAGCAGCTCGGCCCGGGATCCGGCCGCGCCCATATCGCTGAAATCGACCAGCCGCCACGAAATGTCGACCGAATCCAGCACCAGCTGGACGGGGTCGTCGCCGATCGTGGTCAGGACGACCCGCAGGCCGTCGTGCCGATCCAGCACCGCCTGGGCGGCCAGGCGCATCCGCCGGTCGTCCAGGGGACCGCTCAGGTCCACCGCGAGCTGTGCGGCCGGGATGTCCGCGCTGAGGTTCGACTGGGGCGCGGCGGGATCCGCCTGGGCGGTGGGCAGCCCGGCCTCGTGCACCGGCGCGGTCGTGCGTCGCCGCGGCAGCGCCGGCAGCGCGGTCGCCGGATCCGGCTGCACCGACGGCAGGCCGGGACTTGCGGCGGCCGAATCGGCCTGCGGGGCAAGCAGGTCCGCCTGCGGCGGGGTGATCGGCCAGATGTCGGTGATCCGCGGGTACGCAAGCAACAGCCGATCGATATCGGCCTGGGCGAGCGGCACGAACGGGAAGTCGGACGGCGTGAAACCGCCCGCGTCCGCGCAGGTGCCGTGTTCGGCGAGCCCGCCCAGCGCGCGAACCCAGTGCCCGGCAAGCTCCCTCACCTCCTCGGCCTCTACCACCGCCGAGGCGTAATCGAAGCGGGCCCGCAGCCCGTCGTCGGTGGCGTCGACCGTGATATCGAGGAACAGGTCGGCGGGCGGAGTATCCGGGTATGCGCGGGCGGGCCGGAGATCGCGATACCGGAATGCGGTGCGGCCCTGTGCCAGTGCGGCCAGCTCGGCCGCGGTGGCCGGATTGAGATACCGCAGCAGGCCGTATCCGGTACCGCCCGCGGGCACCGCGCGACGCTGCTCCTTGACCCGGGCGATGATCATGCCCGCGGCCGGACCACCGGTCAGGGCATCCTCCACATCGACACCGTCCGCATCCAGTGCCAGCGGGTACGAGGAGGCGAATCCGCCCACCACACCACCGGATTCGGGGCCGACGGCCGATCGGCCGTCGGCGGGCAGTTGCACCACCGCGCCGATCGCGTCCGCACCGCGGGTGCGCGGCGCCAGCGCCAGCGCGAAGGCCGCCAGCAGCACGTCCTCGACGTCGGCGTGATAGGCCGCGGCCACGGCGCCCACCGCCGCCGCGCCTTCCGCGGTGATTCCCAGTGAGACCCGGCCGCGGATGGTCAGGTCCGCACCGTCCAGCGGCCTTTCGGCCGGGAGCCCGGCGAGCGTGCGCCGCCACCAGGACATTTCGCCGAGTACCGGGCCCTCGGTGGCGCGCTGCGCCAGTCCGCGGGCGAGATCGGCCGAAGCCGTCCGTACACCACCGGGGGCGGCACCCGAGGAGGCATCGGACAGCTCGGCAACGATGATCCGCCAGGAGACGTCGTCCACGACCAGACCGTTCGCGACGACCATCAGCGTGCACGACACAGCGGTCTCCGCATCGGGTTCCGGCGAAACGATGAGACCGAAGCAGATATTGCGACCGTGCGCGGGATCCAGTTCCGCGCTCAACGTGCGGAGCGCCACCTCCGCGATGCCCTCCGAGCGGACGAACTGCCGCAGCGACGCCTCCGGCGGCGCGTCCGCGAGCACCAGGCGCGCATCCTGGGTCGCCCCGGCGAAGGCGGGGGCCCATGCCCGCAGGGCATTCGGGCTCCAGGCGCGGTCGCCGGCCGACGCGCCGGAAACCGCCAGGCGGGCCGAGAGCAGCGGATGCCGATCCAGCAGGGCCTGCACGGCCGTCCGGATGCGCTCGGCGTCGTCCGGGATATCCAGGGAGATCGCGCGGCTCTCACGACCGGACGGGTCCATCTCCAGCAGCCGAATCGCCCGCGGCGACAACGAAAGCACGGCAGCGGGTTGCCCCTGGTGGCCGAGACCATCGTCGGCGGAATCCGCCTGCCACGCACGGTAGCCGGGCTCAGAGCCAGCGAATCGGTCGTCAGCCGCCGGGACCAATGGCGCATCGCCGCGGCGATCCTCGGCAGACGATGTGCCGCTGCTGGACTCGTCGCTCCCGGCGGAATCTGCCCGCCGCGCACCGTGGTCGGGTTGTTCGGTCGAGGCTAGCTGCCAGACGGCCGATGACACTGCGGGAAGGTCGAATCCCTCGGCGGATGCGCGTTCGCGGGCGTCGGCGATGATGCGCTCGGCGGGCGTCTGCGGACGCAGGGACGGATCGATCGGCGAGGATGCGGTGTCGGGCCGGATCGGATCGGAGCCGTTGGCATTCTCCTGCGTGGCGACGCTATCGGTGACACTGCCGGATTCCATGGCGTCGAAGGAATCCCCGGTGGCGGCCGCGGACGCATCTCCTGAAACCGTCTCGGCGGGTTCTGTGGTGTCGGTGATGATGACATCCAGTCCGGCCAGGACCGCGGGATCCACCGAGCGGCGCACCGAGGCAGGCAGGAAGGCGTGAGTCACACGTTCGGTGCTGATCAGCCGCGCCAATTCCGGGCCGCCGTCGATGGTCGCGGGGACCACGACCAGCGCGGCGGCCGCGCCGAGTGCCAGCAGCAGCTCCAGCACCGCCTCGTCGGATGACGGTGCGGCGAGCGCGAGAATGCGCGAATCATGGTGCAGCCGATAGTGTTCGGCCTGCCCGGACAGCCTGGCAAGATCGCCGTGCGCGACCACGACACCCTGGCCGTGATCGGTATCGCCGGGACCGTAGAGCACATAGGCGCCGTCGTCCGGCCGCAGCGCGGCGACCCGATCGGCATCGGTGATCGGCCCGCCCGCACGGGAATCGACCTCCACCGCGAATTTCGGGTCGTCGAGCACAATCCAGGCGCTACCCACCCGCGGCAGCCCGGCAGACACCGCGCGCACCGTCACGCCCAGCGCGGCACCGGAATCCGCGACCAGGTCGGCAATATGCTCGTCCGGCAGTGTGGGATCGACCGGGACCACCGCCGCCCCGGTCTTGGCGACCGACCACACCGTGACCAGGGCCTCCAGCGAGCGCGGAATCGCCACGGCCACGGGCATTTCCGGCCCCGCACCCAGTTCGATCAACTGCCGCGCCAGCTTCGAGGAAGCGATATCGAGCTGGGTGTAGGTAAAGCTGCGTCCCCTGGACACCACGGCCGGACCGCTCCCGTTGGCGGCCACCGCGGCGGCCATCAACTCGGGCAGGGTGCGCGGCATATCCTCGGCCGATTGCTCGGGCCCATCCTCGCCCGCGGCCTCGTCCAGCCATGACGGCTGTGCGGTCTCCGCAGCGATATCCGCCGAATCCACCGGCTGCCAATGCACCTCGGGATGATCGGCAAGCCCGGCCGAGCCGCGGATTGATTCCACCTCGTACTCGGTGAGATCCGGTTGTGCGTCCCCGAATGCCGGCGTGGTCGAGACCTCGGGCCCTGCCCCGGTGGGCCAGGACAGGGCGACCGGCTCCTCGACAGCAGCGGCCGAATCCACCGGCTGCCAGGCCTCTTCGGGTTGAGCGGCCGGCGCCTCGCCGGCGGGGGTCGATTCCACCGACCACCAGGGGGCGCTGGTGTGTGGGGTGTCGCCGGGGGTCGGACCGTTGCCGGTCGGGGTGCCTTCGGGCTCGGAAACCCCGGTCACACCCGGATCCGGGTCGAACCCGGAGGCCTCGAGGTCGGTGCCGATATTCTCGACGGTCAGCCCGGGCAGCTCCACCGTGATACGCGGGCGGCTCTCGGCGTGCGTCGGCGCCCACTGCGGCGCCTGGCCCGCGGTCCGCGCCGCATAGGCGGTCATCAGATCTGCCTGCAGCGATTCCATCGACGAGCCTTCCGGCGCACTGTGGCGCACAACCACGGCCAGCACGTATTCCCGTCGCGACCCCGGCGCCAGGTCGGCGATCTCGAACAGCCGCGCCCGCAGTGGCGCCTCGGCGGTCACATCGACCGGCGCGGCGGCCAGCTCCCGTACGGCGGCCGGAATCTCGCTCGCCGCAATCCGCTGAGCCGAAAGAGTTTCCGTCCACGCCTGCGCGGTCGGGACCGGGTGCGAGGCACCCGGCGCATGCTCCGCGGTCCCGGGGTAGACGGTGCGCGACACCTCGTGCCGAGCGATCACATCACCCAGGGCGGCGCCCAGGGATTCCACATCCAGGCTGCCGGTCAGCCGCAGCACGAACGGCAGCCGAGCCGTTGCCGGAACACGCGTTCCGGCAACCTCATCGGCGCGATCGAGCGTCCTGTTCGGCTCTGGCGGCGACAGCAGTTCGGGCGGCGCCGCACTGGCGTGAGGTGAATCCGATTCCGGCGCACTGCGCTTCAGCGCAAACCTCACCCCTGGCGCCGAGTCCAGCGTTTGCCGCGACTCCGACACCAGTCGCGGCTCCAGCAGCGACTCCGAATCCGACAGCGGCCCCGGCTCCAGCGGCGACTCGGACTCAGGCAGCGACGGCGACTCCCACTCCGCCAGCGGTTCCCACTCCGCCAGCGGCTCCGGTTCCGGCTCCGATCCTGCCAACCACGAATCCCCCAGCTGCGCAGTGCCCGAACGCGACTCCGATTCCACAGCCGACTCGGCCGACGCCCACGGCGGCGCAGTGTCCCGCGGCGTCGTCCAGTCTGATCCGGGCGACTCCATCAGCGGCAGCGGCTCCAACGGCGACTCCGAATCCGACAGCGACTCCGATCCTGCCAACCACGAATCCCCCAGCTGCGCAGTGCCCGAACGCGACTCCGATTCCACTGCGGACTCGGCCGACGCCCACGGCGGCACAGTGTCCTGCGACGTCGTCGAGTCTGATCCGGGCGACTCCATCCCGCGTTGCGGCGCTCGTTCCTGCACATGCTCGTGGCCCAGCAGCCATGCCGGTGCCGACACCGCTCCCGAATCCTGCCGCGACATCGAGTCGGACCCGGTCGCCTCCCCCACCACGTCCGGCTCCTGCGCCGGGCTCGTATCACTGTGGCCCAGATAGTCCAGGCGCGCGGGCAGCTCACCCGCGCCCTCGCGCCAGACGACCAGATCACCGGTGCGATACATGCGGGCGCCCGCGTCGGCACCGTCCGCAAACGGGTTGGCCACGAATCGATCCGCGGTCAGCCCCGGCTGCGCCGCGTATCCGCGGGCCAGCTGTGCACCGGCCAGATACAGCTCACCGGGCACGCCGACCGGCACCGGGCGCAGCCGCTCGTCCAGCAGGTAGACCTGGGTATTCCACTGCGGCAGGCCGATCGGCACATTCGACCGCTCCGCGCCGTCCGCCGGCCAGTACGTGACCGACGCCGTGGCCTCGGCGGGCCCGTACAGGTTGTGCACCCGCGCATCGCAGATCCGCTGCAGGGCCGCCACGGTCCGGGCCGGTAGCACCTCTCCGATCACGAACACCTCGCGCAGCGTCGGGCAGATGCCCGGAGCGGTCCGCCGGGCGAATACCTCGAGCTCCGACGGTTTGTAGTCGGTGACCGTAACATGTTGTGCTGCAATCAGTTCTGCGATATACAGCGGATCCGAACGGCCCTCGGAGGTGGCCAGAAGCAACGTCCCGCCGACGCGCAGCGGCAGGAAGTATCCCCACAGCGAGGCGCCGGAGGCGGGGGCCGCCCGGTGCAGGTACACGTCGCTGGTGTCCAGCGGATAGGCCGCCAGCATCCATTCGAGCTGGTGGTCGATCGCGGCATGCGAGACCACCACCCCCTCGGGATGCCCGGCCGATCCCGAGGTGAACATCACGTAGGCCGGATGCCCGGGCAGCACGGGCGTGGTCAGCTCGTCGGCTCGCACCGGGCTCGGATCGAATCCGCCCAGGTCCATCGTGTCCAGCCGCAGCACTTGCGTATTGACCGGAACCGCAACCGAATCCGCGACAGTGGTGACCATATGCAGCGGCCGCGCGGCACCCAGGACCTGCGCAATCCGCTCGGCCGAATCACCGGGATCCAGCGGCACGAACGCGCCACCGGCCGCCAGGATCGCATACATTCCGACCAGCAGCTCCGCCGACGGCCGGATCGCCAATGCCACCGCAGTTTCCGGTCCCACCCCGCGCGAGATGAGCAGCCGGGCCAGCTGATTGACCCGGATATCGAACTGGGCGTAGGTCAGATCGGCGCCGGCGAAGGAGACAGCGATCGCGTCCGGAAACTCCTGCACCGCCTGCCGATAGCCGTCCAGCAGCAACCCCGGTTCGACCGGATACCGAGTGTTGTTCCAGTCGGCGATGATTCGCACCCGCTCGTCGGGTTGCAGCAGGTCGATATCGCCGATCGGCCGCTGCGGATCGGCGATTCCCCCCTCCAGCAGCCGGACGAGGCGCTCGGCGAACCCGGCAATGGTGATCTCGTCGAACAGATCGGTGGCGTAGGTGAATGTGGCCGACAGGCCGCCCGGCTCTTCGCTGTTCGTGCAGGTCACCAGGGTCAGCCGCAGATCGAACAACGCGGCGGCGCCCTCGACCTCCACCCCGGTCGCCGACAGCCCGGGCAGTGCGAGCTGCGGCCGGTCCGAATCCCGGACGATCAGCGCCGCACGCAGCCACGGCGCCGCCTCGATCGGCGCCTGCGGCATTACCGCCCGGACCACCCGATCGAAGGGCAACTGCGCATGCGAGAACGCCTCGAGATCTGCCGCATTCACCTCGGCGAGCAGATCGGCGAACGAGGCGGCGGGATTGACCCGGGTGCGCAACGCCACCATATTCGCGAAGGACCCGACAACCCCGTCGAGTTCACGGGCATCGCGCCCGCGCACCGGCGCTCCGACGACGATATCGCCGCTGCCCGACAACCGCGCCAGCAGTGCCGCAAAACCCGCATGCACCGCCGCGAACAGCGTCGCGCCCGCGCCCGCGGCGAGCGCCTCGAGCCGGGCGTGCACCCCGGCGGCCATCGTGAAGCAATAGCGCGCACCCGCGCCGGAAGTCTGCGGACGCACCCGGTCGGCGGGCAGCTCGAGCTCGGGCGCCCCCGTCAAAGTCGCTCGCCAGTAGGCGATCTCGTGCGCGGCCGCCGAGTCCGGATCCGCCTCGTCACCGCATACGGCCCGCTGCCACAACGCATAGTCGGCGTACTGCACCGGCAGCGGCGCCCACCGCGGCGTGGCGCGGTTGCGCCGGGCCAGCAGGGCGACCGCCAGATCGCGCAGGAACGGTGTCACGCTGGCCTCGTCGGCGGCGATGCGATGCGCCACGACCGCGACCACGTGGTCATCGGGGGACAGCTCTGCGATCCCGATCTGCACCGGAGCCTCGGCGGTCACATCGAACGCAAGCTGCGCGTATTCGCCCAGCCAGCCCTCGATCTCGGATTCGGCGAGCTGCGCCGGAGTCAGATCGGCGAGCACGTGGTCCAGCGGTAGCACAACCTGATATCCCGTGCCCCGCACGGCGGGATACACCGTGCGCAGCATCTCGTGCCGCTCGATGACGTCGACGACGGCAACCTGCAGCGCCTCGACGCGCACCAGCCCGCCGATCCGCACGGCAAAGCAGACGTTATGCACCGACGTCTCCGGATCGATCCGATTGAGCTCCCACATCCCCTGCTGCGCAAGCGATAAGGGCACCCCCGGCAGCTCGGTGTCGTCGAACGCCACCGTCGTCGACGGCCGCGGCATCGGCGCCAATGCAATGGGCCGCACCTCATCCCCGGCCGTCTCCCGCACCGGTCCGCCCGCCCCCGACACATCCGACACATCCGCGTCGCCCCGGGGCTCCTGATATGTCTGCGACGTCGCCTCTACACCGGTCTGCCGGCCAGCCAACCATTCCGGGGCGGCCTCTCCGGACCGACCCGCATCCTCGGCGCGCACCGCGGCCTCCGCCGCGATATCCGACTCCGCCGCATCTTCCCGGACGCCTACCTCACTCAACCCGGGCACGCCGGACTCTGGCATAGCATCGGGCGAATCCAGCGCTCCGACCGACCCTGTCGACACGGTGTCGACCGGCCGATCCATATCCTCGGCGTGCAGGGCGGACTCTGCCGCGATATCCCGCTCCGCCGCATCTTCCCGCACGCCCGCCTCACCCAACCCGGGTACGGCGGACTCTGGCATAGCATCGGGCGAATCCAGCGCTCCGACCGACCCTGTCGACACGGTGTCGACCGGCCGATCCGTATCCGCGGCGTGCAGGGCGGACTCTGCCGCGATATCCGGCTCTGCCGCATCTTCCCGGACGCCCGCCTCACCCGACCCGGGATCGGCGGCCTCTGCGATGACTTCGGACGAATCCAGCGTTCCGGTCGACCGATTCGGGCCGACGTATTCGAGGCTTCCCATCGCCGTGCGCCGCACCAGATCTCCGGTCCGGAACAGTCGCAGGTCGCTGTCCCCGAGCAGGCCGCCGGACGCACCCGCGAACGGATTCGGCACGAACCGCAGCGCTGTCTCCGCCGGGCGTCGACGGTAGCCGCGGGCCAGTTGCGCACCGCCGACATACAATTCACCCACGTCGCCGTCGGCCACGGGTGAAAGCCGCTCGTCCAGAACGTATTCGGCAATTCCGCGAATCGGGCCGCCGACGACCGGCGGCTCCCCCTGCGGCCCCGCCGCGCCGACATGGGTCATGATCGTGGTTTCGGCCGCGCCGTAACCGAGCACAACTTGCCGCTGCGCCGAACCGAACGGGCCCGGGCTGATCGGGGCCACCCAGCGCTGCACCAGCTCCGGATCCGGTAGTCCACCACAGATCAGCACGCGCAGCTCGTCCAGCCCCGCCGGATCCACCGATTCCAGCACCTCGGCCGGCAGATATGCGTGGGTCACGTCCTCGCGCAACAACAGTCCGGTCAACTCGGCCCCGGCACGCACCGTCGGCGCGGCCAGCACCATCGCGGCGGTCCCGCCGACGGCCAGCAGCAGCTCCAGGACGAACGCGTGGTCCGACGGCGCCGCGAATGCCAGGGTCCGAGCATCTCCGTCGACCCGATACCGGGCTCGCTGCTCATCACACAGCCCCGACAGCCCCGCCTGGGTGACCACCACGCCGGTCACCCCACCCGGGTATACCGCATAGGCCGGATGCTCGGCCCGCAACGGCCGCAGCCGGTCGGCGTAGGTGACCGGATCGGCGGCGAATTCCTCCAACGCTATGGCGAATTCGGCGGTATCGATGGTCAGCCAGTTGGCCGCGGACGGCAGTCCGGGGCGCGCCGCGGCAACGGTCAGCCCCAGCACCGCGGCGGAGTCGACGACGATCTGCGCAATGCGCTGGGCCGGAGTGCCCGGATCCACGGGCACGAAGGCCGCACCGCATTTGGCGACCGCCCAGACCGCGATCACGGCCTCCAGCGATCGCGGAACGGCCACCGCAACCAGATCCTCGGGCCCGATTCCGCGCTCGATCAGCAGCCGCGCCAACCGTGTCGATCGCTCGTCCAGCTCGGCGTAGGTCAGCTCGGCGAGCGTGGCGTCGGCATCGGCGACGACGACGGCGATCGCATCGGGATCGGCCTCGACCGCGGTGGACAGCAGCTGCGGCAGGGTGGTGACACGGGCCCGGCGGCCACGAACCGGACGAGTGCGGCCGGCGCTGCGCTGTGTCGATGGTTCGCTCGTAAGCTCGCTCATCCCACAACCACTTGTCGAGTCACGTTGCGCCGTCCGACCACCCGAAGCACGTTGCCTCACCCTGCCTGTTGTTGCTCATGCGCTGGTTAGAGCGCCACCCACGGTCAATCAAGCACGGCGGTCACAGGTGTTACCGCCGTGCGGTGACTCCGGGGCGGAGGGTAGCCGCCCGCGGAACCAGACCATTGTCCGGTACAGAGACCGGATGGTCACCCGGTGGGCCGGAATTCAGCCCACTAGCTCGTCCAGCACCATAAACGTTTCGGCGGTACCAAAACCAGAGCCCGGTTCCGGGCCGCGATCCAGAATCACCGCCCGCAGATCTTCCAGCGGCTCCGGATCCAGCTCCACCAGCCCGGCGTGATCGGTGAACAGATGCGTCACCCATTCGTCGGCCAGCGCCGCCGCGGTGGGTTCGGCGGGCAGCACCATCGAGGCGCCCGCGGCGCCGGCCGCCACGATCTCCAGCAGCGCCGCAAGCTCCTGCGGCGAACCCCGATGGAAGGTGCGCGACTCGAACGTCAGCTCCGCACCCGACCGCAGCCGATCCACGGCCACGGCCAGCTCGTCGTAGCCGAGGAGGCGGTGCGCGGTGGCGAACGCGGGATCCGCACCGCGCAGGGCGCGCGTGCGGTTGGCGTAGGTCACCGGGCGTGCCGACTCGGCGGCGATCTCGGCGGCGACGGCCGCATCGGTGAGTACCAGCCAGTCGATGGTGCCGCTGGAGTCGAGATGCGAAACGGGGTCACGATGCCGGTCACCGGCGGTGGCCAGCCCGACCGCGACCGCAAGGTCCGTATCGACTGCGGGCAGCACCAAATCAGGCCCCACCGGTATCACCGCGGCACCAGCCTTCAGCACCGCCCAGGCGGCGACCGCGGCGTCGGTTCCGCGGTCGAGCCGCACCGCCACGCCGACACCCGGGCCACAGCCCCGCCCGATCAGCACCCGCGCCAGTCGCGAGGAGCGGGCGTCGAGTTCCCGATACGGCACCTCGTCCTCGCCGGATACCAGGGCGGGACCGTCGGGATCGTCCTCCACGACGCCCGCCAGCGCCTGGGCCAGCGCGGTGCCGGTGGTTGCTACCGTGTGGGCGATAGATTCTGTTGCAGCAGAACTGCTTCCGGCGGCAGCACTGTCGGCGGCAACGGCTTCGGCGGCACTGCCGTCGGCAGCATCGGCCTCGGCGGCAAGGCCACCGGCAACATCGGCTTCATCAGCAGGGCTGTTGACGGCATCCGTATCTGCGGCCTCGCTGTCTACGGCCTCGCTGTCGGTGAGGTCACCCTCGACGACGCTGCCGGATGCGTCGGCCAGCTCGACCGTGCCGACGACCAGCTGCGGATCGGCGGCCACCGCGGTCAGCATCCGATCGAAGCGAACGCCCAGCCGACCGATCGTCGACTCGTCGAAAAGATCGGTGGCGTAGGTGAACACCGCGACCAGCTCGGCGGGAGCACCGTCGGCGTCGTAACGGGGCTCGACGGTCACCTGCAGATCGAATTTCGCCGCGACCGCGTCGGTGTCGACCGCGGCGATCCTGAGGCCGGGCAGCTCGAGAACGGGCTGCTCGTTGTTCTGGAACGACAACACAACCTGCAGCAGTTGCTGGGCGGCGGCACGGTCCGCCCCGGCGGTCACCACCTCCGCAACCCGCTCGAAGGGAATATCGGAGTTGGCGAACGCGGAAAGGTCGATCTCCCGGATCTTTTCGACCAGCTCTTCGAAGGTCTCCGCGGCGCCGACCGTGGTCCGCAGCGCCAGGGTGTTGACGAACATGCCGACCAGATCGTCCAGGACACGTTCCCCGCGACCCGCGATCGGCGTGCCGATGACGATGTCGGCCGATCCCGGATCCGAAATAACGACCGGCCGCGCCTGCCGGGCCAGCAATGCGGCCAGGGCCGCGTGCACGACCATGAACAGCGAGGAATTATGTTCGCGCGCAATGCGGATCAATCCCTCGTGCACCACCCGGGCCACGGTGAACCCGAACGAGGCGCCGTGCAGCGACGGCACCGCCGGACGCGGTCGATCGGTCGCGAGCCGGGCCGGGGCCGCACCGGCGAGCTGCTCGCGCCAGAAGTCCAATTGCCCTGCGGCAATGGAGTTCTCGTCGTCGTCGACGCCGATTACGGTGCGCTGCCATACCGCATAATCGGCATACTGGACTTCCAGTGGCGCCCAACCGGGTTCACCGCCCTGGCTGCGGGCGACATAGGCGGTCACGAGGTCCCGCGCCAGCGGGGCCAGCGATGCCCCGTCGCCGCTGATGTGGTGCACCACCATCGCCAGCAGATAGTCCCGGTCCTGCTCCAGCAGCACCGCGCGCACCGGAACCTGCTGGCTGACATCGAATCCGGTGGTCATCAATGCGCCGATTCGAGCGAACGGATCGCCGGCGGGTTCGACGGCCAATCCGCCCGGCAATGCCTCGGCAGCGGAGACGATCTGCTGATATGGCAATCCGCCCAGACCGTCGGCCGGGTAGCGGGTACGCAGCGACTCGTGGCGCTCGAGCACATCGGTCACCGCGTGGTGCAGCGCCTCGATATCGAGGTCACCGGTCAGCCTGATCGCCAACGGGATGTTGTACGAGGGTGATTCGGGATCGAGCTGGTTGATCACCCACATCCGCTGCTGCGCCAGCGACAGGGGCAGCAACCCGGTACGCGCGGCGGGCGCGAGCCGCGGACGCGCGGTTCCCGCACCCGCCCCCGGCACGATGCGGGCCGCCAGCGCGGCGACGGTCGAGGCCCCGAACAGCTCGCGCACCGCGACGGACGCATCCAACGCCTCGTTCACCCGCGCCACCGCCCGCGTGGCCAGCAGCGAATTACCTCCCAGGGCAAAGAAATCGTCATCCAGACCGACCCGCTCCCGCCCCAGCAGACCGGCGAACACCTCGGCCACCGCCTGCTCGATCGGCGTACCCGGAGCACGGAACACCGCGGTCGAGCCGATGACCTCCGGGGCCGGGAGCGCCTCGCGGTCGAGCTTGCCGTTCGGCGTCAGCGGCAGCGCCTCGAGCACCATCACCACGTCCGGAACCATGTACGCGGTCAGGAACTCACCCACCTGCCGACGCAGATCGGCCGGGTCGAGCTCCGAACCGGCCTCGGCGACAACGTAACCCACCAGCCGATCGCCGGCATGCGCATCGCCGCGCACCACCACCACGCCCTGGCTCACCCCGGCACAACTCCCCAGGGCGGCCTCGATCTCGCCCAGCTCGATCCGGAACCCGCGCAACTGAATCTGCTGATCACTCCGCCCGGCGTACTCGAGCACGGCCTCGCCACCGAACCCGGCCCACCGGCCGATATCGCCGGTCCGGTACATGCGAGCCCCGGGCTCCCCGAACGGATTTGCCACGAACCGCGCCGCCGCCAGGCCCGGGCGGCCCAGATACCCCCGCGACAACTGCCTGCCTGCCACATACATTTCCCCGGCCACACCCACGGGCGCCGGATGCAACCGATCGTCGAGCACATACGCGTCCAGGCCCGGCAGCGCCCGGCCGATCACGCTGGCCGGATTATCGGTCAACCGCTCATCCACCGGCAAGTACGACACGTGCACCGTGGTTTCGGTGATGCCGTACATGTTCACCAGCCGCGGCGCCCCCGAGGCATGCCGGTCGTACCAGCGCTGCAGCTGCTGCAGATCCAATGCCTCGCCGCCGAAGATCACGTAGCGCAGGGCGAGCTTGCTCCCGTGGACCGACGCCACCCGATCGGCCTCGGCGAGCTGATAGAACGCGGACGGCGTCTGATTCAGCACCGTCACCTGATCACGAATCAGCAGCTCCCGGAACAACTCCGGCGACCGAGAGGTCAGATAGTCGACCACAACGACGCTGCCGCCGGTGGCCAGCGCGCACCACAGCTCCCACACCGAGAAATCGAATGCGTACGAATGGAACAGCGTCCACACGTCGGTCTCGTCGAAATCGAACAACACCTGCGTATTGGCAAACAACTCCAGCA
>Ga0185299_10000491_pt1 | contig 106217 bp, 93 predicted proteins | sample PaiPotPPA55metaG_FD_128002 | JGI IMG/M metagenome (GOLD analysis project Ga0185299, IMG submission 128002) | Iron sulfur acid spring bacterial and archeal communities from Banff, Canada, to study Microbial Dark Matter (Phase II) - Paint Pots PPA... ... | reverse complement strand
GCTGGCCTTGAGCCATGACACGCAGAAGAAGGCGGTCAGCCTGACGTTCGAAGGGCCGGGCAAACGGCCAGTGCGCGTCGGCTATGTCGTCGAGAACCCAATCTGGAAGACGAGCTACCGGCTGGTGCTCGACAAGGAAGGCAAGCCGTACCTACAGGGCTGGGCCGTGGTAGAGAACCCGACCGATGAGGATTGGAAGGACGTGCGCATGGCATTGATTTCAGGTCGGCCGATCTCATTCCAGATGGACTTGTATCAACCGTTGTACGTTTCGCGCCCGACAGTCGTGCCGGAGCTGTTCGCGTCGCTGACTCCAAAGGCATACGAAGGAGGCATGAATAAGAAGGAATCTGAAACAGTCTTAAGAAAGAGGCTTGCTGGTCTTGAGCCAATGCAGCCATCAAGCCCCCAAAAGGACAGCCATGGTGGCAATGGCACTGGGGCAGGCATGATGTTAGATGACCAGGCCAAGTTTAACTCTTATGGCGTGTGGAATGGCGGCGAATATAAACAAGGAGTTACTTCTGTCGCAAGTGCCACCCAACTCGGCGATTACTTCGAATACCGCATCGAACACGCCGTCAACCTGCCGCGCCAAAAGTCCGCCCTCCTGCCCATCGTCACCAAGGATGTCGAAGGCATGCGGGTCAGCATTTACAACGAAACCACGCACACCAAGTTTCCGCTCCTGGGCCTGAAGTTCAAGAACACCAGCGGCCTGCATCTCATGCAAGGTCCGCTCACCGTCTTCGATAACGCCAACTACGCCGGCGACGCCCGCATTCCCGATCTGCAACCCGGCGAGGAACGGCTCTTGAGCTATGCCGTTGATCTTGGCACCGAGGTCGAAGTCACCGCCAAGCCCGGCGACGGTAAGCTCACCAAGGTCAAGCTGGAAAAAGGCCTCCTTCTCAAGACCCAGCGCCAGCGCGAAACCAAGATCTACAAAGCCAAGAATCGCGGCGACCAGGACCGCACGCTGATTATCGAGCATCCCTATCGCCCGGCATTCAAGCTTGTCAGTGAGGCCAAGCCCGCCGAACGCGCCCGCGACGTCTATCGCTTCGAGATCAAGCTCGCAGCGAACAAGACGGCCGACCTTGAGGTAGCCGAGGAAGTGGACATCATCAATGCCATGGAGATCACCAATACCAATGATGAAACATTGCGCTTCTTCCTAAGCCAGCCGGTGCTCAGCGCCAAGGTCAAGGAGGCGCTGCAAAAAGCGATGGCTTTGAAAAGCAAGGTGGCCGTCACGCAACAAGAGCTGGCCCAGGTGACCAAGGAACTCAAACTCATCACCGAGGACCAAACCCGCCTGCGCGCCAACCTCAAAGAGACCCCGGCGACGGCCCCGGTTTACAAGCGCTACCTGGAAAAGCTGGAAAAACAGGAGAATGAAATCGACAAATTGCAAGCGTCACAAAAGACGCTGCAAGACGCAGAACTAACTCAACGCCGCGAGTTTGAAACGTATTTGGCCGGTTTGGATGTGGAGTAATCACTCAAGCAACGGTCTGCTGCAGCCAACTGCGGGGGCCATTAGTGCTTTGCCAGGTTCACTGCTTAAGCCGCCCCCGTAGCAGCTTGAGCATTAGCTTTGCGCAACAGGAGATACGGTGCGGCGGGTCCATCAAATTGTCCTGATCCTCTCCACCCTCCTGGGCTCGTGGCTCGGTATGCAGGCGGTTCACGAGTCCGGCCATGTCGTGGGTGCTTGGCTGACCGGCGGTCAAGTCGCGAAGGTTGTCCTGTATCCGCTGACCATCTCGCGCACGGACCTGGCTGTAAACCCAAGCCCGCTGTTTGTCGTCTGGTGCGGTCCCGTGATGGGTGTTGTATTGCCGCTGGTCCTTTGGGGTATTGCGGTCGGGCTGCGCATTACGGGTGCCTTCGTTTTGCGGTTCTTTGCAGGATTTTGTCTAATCGCCAACGGAGCGTATATCGGCTGCGGCTCATTTGATCGGGTGGGTGATTGCAAGCAAATGCTGCGGTTTGGCTCGGGTCTTTGGCAATTGTGGTTATTTGGGGTGTTAACAGTGCCGCTGGGTTTGTGGCTATGGCACCGGCAAGGACCATATTTCGGTCTGGGGCTTGCCGAAGGAAAAGTAAGTCCTGGCGTCGCCTACGGTAGCCTGATAGTGTGCGGTTTGTTGCTCGCTCTGGGCTTCGTTGTGAATGGTAAGTAGGACGGGTTGACGAGCGGCTGAGCTGACGGCGGCCCGCATTCTGGGTATTGGTGCCGTGATTGGGTCCTCCGGGAGAAATCAATGGCTGGTCGAAAAGTGTTGACTGCCTTAATCGTTGTCCTGGTTGTTATCGCATTGGTCTCAATGGCCTGGGAATCGAATGCGATGTGGCTAAGAATTGTCGCTTTGTGTGCAGTGATTGCATCTGTATCCCTTACTGTCATCGCCATTCTTCTTGCACGCGTTCTTGGCCAAATAGCTCAGTTAATAGCGGCGTCTAAGCAATTGACCTCGGCTTTCCATCAGTTTCGCGGTAGCATCGGCGAAGTCATTCGATTCCAAAATGAGGCCATTCGAGACGTTCGTAATCAAACCGAGGATCGCGTGGCCGAATCTTTTCTGGGGTCCGATTCTAGCACCTTTCCCGGATCATCCCCTGGTGACGGTGGCTGAGGTTTAAATGGTTCATCCGCCCCCGCTGTGGCTGAGCATTATCGCTAGGCGCCAAGTGTATGCAGCAACGCAGGCAAACTACGCGAGGCTAGCGGACCAACGTGCGGAACTCTTAGCGATGGTGGACAACGGTAATGACCTGGATGATTGGCAGGAACGCGAACGGTTGCATATCGCCGCCGTAAACGGTGATCTCGTGCGCCTCCAGGAATTGGTGGCAGCCGGATGGAGTGTTGACGCTTTTGACGACCTGGGAATGACTCCCCTGCACTATGCCGCCCAGTACGAGCACCAGGACGCTGTCTTGTTCCTAATCCGTTCGGGAGCCAATGTGAATGCCCACGACGATAGCAAGATAGGGCAGACGCCCCTTGGCCATACCGCGGGCTCATGTTCGTTGGCCATGGCCAAACTGTTGGTCAAAGCGGGAGCAAACCCCCTATTCAAACCAAGTGCGATTACACCATCCGCTCTCGCTCATGCGAAAAATCGCAAGCGAGGAGAGGGCCCGCGAGTTTATGAGCTTTTGCTAAGCGCGGCGGAAAGATTCGGCTGTCCCTAACCGCGCGCTGCACTAGACTGCAGGGACCATGCAAGATTGTCTGGCTCTCCCAGCCGCGGGTACGATGGGGTGGGCCGGGTGCGGGGGCGGAGGCATATATGCATGCAACAATCGCGTCGTTTTTAGCATTGGTCCTCTGCTGTCCCCATGCCTACGGGACCTTTCAAGTTCAAAAGAGCGACAATCGCAAGCAAGTAGAGGGAATCTCCTTGCTGATCAAGCAACTTGCCAGCGCAGATGAGAAGACACGAAATGAAACAATATGGCGATTAAGAGACGAAGGCCAAGATGCGTCCTCCGCAGTTCCGGCGCTTCTTGAAGTCCTCTTTCCTCGTTCCCAAACTCCCGTTTGGGAACGTCCTTCCTCGAAACTCCGTTTCGTACTGTAATACCTCTCATGACGCGCTGCCGTTAGCACTTATTCGAGGCCATATATCAGTGCTGGCAGCTACGCGGACTAGCGAGGACTGCCGGAAATTGAGGCTGATTGGGCCTGAAGCCGTGAAACAGAGTTTCGAAGACAGGCGTTCCCAAACGGGAGTTTGGGAACGAGAGATTCTCCTCGTTCCCAAACTCCTGTTTGGGAACGTCCTTCCTCGAAACTCCGTTTCGAACTGTAATACTTCTCATGACGCGCTGCCGTTAGCACTTATTCGAGGCCATATATCCGCGCTGGCAGCTACCCGAGCTAGCGATGACTGGCGGAAATTCAGGCTGATTGGGCCTGAAGCCGTGAAACAGAGTTTCGAGGACAGGCGTTCCCAAACGGGAGTTTGGGAACGATGGGTTGGGCTTGAAGCCGTGAAACGTAGTGTCAAAGACAGGCGTTCCCAAACGGGAGTTTGGGAACGAGGGACGCCGGCGACGCGGCATCGAGGGTTCACCGGGAAGTTGTCTTCCGCGAAACGAACGGGCTCGACAGTTTGAGGATGACCTCTCTCGCGTGGGCCTTGATCTGGGAATCATTCAGATCGAACATGGCGCGGCCTGTCTGTTCAATGCTTTCGCATCGTCGCAGGTGCCAGGGGGCATACGCTGAATGGCCGAACACGCCCAGACTGTGAATTAGGATCGACAGGGAGATCAGCCCGCACGTGGCGCGACGTTGCCACTTGGCCGTCCTCAGCGCGAGGCCGAAAGCGGCGAGCAGGCAGAGCAACGGCATCGTCTCCGCGAAGAAGCGCGGCCCGTAGCACCAGCCGCCCCACCAGCAAGGCCAGCGCGTGTACAAGGACCACGTCATCAAGAACGCCCCCACCCAGAAGACGAGCAACACCCGCGCCCAGGATCCAATCCGCCAGGCCAAGAACATCCCCGGCACTGCCAAGATCAAGGCGGGCGAGTAGACCAACAAGCCCCTTGAGGGGGCCAGGAGCAGACCGATAGCGCGCTGCCACAGCGGCATACCGCCATGCCAACCTTGATTGGCGTAACCTCCCATAAGAGGATCGCCAAAATAGGCGACGTTGTACACAACGAGCGCCACGACCGGAAGAGCGGCGGCGATGCCGAAGGCGAAGGCGGCACGCCAGCAGCGGGCCGCGAGGAGCGCCAGCCCGGAAGCGAGGACGAAGAAAGCCGTTGTCGGTCGAGCCACCACGGCGAGACCAAGCGCCAATCCGGCCCATGTGGAGCGGCCCGGGCTTGGGGACATTCCCGGGCCGGGTAGAAGCAGTGATAGGCCGGCGCAGATGCCTAAAACGGCCGGACCATGCGACCAGATCGCCTGGCTGGCAACACTCCAAAGGCTGGTGCCCAGAGCGTAGAGAAGAGTCGCCGGCCACTCGGTGGATGGCGCCCAGCGCCGGACGAGGAAGAAGAACAGTACGACCGATAAGGCTACGCAGATGGCAGCGGCAAGTTTGCCGATGTGCATCATCGCCAAGACAGACGGCGTGTCCAGACCCAGCCAGGCGAAGGGCGCGACCAGGGGCAGAATTACGAGACTCATGCCCGGCGGCCGGGAAGCTATCCAGGACCCATCGGGCTGCGCGATGACCTCCGTGCCGAGGTACTGTTCCAGATGCGCCGCGTGCGGGCGCAAATCCAGTGAGCCGTTCTTGGCCAGCGACCAGGCTGTATACGGCGGCGTGACGCAATCGACCTCGCAATGCGGCCTGCCGTTGAGGTGGTAGATGGCCAGACAGCCCAGAAAGAGGGCCACGGCGCGGAGAGAGTCGCGGGGCGCCGAGTCTGGACAAGAAGGGCCGGCATCCAAGTACTTCTCCATGTGACCGCCAGCCGGGAATCCATTGTGGGAGCAAGAGAATTTGCCAATTAGTTGATTATCGGCCGGCGGCGGGGCGGGAATTAACGAGAACGCCTTGCCGACAACGAGCCAAGGAGGCAGGCCTGGTTGGTGTTTTAAGGTGGGTAAAGTTGGCCAACCGAGTACCTTGGACTTGCGACCCTCTGGACCAGGTTGCGACCCTGTGGATCACCTTACCACCCTCTGGACCAACAAAAAGGGTCCTCAGGACCGATCGGACGGTAAGCGCAGTTGCGCTCTTTGGATGTCAGAAGACCTCATGCTTTTACAGCTGGACCCTCTGGATCACCACTTTGACCCTGAGGATCAGGCTCCGACCCTCTGGATCAGCGCCAATTGAGCAACAGGGTGGGTGGGTTATCGACCAAGCGCTTGCTCACAATTCTGCCTGCCTTTAAAGCAAAGTGCCCGGCGATCAGGCAGCCAATGCCGTTGTTGGAGAAGAGGACTAGCCGTTAGTGTTTGTCCACAAATACTTTAGGACTGCAATCTCTTGACCTTTCCGGATGGTCCACCGTTTGCACGCTGTTACAGTTTCCACGCAGCCAAATCCGCATTCAGCCAGGAAAGGTCCACTTCCGTGACGTTGACGCGTCGGGGACAGGAGACGAGTCTGCTTCGCCAATATACCCTCAACGGGTACGATGAGATGTTTGCCTTGGCGGGGGAACCTCGCCCGCATTACGCCTCCTTGTTTGAGAGCCTGACGCAATGGGGTCTTCCCGACCTCGAGCGCCGCCGCCATGTCGCCGACGTGATGATGCGACAGCAGGGCATCACCTTTACCGTCTACGGCCGAGAACAAGGCGTTGAACGCATCATGCCTTTCGATCCGGTGCCGCGGTTGGTGCCGGCCGACGAATGGGACCGAATTGAGCGGGGCCTGCAGCAACGCGTTCGCGCCCTGAATCTTTTCTTGCGCGACGTGTACCATGAGCGCCTCATTCTGAAGGACCGCGTGGTGCCGGCGGATGTTGTGCTGGGCGCCTCAGCTTATCGGCGCGAGTTTGTCGGCACCGAGGTGCCGCGCGACATTTACATACATGTTTGCGGGACCGATCTCATACGCGATCCGCACGGCGATTACCTCGTGCTGGAGGATAATAGCCGGACGCCCTCGGGGGTAAGTTACGTTCTTAAGAACAGGGAGATCATGAAACAGGTCTTCCCGTTTCTCTTTCATCAATACAACGTTCGCCCGGTCGATGATTACCCGGCCAACCTGCTGGCGGTTCTCCGTCACCTCGCCCCGCAGGGTCTCGATGACCCGACGATCGCGGTCTTGACGCCGGGGTTATACAATTCCGCCTATTTCGAACACAGCTTCCTGGCCCGGCAAATGGGGGTGGAACTGGTCGAAGGGCGCGATCTCATTCTTGACAACGGCCAGATTTTCATGCGTACGACGCGCGGCCTCCAGCGCATCGACGTTCTTTATCGCCGCGTGGATGACGATTTTCTCGATCCTTTGACGTTTCGCCGCGACAGCCAACTCGGCGTGGCCGGGCTAATGGGGGCGTATCGCGCGGGCAACATCGGCCTGGCCAACGCCGTCGGAACCGGCGTCGCCGACGACAAGGGCATCTATCCGTTCGTGCCGGACATCATTCGCTATTACCTGCGCGAAGACGCGATCCTGGGCAACGTGGAAACATTTCGCCCCACCGTGCCCAACCATTGCAAACACATTCTCGCCAATATCGAGAAGCTTGTTGTCAAGGCCGTGGACGGCTCCGGCGGTTACGGCATGTTGATCGGCCCGGCCTCAACAGCGGCTCAGCGCGAGGAGTTCGCCCGTAAGATCAAGGCCCGACCGCGGGCATTCATCGCTCAACCGACGATCACGCTCAGCCAGCACCCAACCTTTGTCGATCATCACCTGGAAGGCCGCCATGTGGACCTGCGACCCTATGTGCTCTATGGCGAAGAGATCAAAGTCTTACCCGGCGGCCTAACCCGCGTCGCCCTGCCGCGTGGCAGCCTCGTTGTCAACAGTTCGCAAGGCGGCGGCGTCAAGGATACCTGGGTCCTCCGAGGCGGTTGGGCTCATTCCGAGGAAGATGTGGGAATCGGTAAGCCGCTAACAGGGATCAACTCAGACCAGACCAAAGCAAGCGTTTAGAGAATCAATAAGAGAATAACAAATGGAGGTTTCAATTTCGTTTCCAGGCGCCGCCTGGAGTCAAAGGCTGATATTATCTGTGTTAAGCTGTGGCCCTTTAACATGTTAAGCCGTGTCGCCGAGAATCTGTATTGGATTGGCCGCTATGTCGAGCGGGCGGAGAATGCCGCGCGCTTGCTGGACGATGGCTTCCATTTCGAATTGGACGCCGGCGGCCTGGCCGGGGAAGCTCATGAGCCTGGACCGGTGGATAGCGTACTGAGCATCTTGGCCTGTCGCGACGCATTTCAACCGGACGCGGAATTGAAAAATCGGGATGCGGTTTTGCGCTTTCTGACCTTCGACCGCCAAAAGGATCATTCGATCCTGGGGATGATCGGCCGTGCCCGCGAAAACGGCCGCGGCAGCCAGGAGACGTTATCCGCGGAGACGTGGAGCCAGATCAATCGGCTCTATCTCTATCTGTCGGGACCGCGAGCGCAAAACCGCTTTCAAAGTAGTCCGTCGCGGTTTTTTGATAGCATCAAACGCGGCTGCATCCTCTTTGCCGGCCTGGTCGATAGCACGTTGCCACGCATGGAGGCATTCCACTTCTTGCATGTGGGTCGCTATCTGGAGCGGGCGGACACGATTAGCCGGATCGTTAACGTCAAGTTTCAAAAACTTGCCGAAGGTGATCTGAGCGCCGGCCCCTTGCATACAATCTACTGGACCAGCCTGCTCCGCAGTTGCTCGGCTTATGAGGCTTATTTGAAGGAGCATAAGGACTCGATTCAGTCCAAAAGCGTCATCCGTTATCTCGTTCTCGAACCGGACTTTCCGCGAGCGATCCGGTTTTGCATCGCCAGGTGCCTCGAATCGCTGCGCGAACTGTCCGAAGGCGACGGCGACGAATATCGCTCCGAGGCGGAGCGCCTTCTGGGCCGGCTGGATGGCGAACTGCGTTATATGGACATTGATGAAATGTTCCCGCATCGGCTGGCCCCGTTTCTTTCCGAAGTCCAAGACGCTTGCAACCGCGTTGGTCAGGCAATGCAGCAGAGGTATTTTCTTACTTGATTGGTTCGTGGTTCGTGGTTCGTTGTTAGTTGCAAAAAGCAATCCTGCTTGGCCTGAAGGTTACTAAACTTTCACTGACAACGAACAACGAACAACGAACAACGAACCACGAACCACGAACACTTAAATGCTTTTACGCATCGATCACGAGACCAAGCTGACTTACTCCGAACCGGTTTCGGAGACGGTTTTTGAAGTGCGCATGGCGCCGGTATCGACCGAGGACCAGACGGTCTTGGGCTACCGGCTGCGGATCACGCCGCCGACTTCGGTGATTGGTTTTCGCGATGGTTTCGGCAACCGTGTCGATTTGTTCAATATCTTTACGCCGCACCAGGAGGTCGTGGTCAAAGCGGTCAGTTACGTCCGCGTTCATCGCCGGCCGGGCCCGCCGCGGCTGGCGGAGGTTGAATGGCCTGGAGAGGAACCGGCCGCCATCGAAGCCCTGGATTACTTGCAACCGAGCCCTCTTGTCGATCGCTCCGCGGCCCTGGACGAGTTCTTGAAAGACCTACCCAAGCCGCGCGCCTCCCTGGGGCAGACGCTGGATATGTTGATCGAATGCGTCAGCCACCGGCTCAAATATGAAAAAACGGTTACAACGGCCCGGACGCCGCTTAGCGAGGCGCTGGACCTGGGGCGCGGCGTCTGTCAGGACATCGCTCATCTGTTGCTCGGCGCCTGCCGGGCGCTCAACTGGCCGGCTCGCTACGTCAGCGGCTACGTCAATCAACCTGGCGAAATCGCGACTCACGCTTGGTGTCAAGTCTGGGGCGGGGCCAACGTGGGTTGGGTGGACATCGATCCCACTCATGGAAAGTACGCGGGAAATGATCACGTCGTCACTGCCGTGGGCCGTGATTACTTCGATGTCCCGCCCAACCGCGGCGTTTGGAAAGGTCTGGCCGAGGAAACCATTCACGTAGCCGTCAAAGTCGATCCCGTCGATCGCATGCCGGTAGACTGGTCCCAGACCAGCGTGCCCACCCCTTGGGCAGGCTCGTTCACCTATCCCTTACGGCGCGTCTCGCCTTCCAATAACCTGAACCATCAGGCACGGCCGGGCATATTGCGGCAACAACAAGGTCAGCAACAGCAAAACGGTCCGTTGCGCCCGATGTAACCAATTGACGGAGATGCCCGTCCTCGGCCGCATTGCAAGCCGTTTCATGGCAGACGCTTGGCGAGCCATTTCGTTTCACCTCATTTCACAGACCTACCCGATTTGACTTAAGTCCTTGGCATCAAACAAGTGAACGAAATGAATCGAAACGCCCATACAACCGATGAAACGAAACCGGCCACGTTCACCAAGGCGATCAACATAATGGCCTATCAGACGGAGTTGACGAGCGCTTATCGGGAGACGGACAAAAGCGCGTGAAAGTAGCCGTGAAGGTCGTCGATATTTTCGGCAACGACACGATGACGATCGTGGACGTGGCGCTGAAGCGCGTTTAGCCGCGACGCGCAGTCTTCGGAGCGGAGCGCGGGGCGCGTCCAGCGCTCCGCTGCGCGTCGCGTCTAGATAAACGGGACTACGAACGGCCAGCGTTGGAGAGGCTTCCCTTCTTTGATGGGGTTGTTTTCAACGTAGCGGATGGCTCGGGCGATGGACTCGGGGGTTTCGAGGAAGACTTTCCATTCGCCGCGGGCGAAGCATTTGGGGGGACGTTGTGGGGCGTTCGCGCTCCGCGGCGCGTCGCGGCTAAACTGGGATTGGAACGGATGGATCCCCTCTTCGATTAGGCGCTGGGTGGCGTCGCCTTTCAATTGGATCACAATTTGTTCCGCTTTGAGGCGGTGCCGACCGAAAACGAGATGGACGTGATCGGGCAGGATGGCGCAGGCCCAGACGATCAGCCCCGAGCGCTCGACGTATTTGGCGAAGCCGCGGCCGACGGCGCGGGCTTGGAGGCCGGTGAATTCAACGGCGGGGTGTTTCAGGGCTTGTTTGGCGGCTAGCCGCAGGGCCTGATCGTGCGGGCGGTAGGCGAGGGAGGCCGTTTCGGTGGTCTTCGTGGCGGGGCCGTAGCGGAACAGCTCCCAGGAACCGACGAAATCGGACCAGGAGCCGCGTGGATCGTTCGGGAGCCAGAAACCGTAGGCGCCAAAAATGACGTGGTAAGCGTTGACCATGGTTAGCCTCTGATTAGCCGCGATGTGTTTAGCCAGCGCTGCGCTCCGCTCCGAAGACTACGCGTCGCGGCTAAACGGTGGTGTAACAACGGTGATAATAAGGGGGCTTTATTGCGCTCCACAAGGATTTTCCCAGCGATCCCCATGCGATCCTTGACCCGAGCATTCGCTGGTTTCAAGCAGATGAGGGAACGGGTTGTGTACAACAGGTTCCACACCGACTTCCGACGAGTGTACGCGACGTTGCTTGACGGCTGGTTAGGTTGCGATAGCAAAACCGTGCTCGGCGCGAAGTGGGACCACATCAAGGAACTCGAGCCGAAGGTCTGACGATTACGGAGAAGACGCCAAAGGGCATTTGCTACCTGCCATTGCTCTTGGTCATTGTCCTTCGCATTTGGTTCTCTCCATTTCGCCACACCCCCTGTGGAAAGAAATGGAAAGCATTTGGGATTTAAGGCACTCCGATTCGTTTCACGTTGCCGTCTCCGCCAGTGAAACGATCTTTTTTGCCGGAAGCCATTGTTGCTTTTAATGTTAGGAAAGATCGTTTCTGCACCCCCTCACACACCCCCCTGCCCCGCCGGTTTGAAACGATCCTTCCGGGATCAACAGCACGGTCCACCGCGTAGTAAAGGGGATGCAGCCCTGCGCCTCATTGACCCTTTCTGCTACTTCTTTCTGGAACTGAAGCCGCGCAAGTCTCTTGCGGCACAGCGTTCCCTGAATGAATTGGGGGAACGTGTTGGCGGGGAATCCCTCCAATGCACATGGTATCCATTGCACTCGCTTTTACTCTGGCGGCAAATGACCCAAATGAACTGGCTGACCCGCACGCATGGATGTTTAAGCAGGCGGCCTTTGACCCCCTTGGTTGGGAGCTGGAAAGGTTTCCATCTCCTCATGAGGTAGATGCCGAATTGCAATCTCACCTCGCGCACTCGAAATGGCTGGAGGTACAAAGCGCGTTTGACCCCACATTGTACATCGATTGGGACGAGGACATGTGCGAACGTGGGGTGTGTTGGGAATTGTTGCGTGAAGCCCAAAACAGGCACAATTGGTTGGAAACACGGATAATTGCTTTAGATGAACTTAAGGTTAGGATAAAGCGTGAGAATTACAATTTAGGTAGAATGCCTCCATCAATTCCAATTTGGCGTTTTCAGGCACGAGGGCCTTCGGACCTAGAGTTGAAGCTGTTCCATGATACGTTGGCAGCTTTTGAACGCGGCAAGGGCCACTAATGCTATAAATCAACATTAACGCCACCAGCGTAGCCTAGCTGCCTCTTGCCCACCGCGCCGAGACCGATTACGATGGAGCCGATTCGACAATGGCCATGCGATTATGTGCACTATGAAACCCACTGGAGTCACATGCCTTACTGGTTGCTTGATTGCAGTGGGCCTTTGGGTTCTCATGGCCGCGATTTTCATTGCTTTTGGGCAGGATAGAATTCGCCACTAAAGTTGAAGTCCTTACCATTCGGGTATGCAAAGGCGATGGCATCGCCATTAGGCTCGACTGCAAATCCCCAAGCTGGCCGATAAATCATTCAGTAGACTTCGTATCCTCGCTTCTTCCCCGACAACTATTCTGAAAGCTCATCTATTGCCGCCATCAAGTGATTAATTCCGTTCTGGAATATTGCAGAAGTCCCAGGCCCACTTTGATGAGTGGTCCAAGCACCGTCAAAGAATTTCAAGTAAACGAAGACCACTTGGTTTGTAGTTTGAAGGGACCTAATTCCCGGTCCTCCCGCTGCACCTCTGCCACCTCCGCCAGCAGCTGGTGCCGGCGTGTCTGTCGTTTCTGGGGGCACATAATCGAGGCGGATAGTCAGTTTGGCTTCGTTGGGGCTAATGAGGCGCAAGCAGCTTATCTTGCCCTTGAATTTAACTGGCCAAAGTTTTTCGTCGCCAAGGCATTCCTTAACCAATTCCGGCAGCTTCCTTTTCATGGCTGCCAGCTTGCTCTTAGCGGATTCGACTTCGTCAGGAGCTGGAGCGCTTTGACTGTCCAAGGAAACACATAGCAAGAGCAGGAGTGCGAACACTGCGACTGGCATTGTGGTGAGTTTCATAGGTGAATCCCTTGCGAAGAGAAATGCGGGCTGTCACGTGAGACCGAGTCTAACAGGACTTGGGGAAAGGAGCCAAGTACCGGCCAGGCAACTCTCATGGTTGCTTAATGTTCAAGACAGGTTATCCCTGTCCCCCCAAGGCCATCCACCTGCAACCTTTGCAAGCGGTTGTGACTTCCTATTGAACTCGAAGAAAGCGTTCGTTCCCGGATAGCGCGGAAAGCCAAGCCAGGGCGGAGCCGCTTGCAATCATTATTACCTCTGGCTACTCTGTTATCGGCTGGTTCAGAGACGCACCGGCTTGCATTCGGATACGCCAGAAAGAAAAGGGAGAAAGAAAAGGGGACAGGGACCGTTTTTTGAAACGGTCCCTGTCCCCTTTTCTTTTCCTGTCCCCTTTTCTTTTCTATTGGCTCACGAAACTCAGTGGCTTTTGTGTTCCAAAAAGCCCCGCTACTTACCAAGCCAGCCTTTCCCGAAAAACATCCTTACGAGAAATTCGCCCACAAAGACTGCCATGATTGCAACCGGGATGAATAGGAGAACCCACCAGAGCAAAGAAAGCAATCGAGTCATTGTTGCAGTTTCTTCAGGATTATCACTTCGTTTGCGTTTGCCCCGGTTTTGTCCGAAAGAATCTAACGATGGCTTGCAGGCCAAACCCGATGACTAGCCATTGGACGGTGCCGACCAAGAACGGGACGGTTATCATTCTAACCCAAGGGTTCTGACTGTGCGTTTCAGCGGCTAAAGCAAAACCAGGGCAGTCTACATGCATGGCAATGGCCCGGAAGGCTACCTTTTCAAGCAAGCAAACACGTTGCGGGCTGTTCAAAATGGCGGCGAGTGAAACAGCATAAATTAACGTGTGGATGCCAACTATGGTGAACGGAATTGGATTGCGTTTCAAGAATCGCAATGTGGCTCGCATGGCAATAGGTTAATGGACCCATGAATAAGATGGCAAGGATTTTTTGGATACTCCTTCTGCTCTTCCCGTTCATGCTCGTTGCCTGGTGTGTGATTGATTTCTTGCTGTTCCCTCGCAGGGGGTGAACCGGAATCCCTCGCGAATGGCATTAGCCGTCGTTCGGCCAAGTTGGGTTTTGGCAAATCACCACTACAGAACCCAGTAGCCACTCCAGCGTAACCCACCTTGCCCAATCGCTCGCCATTCGGGTAAGCTGTGCCGGAATCGCTCCCAGCATGGAGGCCGGTCGAATGTGTCAAATTGCCGCAGCGATTGTGTTGGCTTTTACGGGAGTGGCGGAAGGCCGACTAGAGGCCGAGCTTGGCCGGTTCCCACCGCGAAAAGTGACGGACGCATGGGTTGAATTTACCGACAATCATATTCGATGGATTGATGCATACGCTAAGCAGTCGCGAGATAAAGACGAGATGTATTGCTTCAATTGGCTGATGGAGGCAATTCAAAGCCAAAAACCTTGGAGTTTGCTTCAGATTGCCCAGGACCGAACTTTGGGGATAATATCTAGGAACAGTAGCTTCATTAATCTCCGTGATGCTTTAGGGGATGAAGCCTTCATTCAGGGCATCATGCCTCCAGCCGTTTCCCTTTCGCGTTTCAGCGAAGGAAAGCCTCCGTTGGGAACACCTTCTGCACCAGCGCGCAAAAAAAAATGGCGTTGGCATGTCTCCAACCCTGAACCCCAATGATGTTCGCTGAACCCTTTCCAACTGAGTAACTCTCATGGAAGCCTTAGCCGTTCTGGCCGCGCTCACGATGGTGATGGAAGAAGCAAAGCTGGAAGCTGAACTCGCCCGGTTCCCGCAGCGACAAGTGACGGACTCGTGGCTTGAATTCAGCTGGAATCACCTTCACTGGATTAAAGTTTACGCATTCGAGACACATGGTGCATCAAGATTAGATTATCTAGAGTGGTACAATGATTGCCATGAGCGCCGAATGCCTTGGAAATTTCTCCAAGCTGCACAGAACCGACTGGCGTCGATTTCTTCGCGGAGAAATAGTTTGTATAGACTCAGTGAGGCTTTGGGAAGCGTAGGGTACATCAGTGGCCACATGCCAACACCTGTTCCTTTGTCGCGATTCTACAACGGAGGGCCACCAGCCTGGTTGATTATTCCGAGCATCGAAAAGCCAGACTAGCTCTACCAGACACAGGACATCACTTTATCGCTTGGAGGCGCAACCCATGTTCCCCTTCGCCGCGTCCGTGGTGCTGGCTTTTACGATAGCGATGCAAGAAGCTCAGCTAGAAGCCCAACTTGCGGCCTTCCCGCCCCGCGAAATGGTTGAAGCACAAATCGAGTTCGCTTCGATTCATGAGGATTACTTGACTTTCATGACTCAAATGCTGCCTTCCGATAAAGAGTATAGAATTCTGCTGGACTACCATTGTCAGGTTCTCTGCTATTGGCAAGCGCTACGGATTGCCCAGGATAAGACGCGGTCTCTATCGGAACGAGGTGATTTTTTTGAGGTACTCAAGAAGAGTCTAGACGCTGACACGCATTTAAGAGGACGAATGCCACCAATTGCATGCATTTGGCGTTTCCGCCAAGGCCCGCCTCCATTGGGGACCCTTCCTGCACCACCGCCTGGCCTGAAAATGATTAACATTATTATCTCCATTCCGGAACCAGAGTGAAGTTCGTTGAACCCTTTCCGACTGAGTAACCATCATGGAAGCTTTTGCCGTCCTGGCAGCGATTACGCTGGCGATGGAAGCCCGGCTAGAGGCTGAGCTTGGCCGATTTCCCCCGCCCGACGTAGTTAAAGTCTCGGTGGAGTTCTATGTATCCCATGCGCTTTGGCTGGCTAGTGAGAATGATTCCAATCCCGGCATAAAAGACAGGCGAAATGAAGTCTATACTTATGGGCTGACTTGGAGGTTGTTGGCGAGATTACAAAATGCAACCCGGCCCTTGGATGAACGATTAGCCAATTTCAAGATGTTCAAAAAGTTACTAGGGCCTGAAGCTTATAACCGTGGACAAATGCCCTTGCCGCCGTTTCATCGGTTCAAGGAAGGCCGTCCAAGCCAAATGGACATGCATTACTTGTCCACAATTCGCAATTTGTACGCTAGAACTTTATCGGTTGTTTCATAATCCAGCCTTTCGCTTTAACGGCCCAGAAAAAGAGAGGGGATCACGTCCCTCCTTCAACCAAGCCTGAACCGGCCCCAACGCGGGAAGGCGATGGCCGGTTCAACAGCACGTCGCCAGTCTGACAGCGCGGTGTTCATTTATCCGATCTATCAGTCTTGAGCTGGGCCCCGCCGGTTTTGAAATCGACTTTGTACTTCTGAACCATGGCTTTGCGGATCGCGGCGGTCTGTTCGTCGATCATGCGCCAGGCTTGCATGCGGGCTTCGTATTCGGAGCTATTAACGTTCTTTTGCAGACTGCGGATCTGGGCAAAGTTATTGACGTCGAGGTATTGATAGCCCCAAGCCGTCCCATAACCGTAGCCGTAAGGGGATCCGTAGCCGTAGCCATAAGGAGTATAGCCGCCTCCTTCAATATGCGTTTCATACTGTTTCAAGACGCCCTGCTGAATCGGCACGCCGCGGGCGGACTGGGCAATGGCACGCAGCAAATTGCTGGTATCGGAACCGTATTTCAGCAGGCCTTGGTCTACGTCCAGGATGGGTAGGTTATCGATCTTATGACTGTACTTGTCATACCAAAGGGCCAGATTCTCAAAGTTCTTGGCTTTTTGGTCGCGGAGGTCGCCCAGGTAGCTGGTGATAGCCGCGTAATAGCGCTGCGAAGCCAAGACCTTGGCATCCGGGCCGGCTTCCCCGGATCCACCCTCGTTGGCGGTTTCAATCGCATCAGCGGGGGGCGTAATGAGGCTAAGGATCTGCCTCAAACCTTTCAGCGAGACCTTGCCGCGCATGGTGATGTTGGTGTCTTCCGCGGCCGTGTACCAATCGCTCAGGTCGTCAATCCTCGCCCCCACATGATCCAGGGCTTCCAGCACGAGCCGTTTCGCAATGAACTTGATAGGCTTCACCGGTTGGCCGAAGTCAAGGCGCAGTTGGCCGTTGATTGTCTGTCCGAAATCGACGGTAAAGGTTAGTCCTTTCAAGCTAGCCAGCAGCTTGGTTTCCTCGCTGACATCGCCCTTATCGGGTCCCAGGGTCTTGGACTCTTTCAAGCGATGAGCCACGCCTTCTTCATCGAGCACGTCGGTCATATCAAGGGCCATGACAAGCTGAGATGAATCCTTGGCCTTGCTTGCGGCCGCGAGAAGGTAAGAGGAAATGACCGGCTTGGCACTGTTCCGCGCGACGCGCAACCACCTTGCCAGGGCCTGGCGATTGGCCGGTCGCATCACGCCAATCGTTTTGGAATCCAGTTCCACGAAGGCGACATTACGCGGCGTAAAGACCGCCGTTTGGCCGTTCACCTTATCGAGTGAGCCGGAGTGAGCTTTAGCGAGTTTCTGCATGGAGACCTCTTTGCTCTTGGCAGCAATGCAGATTTCCCAGCGGTTTTGCAAGGTGCCGGGATCCAGTTCAGCGGCCAAAACCAGCCGCGACACATCCGGGCAAAGCCCAGTCGTGCCGACGAGGTACTCAGTTTCGTGTTTGCTGGCCCAGTTCTCCTGTTTGCCGATGGGACTGTTTTTCATTCCCTTCAGATCCAACATAATGAGGGCATTGGCCGAATCCGGCACTCGCACCAGCAGATCGTTGAACGACTCGTCCCCTCGACTCGGCGCCGCCAGCAGACAAGTCGTGAATAGAACGGCAAGGCCAACAGAAGCGGTGCGCATGATAGATCTCCCCTTGAGAGGTAGTAGATTGGCCAAGTTCTGCAAAGAGAGGCAAGAAGCAAAGTTAGTGTAAGCGGTTGTTCTAAATCATGCAAACCTTCCGGGAGTTCAAACCGGTCCTCCTGATCGCAGGCCGTCTTCAACGAATACCAATGAGCCATGAAAAAAAAACGACACAAGCTTGGATTGACAGCATCCAAACCTGTGCCGTAGGTAGACTATTAATGCGCCGCTTCCAGGATTAAGGCTGGTTCCGACGCAGGGACCAAGAATCGCGCTGGCTATTTCGACTCTTCACGTTTGAAAGACATAAGCGTGCATCCACTGCCGGCTTCCGCGGAAAAGGTGGTCGGGCGCTTCTTGTCAGGGTTAGCAAGGCAAAAGGTCATATTGTTTTCTTCGACCCTGTAAATGCCCAAGTAAACCTTGCCTTTGTTTTCGCCTTCAATCACTTCGATATCCACTGTTTTGGGATTCTTGGTGGTATCCACATTCGTCCATTTGGTTTTTCTAATGGTTTTGCCTTCTCTCTTTACCGTTGCGATTCCATCCGCGTCCATCGTGAATTTGGTGGCCTCTAAGACTTTCTGGTCAGCCTTTTCGCCATCCACTTCCCTGGAAACGACCTGCCAATTGCCGGCAAGCATCTTCAGATCTTTTTGAGTCGCCTTATCCTTTGTGTCCTCTGCCGAGTAGACCAAGGCGGCGCCACTGAGCAGAACACCAGCCAGACAAGCTACATAACGCATAACGAGACTCCCTAATAAACGTGATTGTGCTGTTACTTTAGAACGATTATCCGACATTGAACCTGCGCGGACGATTACTTCTGTGATTGCACGTGAGCGGTTTTGGTGTGACGGTCGGCATCTTGGCTATGATCGTGAGCCGAGGTAGAGTGCTTCTTAGCCTCTTCCTGGTTGCCGTGGTCGTGGTAATGAGCGGCTTGGCGGTGGTGATGGGCGGCTGCCTCATGCTGCGAAGCCGCGTTGTGATGATGCTCGCTCGACGGGTGCTTCTTCTTTTCAGACACGGAAGACTCCTTCTTAGAAACAAAATCCATGACGTTTCCGGGCAAAGCGCCCGTCTATCCCCGTCATAAACCTTGAAATAAACAAGCCGATGTGGTCCTGCGCCAGGAGGCATTCGACCACGTCGGCTTACTTTGTGACGAACCTCCCAGCATGGCCGGGTTGCTCTTCAAACTATCATCCGACTGTTTTGTTTGCAGAATCTAACACAACAGCTATTGAAGTGAGTTCACAAACTCAATGATATGACCACAAGGAAAGAAAACAAGAGGGACACGAAAAGTAGATTTCGAGTATAAGAACCCACAGCAGCTTTCGAGTCGAGCGGACGTGGCGCTAGCCTCCCCGACCTGGGCCGACCAGATAGCTCTGTGCCATCGCCGTGAACTGAGCCACCTGCTCGTTTTGCCAGGGTTCATCCCGCCCGAGTTCGGCAGCCATGAGCTTCGCCACCGCAGGCGACATGGCGAGAGCTGCTTTCGCGTTGAGAAAAAGGGCGCGGGTGCGGCGGGACAGGACGTCGTCCACCGTGCGGGCCATCTCGTGACGCACACCCCAGACAACCTGGACCGCCTGGATCGGTAGCGCGTGGTCGAGTTGGCGGCCGAGTTCGGGCGCCGCGGTTATCAGCTCGCGAAGAGCTGTCGCGTCCGAGCCGTAATAGCTCAGGTCGCCGAACTGTTCGGCGTGCTGATGGTGGCCGTGGATGTTCAGCGTTTTCGTCACGCACGGCCGCTCGTCCAGCTTCGCCAGGGTGGCGGCGTGGTCCACGCAGTCTTCGGCCATTTTCCGGTACGTCGTCCACTTCCCGCCGGCGATGGTGAGCAGCCCGGACTTGGCCACCTCAATCGTGTGTTCGCGCGACAGGGCGGCAGTACTCGTCGCCTCCGAGGCCTTGACCAGGGGCCGAATCCCCGCAAAGACACTAAGGATGTCGTCGCGCGTCGGACGCCGGGCGAGGTAACGCGAAGCCGTGTCCAGGATGAATTCGATCTCTTCCTCCAGGGCGACGGGTTCCAGGCTCACGTTATCGATGGGCGTATCCGTAGTCCCGATCAACGTGTGCCGGCGCCAGGGAATAGCGAACAGGACTCGCCCGTCGCTGGTCCTGGGAACCATGATCGCGGAGTCGCCCGACAGGAAGGAGCGATCCAGGACCACATGGACCCCCTGGCTCGGTGCGATCATCGTTGTGGCGGCCGGGTCATCAATCTTGCGGATCGCATCGCTGAAGGCGCCGGTGGCGTTGATCACGCAACGGGCGCGAACCGTGTGTTGCCGCCCGGATTCCAGGTCCGTGAAAACCACCCCGGTCACGAAACCCTCGGGGTCGTGGGTGAGCCCCACGACACGGGCATAGTTGAGCAGCACGGCGCCCTGTTCTTCGGCGGTTTGGGCCAGGTTGATCAGCAGCCGCGCATCGTCGAATTGACCGTCGTAGTAGATGACACCGCCGCGTAGTCCTTCTTGCTCCAAATTCGGGATGCGGGCGAGCACCTCTTCCCTCCCGAGGTGGCGTGACTTCCCGAACCCGTAGCGGAAAGCGAGCAGGTCGTAAACCTTCATGCCGATGCCGTAGAAGGGGGCCTCCCACCAGGAATAGTTGGGCACGACGAAAGCCAGATCGTGCACAAGGTGGGGAGCATTCCGACGGAGAATGCCGCGCTCCTTTAGCGATTCCATGACCAGGGAAACGTTGCCCTGCTGAAGATAGCGCACACCACCGTGGACCAGCTTGGTGGAGCGGCTACTCGTGCCTTTGCCGAAGTCACTCTGCTCCACGAGACACACGGAGTAACCACGTGAGGCGGCATCGACGGCGATGCCGACGCCGGTTGCGCCGCCGCCGATCACGGCCATGTCCCAGGGCCCATCGTGGACCACAAGCTGTCGAACGGAGTTTTCGCGATCCATGGGAATGGTCCTCCACGGGGAGAGGAGAAACGGCAGTGACCGCTCCGGCAGGATTCTGATGGGTTCGCCGTTTTCGAGCAACAGGGTTGCGGCTTCAGCGCTGGACGCGAGCGGTGCCGCCCTTGGCAAACGCTTCCACTTCTTCGAGTTTGGCCATGGTGACGTCGCCGGGATAGGTTGTGAGAAAAGCGCCATGCGCCCAGCCCAGTCGCAATGCGTCCTCGGGTAAACGGCCGGAGATTAGGCCGTAGATGAGGCCGGAGGCGAAGCCGTCTCCGCCACCGATGCGATCGCTGACATCGAGCTGACACGTGGGGCTCACAAACCGTTCACCATTTAGCCATAATACGGCCGCCCAGTCATGGCGATTGGTCGAATGCACTTCGCGCAAGGTGGTCGCCACTAATTTGATATTGGGATGTTGCTCGACAACTCGATCGATCATTAGAAAGAACGTATCGGGGTCAAGGTTCGATCGGGAAGCCACATCCGGACCGGCAATGCCCAGGCCTTTCTGGAGGTCTTCTTCGTTCCCGAATAGGGCGTCGACGTTGTTAACGATGCGGCCCACCACCTGGCGGGCCCGTTCGGGCCCGCCAACGGACGCCCACAACTTCGCTCGATAGTTCAGATCAAAGGAGTTGATGGCGCCGTTGGCCTTGGCGGCTTGCATCCCCTCGACGATCAGCTCGGAGGTCGTCTCCGATAGAGCGGCGAAGATGCCTCCCGAATGAAACCAACGAACGCCGCCCGCGAGGATCTTCCTCCAATCGAAGTCCCCCGGCTTTAACAGCGCGCCGGCCTCGTTCGCCCGGTTGTAGAAGACCACCGGGGCGCGAACGCCGTGGCCGCGGTCGCTGTAGACCGTCGCGATATTGGGGCCGCGAACACCATCGTGCTCGAACCATTTGTAAAATGACGTGACCCCGGTTTCCCGCACCCGCGCCTGGACCAGTTCACCGATCCCGTAATTGACCATGGCAGTCGCAATGCCGGTGCGCAGACGAAAGCAATCCGCGAGGTTTGCGGCCACGTTATACTCGCCGCCGGAAACATGAACCTCAACCGAGCGCGCCTTACGAAACGGGATCACCCCGGGATCCAGCCGGTGCACCATCGCCCCCAGCGAAAGGAAGTCCAGTTCGCATGGACCCGTGCGAATACTCAACCCGGTCATGGTGACTCCCAATGATTTCGAAGCCGGCCAACGCTTGGGACAGAAGCCCATTCACAAGGTACTTCCAGTCATCGAATTGGCCACAAAAAACACAAAAAGACACGAAAAGAATAAGCGATCAAACCATGCGCAGTGTGTTTGTGCTTTTTTGTGTTTTTTGTGGCCATTGCCTTGGCGCGATCGCGGTTGGCGAAGTGGCTGCCGAGATTGAGGGATTTCGGTCTTGTGACTCTCAATTAGGCTTGACCATGTCGCCTCGTTCAGGAATTGCCACGTCGGCGAACCCGGCTTTTATCAATCCATCGGCAAGCGCGGCTGCTCGTTCCGGTTCACCATGCACTAGTCTTACCTGACGTGCCGTGCCGGCCAAAGGGCTCAGGCTGCGCAATAGGCCGGGGTGGTCGGCGTGGCTAGACAGCCCGTTGAGCACGACCACCTGAGCTTTTAGCTGAAGTGTCCGCCCTAAAATGCGCACCTCGGGGCGGCGCTCGACGATCCGGCGGCCTAGCGTATCGGCGGCCTGATAGCCGGCAATCAAGATCGTACTGCGCGGGTCCTCAATGTTGTGCTTGAGATGATGCACGATTCGGCCCGCTTCACACATGCCGCTGGCCGAGATGATCACGCACGGTCCCGGCCGATGATTCAGCTCAATGCTTTCATGCACCTTGTCGACGTAGCGGATTCGCTCCTCGCCGAACAGGTCGGGGTGCTCCTGCAAGAGGCGCAAAGTCACATCATCAAAGCACTCGGGGTGAGCCCGATAGACTTCGGTGGCCCGCACGGCCATCGGACTGTCAACGAAAATCGGCAGGTCCGGCAGTTGGCCAGACCGCATCAGTTGATGCAAAAAGTAAACGATCGTCTGCGTTCGGCCGACGCTGAATGCCGGGATGATTAGTTTGCCGCCCCGATCCGCCGTCTGCCGCACCACCTGGCCGAGGCGCTCCGCGGTCTCCTCGACCGGCTCATGGGTGTGGCCGCCGTAGGTGCTCTCGCTGATCAGCAGATCGAACGGCGGAACGGACGCCGGGCTGCGCAGGATCGGTACACCTGGCCGGCCTAGGTCGCCCGTAAAGGTCAACCGCCGCCCGTCTGCTTGGAGATTGATCATCGCCGAACCGAGAAGGTGCCCGGCATCCACAAACGTGGCCTCTATCCCTCGGGCTATTGACACTTGAGTGTCGTACGCAACGCTTTGGAACCGAAGAAGCGTCCGGTAGACGTCACGTCCGTCGTACAGGGGCTCGACCCTTGGCTCACCTTTAGCTCGCTTGCGGTTGAGGTAAGCCGCGTCCTCTTCCTGGATCTTGGCGGCGTCGCCTAGCATGACGGCTGCGAGGGCTCTTGTAGCAGGAGTGCAATAGATCGGCCCGGCAAAGCCTTGCCGGACGAGATTAGGCAAGTTGCCGCAGTGGTCGATGTGGGCATGGCTGAGAAGGACGGCGTCGATGTCCTTGGGGCGAAACGGAAACTCCCGGTTGCGGCGATAGCTCTCGGCTCGGTGGCCCTGAAACAGCCCGCAGTCTAAGAGGAGTGTTCGACCGCAGGCATCCACCTGGTGCATGGAGCCGGTGACCGTTCGCGTGGCGCCCCAAAAGGTAATTGCCGGGTCGAGAGGTGACTTCGATTTCCTCGCCATACGCCAATTATATCAGCACATGGTCAAGAGCCGGTGGCGGCGCGGCCTGCGCTTGCTATCCTAATTCAATGAAGGCGGCTGTCTGGTTAGTCATTTGGAGGTTCGACCGGTGAGGAAGCTCGCTGCGGAATTCTTCGGAACGTTTATGCTGGTCTTTGCGGGAACCGGCGCGATCATTATCAATGATGTGACCACTGGACAGGTTACGCATGTCGGGATCGCATTCACTTTCGGCTTAATCGTTTTGGCCATGATCTACGCCCTGGGTGAAGTGTCCGGCGCTCATCTCAATCCGGCGGTAACGTTAGGCTTTGTGGCGGCTCGGCGCTTCGATGCCCGATTGGCCCTTCCCTATATTCTCAGTCAGTGTGGTGGGGCATTGCTGGCGAGTTTCACGTTGCGATTGCTGTTTGCCAGCCACCCTACCTTGGGAGCGACCGTTTCCGCGGGGGACGCCGCGCAAGCATTCGTGTTGGAATTCCTTCTAACTCTGATGCTCATGTTTGTCATTCTTTCTGTGTCTACAGGAGCAAAGGAGAAGGGCATCACGGCGGGAATTGCAGTGGGATCGATCATCGCTTTGGAAGCCTTGTTCGCGGGGCCGATTACTGGGGCGTCTATGAACCCGGCTCGGTCGCTGGCGCCGGCCCTAGTTTCCGGCCACCTTGAAGGCTTGTGGATTTACTTCACGGCTCCCGTCATGGGCGCTGCTATGGCCGTTTTAGCGTGCCGATGCGTGCATGAAGCGCCTTGCTGTTGCGCCCAACCCAAAGGGGCTTGTCCGACATGAAGCGAGTGTTGTTTGTTTGCGTGGAGAATAGTAACCGCAGCCAAATGGCGGAAGCGTTCGCACACATTCATGGCGGCGGCATGGTGGAGCCATTCAGCGCGGGTTCTCGTCCGTCCGGCCGCATCAACCCCAAAGCCGTCGAGGCCATGCGTGAAGTCGGCTATGATTTAACCGCGCACAAATCGAAGGACTTGGCTGACTTGCCGCCTGGTGACTTTGACGTGGTCGTTGGCATGGGCTGCGGAGATGAAGGATGTCCTTTGGTGAAAGCCAAACGACACGAAGAATGGGCGATTCCCGACCCGAAAAACCTGCCGCCCGAACAGTTCAAAGCGGTGCGGGACTTGATAGAGGAAAAGGTGCAGGCGCTTCTCGCCTCCTTCTAGATGCGCCAACGAAACTCCTGAAGACCAGAATGGGTGGATAGCAGCATGGAAAAGCGCGAACTAGGCAAATCCGGTTTGCTGGTTGCTCCGCTCGCTTTGGGCGGCAACGTCTTTGGGTGGACCATCGATGAGCCAACATCTTTTAAGGTGCTCGATGCGTTTGTCTCGTCAGGGTTAAACTTTATTGATACGGCGGATCTCTACTCAAAATGGGCGCCCGGCAACAAAGGCGGCGAGTCGGAGTCGATAATCGGTAATTGGCTCAAGCGAACCGGGAATCGAAGCAGCGTCATCATTGCCACCAAGGTCGGCATGGAGTTGGGACCGGACAAGAAAGGGCTCTCCAAAGCCTATATCTTGCGTGCGGCGGAAGATTCCTTGAAGCGCCTCCAGACGGACACCATCGATCTTTATCAGGCCCATATCGATGATCCAAACACGCCCCTCGAAGAAACCCTCGAAGCCTTTGGCCACTTAATGAAACAAGGCAAGGTCAGGGCTATCGGCGCCTCGAATTACAGCGCGGAACGCCTAGAACAGGCCTTGGAGGTTAGCGAACAACGGGGATATCCCCGGTATGAATCTCTTCAGCCCTGGTACAACCTTTTCGACCGGACCGACTACGAAACCAAGCTGGAACCTCTCTGCCTGGAAAAGCGCCTGGGAGTCATCCCCTACTACTCCCTGGCCAGCGGATTTCTGACAGGAAAATACCGCTCCGAGGAGGATCTATCCAAGAGTGCTCGCGGGCAGGGGATCAAGAAATACTTGAACGAGCGCGGCTTCCGCCTTCTTCAAGCCCTGGACAAGGTAGCCAAAAAATATCATGCAACGCCCGCGCAGGTTTCCCTCGCTTGGCTGATCGCGCGCCCGAGCATTACGGCGCCCATCGCCAGCGCGACTAGCGTGGAACAATTGAACGATCTGGTCCAGGCGACCAAACTCAAATTGGACCCCTCCTCCATCGAGCGGTTGAATCAAGCCAGTGCCTGGTAGCCTGTCACACGCGCTTGTGCTTGGCGAGCGGGGGACGAAAGTCCCCCGTGAAAACCTTGTGCTTGGCGAGCGGGGGACGAAAGTCCCCCGTGAAAACCTTGTGCTTGGCGAGCGGGGGACGAAAGTCCCCCGTGAAAACCACGGGGGACTTTCGTCCCCCGCTCGCCCGTTCTACTTCTCGTTTTGCTTTCGCATTTCTGCCCGCTTGGTTATCCTAGGTAGTCGATTCGTCAAAAGAATCACGATGACGGCGACCGGGAGTCCAAGAATGTCCATGTCCCCCGAAGAGCAAATGCTTCGCGATCGCTTCTTCAAGATGTTGCTCGAAGCAACCTACCCTCTTCAAAATGGCCCAGACCCCGAAGTGGCTCTGGAAGCGCTCATTGAAGCGGCTCAGATGTTAAGGCAACATCTGGAACGCGAGTTGAACGAACTGCGGCAAGAGCAGACGGAATGAGGCAGGATGGAGAATGGTAAATCGAGGATCGAGGGTGGAGAAAGAAGAATAGAGAGATGCAAATTTGAGCATGTCAAATGGGAGCTGGGATTTGGTAGAGGTCCGAACGGCCTTTTTTCTCTGCTACCAGGATGAGATTCCGGCCGTCGGGATGCCAGGCGACGTAATCGTCTCTATCCGAATCAGTTGCCAGTTCCGTTAGATGGCTGCCATCGGGTTGCATGATGAAGATCTGATACCGGCCGTTGCGATTGCTGGTAAATGCCAGGCGCCGGCCATCGGGAGACCAGGCGGGGCGGATGTCCATGCCAGGGTTGCGCGTGAGCCGGGCCACTTTGCCTCCATCGAGTTCCATAACGTAAATATCGAAATTGCCGTCGCGGCTGGACGAAAAAGCGATGTGGCTGCCGTCCGGCGAGAAGGCCGGCCAGTTATTGAGCGAGGTGCGCGTCAATTCCTTGCGGTTGGCCCCCTGGGAGTCGATCAAGTAGATCTGCTGGCCCGCGGCATTGGGCATGCTAAAGACAACCTTGTTGCCGTCGGCCGACATGGAGGGCCGGCGAATGCAAGCAAAGCCGCTGCCCGGATCGAAAATCGCATCTTTCTTCTTGGTTGTGTCGCGAAGGATAAGCTTCAAATTCAAGTTGCCACGATTCTGCACAAAGGCGTAAACCCGGCTGTCCGCCGAGTAGGTGGCTTCGAACTCGGAGGTCGTAGCTTCGGAGTGCAGCGGAGACACGCTGCCATCTATGATCTTGAGTCGCATTAGCCGGGTCTGGGTGGGCGTCTCTTGAAGCGTAAAAACGACTTCGGCGCCGCCATTAATGAAAACGGGGTCCCACTTCAGTTTGCCGTCGGTCGTGAGCCGTTTTTCGTCCGTGCGGAGGGGTTTAGAAGAGTTCATGGATCACCCGCCCTCCCGGAAGGACCCGCAATTCCGCTCGCGCTTGAGCATCGAATCCCGCGCGCTCAAGAATGGTAGTGCCAACCATCGTCGGTGTGATCGCCTCGGTCAAAGGCTCCTGTCCGAGTCGATCGCTTTCGCCAATGACGCGGCCCGGCTGCACGCCTCCGCCGGCCCAGAGGGAAAAGTAAACGTTGGGCCAATGGTCGCGAGCGGCCTGCGGGGTGATGCGAGGGGACCGTCCGAACTCGCCCATAGCTATCACCAGCGTCGATTCCAGCAACCCGCGCTGTTGAAGATCATCGAGAAACGCCGACAGCACGCGGTCCAGAATGGGACAGTGCCGATCCGGCAGCATCTCGAAATTGTAGATGTGCGTGTCCCAACCGAAATCACAGTTGGGCGTCATCGACTCGACATACTGGCTCCAGTTCACCTGAACATAGGAAACGCAGGCTTCAACGAGTCGCCGCGCCAGCAGGCAACTCTGACCAAAGGAGGTCTGCCCGTAAGCCTCGCGGACCGCCTCTTTCTCGCGGGTGACATCCAAGGCCTTGCGCGCTTCGGGAGAAGTCAACAGGGCATAGGCCTTATCGCGGGTGTTATCCCATTTACCGATCTCGGCCTGGTCTAGCTTGCGTTGATGGGAGTCGAGTTCTTTCAAGAGCTCACGTCGATCCTGAAGATGGCTGGGCGTCAAGCCATCCAGCAGTTTCAGCGTCGGGATATCCACGTCACCGACATCAGAACAGTGCACAAGAAACGGATCGTGAACCTTGCCCCAGTTGCCACCGCCATAGCCTTTGACCGGGCCGACGACGTCGCGGGGGAATCCACGGCCGACAGCTAAGAAGGAGGGGAGACTCGAAGCGGGCCGGCCTTTTGCTACTATCGACCCGAAGTTTGGTTGGATGCCCGCCGCGTTATCGAGGGCGCCGGTGAGCGCTATGGTCCCCGCTTCGGTATGTCCGCTGTGAAAATTGCGGTTGGAGCGGATAAGGGTAAAGCGATCGCTCCGCGACGCCAGCCGCGGCAGAAGCTCAGTGAAGCGCACACCGGGCGTGCGTGTTGGGATCGTGGAGAAAGGCCCGCGAAACTCCGCCGGGGCATTGGGCTTGGGGTCAAACGTATCCACATGGCTTGGCGCGCCCCACAGCCAGAGGAGGACGACGGAGCGAACCTTCTTCGATTCGGCCGCCAGTGCCGAGGAGGCTTGAGTCGCCGTCAGCCCTAGAGGCGCAAGCAGGCCCGCCTTGAGGAAGGCCCGGCGATTGACCCCCTCGCACAGATGCGCCTTGAAACTGCCGACATCGATCATTGAGACTCCTCGTGGCGGATGCCTTCTTGTCCGCTCAAGTGTAGCAGCGACTTTGGACTCAAAGCAAGCGCGGACCGGTGGACGAAGTTAGGACGCGATTCTGTTTTCCCGTTGTCGGATGAATAGACTACCCGTTCTATGGAAAACCTGAAGTCCCCTGCCCTGCCTGTTTCTTCGACGCTTGCCAATCGGGAATCCGCTCCCCGGCGCCATTTCTTCGGCTCGCAGGGCCATGCCACGCTGGTGCTGATTGTGGTGACCTTGTTTTGGGGATTATCCTTTCCGCTGGTCAAGGACTGGCAGGAGGCAGCCCAGGGTTGCCCTGGCGGCGACATCGTTTCCTCACTCACCCTGATCGCCTTGCGAATGATCTTGGCGCTGTCAATCTTGGCGGTGTTTTCGCCCAGGCTGTTTCGCGCCCCCAGCTGGCGCGACCACGCGATCGGCACGATCATCGGCGGCGTTTGCTTTGGAGGCTTTGCTTTTCAAGTGGTGGGCCAAGCGCGGACGACGCCGGCGCTGTCGGCGTTCATCACCAGCCTGTCCAGCGCCTGGGTGCCTTTAGTGGCCTGGGTCTTTTTACGGATTGCCGTCTCCTGGGTGACGCTGGCTGGTTTGGGCATGGGCATCTTGGGAGCGGCCTGCCTGGCCATCAACGGCGGCGGCGGCATGACGCTCGAAGGCGGCGAAGGGTTGACTCTAGTTTCCACGCTGTTCTTCGCGGTTCAAATCCTGCTGCTTTCCCATCTGGGCCGAACTGTTGCCCCCGGTTATTTAACGGTCGGTTTTTTCGCGGCGACGGGGTTGGCGGCTTGCGTGATCGGCATGGTCTACATTGGCGCCGGTCCGGGATTTACGGCCTGGTGGCAATGGCTAACGGGCATGCTAACCAAGTTGCCGATCCTGCGCGGGCTTGGTTTGTTGGCCGTTTTCTCCACGGTATTGACTTTTCATTGGATGAATGTGTACCAACCGCAAATCTCTGCCAATCGAGCCGCTCTCATTTACCTTCTGGAGCCGGTCTTCGCGGCCATATTCTCGGTCGCCCTGGGCCACGAGTCCCTTACACTTTATTTGTTTATTGGCGGCAGTCTCATTCTGGGCGGCAATTGCCTGGTCGAGTTGCCAGGTTGGTTGCGAAATATCAAAAAGAAGACCTCACCGGCAGCGGAATTGGCAACGCCTGAGCCGGAGACGGTTTCGTAACCGGCGTGAGCCTTGGGCGTTATCAGCGAAAACGCGATCATTTAGGCTGACGGAAAAGACCCGGTGAATGGCGATCAGCTCAGATCCATTTCTTGCGCAAAAGCCAAACCTTCGCGCATTGGGTCAGCAGCACATAGCAAACCAGCGTGACCAAAATAAATGGCCAGTACCCATCAGGCAGCCGCGTGAAACCCAGATACTCCGCAAGCGGAGAGAAGGGCAACCAGGCCCCAAACATCATGATGACCACGCTGGTCACGATCAGCGGCCAACTAGCCCAACTTTGTAGGAACGGAATGCGGTTCGTGCGGATCACATGGATGATGAGCGTCTGCGTCAAGAGCGATTCCACGAACCAACCTGTTTGAAAAAGAGACGCCTTGAAACTGAAAGTGGCGTCGTCGTCGTTGGGCAGAACTTTGCATTTGAACACATACCACATCAAGAAGAAGGTCGTGTAGTCGAAAATAGAGCTGCAAGGACCGATCAAGAGAATGAAGCGCGTAATCTGGCTCATCGACCAGGGGCGCGGCTTGGCGATCTGTTCGGGATCGACATCGTCGGTGGGGATCGGTACCTGCGAGAAGTCGTAAAGGAGGTTGTTGGTAAGCAATTGGATGGACGCCATGGGGAGGAAGGGGAGAAAGATGCTGGCGCCGACGACGCTGAACATGTTGCCGAAACTAGAACTCGCTCCCATACGGACGTACTTGAGGATGTTGGCGAAGATTTTCCGCCCTTCCAGCACCCCTTCTTCGAGCACGTGCAGGTTCTTTTCCAGCAAGATAACGTCAGCCGACTCCTTGGCAATGTCCACGGCCGTGTCCACGGAGATGCCCACATCCGCGACCCGCAGCGCGGGCGCGTCGTTGATGCCGTCGCCGAGAAAGCCGACCACATGACCCTGCGTTTGCAGCGTTTGAATGACGCGCTGCTTGTGGGCGGGCGAAAGGCGAGCGCAGATCGTCGCCTTCTCCACGGCCTGGGCCAATTCCGCATCGGACAGGCGCTCGACCTCGCGGCCCAGGATCATGTGGTCGGTGCCGATGCCCACCTCGTGGCAGATCTTGCGCGTGACCAACTCGTTATCACCGGTAAGCACTTTGACGGCGATGCCATGTTCCTGAAGGGCGGCCAGCGCCGACCGGGCCGTATCCTTGGGCGGGTCCAGGAAGGCGACATAACCGCGTAGGGTCAGATTAGCTTCGTCCTCCTTGGAGTAGGCGGGTTTAATCGGAAGGTCCCTGTAAGCCAGAGCTAGGACACGGAAGCCGTCGGTGCTGAGGTTGTCAAACTCTTCCCGCAAATCATGAATGAGAAGACTCTCCATTGGGTAAAGCTTGCCTTCGAGTTCGAAATTGGTGCAGCGTTTGTAAATCTCCTCCGGCGCGCCTTTGCAAATGATCCTGTGGACATTTTCAGGCGTCTTCACGACGACCGACATGACCCGGCGCGAAAAATCGAATGGAATTTCATCGATCTTCTCGTGCTTGGGAACGGACCAGCGCTCGTACAGCTCGGAGTATTCCAGGATAGCCCGGTCCAACAAGTTCTTGAGGCCCGTCTGGAAGTGGCTGTTGAGGTAAGCCAATGCCAGGACTTCCTCGTCTTCCTTGAGCACCACATCGCAGTGTTTTTCGAGGATGATCTTGTCCATAGTCAAGGTGCCGGTCTTGTCGGTGCACAACACGTCCATGGCCCCGAGGTTCTGGATCGAGTTCAACCGTTTGACAATTACGCGCTTACGGGACATGGCCAAGGCGCCTTTGGAGAGGCAGACCGTCACGATCATCGGCAGCATTTCAGGAGTGAGGCCCACGGCCACGGACATGGCGAAGAAAAACGACTCTTGCCAATTTCCTTTGGTTATACAGTTGATGACGAACACCAAAGGAACCATCACGGCAATGAACTTGATCATGAGCCAGGTAAATTGGCGGATGCCACGATCGAAACTGGTCTCAGACGGCTGATCGGTAAGGGCGCTGGATATGGTTCCGAGAAACGTCTCCAGCCCGGTGCAAACGATGACGCCGGTGGCCGAGCCGCTCTCCACGCTGGTGCCCAGATAGCAGAGGTTTTTCAGCTCAAGGGGGGAGCGGCCGTCGCTCGGCTCGGGAGCCGCAAACTTCTCGACCGGGAAAGCCTCTCCCGTCATGCTGGATTGGATTACGAACAGGTCCTTGCAAGTGAGTAAACGAAGGTCGGCTGGGATCATGTCGCCGGCGGATAATTCCACCACGTCGCCGGGGACAAGATCGGCCAGGGGCACTTCCCGCGGCTGGCCGTCGCGGCGGACGGTCGCTCGCACGCTGATCATAGCCCGGAGCTTGGCGGCGGCTGTGTCGGCCCGAGCTTCCTGCACGAAGCGGAGCACGACGCCCAGAAAGACCATCAGCAGGATCACGACTCCAGTCCGCAAATCGTCGCTTAGGAACGAAACCACGGCCAGTACGAGAAGGAGCACGACCAGCGGGTTGATGAGGGCTCGTCCTAGTAAGGCGAGTTTTGGGTGGCGGCGTTCGCGAGCCACGACGTTGTGCCCGTGCAGGTGCAAGCGCCGTGTCGCCTCCTCTTGAGAGAGGCCTTGCGTGGAGGTCCCTTGTCCTTGCAGGACTTCCTCGGGAGAAACTGCGGCGCACCCTAGAAGTTGCGGCGAAACGCGGATTTTCGCGGCCGCCGCCAGGCCACGCGGGATCCGTTTGGGCAGATTCATTTGAGAGGAAATCGGCATAGCTCGAAACGTCCTTTAGAATTGTGCCGTGATTAAGTATTTTCCGCCCAATCCCTTATCGCAAATAGAGGCACGTCGGGCGATAGGAGTTCTATGGAAATCGGCAACGCGAAGACCGTCAGGGAGCGTTGTAAATCTACGCTCCCTGACGGTCGCGGCTCTGAACATTCATTTGTTCTGATCATTCATTCACTTTGCGGCTTGTTTTCGCCTATTTCTTTCTTTATCAGATGCTCATAGCAATCGGGACAGATGCCGTGGCTGAATTGCACGCCGGAGTGAGAGGTGATATAGGAATCGACTTGCTGCCAATAGTTCTTATCGTCGCGGATCTTTTTGCAATAAGAGCAGATGGGCAGAAGGCCTTGAAGGTGATGCACCCTGGACATGGCGGATTCCAATTCACGAACCCGATCGGCCAGGCTTTGTTGCAGCTCAACGATGCGCCGGCCGACATTGAGGCGGGCCTTGAGTTCGCTGGGATTGACCGGCTTGGTGAGATAATCGTCGGCCCCGGCCTCCAGCCCGGCCACGATGTCCTCCTGATCGACGCGCGCCGTCAATAAGAGAATATAAGTGGATTGGAGGCGGGGATCGCTGCGAACGCGCCGACAGATCTCCACGCCGTCAAGCTCGGGCATCATCCAGTCGAGAACCGCCAGCTGAGGCGGTGGCGCGCCCTGAAAAATCGTCCAGGCATCCGCCCCGTTGGCCGCAGTGACAACTTCAAAGCCCCATTCCGCCAACATCGCTTCCAAGCGACAACGCGAGGCATAGCTATCCTCGGCGAGCAAGACCTTCATTTCGGCCTCCTTCCATGCGCCTTTGCCGGGACGGAAGATAATTCAGGAAGATTGGAAATCGAATAAATAGTGGCGCCTTCAACGAGGGCCTTAGTTTCTGCAAACAATCTCTTAATTTGGTTTATGGTTAACATTCCGGCAATAATAATCACTGATTGAGCAAAAACCGAGCCAACTAAATCTGTTACCGTTCGCTAGAATTGCCGGACAATTTGCATTTTTGCTTCTTTTGACGTAAGGAATCCTTATAGATGGATTCGCCTTTGCCAAGCCGCCCCCTTCAGACCCCTTCTCTACCGCTTGGTTTGCCCCCCGTCGATAAGCGTGCCAGAACGGAAATACCTCGTCGAACATCTTCCCTTAACTCGGAGGAGAGACACCTATGTTGGCCACCCGCTACCTGCCAAAGCTGCTAGCTGCCGCTGTTTCCTCCAATGGCGGAAAAACCAGGAAAAAAACAAAAGGTAGGAGATGCGCGGCGGCGGCCGTGGAGTTTGCCATCATCGCCCCGCTATTGTTCACGCTGATTCTTGGCATCATCGAATTCGGCCGCGCCATGATGGTGATCGAATTGCTCAACAACGCGGCCCGCAACGGCGCTCGCATCGGGGCACTAGCCGGCTCCGACACTAGCGCCATCACCAGTGCCGTCAATTCCTCCCTCACGACCGCGGGCGTCAATGGAGCCAACACGCCGACTGTCCTAGTCAACGGCGCCAGCGCCGATGCCAGCACCGCGACCACGGGAGACGTTGTTTCGGTCAGCGTAACTATCCCGGCCACCAAGATCTCCTGGTTGCCAGGTACGATTTTCCTCACCGGAGATACGCTGGGGACGGCCGTCGTCATGCGCCGAGAATGAGTCGGCCTTCCCTGTAGTCTGGTCCATCGCAAACTCAACTACCCCTCTTAGATCCCGAATTCGTGCCCGGTCGTTCAAAGGAGACGGTAACCATGCAATACAAATCGCAAAGTACAAGTCATCGACAGGGCGCCGTGGCGCCGCTGACCGCCATCTTGATCGTCTTCATTCTGGGAATGGTTGCCTTTGCCGTGGACATGGGTTACATCGTTCAGACCAAGGAAGAACTGGAAAGCGCGGCCGATTCCGCGGCCATGGCGGGCGCCGGCAAATTAATGGATTACGAGGTGCAGTACTATTTCTCTGCCAACCAGCCTGCTCTCGCCGCCACGGCAAGCAACAGCGCTACCAGCGAGGCCCAAAAATTCGGCCAGAAGAATAAAGGCGGCGGCGTCAATTTGGTGGTCAACACCAATGACATTTCGGTAGGCTATTTGGCCAGCCCGCCCTGGCAGAATTCGTTTCAATCGACGCCCGCCAACACGATGCCCAACTGCGTGCAGGTGACTACCCGCCGCGACGGCACGGTATCCACCGGTTCATTGGCACTGTTCTTCGCCCCGGTGCTGGGAATCAGCAATATGGATTTGCAAGCCAAGGCGACGGCGACCTCGTGGGGCGGGTCTCAAGCCATCGGGTTCAAAGGTCAGACTAACGGACCCAACAGTCTCTTATTGCCAATCGGCCTGGACATGAATGCCTGGAATGCGCTCCTCAATAATATTGCCATGCCTTCGGGATATACGAAGCAGGACAACTATACGGCCACGCAACCGACGCCGTCCAACCCTTACCCAAACAATGTCAGCAATGGCGGAGATGGCATCCCCGAGTTGGCCGGGATTTATCCCAACGTCAATGCTCCGGGCAACTTCGGCCTGATTGACCTGGGGCCGAATAATAACAGCGCCCCGGCTTTCTGGAATTGGATAACCAACGGGCCCTCGCCTGCTGATTTACAATATCTGGCCCAGAATCGAAACGGCGTCTCCGGCAGCAGCACCTGGCAAGCCACTCCCAGCAATCCTGCGACCGTGAAAGGGGGCCCTGGCTTGAAGGCTTCGGATGAGAGCTATTTGCAAGGCATAATCGGCCAACCGCGCATTATGCCGCTTTTTTCCTCCGTAAGCGGACAGGGCAGCAACACTTTCTATACCATCGTGGGATTCGCGGGCGTCACTCTCGTAGATGCCAAGTTAACCGGCAATGGCAAACATATTACGATTCAACCGATGGCCGCAATGGATCAGACTGCGATTATTAGTCAAACAACTACTGCTGGCAGCACTTTTGTTCATGGGTATGGGTCAATTGCGCTGACGAAGTGATTCAAAACGAGAGATTAGGCGCACAGAGCCGCGATCATAAGGGAGCGTTTCACAACAACGCTCCCTTGCGGTCGCGGCTCTTCGCGTCGCGACTCTTCGTGTTTTTTCTTACTTCTTGGGATAGGGCGGCGCCGGCGGCAGCGTTTTTTCCTTGGTCTTGAGTTCCTGCTGGATCACCTCAATCGCCTTGTTGAGCTGTTCATCGACGCCGGCGTATTCTTTGGCAGGATCGTTATCCACCACGATATTGGGATCGACGCCGTATCCTTCGATGATCCATTTCTTGCCTTCCAGATCGTAGCGAGAAAACTCGGGTTTGTTCAGATAGCCGCCATCGAGCAACGGCAAGGTGCCGCGGATGCCGACGACGCCTCCCCAGCTCCGCTTGCCGATCAACTGACCAAGCTTGTAATGCTTGAAACGGTAGGGGAACAAGTCGCCATCCGACGCGGAGAACTCGTTGAGCAGGCAAACCATCGGGCCGTTGAAAGTTTGCGGGGGATCAACCGTCGGGGCGGTGTTGCGGGCAATGCCCACCATCGCAATCTCGCGGCGCAGGCGTTCGATCAGCATGGGCGAAATGTTTCCGCCGCCGTTGCCGCGCACGTCGATGATCAAAGCCTTTTTGCCGAGTTGGGGATAGAAGTACTTGGCGAACTCATTGAGCCCGGCCACTTGCATGTCGGGGATGTGCAGGTAGCCCACTTTGCCGCCGGTCGCATCGGATACTTTCTTGATGTTGCCTTGCACCCAATCGTGGTAATAGAGCTTCGCCTCGTCGGCGATGGGCGTGACGGTTACGACACGAGCGCCCTTTCCTTGGGGCTCCGCGCTGATCTTCAGCTGAATCGGCTTGCCGGCCATGTTGATCAGCGCCTCATAGATGTTCGTGATTTCGTTGGTCGGTTGGCCGTTGACGGCGACAATGTATTCTCCTTCCTTGACGCCCGCGCCAAGGTCGTCGAGGGGTGCATGCAAGGAGCTGTCCCAAGTCGCGCCTTTGAGAATCTTTTTAATTTGGTAATACTTGGTTTTGTCGTCGCGCTTGAGTTCGGCGCCGAGCAGGCCGGTCTGGATGCGCGGAGGGGCGGGATAATCGCCGCCGCCGACGTAGGTATGGCCCACATTCAACTCGCCAATCATTTCACCGATGATGTAGGTGAGGTCGGCCCGATGATCGACGTGGGCGACCAGCGGTTCGTACTTGTCGTGAATCGCCTTCCAATCGACTCCGTGCATGCTCGGGTCGAAGAAGAAGTCGCGCATTTGCCGCCAGCATTCGTTGTAGATCTGCTTCCATTCCTTGCGGCGATCGAGCTTCATGTCCATCCCGGATACGTTCAGCGCTTCGCCGATGCTGATCGGGCCTCGGGGCAAATCGATGATGGCGTACTTGCCTTGCATGGAGACAAGCATCTTCTTTTGATCGGCGGAGATTTCATAGCCGTTAACATTGCCAAGCGACGTTTCCTTGCGCGCGTTTAGGTCGTAGTAGTTCAGTGTCGGATTGGTATCGCGGGTGCTGGCACGCTGGTAATAGAGAACTCCACCGGCCCAGACGAGATGTTGATAGTTGGCCGCTTGGATCGGCAGGCTCAAGACGCGGTCCTTCAGTCCGTCGGTGTCCACCTTGATCGGCGCGCCTTCTTTTTTTGATGGATCGATGCCGCCGGCCGGCTTGTCGCTGACGCCGACTTCATCGTTGCGTGGCTTGAAAGGAGACTCGGTCTCCTTGGCCAGCGTCACAAAATAAATCCGGGCCAGATCTTGATAGATGAAGTTGAACTCGATTTGGCTATACACGGGGCGGAAGTCGCGGTTGGAAACAAAGAAGAGGTACTTGCCGTCGGAACTGAACTCCGGCAGCGTCGAACCATGCCAGCTGTCGGTGACTTCAAACGTCTTGTTTTGATCGACTGAATAAAGGTAGATCTTTTGCGGCGCCGCTTCCTCCGGTTTGGCGTAGGCGATCCATTTACTATCGGGCGACCAGACATAGTTGGAAATCTCAAAGGCCGTCGCCTTGACGACCTCGGTGAACTTCTTACTCGCAACATCGACAAACTGGAGCCGCAGTTTCTTGTCGGCCCAAAGGATTCTTTTGCCATCGGGCGACCAGACAATGTCGTACTTATAAGTATCGCCGCCGCTGGTGAGGGCTTGCGCGGCGTCGCTGCCGTCCGCGGCCAGCAAATGGATCTCGTCCTCGCCCGAGGCATCGGAGAGAAACGCGATGGTCTTGCCGTCGGGCGACCATTTGGCATTACGCTCGTGTACGCCGGGGGTGTTGGTCAGATTACGGGTTAGGCCATGCTGAGGGACCGTAAAGATGTCGCCGCGGGCCGTGAACAGGGCTCGTTTGCCATCCGGAGCGATCTCATAACTGTTGATGTTCTTGCCGGCCTCGTAAAGACCGCCGCGCGCCGACCCGTGGTCCTCATGGATATAGACCGGGATCTTGTCGGCCTTCTTTGTGGCCAGGTCAAGCTTGTAAATGTAACCGCCGTTCTCGAAGACGATGGCCTTGTCGCCGAGCGAGGGGAATTTGACGTCGAAATCCTTAAACTGGGTGAGCCCTTCGGTCGTTTTTGTCGCCAAATCGTAAACGTACAGATTCATCCGCTTATTGGCGTCGCGGTCGGAGACGAAATAGATCTTGTTGTCGCTCCACATCGGGATGATGTCTTGCGCCTCATTGTTGGTGAGATTCTCCGTCTTTTTGCTTTCGAAGTCGTAGATCCAAACATCATCGGCCATGCCGCCGCGATAGCGTTTCCAGGTGCGGAATTCACGGAAGACGCGGTTGTAGGCAAGCTTCTTGCCATCGGGGGAATAAGAGGCAAATCCGCCTCGCGGCAATGGCAATTGTTCCGGTAGACCGCCCTCGACAGGCGCCAGGTAGAGCTGGCCAAGGAAATCATTGAAGGAACGCATGCGCGAGCGAAAGAGAACGTTTTTGCCGTCCGGCGTCCAACCCATGACGATGTTGTTCGGCCCCATGCGATCGGAGACATCGTCGCGAGGAAGCGTTGCTGTGAAAGTGAGCCGTTTGGGCGCGCCGCCTTCGGCCGGCATGAGATAGACCTCCGTGTTGCCGTCATATTGCCCGGTGAAGGCAATCTGCTTGCCGTCGGGCGAGAAACGGGCGAACATCTCGAAGCCTTCATGACTGGTCAAACGCCGGGCGGTGCCGCCGGTTGCCGATACGCTGTAAAGATTGCCGGCGTAGGTGAACACGACTTGATCGCCGTGGATCGCCGGGAACCGAAGCACTCGTGCTTCCTCGTCGGCCCGAAGAGAAGGGACGGCGATCATTATCAGGAGAGCCGTGAAAGCGAACTTGGTGCGCATCGTTGGGGTCGCTCGCAGAGGAATCAGGAATGGAGATAGATTCATGATATGAGGCCCAAGGCATGCGCCAACAACCGAAAGCCCGCATTCTTCCCCAGAGGAAAGGCTTATTTCGTCCGGAAAACCGTCAGAATCGGTTCCTTTAGCCTGGCTAGGGGCTGATTGGCAAGAGGGCCTGGTAGGTCCCGCTTGCCGAGCGAGACCTGAATGCGGCAAGGTTCAGTTCGGTAGTCGGGACCTACTTTTTGCAGCCGATCTTCGCCCTACCCCATCATCGTTTCATTTGAGGTGCGACGGACCGCTAGCAATTATTGGCCTGAAAGAATTCCTGTGCGTTTACATTTTTTTGCGCGCGCCTCAAGGCCCGAAATTCGTTCTACCTGGTGAGTGCCATCATTTCGCCTTGTGGAACACTTCGCCATGACCGCCACATTACAAGGTTCCTCTCCACGGCCAGAACGGCGTCAATCCCCGCGGCTACCCTGTTGCCAGCCTACGATCTGCCGGCGAAAGTCAGAAGGTTGGCTTCATGCTTTGGCGGTCAATCTTTCTTGTTCTGGCATGGCCGCTCAAATGTGGTCGCATTTTGAGTTGGGATCTTCTGCCTACATCGTCTTACGCGCCGCCGATTGGTCGGGTGTCCCGATCGTCGGTCGCGTGGTGCGCGTCGACAAATACGGCTCCGCCTATTTGACAGCCTTCCATTTCGACCGGCTCCTCTCGGAATCGGAGCTTTCTAGATACCTGGGTCCCAGTTAAGCCCAGTTGCGCACTTTGGATGTCAGAAAGCCTCGTTCCTTTACAGCTGGCCCCTGTGGCTCAAGTGACGACCCTCTGGACCAGCGACACCTGAGCCAGAGGGTCAGAGGGTAGGCCTTAGCTCCATTGTTCACTTTGGACCCGTCAGCATGCCCACTTATTGGGAAGAGCATTGCCCGTCGGGGTTCCATGCCCCCGGCCTATTTTTTGACCGGCAGACTAACCAAAGCTATGGTATTTATACCCATGCCGTGGCGGAGGCGCCGTGGCTCCAACGATGGATCGAGGAGGTCGACGAAGACCAAATCAACATGTCCACGATCATCACTACCGTCGTTCTGATCATTTTGATCCCGGCCATGCTGCTGTCAGCGATTGCGGCTATCCTGGGGGCAATCAACCGGGCCGCACGTCGCGCTTTGGAAAGGAATGGCCCGGCTCTCCCTCCTGAGACCATACAGGCTGCCCGAGAGTTGATCGAGAGGTTTCGAAGAAGTGGCAAGGACTGCGAGCCCCTTAGCCCGCATGGAAAAAGCAACTCCTGAGCAAATCGAGGCGAATCGCCTCATCCACAAACCTTAGTACGGCACCCCCTGAGCGCGGGCCGGCTTGAGCGCGCCGGCATACCACTCCAGTTCGCCCAGGAATCGGTCGGTTGCCTTTCCGAGGCCCTCGCTCGTTGGCCGACCGTCCGGGTCTAACGCTTCATGTACTTTCGGAAATGGCAGAATAGACGGGATACTCGACATCCCCATCTCTCCCAGCATTGCCCTTAGTTGCATCGCCGCCCGGACTCCGCCGAAAGCTCCTGGCGAGTAGCAAACGATAGCCGAGGGCTTGAAGAAGTATTCTTCGAGAAAGTAATCGAGCAGATTGGAGAGCGCCGGCGGAATGGAGTGATTGTATTCGCCGGAGACGATGACATAGGCATCGGCCGGCTTGATGATCTGGGCAAGGCGTTCAAGCACCGGCGGCGCCTTGCCGGGCGCATACTCTTTGTACATCTTGTCCAGGAGCGGCAGAGGGAATTCGATCGGATCCACCAAGGTCGCCTGGTGCTGGCGTTGCTCCAAAGCGCGCATCATGTACCGGGCCACGCGCGGCCCCACCCGCTCGGTACGAACCGTGCCCAGGATCACAGGAATATTGAGCGGCATGGCATGACTCCTTGACGAGCGACGATGATTGGCGGACCTGTCGGCCCAACGATTCGGCAGGTCTTGCGAAGAACTAACGTCTTTTAACGTTCCTTCAAGCGCATTGGCCCGTCGGCGGAAATTCCATTATTTACATGCACCTTCCAAAGCCCAAAAGCGAATAGCCGTGCGAATAGCCAGGGCAGTAATGGCAGATGAAACAACAGTCTGACCAGGCGCGGAAACATAAAAGGTTGGCCCGTGCGGAGCGCGCGACCAATATTGCTCAAGCCGAACGCGCCGACCGCCTGGATGACTCGCGTCGGAAGTTCGCGCTGACGCTGTACTTCGGCCAGATTGCGAACGCTCAGCCGTTTCGCCAAGAGGGGAGCGGTTAATACATTCGCGGCTACCACAGCATCGTCGATCGCATACTTGATTCCTGAGCCAGCCGCGGGAGTCATGGTGTGCGCCGCGTCGCCGATCAGGAGGAGTCCCGGCTTGTACCAGCGCGGGCAGCGGCTTGATGCAACCGACAGCAGAGAGAACTGGCGCCAATCGGTTAGGGACTCTACATTCTGAGCAAAACGCGGCTCCAAAGCCACGATATTATGCCGCATCGCTTCTACGCCCGCGGAACGCAGCTTTTGGTAGTTTCCCGCTGGGAAGAAATAACCCACCTGCCAATGGTCGGCTCGGTCGATCATGAGCATAACATGCCCCTTGCCAAAGCGCGGTGATACGATGCCGGTTCCCTCGGGATCCCCGGAGAGGCGAGGGAGGCGAAACCAAAGAAGCTCGATGGGCGAAGAAGTCTGGATGGTCCTGAAACCGCCTAGTTTTCGTAGCCGAGAGAAGCGGCCGTCGGCGCCCACGGTGAGTAATGCCCGCACTTCCTGCCAACCATCGACCGTCCGAAAACGCGCGCCGCGAACCACCCCATTTTCTTCAATCATCTCTTGAACATTGGCCCCCATTACCAGCCTAAACGAGGGATAGTGCTTGGCCGCATCGGCTAGAAAGGCCAGGAAAATCGGCTGGGGCATCCACATGATGTAGGGGAACCGCGTTCTGAGCAGGCGGCGAAAATCAAAGATCATCACCGGGCCATCGGCCGTTGGAAAAGTAGGACCGTACATCTTGACGTGGGGAAGTTGATGGAGTTGATCGGCAAGCCCGATTTCGTCCAGAATCTCCATAATCCCTGGGTGGATCGTATCACCGCGGAAGTCGCGGTCGAAAGTGGGATGGGCTTCGAGCACCGTGACAGGCACGCCTTGGCGAGCCAGCAGTAAGGCCAGCATTAGTCCGCCCGGGCCCCCGCCGACAATGCAGCAGTTTGTCTCTTGGCTGCCACATAACTGCTCAGAGGAGATTGGCCCCGAATCTATGCTGGCTCCTGCCGCCATTTTGAACTGGCCTCTCAATTTACGTAGTGAACCGGGGTTTGAGCGTCCTTCGGACCCGAGTCTATTTGACTACGGTAGTCGGCGCTTTGTCCTCCTCCTGAACCAAGAACACTAGTGGTTTGGGATCACTTCCTTTGGAGTTTTTTCTCGGCCCCAGCCAGCTTATAAAGTTGTTCTGTTCGGTCAAACGCTTTGTCCTTGGCGCCAATGAGCGTCAGAGAAACCTCGGGGGCAAGCAAGCCCAAGGCCTCGGGGATGTCGAGGACGCGCAGCACGTTGAGGAAGATCGGACCATCCTTGTGGGAGGTCGGGGGGTCGAGGATGATTACCTCCTTGATCGATGGCTCCAAAAGCGCGGCGTAAGCCGCGAGGATGCCGGCCTGACCCTTTCCTACCACAGCAAAGTCCGCCTTCTCCTTTTCTTTCAAATAACTCGCAATGGCGGCGATATCACGTACCCTCCCGGTATCGACTGTGCGACCCAACAGAGCGTGGGCGCGCTCTACGTAATTAGGGGGTGATTTCTTAGTCCACTCATGCAAAAGCCCCCTGGGTATTTCGTACCAGTAATTCTGGCGGTCCCGAAATCGCTTCAAGTCTTCCGCCTCTAAGTTGTCCTCTCCGATAACGTACAAGAATTTGATTTCGCCCTTCGCGAGGACTGGGCAGGCTTCGATCTCGATTCCCGGTTCGGTAACGGCCCGGTTTACTTCGATTGTCTCACCTTTGCCATTAAATCGCCTCATCTCCAAGCGCGCCGCGGGTATTGCCTGGGGGAAGGATCGAAAAGACTGGTCCCTTAGCTGCTTTAACATGTCTTTCTTCCACTCCGCGAACTTGCCCGCCCCCGGCAGCTTCACTTCGGCCCGCTTCACGAACGTCTCATCGATCTTGCCATTGAGCGCGTCCTTCGGCATGTCCTTGTCCTCAGGGAAGACGCGCAGTTCCTTCCCCGGCAGCTGCTTGAACGCTTCGTACTTCACCGGGACCGTATCGTTCTTCAAGTGCTTGTTCATCCACTGGAACGCGGCCACGCGCAGGTCGGCCCGGTCTTCGTGGCCGCCCTTGCTGATGTACTCGTCCACTAGGTCCGGCTTGTCGTATATCTTGTAGACCTGCCGCAGCTTCGCGATGATGCGGCGGTTGCCGTCCATTGGGAAAATGGGATCCTTATCCGAGTTAGCAAACAATAGCGGCCGCGGCGCGATCAGCGCGGCGATCGTCGTCCATTCCCAGGCGTAGGTATTTACCAAAAACATGCAATCGCAGTGGCCGTTGATGACCTTGTTGGTGACGTAGCTCTCCAAGTCGCTCATGCCGCTGACGGGCACGGCAACCTTGACGCGCTTATCGGCCGCCGCGATCCATATGGTGGCGGCGCCGCCGCCGCTGATGCCGGTCACGCCGATGCGCTCGGCGTCCACTTCAGGCCGGCTGACGAGGTAGTCGATGCCCCGGATGCCGTTCCAGCACTCGACGCCCGCCGGCGTGTAGCCTAGCGCCTGCCACCACCAGCGGCCTTCGCGGTAGGTGCCGTGATGGATGCCGGGGATTTCGCCAAGTTGCAGCGTGTCGACGATCAGGCACACATAGCCATTTTTGGCGAACCACAGGCCGTGATCCTGAAACGCCGTCTTGTTGCCGTCGCGGCCACGGCCTGAATGGCCGCAGACGTAGAGAACAGCGGGGTACTTGAGCTTATTTTCGTGAAAATTCAGGATATCGTTGTAACTCCATTTGGGATGATAATAATTTGCGGTGACATACAGACCGGGCCGGCTTTGGAAGTGCAGTTTCTCAATGACGATGCCCTCGTGCTCCAGCGTGCCGGTGATCGTGGCCTTGAGCGGCGCCTTTTCCGGCGGCGGCCATAGGCCGAGCATGTCGAGGTACTCGTGGCGCTGGCGCGGCCGCTTTTTCTCCCACTCCTCACGCGTCTTGGCGCCATCAAGGAAGCGACCGCTGATCTCCTTCGTTAGGCCGGCCAGATACTGGTCGATCATTGCGTCGCCTTTTTTAGACTCGGGCTTGTCGTCAGCATGGGCCGCTGCGGAGAGGAGGAGGCAAAACATCGGCGTCAAAACGCGTGTCATAAGTGGCTCTCCTGAGGATCGCCTGGCTTTGGATCGTCACGATCGGAATCGTAACGCACATATATTGGCTTGTCACTCAACTTTGCAAAGATGCTGGTTTCTGGAATTGGAGACCATTATTCCAAGCCGCTACTGTCCTTCGGGAGTGGTTGGCGATATAGTCAGAAACGGCCGCGAAGAAAACTGGCGAAATTTGATTTGGGAGACGACTATTATGCGAAACACCTGGGAATGCTTCTTATCCTTTACGGCGCTGGCCTGCCTGGTCCTCATCACGGGTTGTGCTCACGGGGCCGACGACGCCACAGTAAACACACTGACTGATAAGGAAAAGGCGGATGGGTGGAAGCTACTGTTCGACGGCAAAACGACCAAGGGATGGCACAAATACAGGGGCAAGGAAGTCGGCGATCAATGGAAGGCAGCCGACGGCGCGCTAATTCTCTCCCACAAGTCGGGCAAGAATGGCGGCGACATCATTACCGACGACGCCTTCGACAACTTCGAGCTTGCGATTGACTGGAAAGTCACCCCGGGCGCCAACAGCGGCATCATGTACCGGGTTAGCGAGACCGAGGACGCTCCGTATTACACCGGCCCGGAGTACCAGGTCCTCGACAACGACAAACACCCCGACGGCAAACATAGGGAAACGTCCGCTGCCTCCTGCTACGCCCTGTACGCCCCTTCCAAGGACGCGACCAAACCGGTCGGCGAGTGGAATCACACGCTTATTAAGGTGAACGGCAACCATGTCGAACACTGGCTCAACGACGTGAAAGTCGTGGAGTATGAATTCGGCAGCGACGACTGGAACAAGCGCGTGGCCGCCAGTAAGTTCAAGGAATTGAAGAAATTCGGCACCATAAAAAAGGGCGGAATCGACCTCCAAGACCACGGCGACGACGTTGCCTACCGCAACATCAAGGTTCGCATTTTGAGCGGAAAATGATTGGAGATGAACGGGACCTGGGGTGCACGCGTCTTGCGGGCCAGACAAACCCCTCTCGCTTGGCAAACCGCCTCGGGTTATGATGCAACGAGGACATGGTTTTCGTCCGCTTGGAGGGCCCGTTGCATGGCGCAGTCCCGATTCTCAAGGCGTACAAGGAAGTCCCCGTCTCCGCAGGGCAATCCTTCCCCGGCAGTCCCCTGGTTCCGGCGACGCTGGCTGCTGGGGGGTGTAGGATCGATCCTGGTGATCGTGATGGCCGGCATGCTCCTTTACTACCCCCCTTGGTCCAATGGCCTCGAACGGCAAAACCGAACGGGCCGGGACGAATTCGCCTCCGAGCGAAACGCCGGGACGGCGGAGCCGGCGCCCTTTGATGGCAAGCGGGCAATTGGCTACTTGGAGAATCTCTGCAAAATCGGCGCGCGGATCAGCGCCACCGATGGCATGGCTAAACAGCAGGAACTCCTGCAAAAACACTTCGAAAAGTTGGGCGGCAAAGTTTCTTACCAGCGATTCACGGCTAAGCAACGCAGCCAGGACCGCGACGTCGCCATGGCCAACATGGTCATCTCCTGGTTTCCCGACCGGGAAAAGCGCGTCATTCTTTGCTCGCATTACGATACCCGGCCCATTGCCGACCAAGAATCGGATCGTCGCAAGTGGCATGATGAATTCGTCAGCGCCAACGACGGCGGCTCCGGCGTGGCCCTCATGATGGAATTGGCCCATGCGATGAAGGATCTCAAGACCAATGTTGGCGTCGATTTCGTCTTTTTCGATGGCGAGGAATATGTCTTCGACCGTGACGACGACTATTTTTTTGGCTCCAAGCACTTCGGCGCGACGTATCGCAAGAACAAAGATAATGACAAGACAAAATATCTGGCCGCTATCCTACTCGACATGGTCGGCGGTAAAAACGCGCGGTTCGCCATCGAGCCGGAGTCCTATGCCAAGGCAGGCAGTCTACTGGAGCAAGTCTGGTCGATTGCCCGGGAACAAGAGTGCGACGCCTTCCTGACCGAGTACGGCCAGGCAGTCGAGGACGATCATTTGGCTTTGAACCGGGCGGGCATCAAGGCGATTGACATAATCGAATGGCCTTACGGCCTCGGCACGGGGTACAAGCACTGGCACCGGTTAAGCGATACCCCCGATAAATGTTCCGAGGCAACCTTGGAGCAGGTTGCCAAAGTCCTGAGCGTGTGGTTGCAGCGCGTCAAATAGTCCATGCCTCCTGAGAAAGCAGAAGAAGGTTTCCTTGGAAGCCGAAGTATTTTTTCTGTTCGCTTTGGTGGCCGTTCTTTTGGCCCTGGCCGGATATTATGGCTGGCGACAAGCACAGGCATTGCGACGGTTGCAAGCCCCGATTGACATGCCGGTTGAAGAGTGTCATTTCGTCCGGCGAATGGCGTATCGCCGACTGACCGCGTCCGGTTTGATGATTGTGGCCGCCGGCCTTCTCGCCGGTTCGTTTTGGCTTAACGCCACGGCCAAGGAGATCGGGGACAAAAAGGAAGCGGCCCAAGCGGATAACAAGGATGTTGCACCCAACGCCCAGGAACAGCGCTTTCTCAACCTCTACGCCCTGTACTGGATCACTTTCCTGCTCGTCCTCCTGGCCATTCTATTTCTGGCCGGAGTCGATCTCTTCGCTACTCGCCGTTTCGGCCTTGCTCAGCATCGTAAAATTCAAGCGGATCGCCGATCCATGATCGAGGAAGAGGTCATGCGCTTACGGCAAGACCGAAACGGGCATGCTAGTTAGATTAGTCATCGTTTAGCGGCGAGCCTCCGGCGAGCGCGTTGCAACGCGCTCGCCGGAGGCTCGCCGCTAAACGGTTTGTTCACTTCTCGGCCGTCGCAATTCATTTGCCATGCGCCCGCTTTTCGAGGATCATTTTCTCTGACAGTTACTCCATTTTCAAAGGATTCACCATGGCACGCACTTGCTTGCTGGCGGCCTTACTATACGTTTGCGCGACATCCGTCGCTTGGGCGGAAACACCATCGCGGGGTTTGGACATTTACTTCATCGACACAGAAGGCGGCGCCGCGACGCTCGCGGTTATGCCAACAGGCGAGTCAGTGCTCATCGATTGCGGCAATCCAGGAGCGCGTGATGCCGAGCGCATTCATCAAGTGGCTACCAAGCAGGCCGGGCTGAAGGCAATCGACCATCTCATCATCACCCATTGGCACACCGACCATTACGGCGGCGTCGAGCGCCTGGCAAAACTGCTGCCGATCAAGAACTATTACGATCACGGCATTCCCAAGGAGTTAGCCGAGGACCCCAAGAATTTCCCGCTTCTGATCGAAGCATACAAGAAGGCCACCGGAGGCAAATCTCATACGCTCAAACCGGGCGACGAGGTTGCCCTGAAACAGGAAAAAGGCGGCCCGGCGCTTCATCTATCCTGCCTGTGCGGCTCCGGAGAAGTGATCTCTGACAAGCCGGGAGCAAGCGAGAATCCCATTGCCAAGGAGCATAAACCGCTGGCCGAAGACAAGACCGACAACGCCCGCAGCCTGGGTTTTCTCCTGACCTTCGGCAATTTCCGCTTTCTGGATCTGGGCGACTTGACGTGGAACATCGAATACAAATTGGTTCACCCCTCCGACAAAGTCGGCCCCGTCGATGTCTATCAGGTCACACATCATGGGCTGGAGATCAGCAACAATCCCGTGTTGCTGAAGACGGTCAATCCGCGCGTGGCCATCTTTAACAACGGGCCCCACAAGGGGGGCAGCCCGCTGGTCACGGCTACCCTACGCCGCCTCCCCGACATTCAGGCGATCTATCAAATGCATAAAAACCTGGATGTGGCAGCCCAGGAAAACGCCGATGCCGAGTTCATCGCCAACTCTGAGGAAAACTGCCGCGGTGAATTCATCCAGTTGGCCGTCACGCCCGATAGCAAGAGCTACACTGTTAAGGTGGGCGCAAACGGTAAACCGAAGTCGTTCAAGACGCGGGGAACCGGCAGTCAATAGTGAGCACCGTTTAGCGGCGAGCCTCCGGCGAGCGCGTAAGATGTGGCGTGCCGGAAGTTCCCCGCTAAACGATGGTTGGTGAACGGAACAATTGCATGCGTGTTTTGGCCATTGGCGACATTCACGGTTGTTCTAAGGCTCTCAATAAGCTTTTGACAGCCGTAAGTCCGAGCCCCGAAGACTTTGTCGTTACCCTAGGGGACTATGTGGACCGCGGACCGGATTCGCGCGGAGTACTGGACCGCTTGATCGAGTTCCAGGCGACTGGCCGGCTTGTGGCTTTGAGGGGCAACCACGATCAGATGATGCTGGAAGCGCGGCACGGCGCCGAAGAAGAAATGATTTGGCGCCTGTGCGGCGGTCAACAGACCCTTGAGTCTTACGCCCCGCCCGGTGACGTGGGCAAATTGGAGCATGTGCCGCAGCGCCACTGGGATTTCCTGCAAAATCAGTGCGTCAACTATTACGAGACCGATACGCATTTCTTCGTGCACGCCAACGCCTATGCCGACCTGCCCCTGGATCAACAGCCCGATTTCATGCTTTTCTGGGAACGGCTCACCGATCCGGATCCGCACCATACCGGCAAGATCATGGTTTGTGGCCATACTTCGCAAGAGAGTGGCTTGCCTTTGAACCTGGGCCACACCATTTGCATCGACACCAAGGTGTATGGCACGGGTTGGCTCACCTGCCTCGATGTAATGTATGGACAGGTTTGGCAAGCCAACCAAGAAGGTCAGCAGCGCACCGCCTGCATTGATGACTTTGCAGTGGGTACCTAATCGCGCCTGAAGTCACTAGAATTTCAAATTGTTCACTTGGGCCGGCTCGCCCGAAAACGCGGGCCATGCCGTCGAATGAAAGACACTGGACAAGGGGGGCTAGGTGAAGAATCTATCCGCGTTCCTGGGTTGTGCGGTGTTGCTGGGATTTGGCGCTTCGCTGCAAGCGGAAGATTGGCCCGGATGGCGTGGTCCACGCGGCGACGGCAACAGCGGCGAGACGAACATTCCGGTCCGATGGAATGCCAAGGAGAACATCGCCTGGAAGGTCGGGATCCCCGGCAAAGGGCATTCTTCGCCCGTTGTCTGGGGCGACCGTATCTTTGTCACCACCTGTATCGAGGATCAACAAAAACGTTTGCTGATATGCTTAAATCGCCGGACCGGCAAGGAGGTGTGGAACAAACTCGTCGCCACCGCCAAGCTGGAACCCAAGCATGACCTCAACAGCTATGCCAGCGCCACGCCCGCGACCGATGGCAAATACATCTACGTCGCCTTTCATGATGAACCGGATATCCTCGTGGTTGCCTACGACTTCGATGGCAAGGAAATCTGGCGGAAGTCTCCTGGGCAGTTTTTCTCCAAGCACGGCTGGTCAAGCTCTCCTGTGCTTTACAACAATCTCCTAATCCTCAATTGCGATCAGGACGCCGAGGCCTATATCGCGGCCCTCGATAAGACCACGGGCGAGGAGAAATGGAGGACGGACCGGCCCAACAAGACGCGTTCCTATTGCGTGCCATTGCTCGTTGACGCCGCGGGCAAGAAGCAGCTCGTCCTGAGCGGCAGCAAGTGCGTGGCCGGCTACAATCCGGACACGGGCAAGCAATACTGGATCATCGACGGGCCGACCGAACAGTTCGTCGCCAGCCCGGTCTTTACCGAGGGAGTGCTCTTCGTGACCGGCGGCTTTCCCGACCATCATCTATTAGGCATCAAGCCGGACGGCGTGGGCAACGTCACCAACACGCACATCCTGTGGCGCGACACCAAGGGCGTTTCCTACGTTCCCTCGCCGATCGCCCTGGGGAAGAATTTCTATATCGTCAGCGACGACGGTATGGCCAGTTGCCTGGACGCGAAGACCAGCAAGCGGGAATGGATGCACCGCCTTGGCAAGCACCACCGCCCTTCCGCCGTTTCAGCGGAGGGACGGGTTTATTTCCTGGACGACGACGGAACCACCTGGGTTCTCAAAGCGGGCGCCAAGTTCGAGATCATGGCCAAGAACCCGCTCGATGAGCCATGTAGCGCCTCGCCAGCCATTTCGCACGGGCACATTTACCTCCGAGGCCTGCATAACCTATACAGCATCGGCGTCGCCGAGAAGCCTGGTGAATAGCAAACCATTCATTCTTCCCTGACTTTAGGCCTGCCATCCAATGCGAGGGACGTCACATGGCCGCCGGTTTCGCTCCGCCAGTCAGCAAAGTAGGCTGGCGCGACGGCTGTATTCGGCGCCGCGTCAACACCCACTCATCGACGGATAGTTTGCCGCTGCCCACGACCACAACCACGAGTGCCATGGCAATCAGAGCCAAATTGTATTCGTAGCCGCCTCCTTGAACCGAGAACCCCTTGACAAAGGTAACCAGGTAAACTGCTCCAATCTGAATAACGATCAGCCCAATGGCCGCGAACCGAGTCAAGAATCCAAACAACAGCGCCAGACCGCCGAGCAGCTCTCCCCACGCCACCAGAATCTGGACGGCGAAATACTGGAGCACGGTTGGTTCGAACTCCGAGCCATGCGTCCACAAAGGCGTGACCCAAGTGCTCCCCCAGAGCGTGGATTGCCCAAATACCTTCAAAATGCCGTGATAGAGGAAAATTCCCCCCAGCGTCACTCGTAAGACGAGGGACACGATGTTGTTCTTGGTCGCCGGATCGAAACGGGACAGCGGGTCGAACTTGAAGAGGGGCTCGTACATGACAGCCTCCATCGGGATGTGAGAACGATGTCGCCACCAATGCGGCACACCGCGTGTCGCCAGGAACCTGGATCGACCCCACGCCAATGGAGAGTTGCCGTCTAATTACTTGCTGCAAAACCTCGCGGAACAGTCCACCGGCCAGGCCGAACCGGATGCTTAACCCATCAAGGCTTTCGAGAATTGCCGACAACCACGAATTATAAATACAGCAAAGGACGACTGCAACAAAAAGCAGCGCGCCAATTTCCGTGGCATGAGGCCGGTAAAGAGCCGTGTTTGCGATAGTCCGTGCCGGCCGGTATCGCGTTCTTGTGGAAAATGCGACCAGGGATGTAGACAATGGAAATGTGGGATGGCGACGAAAGTAGACTTCGGCCGGCAAATTAGCTGTGAGGGATTATTGCTTTTCCGGCGTGGAAGGATTCTGAGTTGGCGCCACGGCATTTTGCAGGTCCAGCTCCTGGATGCGGTCCATGGCTTTTTTTGCCAGACCTTGCACGCGCGCGGGCAATAGCTTCTTGGCTTCTTCCTCGATGTCTTTGGGGTTGCCGGTGCAGCTTACGGTTTTCAGACGGCCCGTGCCTTCTTGATAGAACTCGAATGTGACTTTGAGATTGCCCGAACCCAGGGGCGTGACGATAACGCTCTCCAAGAAGGGCTTTGCAAGCTTGACTTCACTTTTGGAGAATGCCGTCTCCTTCGCGCCGGCATTCTTGGCATCGCCAATCAGCAGGACAGGTCCCTCGCCAAGCGTCGCTTCCATTTTCCTTGCTTGACCGCTGCGTAGCAGCTGCAATTTGACTTTCCGGCCTACCTTGTCCGCCTGAATGAGCCGGGCGCAATGTTCGCAGCCCGTGACTTTCTCGGCATCGTATTTGAGCAAGATATCGTGGCGCTCAATTCCGGCTTTCTTCGCCGGCGACTCCGGCAAGACGTGTGTTATGACCACGCCTTGGCCGCGAGGCAGATTGGGCAATTGATCGTAAAGAACTTCCGGGACCGGGGCAACCAGGATGCCCAAGTAAGTCCCTTTTTCGTCTTTGTCAGGAGCCGCATCTGAAGTCGATTGCGCGCGGGTGATTGAATTGCCCCACAGAAGCGCAAAGCACAATAGAGCAAACAAACGATTCATGCGATGACTTCCGGTCCGGGAAGAGAACAAGACCGAAACACCTATATACAAATCAGATTATGGATGGTCTACGAAATCGATTCGGTACTGAGAAGGCGATTCGCCATTAACACGGATGCTTTCTTTCATTCGAGGTTTGGCCGGTTCGGGTTTGAGATTGGTCGGTTCGGGTCTAATGCCGATTCTTTCAAAGCTCGAGTCTAACGGATTCCCATTTTGGATCTTGTCAGAAACAAACACGAAACCCAGAATCATCAAAGCAATGGATGCCGCCAGGGCGAAGCGACTGCGGAGGATGCCCGACCAGGAGGCCGTAGCCGCCGGCACAATGACAGACTGCTGGGGAGTCTTCAACTCGGGCCAGCGATGCGGCATCTCCCCTCGGTAGAAAGTCCGCAAGAGGCTATCCAGGTTTTGTTCGGATCGAAAATCCGTTCTGCCAGCCATCAAATCTTTCATAACCTTAACCTGCCTGTTCCCGCAAAGTTCTACAACGTCACGCCCACGCCTTGCGACTTCAGTTTGTCGGCCAGCCGCTGTCGGGCTCGGCTCAGGCGCATGTGGACGGCCGTGCTGTTGATCGCCAGCATATCGGCGATCTGGTTTGTATCGTAGTCGAGGGCGTATTTCAGAGTCAGAATTTCGCGGTCAGGCTTGGGCAACTGCTCCAGCACCGCGCGTAGTCTAACAAAAGTCTCCTCGCGTTCCAGCACATCTTGGGGAAGCATCTCCTGCCCCTGTACTCCGTTCATCGTCTGCGGAGGATGGGTCCCATTACGCCGAAACGCACTCTTGGCGTGATCCTCGGCCAAGTTGCGGGCCACGCGCAAGAGCCAGGCCCTCGGATTAATGATATCCTCCCCCGTTTGCCACTGCTTCCAAAGGCGGAGAAATGTTTCTTGAGTTATATCCATGGCCGTATCAGCATTTAGCCAACGGGCGTACACCATCGCCCAGACCTCCCGGCTATGACGCTGGTAGAGGGCGTTGAAGTCCGCATGCTCCGTGCCTGCCGATAGCGGGCTAACACTCATAACTTCGCTATTTCTCCCCGGGGCATTCCGGGGATAGCCACCGCCAACGGGTGGTGTACATTTATAGACGATCCAGGGGGCTGACTCTAACTAAAAGACGCCGCAAAAGAGGCATTGTTTCGCCCCAGCTCTGTTTACTTTTCGCGCCCGTAGAGGACTCCGCTTGTTTACGTTTCGCGCCCGCAGGTGACTCCGCAGGCGCGAAACGCAAGCAAGACCAGCCATCCTGCGGGCGCTAAACGTAAACCCCCATTACATAATAACGACGAGATTATCCCGGTGGACGACTTCTTCGTAAGGTTGTGTTCCTAAAACCATGCCGATTTGATCGCTTCGCAAGCCGCAAATGCGGCTCGCATCCTCTGAAGAGTAATTCGTCAAACCGCGTGCAAATTCTTCGCCGCCGGCGTTGGCTAGCGTGATTACGTCGCCTTTGCGAAAACTGCCTGTCACTCGGAGAATTCCAATAGGCAAAAGACTCTTTCCCTTGCGGCGAACCGCATCCTGAGCCCCGGCGTCAACCACAACCTTTCCCTTGGGACGAGCGGTATAACCGAGCCAGCGCTTCCAGGCGGGAACGACGTTGCCATGAGGCAGGAATAACGTGCCGACATTTTCCCCGGCGAAAACGGCGTCCAGAATGCCATCCTTTGTCCCGTTGGCCAGGATTACCGACTCGCCCGCCGCGGTTGCCAGCCGGGCCGCCCGCAACTTGCTGTCCATGCCGCCGGAACCCAATTTACTGCGGCTGTTGCCGGCCTTGCCGAAGATGGCGCTGTCGATATAGGGCACCGTGGGAATTACAGATGCCGAGGGATCCACTTTGGGGTCGGCTTCATAGAGGCCGTCAACCACGCTGAGCAGGATCAAAAGCGGCGCCTGCAGCAGGTTGGTAACCATGGCCGCTAGGTGATCGTTATCGCCAAATCGGATTTCCGAGACGCTTACCGTATCGTTTTCATTGATGATCGGCAGGCAGTTCCATTCAAAAAGGGTAAGAATCGTGTTGCGGACGTTCAGGTAGCGCGTGCGGCTGTCGAAGTCGCCGGCCGTCAGGAGAATCTGGGCTGTTCTCGTGCCATGGCGAGCTAAGAACTCTTCATAAGCCTGCATCAAGAATGTTTGTCCCACCGCCGCACAGGCTTGAAGTTGGCGGAGATCGGTCGGCCGGCGGTCGAGACCCAGCCGGCCAATGCCGGCGCCGATTGCACCAGAACTGACGAGAACGATCTTGCGGCCCAGCTGGCGAATCCGTTGCACTTGGTCCGCCAAGGCTTCGACCCGGGCGCGGACTAGCGTACCGCCGGCGTCGGTCAGGACATTGGTGCCGACCTTGACGACGATGGTATGGGCTAACGCAACCACTTCCTGGCGGACTGGATCAATCATGGGACCAATTTGAGATTGCAACGCCGAATGAGGATTACGATTCCAATTAGGACCAATCAATGGGCTTGCCCTGAGCGGAATCGTAACCCACAACCGAGGCAAAAGACGATAATTTCCTTGCGACCAGTAAACCAACCAGGGCTCAGCCTCGTCAATCCCTTGGTGCCGATGAGGAAATCCATGTGTAAAGAGTTTGTAACGGAACGGGAAGGAACGTTTGACGTGTTTGAGCCGGGTCCTTATACTTGATGCCGTTCCCTGGTCCGGACGCCGCGCGTTCTGGCCTCGCTGGACTTGACGGCCTGCTCTCCCCTGGCCCGGTATCGTAAGCACCCTCGAATCCGCAACGTCTTGGAGGTGTGACTTGGACAACCGGTATTGGCGATCCTGGTTCGCGAGGATCGTATTGCTTGGATTGGCCGTCGGTTTGATTTCCCCTCTGAAGGCCGCCCCCAGCCCCTTGTCGCTCCCCGCCAAGTACGATCCCGTTTGGGAAGAAGCTCAGACATACGAGGCCCAGGGCAAATGGGACGAGGCTTATAAGCTTTATTACAAGCTTCGCAAGTTGAACCCGAACTGCGAAGAGCTCAACAAAGCCTTCCTGGAATGTTTAGCTCACCTCAACCAAGGCATGCGGCTGGAGGACGAAGCTTTTCGCAAGCGCGTTCTCAAGCTAAAGCCGGCCGCCGCGCTAAAAGTTTATGAGGAGGTCGTGGGCCAACTTCGCGTGCATTATCTTGACCGCGAGCGGGTTGATTTTTGCGACTTATTCCAGCGCGGCCTGGCCGAATTGCGTTTTGCCTTGAGCAACTCCAAGTTCCAAGGAGAGTTCCTGGACGGCACACCAAAAGAAGCCATCGACAAATTTCAGAAGAAGCTCGCCGACTGGACGATAAACAAGGAGGGATTTGCCACCGAGAAAGAAGCCAGCAGCCAGGTTCAGAGAGTCGCCCGTGAGGCGGCCAACGACCTGGGTTTGGCCCCGACTGCCGTTGTCGTGGAATTTGCATTCGGCGCTTGCAACGCCCTGGATGAATACACCTTCGGTCTGACCCCACGCCAACTCAATTCCTTACAAGCGACCATCAAAGGCAAAAGCGTCGATCTGGGCATTCGGCTAGCCCTGAGCACCGATCAGAAACTCGAAGTCGCTCGCGTTTATTCCGACAATCCCGCCCTGGCTCAAATCAAGAAGGGCGACCGTCTTATTAAGATTGATGGCATCGCGCTCGAGGGTTTTTCGGCCGACACAGCCGAGGCCTTTCTGGCCGGAGAAGAAGGTTCCACGGTTGAAGTCGAGATTCTTCCCGCGGGAGAAACGAAACCTCGCCGGTTAACACTCCCGCGCAGTTCGGCCCTGCGCAGCGTCAAAGACGCGCGCATGCTGTCCGAGGAAGTTGGCTATGTCAAGGTGACGCTGTTTCAGGAATCGACTGTCCAGGAAATGAAATCCGCAATCCTGGCTCTCCAGAGCCGCGGAATGAAAGCCTTAGTGCTCGACCTGCGAGGCAATCCAGGGGGATTGTTTGACGCGGGCGTGCAAGCGGCGGAATTGTTTCTGTCGGACAACGTGATCGTCTACACCGTAGGCCGCATTAAGCAGGAGACGTACAAAGCTAACAATACCAACCCGTTGAATCTTCCCGTCCTGGTTTTGGTTGACAACGAAACGGCCAGCGCGGCGGAGGTTCTCGCCGGGGCGCTTAAGGAGAATGGAAAAGCCAAGGTGGCGGGCCAGACGACCTACGGCAAGGGCACAATTCAGTGCGTTATTCCGTTGGAAAAGTTCCCGGCTGGGCTGCGCGTGACGGTGGCCAAGTTCCTTTCGCCGGCCAACTATTCATATACGGGTCACGGCGTCATCCCTGATTTTCCCCTTGATAGGATAGATCTTGAGGATGCCGCTCTGGTTCGCGTGCAGCTGCTTGCCCAGAGCATGATCACCGGCATGCCCATAATCATGGGAATGGATTAAAGGCGCCCGTTTACCGTTTCGCGCCCGCGCGTCCGAGGCTTTGATAGAATCAATTCGCTGATCTCGGGGAGCTTCCAGCTCCCCACTTTTTTTCAATTCCCCATTGGCCCGCTCATATACCTGGGGCCACGCCGGCACCTGGCCAGAGCGTCGGGGTGAGCGAGTATCAAACGCAACGAAGTAATCCCAAACGCAACGATAGGCACCCAAACGGATTCTTTCCATTGCTTTCCACAGAGGGTCAGGAGAAATGGGGAGAACCAAATGTCAGCCGTCACTCGTGCCGTAGAGCCAGGATGGGATTGATGCGGGCGGCGCGGCGGGCGGGATAAAGGGCGGCCACGGTTGTCACCAGGGCCGCGAATAGCGGAATTCCCACCGTCAGCCAGAGCGGGAAAACAAAGACCGCGTGCTGGAGCTGAGTCTGAGCCTCTTTTTCGATCATCGACTGGCCGATGGCGTTGCCGGGGAAGGAAGCCAACCACGCCAGCAACAACCCCAGCCCGCCCCCGACCAGGCCAAGAGCCGCTCCCTCGACCAGAAAGATCAGCTCGATGTGCCGATTCTTCGCGCCCACGGCCTTCATGACGCCTATTTCATGCGTCCGCTCCAGCACGGTCATGAGCATTGTGTTGGTGATGCCCAGACATGCGACCAACAAAGCAATGGCCGCCACAAATGCGGTAAACAGGCTAATCAAGCGCGCATTGGTCTTGAGATGGTCCAGCACCTCGACCAAGGAAAAGGGACTGTAGCCTTGGTCTTTCAGGACCTGGACCATCGGCTTGACGTTTTCCTCGGAATCGACGGTGACCGTAGCAGCGTTGAAGCCGTCCGTCGCGTGATAAGGCATGCGGGCAAACAGCTCCTCGGCAGTCACCAAGGGCAGAATGATATCCGAATCGAGGCTGACGTGCATGCGCATCCGGGCGGCGTCTAGTTCTTCCTGCATGGGATCGCGAACGACGCCGATGATGGTGAACTCCTCCGCGATCAGGAAGTCCTTGGCCCACTTGTTCTCGTTATTTTCAACCGGCTGGCGTTTGAGCAGGGCGCGCAAGGTCTCTTGTTCGGGGTTAGTCAGGTCGAGCTTTTCCAGACTGGTGGGCAGTTGCCTGATCACTTTCTCCAATACCTGGCCTTCCTCCAGCGAGACTCTGTCGGTGCCGGGGTTTAGCAAATTGATGAGCGTCAGGGGAGATCGCTGGTACCCGCGAAACTCCAACCGAAGCGGTTTGCCCAGCGCCTGGCTCACGGCCGACTCCGAGGTAATACCCATTCGGTAGAGCAGGTATTCATTGACGACTACGCCCCTGCCTTCGTTGTTAGGCAAGAAATCGCCGGCGATCAGGCGATTGCGATAATGCGATTCGTCGGCCGGAATACCGGTGCATTGCACGTCCTCGGCCTTCTTGTCAAGGATGACGCGACCAGCCGCGTACAGATCCGGAAACACGGAAACGACATGATCCATGCGGACCAGTTCCTTCAATCGCTCCAGCGTGAGAGGAGATTTTGGCCGGCCGTACTTCCAGGCCAGCCGGCGGCGCAAGACGCTTTGAAGCCGTTCCCGCTTGGCGTCATCCATATCTCCCTTGACTTCCAATTCGGCTGCTGGGACTTCGGGTTCGCTGGAAACGCCGCCCCACAAAGTGATGCGCCGAAGCTGATCGTTGCGCCGCAACTCCTTGATAATCACGCCCTGCACGCCGATGCCAATTGACAAGCTAGCGACCAGGACAAACGACCCGACAGCGACGCCCAGCAAGGTAAGCGCTGTTCGCACTTTCTGTTGGCCCAGAGCCGCCAGCGCCATTGTAAAAATATCGGCGAAACGCACGAAGTAGACTCCAATGGGACAAGGTTTGCAAAAGAGCGCCGAAAGAGGCGTTAAGGTCTAGCTTACCAAACGCCCATCTTGCAACCGCAGAATTCGGGGCGCGCAGCGCCGGGCCAAATCTTCATCGTGCGTCACGAGGATGAGGGTGGTCCCGTGGGTGTTTAGATGGTTTTCGAGGATGGCAATTATCTCGTTGGAGGTGTCCGTATCCAGATTGCCTGTCGGCTCGTCGGCTAAAAGGATCCGCGGGTTATTCACAAGAGCACGAGCGATGGCGACGCGCTGGTGTTCGCCGCCGGACAGTTCATTGGGACGATGATGCAATCGTTCGCTCAATCCCACGGCATGCAAGGCCCCCTGCCCCGCTGCCCGCCGTGCTGCCGGCGCTTGACCGGCGAAAATCATTGGCAATTCAACATTCTGCAAGGCTGTGCGGGTGGCAACCAAATTGAATGACTGAAAGATCATGCCAACCATGGTCAGACGATAGCGGGCCAATTGGCTGGAAGTCATGGAACCGAGATTTTGCCCGGCCACATCGATTTTCCCTGACGTTGGCTTGTCCAGTCCCCCAATGAGATTGAGCAGCGTTGATTTGCCGGAGCCGGATTTCCCCAGCAGAGCGACTCGTTCACCTGGTGCGATTTCAACGGCGATGCCGCGCAAGGCATGAACCTGGGAGGACCCGGCGCCATAAGACTTGGTAACATTTGTCAGGCGGATCAGCGGACCGGCATTCACAATGGCCGAGGCTCCAAAAGTCAGTCATCCCTAGATCAAGTATTTTTTTGGGATTTCCGCTCCGGCGACGTAATTCAATTTGCCGAGCTTGCACATCTGGTAAATGTTTATGCGGAAATCGGGACAGGTGCTCACCAGACAATAGGCGTCCGTCGCGGTGAAGCCGTAGTTGGTGATAAGCCAATCCATCAAATTGATAGTTGCCGTCTCGACTGCAACTTCCAAGGGACGAAACGCATACACCGAGATGATTGAGGCGGGTTTCTCGATGCGCATCCACGGGACGCGTTTGCCCTTGATCAGATCAAGCTTAACGCGAATGGTTGCCTGTGTCTCCGCCGCCGTTCCGGTGAACTCCGTATCTCCTTGGCTGGCGTGGACGTCGCCGAGGTAAAACAGGGCCCCCGGATGGTAGACCGGCAGGAGAATTCGATTGCCGGGACACGCGTCGCGAATGTCCAAGTTGCCGCCCCAGTCTCCCTGGCCGTCGATGCTGGTCGCCACTTCACGGTCGGGGGCTACACCAAGGGTGCCGACGAAGGGTGTGATCGGCCAGCGAATTCGGTCATTGAAATGTAAGGTCCCGTCTCGGGTCGTACCGCTAGGCCCCAGCGTGTGCTTGAAGATTTTGGTAGTGTATTCACTTGAAAGCTCAGGCCACCGCGATGACTCACCTAGCGGGCCGCGCTTGGGGCCTACGGCAATCCACGATCTTTCCGCGACCAGGATATCTTCCAGGATAACAACTAGCGAATCACCTCGTTCCGCCCCTTCCACGAAAACCGGCCCGCCAATTGGATTTGCCAGCGGAGGCGATCGATCAAATCCCGGTCGCATAGCGGGGATGGCAACGTTTGCGGCACTCTTGAAATAGCCGGTGCCGGCGTCCCACGTCTCGATCTCGAAACTCTCACCCGGCTTGACGCGCAGGAGAGGTTCGTCCCGCCAATCAAAGGCATGTTTGCGAGCCGAGTCGCGGGGGATTCGCTGCATCGTCTTCCTTTCTCATACGGGAAAATGCTTGAAAAAGTGTCCGAGCATTGAGTGCAGGGTTGCCCAAGGTTTCCTGATCAATCCCGAAAGCCCCGCTCCCCCTTTGCTCGAGGCAGAGGGCAGCAAGAAAATGTCGCAACCTAGAAGCACATTAAAGAAGGCAGCGATTTGCCAGGCCCGGTTAATGCAAGAAAGGGTAGGTCGTTAGCCCACCCTTCTCTACCATGTCATAATTCGATTTTTCCAACGATCATTTAACTATCGCGAAAGACGCCATGGCAGTTGCTGCAACTGTCGTTGACTTTTTTCGCGGCTTCCCGGATGCCATTGGGGTCTTTAGCCTTCGCGGCCTTCTTTAAATCCCGCGAGCCTTTGCGCATTTCGTCCATCCATTTGGTCCAATCCTTGGGGTCTTTGGCACCGTCTTTTTTCGTCGGCGTATTGGCGTCCCCGACGTGAGAGATGGCAGCAATGTCGTCGGCCATCTGCTCGAGGTCGGTGGCCTGATTCTTGACCTCGGGGGCAGTCATTTTTTTCTTGGCAAGGGCACCAACCTTCGCTTCGATTCCATCGGGAGTAACGGCTCCGGCTTTGGCGCCAACACCCAGCCCGCCCTTGGTTCGCAACTTGAACATGTTCATGACATCGCCAAGGTCCTTCTTCTTCTTCTGTAATTCCGCGTTGAATTCTGCGGCCTGTTTCTTGGCGTCATCGGGTTTATTCTCCGCAACCGCCTTTGCAATCTTCCGGACAGCGCCGGCGATTTCTTTGTCATCATCATCTTGGGCCCAGCTATGGTTCACCAAGACCATCAATCCTGCGCTAACAACCAAGGCGACGGTCCCCGTCATCGGCCAACTCTTGCGCATCTGCATGAGAGACTCCTGTTGCAAAAAGAGACAGAATCTTCGCATTCCCAATGGCATGACCAGGATCGGTCAACAGGCGGGACATAGAGCCGGACGCCGTTGAGGCCATTGCGCCCGAGTTTACCGCCCTAACAGGTAGGACCGCGTCTCGTGAAACACGGCACGTTTTAATGATAAAGATCGAAAGATCGTTTGCAAGAGTTTGGCCGGGTCAGTGCCGCCCAACTCTTGATTTTGCCGCAGCATTCTTTGCGACCTATGCTTGAAGTGCAACACCGCCCCCGGTTTAGGCTTCGCCCGAAAAATCGCGCCGAGGCTTGAACCGTTGTCCCGCCTCTCGCGAAAAGAAGTTGGAACAGAAATAATGAGCGATACCATTCCCCTCAGTTCAGTCCGGCGGGAGGCCAACCTGCCTGATGAATCATCGCGCTCAAGCGATCATCCAACTCCGGCCTTTGGCATGGATCCGGCAGTCAATGACGCCACCCCGCCTCCCACGGCCAGCCTGCCGTCGTCAACCAAGGCTTTCCTCGATCAGGTCGTAAATCTCCGCCTGCTCTCGCCTAGCACGGCGGATCGCTTTCTCCATGACAATAAGCAGTGCATACCCGAATTCTCCACGGCGCAGGCCCTCGGCAAAGCACTGGTCAAGGCCGGCCTGTTGACCGATTATCAGATCGACCGCATCCAGGTGGGCACGGCACACGGACTCGTTCTGGGCAATTACCACGTACTCGAACGCATCGGCTCGGGCGGCATGAGCTATGTGTTTTTGGCTGAGCACAACCTCATGAAGCGGCGCGTCGCCATCAAGGTGCTGCCGGTTGATGATGATTGTCCCTCTTCCATCCGCCATCGCTTTTATGCCGAGATGCGTGTCCTGGCCGACTTGCATCATCCTAATGTCGTCATGGCCTACGATGCGGGCGAACTGCCCGCCCCGGGCAACAATCTGCCGACGTTGACTTACCTCGTCATGGAACTCGTCTCCGGTGGCGACCTCGAACAAATTGTATTGGACAAGGGCCCGCGTCCTATTGCCCAGGCATGCGATTGGGTGCGGCAAGCGGCGTGTGGCCTCCAAGAAGCCCATGACCACCACCTGATTCATCGCGATATCAAACCTTCCAACATACTCTTGACCACGGGCGGCCAGGTCAAGGTCGTGGATTTCGGCTTGGCTCGGCAGTTTTGCAGCAAGCTGACCGACCCGCGCGCCTTACTCGGCAGCGTTGAATTCATGGCGCCGGAGCAGAGTTACGATCCTTCATCGGTCGGCGGCGAGGCGGACATTTACGGCCTGGGTGCAACCCTATTCTGGCTGTTGACCGGCGAAGCTCCGTTCCGACACATGCGCAGCGTCGGCGCCGCTTTGCGCGCTTTGCAGCAAGAGCCACCGCGCCGGCTGCGCCAGTTGCGGCCGGAAGCTTCCGAAGAGCTAGACGCCCTGGTCGATCGCATGCTCGCCCGCGACCCGCGCCAACGCCCGACCTTGCCCCTCGCCGTCATGAACGCTCTGGCGCCTTATGCCACGGGCTGCTATCAAACGGCCACGGCACTTTCCAAGAGTTCTAGCGAATTCTACCTGCCGGCGTCGGAAGATTCCGAATCAACAGAAACTACTCCGCCCCCATCTTCGATTTGCTCTGAAGGCGACGCCCAGACCGCGAACACCGGCGCCTCTATGGCTACCGACGGCCTGGGCCGCCGCGTACTCCTAGTTGATGACGAACCGATGATTCGAGATCTTTGCCGGCGCGTTCTCCAGGCCATTGGCTGCGAGGTCGGAGAGGTGGATAGCGGTCAAAAGGCCTTGGACCTTCTTCGCAAAGAGCCGTACGATCTGGTTTTGCTGGATGTGGGTTTGCCGGACATGGAGGGCTACGAAGTCTGCCGCCGGCTCCGCGAGCGCTCGCCACGCCCGAACTTGAAGATGATTGTCGTCTCCGGTCGTGGCGATCAAGAGACGCTGGCCGAGGCGCTGGCTCACGGCGCCGACGACTATGTGCCCAAGCCCTTTTCGCCGGGCCAACTGGAAGCCAAGGTCGTCCACGCCCTGCGATTGAAGCAGGCCCAGGACCGCACTCATCTCCTGGCCCAGCAACTCATGATGACCAACCAGCAATTGGAACATAGCCTCGAAGCCCGCGTGGCCGACGTCCGCCAGGCCCAGGACGCCCTGCTTTTCGGCATGGCCAAGATGGCCGAGTCACGCGAAGGCGAGACCCCCGGCCACTTGCTCCGCCTGCAGCGCTATTGCCGGGTCCTGGCCAAGCAAGTCGCCAACATCCCACCCTGGTATGGCATGGTGGATACGCGCTTCCTGGAGCAGATTGACCGCTGCGTGCCGCTGCACGACATCGGCAAGATCGGCTTGCCCGACGATATCCTCCTCAAAAACGGCCCGCTGTCGCAGCCGGAGCGTGCGTTGGTGGAGACGCATCCTGTCATCGGCGACCGCATCCTCGAGACGCTGGGCCGGGAGCACGGCACGGCCCTGGAGTTCTTGGGCACGGCCCGCGGCATCGTTCGCAGCCATCACGAGCGCTGGGACGGCTCGGGCTACCCCGACCATTTAGCCGGCGAGGCCATTCCCGCCGCCGCCCGCCTGGTGGCTGTAGCCGACGTCTACGATGCCCTGCGCCGCCAGCGCCCCCACAAGCCCGCCCTGCCCCACAGCGATGCCGCCCGCGTTATCCTCGAACAGTCCCCCGGCCAATTCGACCCTGCCCTGGTCCGCGCCTTCGGCATGTGCCAAATCGAATTCGCCCGCATCTACCGCGTCACGGGCGGGTGATCTCAAGACATCAAGCCGTCCGTTTCTCAGGCGACCCCAAGCTTCATCGATTGGTTGCGCGAGAGCGCATTGGAGACTCGTCGATTCCAGGATTCTCGTGAGACTCGTAGACCGGCTGAAGCAAATCGCTTTCGTACTGGGTGCCGGGCGTGATGGTCCGGCGGTCCCAGGGTATGCGGCCCATGAACCATATCTTCCAAAACGCCAACGGGCTCGTGGGATTCTTTTCGATTAGATCGCGAAACGACTGCACGGTTCCGATGCTCACGCCCAATGCTTCGCGATAGATTTCATAGACGAACTTCGAACAGAATTGCCGCCGTGAATCGAGATCGAATCCGAGATGATACCAATGCCGCATCCTACGGGCCGCTTCGGCTTGCAACCGCCCGGGGGCCGTCGAATCGAGCGGGGATTTCAGGCGCATGATAGCGCAGCGACCTCCCTCGGAACGGCGCAGGAAGCGGGACAACGGGCAATAGCGGCTCAACGGCACGGCGCTTTCAGCCACCATCCATTCCGAGTCCTCACACCCGGTAAGCATGCCGACATGAGACGTCCAACTGTTGGTGGCCTCGGCAACTCGGCGGTAGAGGAAATAGGCAACCCGGATAAAGACGATGTCGCCGATCTGGAGGTCTGCTTCATTGATCTTTGAGTCAGACAATGCCCATTCTCCAGGTAAAGATTCGGGCCGGCGTTATAACCATCCAGGCTCATCGCGACGCCGTAGCGAATCGCTCGCATACTAACCCTCTGGTGCAGACCCCAGGCCGGCGATTTGGCGTTACCAAGGATAAAAGAAAATCCAACCCAGGACGATGACCAAAGTAATCGCGATGCCAATGACCATCAACCAAAAAGGCCGCGGCGTTACCCAGCCCTTCTTCTCTTGCAGCTCGATGTTTTGCTCTCGCTGTTTCTTAATCTCCTTTTCGTTTTGTCTTTCTTTCTTGTGCTGAAATTCATGCTGTTCTTTGTGGTCCATTGATCGGCCTTTCATTTCGGTGCACAAGGGGATTTAACGGCCAAGTCTAAAGGCGTTATTCAATCCTAGCGGGTTAGTGTACCGACCTTAATGGGGCGAGATCGGCTTTACAAGCAAGTTATGTGCCGTGACCGTCTTCGCCGCTTCGATATGGCCGAGCTTCCCAGCGTTTTCACCCGATATCGCATCGGCATTATTGAATTGAGTAACCTTTTGTAAATGCACTGCGCCTCCTCTCCCATCCCTTATCTCTTTCCCACCTTCTCCACCTGGACCTTTCGTCTTTCCTTTCACTATAGACCGTCCGCTTTCGCCGCCGATGATTAGCCAGTAGCCCCAGGACAAGCAAAAGGGCCCAGGTCGCCCAGAATCCTGGCCCGTGAACAGCCGGTGCTTCGATTCCGAGGACGGCGCCCAGGCGGACCAAAACCGTGGCTTGTGCTTTTGGCGCGTTTCGAGTCTCTAGTTTCTGGTTTCCAGGTGGAGACATCAGGTTATGTTCCGATTCTTGGGCCGTTTGACCGCGACCTACCCTTACATGATCTGTGTGCTGTGGGTGGTCGCCGGCCTGATCCTCACCTGGTTGGCGCCGGCTTGGGATACGCGGGCCGTCGATGACGACATTCATTTTCTCCCCGACCGCTGCGGCAGCGTGCGCGGCTACCATTTGCTCGAACAAGCGTTTCCCCAGGACGTCTTCGCCAGCCGGGCCATCCTGGCCCTGGAGCGCGCTGACGGGCCTCTTACGGAGGCCGACTTCGCTCTGGCGGATCAGTGCGTCGCCGACTTAAACCAACTTCGACTCGATGAGCCCGACCTTCAAATTCTTCGAATTTATTCTTATCACGACCCGCTGATCGGTAAGCGCCTGATCAGCGCCGATGGCCGCTGCACGCTGATTCAGGCGGCTTTGAGTTCGCCCTTTCTTGCGTTACAAACGCAGGCGACTGTGGATCGGTTGGAGGAAACAGTCCGGCCCAGAATCGTAGGGCCGGATACTCCCCAATTGTATGTGACGGGACCAGCAGGGGTGGGCCGCGACCTCGTTCGTGCCAGCGCCACCAGCCTGGAAGGCACGACCTGGGCGACTATTTTGCTGGTGGTCGTCATCCTCTTGTTCGTGTATCGCGCGCCGTTGCTGGCGCTGGTGCCCCTGGTGACGATCGCCATCTCCGTCTGGGTCGCGCTCAATATCCTGGCTTTGCTTACGTTAATTCCGGGCGTCTATCTGGTGAATGTAAGCAAGATCTTTGCCGTGGTCTTGCTGTACGGGGCCGGAACGGATTACTGCCTATTCCTCATTAGCCGTTATCGCGAGGAAATCGCGGAAGGTCATGTGCCGCGCGAGGCGTTGCGGCGCAGCGTCGGGACGGTGGGCGGGGCGCTGGCGGCCAGCGCGGGAACGGTCATTTGCGGGTTGGGCATGATGGGCCTGGCCGAGTTCGCCAAGGTGCGCTGTGCCGGGCCGGCTATTGCGCTAGGGTTGGCAGTCGCCCTGGCGGCCTCCCTCACCTTGACGCCCGCGCTCCTTCATCTGCTGGGCCGAAAAGTCTTTTGGCCGGTTGGGTTGCCCAAAAAACCCACAGGCGCGCATGGGCCGGATCTGTGGATGCGGATCAGCCGGAAAGTCATCGAGAAACCGGTTTTGATTTGGGGGTTGGCCCTTGCCGGTTTGATCCCGCTGGCCCTTTTAGGCCTGCGCGTGCGTCCAACTTTCAAACCAACGAGTGAACTGTCTCCATCTTCCAGCAGCATTCAAGGACTGGAAGCCATCCAGCGCCACTTTACGGCGGGCGAGACCGGTCCCATAACCGTGCTCCTAGCGTCCGCGACGGATTGGACGAACCCCGAAGGCCGACGTTTGATCGCCCACTTAAGCAGCGGCTTTGCCGCTCTGGACAATGTTGCCGAAGTGCGCAGCTTAACGCAGCCGCTGGGCCTGACCTCGGCAGAGGTCGCCGCGGCCAACGCGAAGTGTAAGGACCAAGGCGGCTTCCTCGATAAGTTTGTCAAGAACCACCCGTTGGGCGCGGACCTTATCCGTGCCCAGGTGGAACGCAGTTCCAGACGTTTTTACGTGGCTTCCTTGCCGAATGACGGGCAAGGTCCGCGTTTCGTCACGCGACTTGATGTCGTGCTTCGCTCAGACCCATTCGCTTCGGAAAGCATGGATACGCTTAACGTCATCCAGACTTGGCTTGATGACGCATTGCCGGTTGCTGCGCGCGGCGTGAACGGATTGCGGGCGGAGACCTATGGAGTCACCGTGAACGCCCACGATCTTTCGGGCGTGGTGGCTAGCGATCAGGCACGCATCAACCTCCTTGTGCTGGGCGCCGTGTTTCTCATTCTGTTGGCGTTGGTCCGCCGACCTTGGTTAGCGGTTTACTTGCTCGTAACGGTCCTCATTAGCTATTTCGCGACGCTGGGCGCGACGGCGATCATGGGCTCGGTCTGGTATGGCAGGCCGCTCGGTGAAGTGGATTGGCGAGTGCCCTTCTTTTTGTTCACGATTCTGGTGGCAGTGGGCGAGGATTACAATATCCTGCTAATCACCCGCGCCTTGCAGGAGCACAAGCGCCACGGCATCAACGGCGGCACACGCCGAGCCTTGGCTCGAACGGGCGGCACGATCACATCATGCGGCCTGATCATGGCAGGTACCTTTGGGACGCTGATGCTTGGCGGTTTGGGGACGCTGGTGCAAATTGGGTTCGCGCTGGCGTTTGGGGTGATCCTGGACACTTTCATCGTCCGGCCATTTTTAGTGCCGGCATTCGCGTTGCTAGTTTGGCGGCATAGCGAGCAACCCAAACTATTGCGGCATATGTCGACACGCCGTTCGAGGCTGCCTCGTCGCGTCGCGTGACCTTCAATAGGACGAAATGGCGAGCGGGGGGCGTAAGCCCCCTGATGACACTATTCTGTCATCAGGGGGCTTACGCCCCCCGCTCGCTAACATTGGCCGGTTATTTGGCCGGCGCGGCTTTCTTTTGAAGCGCCTTGGCCAACTGCGACTTTTTGCGGGCAGCGGCGTTAGGATGAACGATGCGCTTGGCGGCGGCCTTGTCAAGTTTCTTGGCTGTAACTTTATATTCCGCGAGCAATTGTTCGGGTGTGCCGCCGGCGGCCACTTCGGTGAACTTCTTGAGTTGGGTCTTGAGGACCTTTTTGGCCATGCGGTTGCGTAGGTTACGCACTTCATTCTTCCGCATGCTTTTCTTCGCGCTTCGCGTGTGAGGCATAGAGTCTGTCCGTCTCAAAGGAGGTTAATCAGACCAGCCCAAAGCGCAAGCGCCGGGGCCGAAATCGGGATCCTGTCGCTTGCGCTTCGGGCTTGCTATTCGTCATAAAAAGAAAGAGTGCGCCTCGCGCACTCGGTGATCCTGATTGGTGAGGATAGCAATCTGGTCCAAGTCTGGCAAGAGAGCAGCCTACTAAGAAACCTGAGCCCGATGAAACTGTTCCTGCCACCCGTCGAGAAGCTTGCCGATTTCACGATAGTTGAAGTCCAGGTTGGCGAGTTCATGAGCAAAATCAAGGGCCGGCTGCAATTCGCCCGCGTCGCCGCAGCCCTTGGCCAGTTGAAACAGCGTCTCTTTTCGCGCCGCATCCTCGCCCAGGGGCAAATAGTGCAGGCATTCCTCGAAATTGCGGCGTGCCAGCCGCCAATTGTTTCGGCTCTTGAAACAATAGCCAAGATACAAAAGCGACCGCCACAAATGCCTTGGATCAGATCTGGCAGCCTGCAATTCCCGAATGGCTTCATCGATCTGATTAGCCCGCAAAAGCCGTAGCCCGAGTTCGAAGCGATGGCCCAATTCCGTCGGAAAGCGCTGCGCCTTTTGGCGAAAGAGTTCCAGTTCGCGGGCGTTAATTTCTTTCAACAGCCGGATGCGTATCTTGCGCAGTTCATCGTTGACGGAATCCGTCTGGAGCTTACCTTCGGTCACGGCGAGGTTTCTACGGAATGGCTCGATTTCCAGATCAGCCAACTCGAAAGACAGGGCATGATCGTTGCCCGTCGGAGCCAGACCGCCCTCCAGGACCTGGCGCGACTCGTCGATCCTGCCCATCCGTCGCAAGTGGGAGGCCAAACGCAAGTAACCGAGCGGGTCCGTGGGGTTGCTCTGCATGCGCTCGCGCAGTTGGGCCGCCTCCCGCGGCAGGCGCTCTCCGGAGAGCGGCTGCGCGCCCTCCGGAGGAGTGGTAGTACCGAAATTCGGCAAAGGTGTCGGGTGGGCGTCGGCCGGGGCGCCAAGGGGCGGTGTTTCGTGAGGATCAAGCTCCGATCCGGTGGTCGTCTCTTCCAGAGGATCGGCGTTCTCGTCTTGATGGATTCGGGCGATAGTCTCGCTGGCGGCGAGATTTTTGGCCTTGCTGAAGGCCACCATATCGCTGGGATCATCCTTGCGAACCAGTTCCCACAGGGCAATGGCCTGGGTGAAATTGCCTCGCTTTTCGTAGAGCTGGGCCAGGTGACGGTTGACCGCGACATCGCGCGGGTTCTTGTGGCGGGCTTGTTCGAGGCTCCAGATGGCCAGGTCGAGGAGCCCCAAGACCTCGGCCGCCTCGGCCATTTCCAGTTGGATGCCCGTGTCCCAGGGATTGCGCGCCAGAATTTCTTCACCGTAGTCGAGAACTTTGAGAAACTCCTTGGCGTGCTTGGCCGCTTTCATTTTAGCGCGTTTGGGAGACGAAATGAGCCAGGCCAGCCAACCGCCGCGCATGTTGTTCTTGTATTTGGCCTTCTCCGTACGGCGCAAGGACTGACGGAAAATAAGATTGGCAGGGTCCAGTTTGCAGCAGCTGAGCAGCAGCCGGATTCCATAATCGAAATTACCGGTGGCAATGACTTGATTAGCACGCTCGAATTGCCCGGCCGCCACGCGCCGGTGCTCGGGGCTTACGGAGGCCAGAATCGGAATATTCTTCTCCGGCATAACGATCGTCTCAGGATTCCACGTCACGTCTGTGGCCGGAAACTTACGACAGGGTAAGAACCCGGATCAAGGACGCAAACGTGACGACTCGCCATTGAGCCTGCTTCAGGTAAGGTACCAAAGCACCACGCCTGGTCAAGTTGCGTTAGAGCATGCGCGCACTGGTGAACTCGGAGGGCGCAACCTATTGGCGCCCATTAACCCCAAATCATCCTCGGGTCGCGAGGAACCCGATGAATTCTTCCCAATAACTATTCGATCTTCGCAGACAGCCGAATTCCCTTCAATTAGTTAATCGAGATTGGCGCATTTGTCTGGACATTTTTTTTCGAAGATTTTGAGAAAGGTAAGCGAACGAGGTCAGAAAAAGTCATGCCAAACGAGACAGTGAAACGAGATTGTGAAATGACGAGCGTTAAAAAACCCCCTTAATCAACGTACGGGTCCGCCCCCAGATCTTTCAAGATTTCCTGGCGTTGTTTCTCATACATCATCAAATCCAAGCGCTGGCGGTAATGGCGGCCCTCTAATCTTCTTTGGGCCTTTACAAAGTAGGTTTGAAACTTCTGCCAATCCACCGATCCGCCCTGCTGGCCTCGTTCTTTTAGCGTTTCCTGGCGATAAGGACCGAGCCCTTCGAGCAATTCATCTTCGAGCGAAAGAAAGAACTGCGCGCTGCCGGGATCGCCCTGGCGGCCGGAGCGACCGCTCAGCTGCCGATCGATGCGCAGGGCTTCATGGCGCTCGGTGCCGAGCACATGCAGGCCGCCGGCCTCCAGGACAATAGGATCGGGTTTGATGTCGGTGCCGCGACCCGCCATGTTCGTTGCAATGGTTACGCGGCCCGACAAACCGGCTTGCTCGACGACTTGGGCCTCGCGCTCGTGTTGCTTGGCGTTAAGCACTTGGTGATCGACGCCCAGTTTCTGAAGTCGTTCGCTAAGCTTTTCGGACTTGTCCACCGAGCGCGTGCCGACCAGCACGGACCGGCCCAGCGCCCGAAGCCGGACAATCTCGTCCGCCACGGCATCGAACTTGGCCTCTTCGGTCGGGAAGACGCGGTCCGGCCATTGGTCGCGGATGACCGGTCGGTTCGTCGGCACCTGCACCACCCATAACTTGTAAACCCGGCGAATTTCCCACCAGTTTTGGGCCGCCGTACCGGTCATGCCGGCCAGCTTCTTATAAAGCTTGAAGTAACTCTGGTAGGTGATCTGGGCGGCATGGTCGGCGGCCAGGGTGATCGGCACGCCCTCTTTGGCTTCCACCGCCTGATGCAACCCTTCGCGCCAGTGGCGATCGGGCATGCGCCGGCCGGTGAACTCGTCGATGATGACGACCTTGTCCTTTTCGATCATGTAGTGCTGATCGCGACGAAAACGGTAGTGGGCTTGAAGGGCGCGCTCCACATGTTCATGGAGCTTGTCCATGGCATGCGAAAACTCGCCGACGGGCGGATTCGAATAACGGACCAACCCGCGGCCCGGTTCGGTCAGTTCGATTTTTTGCTTCTTTTCATCGAGCGAGAAGTGATGCTCATGCTTCATGACTTTGGCCAATCCGTTGGCCCAGTTATAGACCACGCATTCCTCCGGCGTGGCCGGGCGCGTGGGCGCGCTGATGATAAGCGGGGTCCGCGCCTCGTCGATGAAAATGTTGTCCGCCTCATCGACCAGGGCGTAATGGTGCGTACGTTGAACTTTCGGGTCCAAGGGTTGAGAGTAATTCACGCCGCTGATCCACGGCGCCCAAAATGGCGTTTCTTGGCCTCTGGCCCCGCTTACTTTCAGCCGATCGCGCAGAAAATCGAAGCCGAACTCCGAAGCGGTCCCATAGGTGATGTCGCAGCGATAGGCCTGGGCCCGATCCTGGTCGGCCATCTGCATCTGGAGGATGCCGACACTCAATCCCAGGGCACGATAGACCGGGCCCATCCATTCCGCATCGCGGCGAGCCAGGTAATCATTGACGGTCGTGACATGCACACCCTTGCCTTCCAGCGAATTGAGGAAAGTAGGAAGGCAGGCGACCAGCGTCTTGCCTTCGCCGGTAGCCAGCTCGGCCAGGGCGCCTTGATGCAAGACGCAACCCGCCGCCAGTTGTACGTCGAACGGCCGCAGTTTGAGAAACCGCGACGCGGCAACGCACACCAGGCCGAAGGCCTCGGGCAACAGTTTGTTGAGCGATTCGCCGCCTCGTGCCCGGCCGCGCAATTGCTGGCCGGCCTGTTTCATTTCGGTGTCGGTAAGGCGGGCGTATTTTTTTTCCCAGTAGCGGATTGGCCTGATCTTGAGTGCCGACCGGGCCAAGCGGCGCTGCCAGGGAAGTCCAACAAGCGCTTTGATACGATTCAAGGAGCGCGAACCCAGCTGGTTCACGGAAACAGGAATATTACCGATGTCACGTTCCAAGAACTCGGGTTCCTGTTCCACCGCGACCGGGTTCAATGCACTGCTCCTAGAAAAAATAAGGATCTCTCGAAAAATGGCGGCCGCTCAACGTTTTCAACCTTACTACAAGACGCGCCCGAACCATAGTCCTATTGATGGAAGCTAGTAGAAATTGCGGGCGGTTCCGTGAAGATGGGTTAGGCTAAGTGTCTCGTGGCCACCCCAATATGCAATTACGTTCGGCGAGGACAGCGAAACCATGTTGTGCAGTGAATGCCATGACCGCGAATTACCTGACTCCTTCTCTAAGGACATCTTATGACCTCTCCGGCCCGTATATGCGTCGTCGGCTCCTCCAACATCGATTTGTTTTTCCGCACGGCCCGTCTTCCCAAGCCCGGAGAAACGTTGGCCGGCCGCGACTGGTTTTTGGGCTACGGCGGCAAAGGGGCTAACCAGGCGGTTATGGCCTCACGCCTGGGCGCCAAGGTCGCGATGGTGTCGCGGATTGGTAAAGACGTGTTCGGCGAAGGAGTGCTTAACAACTTCCAGATGGAAGGAATCGACATTACTCATGTCCGCACCGATGAACGGCGCTCCACCGGGCTGGCTTCGATCGTAGTGGACGATGATGCTCGCAACTGCATCATTCTCGTGCCCGGCGCCAATCAGAGTCTCACGTGCCAAGATGTTCGAGATGCCGTGCCCGCCATTCATTCGGCAAACATGCTGCTCTGTCAACTTGAGGTTCCTTTAGAAGCCACTCTGGAAGCCTGCCGCCTGGCCCGGACCGCCGGTGTCGGCACGGTCCTGAACCCCGCCCCCGTGATCGATCTGCCTGAAGAATTGCTCGCCATGGCGGATTACTGCATTCCCAATGAGACCGAGATCGAGTTATTGACCGGCATGCCGACGGGTGACTTGGCACAATGCGAAAAGGCCGCCAAGGAATTGCTCCGCCGAGGACCGAAGGTCGTCCTCCTCACCCTGGGAGCAAACGGAACTATGATCGCGGATGAGAAGGGAACACACTTGGTTCCAGCAACGCCTGTCCAGGCGGTTGATACGACCGGGGCCGGGGACGCGTTTATTGGCAGCCTAGCTGTGTATCTCTCTCAGGGATCCGCGCTCCGCGAAGCCGTGGGCAAAGCCAATGCAGTTGCCGCCCTATCCGTGACCCGTCCTGGCACGCAGACCTCGTTTCCTCGACGTGACGAAGTCGAGACCTTTTTGGCAACCCTCTCCCCACGTTAATGGCGTCCCGAATTGGCGATCGGGGGGCGTAAGCCCCCTGATGACGTGCCTTTATCAGGGGGCTTACGCCCCCCGATCGCCATGCTTACGCCCCCCGCTCGCCATGCTTACGCCCCCCGCTCGCCATGCTTACGCCCCCCGCTCGCCATGCTTACGACCCCCGCTTGCCAGTTTTGGGTCATTTGCAAGCAATTGCCACACGGTTTGCACGGAAACCTTCTCCAGCGAATCCACAATCAAATCCGCCCCAGCGTCGCGCAGCTTTTCCTCGGAATGATGGCCCACGAAGCGTACCGCGATACAGCGCATGCCGCCCGCCTTCGCGGCCTGGACTCCGGCTACGGCATCCTCCATCACCACGCATTGCGCGGGCGGCACGCCAAGTTTCGCTGCCCCAACCAGGAATACTTGCGGATCGGGTTTGCCGCGCTGCGTGTCCTCCATCGAGACGATGGCCTCGAAGAACTCCTTGGTATGAGTCAGGCCCATGATCAACTCGATGTTGCCGCGCGGCGCGCTCGAACCGATGGCCTGCAGGATACCGGCCTCATGCAAGCCTTTTAGGAGTTGGCGAGCGCCGGGCAATAGCGAAACTCCAGATTCCTTAGCGGCCGCTTTGTAATAGTCCTCCTTGCGGTCACCCAACTCGGCCACGCGCTTGTCAGTGAACTGAGTCCCGAAAAGATGATTGAGGATTTCGGGATTGCGCCGGCCGAAGGTGGCGGCGAAATCCTCGCGCGAAAACGGCCGGCCCAGTTCCCGCGCCATCCGCGCCCAGGCGGCGAAGTGAAGCTCGGCCGTATCGACCAGTGTGCCATCGACATCCCAAATCACCGCCAGACCATCCTTAGCTACCATTGAGTCTCCTCAAAAAGCGGTGGGTTACGACTCCGCTCGTGACACACCTCGGTCAAAATCGGAATCGTAACCCACAGTGTCCTAGCATGTGCGTCTTTTTATGAAGTGGCCTCAAGTTCTCCAAGCCAAGAGATGCCATGCCCCTGTAACCAGCTTGCCAGCCGATCGGGAAAATCCGTCGTGATTCCATCGACGCTCCATTCAACCAGGCGCGACCAGTCCGCCGGCTCGTTGACGGTCCAGGGGAGGACGTGCAGCCCGGCCGCGTGAGCCTGTTGCACCTGAAGGGCGTCGAGGAATTCAAAGCTGGGACAATAGATGTCGGCATCCGCCGGCCGAGCGACGACTACCGGCGAGACCGGCGCCGTATGTGCGACGAGCACCGCTCCCGTTAGTTCGGGCTCCATTTGGCGCAGCAAATGGACAACGCGATGATCGAAGCTCCGCACGGTCGTCCGGGCGAGCATGCCGGCCACGCGGATTGCCTCCACGATGCGCTCTTCAAGTAAACCAGGTGAACGACCCGTAAAGCTGTCGCCGATGACCTCGGGATGAAAGGGCACGCGTTTCAGCTCCAGATCGAAGCGGATGGATTGCATGTGAAGTCGTTGTGCGACCGTTTTGCCCAATGCCGCGCCGGGCTCGCTCGCATAGGCTTCGGCAAAAGCGAATAAGTCCGCCAATGTCGGCGGCGTGAAAGGATCGATGCCATGATGCTGGCCAAACCACGCGGCCAGCGGCGTCACGGTCGCATCTTGACGAGGGAAGCGTTGCGGGTCCGGATTCCGGTCGGCGCGGTATTGGCGCAACTGCTCCAGCGTCAAACCCGCCAGCAGTCGTTGCTCCGAGGCAAGGAGCGGCGCTGACTCCGCAACCTTTCTAAAAAGAGAACACGTGATCCACGGCTCATGAGCCAGCACGGGAACACCATCGCGGGTCAAATGAACATCCGTCTCCACCGAAGTCACGCCAAGATCAAATGCGACTTCGAACGAGGGCAAGGTGTTCTCCGGCTTGAGACCGCGCGCTCCCCGGTGGCCTTGAAGGTCAAAGCGCTTGCCCATGCTTGTCTCGGAGTTGGGCGAGCGGGGGGGCGTAAGCCCCCTGATGACTTACCCGTATGGGTGGAGTCATCAGTGGCTTACGCCCCCCGCTCGCCGGGTCGTTGCTACTTCGCTTTCGGATCGGTTACGCGACCCATAAAGAGCGTACTTCCGGTCGTCAGGTCGCGGATCAAGAAGACGAAAGGATGATCCGCCCGGAACGTGGCTCGCGGTTTTTCGGCCAGAACCGCGCTGGGCCTGGCCAAGACCACCCCAGTGGCCGCCGCGGCTTCCGTTCCCTTCGCGTCCACCTCGACGAACGCTTTGTGAACCACCTTGGAAATGTGGAGTTTTTCATCCTTGGTGATGCCCGAAAAATCGGCGTCCCGCGAAAAGGCCGAGGGCATTCCCATGCTGGAAAGGGTATTGGACAGTTCGGCCTCGGCCGTGACTTTGAACTTCGGCAGCGTGATCGTCACTTGATGAGTGGTGGCCTTGCCGCGCCACTTTTCGAGGTTTTCCGGCGTCAGGTTTTTCTCCAGATCGGGGAGACCTTCGACCTTTTTGGGCAGAATGACCACCATTTCCAATTGGAAACCTTCATAGGGCAACTGAAGGAGTTGAAAATCAGCGCTTTCCGCGTAAAGGCATTCCTGGAAATGATGCATGAGGGGCACGTTGGCGATTTTCTTCCCTTCACCGATCAGGAAATCCTCTTCCTTGGTCGCTTTGTCATTGAATGGCTTCAGCCAGGCGGCTTTGAAGTAAATGGCGTTGGTGAGAATGAGGCGGGTATCCTTGGTGACCATCAAAGGCTTGAGCAACTCCTTGATTTTGTCCTTGGTCTGTTCCTCGACCCAGTGATTGATCTCTTGCCGGGACTTCTCCGGGTCCTCGGCGAAGTTCACCTGCTTCAGGCCGGCATGATAATCCTTCTCCGTCAGTTTCAAGAAAGCCGGCTCGAACCCATAGCCTTTCTGGCACCAGAGGGCGTTGGCGGTATTCAGTTGATACTTGCGCATCTTGGGATCGCCGTTCAGCGACTGGATCAGTTGGCTGAAGGCCGGCGATAGCTTCGCCTGATCGAGGGAAAAGTGCAGCGTCTTGGCCATTTCATTCAGGGTTTCGCCCCTGGCGCCGGCCGAGGTCATCGCCAGGGCGGTCGAGATGCTATACGGCGAAAAGAAGAGGTTGCCTTTCTCGTCCCGGAGTTTTTCATAGAGGGCCAGGGCGAAGTCGTTGTTGCTCTTCACTATGGACGAAACGTCCGATTTGTCCGCCTCGGCCCGTACCATGCGCGGCCAGGCCAGAAAAGCAAATACCGTCAGTAACAAAACGATTCGTAGCATGTCTGTCTCCCGCCGTGGTGAAGATGCGATGTGTTTCTCTGCCGCCTTTGTACTCCCGTCGGCGGCACGAACGCAACTCAAATAAAGACGAAGCAACGAGCCGGCGGGATTGAAGGGCTGAGAAACCAGCCCGCAGCGCTGGGGAGCCCGGTTGCGTTAGCACCGGGAGTACTCGGCACGATCACGCAACCCCGCTCGCCCCGCAGATCAATTTTTCTGGACTCTCGCTGCGATGAGTTTTTGCAGCCGCCCGTGTCGAAGAAGCAGCCCCACTACCGCGAGCCCCATGAGGACTAGGCCGCTTGGCTCGGGAACCGCCGCGCCTCCCGGCGGCGGATCGGCCGGCGGAGAAGTGAAGGGACTCAATAGGTATGCGTGTTGCTGTCCTTGAGGGTTAGTTCCATAACCAACGATTTGTCCCTGATCGTTTATGCCGCGGGCATCGTTGAGCGTCCAGCCGGAATTGACAGGCAGCAGGCTGTCCAAATCGATTGCCTTGCCGCCGGAAAACATAATAGCGTGCGAGCCGGTTGCATCGATGCCGTCTCCAACAATCTGGCCGAGGTTGTTTATGGCCTGTGCCAAGGTGGAGGTTCGACCTTGCAGCCCAAGGGATTGGAAACTCCTATTTTGATACAGAAATGCCACGAGGCTTGAGCTTGCCGTCTCCGCATACCCCACGATTTGCTCGGAGTCGTTGATCGCCTGGGCCGACGTAGATCGGCCGCCGAGCGTTCCCAAGTCGGCGAGGGATCCGCCTTTGTATAGAATTACGTGCTTGATCGAACCTCCCGGCGAATCCGCATAGCCCACAACCTCGCCCGCGAAATTGATACCCACGGCAATACTGAAGGTCCCGCCAATATTCCCGAGGTCCTTCATTGCCCCGCCGGTTTCAAGGAAAGCATCGTAGCCGCTTCCTCCCTTCAGGGCGGCATATCCAACCACCTGCCCTGAATCATTAATGGCCCGAGCCGCGCTGTAAGACCCACCGAAGGTCCCAAGGACCGTAGTCGCACCATGGTCATAAATGAATGCCCGATTGGGGCCATCAGGCGTTTCCGCATAACCCGCGACCTGTCCCAAGTTGTTGATGGAGAAGGCCAGGCTGGAAAGATCGCGTCGCGGTCCGAGGTCGGTCATTTTGCCGCTGTCAAAGAGGAAGCCGTGAAAGACGGCGTCCCCCATCATGTAGGAATAGCCGACAACTTGCCCGCTCGCGTTTACTCCTTCGGCGGCGCTGCTGCTGCCGCCTAGAGTGCCCAGGTCCGTTATGACATATCCGGCTTGGAGAGAGGAAGCCTCTATTTCCAGGACGATTAGGGCCGCCAAGGCGCAAAGCATTTGCCTCATAACCTGTTTCCCTCGCCATTGAAGGAGAAATGCACAATTCCTGAATCTTTTATCCTCAGGTCCTGCCAATCGCCACTGAAAAGCGCTGAAAATGCTTGAATCTTCTCGGTGATCATTCCTTCATGGCGAAGGCAAACACTTCCGGCTTGGCAACCTTCAGATAGTCCTCACTGGCCATGACAATCGAATCCGTCAGCGACCCCGCGTTGAAGGCGATCTTGTCCTGCGCCTGGATCGAAGGATCTGCAAACAACGCGAAAGGAAGGATAGGCTGCCCAAAAGGCGGTACCGACCCGGGGACGAGGCCGGTGAGATGCTGAAGCTCTTCCGAAGTGGCAAACCGCAGTTTTTTGGCCTGAAAACGCTGCTTGATGGCCGGCGAATCGACCTTGAGCGCGGCACTCAGGACGAAGAGACGAAAGGTCGCATCCACTTTCATGAGGATCGCCTTGCCGCCGGTGCGCAGGTCTTCGCCGCGCGCCTGGGCGGATTCCTCGGAGGTGAATGTAGGCGCGTGGTGAACCTCGCGAAACGGCACGGCCTCACGCTGGAGAAGGTCGCGGATAGCTTGGAGAATGCGTTGGGACATTATGGTAAGAGTTTACGAATTTGCAGAGGTTTTTGCCGCGCAACGGCGGAGATGTTCGGGATTTGATGTGAAAGCAGTAGTTTGCAGCTGGCGAGGATAATCTTGCAGCTGCAATGGCCGCCACAACAGTGGAGCAAGAGCGCGATTAAAAAACATGATCGCTTGCGTCCTTGCCAGCACCATCCGCCGTACCTTTGTTTTCACTCCAGATCGTCATCCTCGTCACCCTCGTCTTCCTCCTCCAGTGGATATTGCGGCGGGGATTCGCCTTCCTTCTTGAGGATCCTTGGGTACTTTTTCTTATCCGCTTCATCCTCGATTCGCTCGACGACGATTTCGTGTTCCCAACTATCGCCGAAATCAAAGAGGTACTCGAATAATTGGCCTTTTTGTAAGCTCAGATCATCGATAGTCGTCTCCGCCGCACTCCGCTGCGGCTCGCCTCCCCAGAAACTACCCTCGTCGACACCGTAAGGATGCGTAAATTCCGTGGCCTGCCTGCGCCGGTTGCGGCCCTTGACGCCGGGTGGCAAAAAATAAAAAGAGTACAAATGCTCGTCATAGCGATCGAAAGCCTTGAAGATCGCCACGTGCAGGTCGTCGAGCGATTAGTCGCCGCGGATAGCGATCAGCCGCCAGATTTTCTTGGCGGCAGTGAGCTTAATTTTGAGATGGTAGACCTTGGTTGATTTGCGCTTTGCCATGGCTGCAAGGTCCTCATGCGCCAAGCGACGGTTCCTAGGTTCCATAAACACCAACAATATCGCATAGCCTTTTTTGCCTTGGCAGGGAATCTCAGGCACCGCTCGCTAATTCGCCCACCACCACTCTCTCCCTACGTGGCTTTCATGGATAGCACCTAATTTTCACAAACGGATGATCCTTGTAGAAATTGGCTAAGCCATCTTGGGTCACGTTTGTCCTATTCAAGTTAAGAACACGTAGGTTCTTCAATTTCTGCAGCTCGAGAAGCCCTTCATCGGAGATTTTGGTCCAACTAAGATCAAGTTCTTTCAGCGACTCCATTTCACCAAGTGTGCGCAGTCCCGCGTTTGTCACACTTGTTCTAACTAAATAAAGTGCCTGCAGCTTCTTAAGTCCTGATAAGTTCCTAATTCCATCATCGGTAACGCCTGTAAATGTTAAGCTCAATTGTTCTAATGAGTGAACTCTTTGTAGACTAGCGAGCCCTGCATCCGTTACTTGCGTACCCGCAAGATGCAGATTCTTCAGATTCTTAAGTCCGGCAATGTGTTCCAGGCCAGAATCATTGATCCCAGCTCCAAGGAGCTCCAACTCCTCTAGGCTTTCAAGTTCTCTCAATCCCTTGGTGTCAACGCTGCCAGCAGATAAGGCAAGCATCTTTAACTTTGTGAAGCAACTTAGGACCTTTGGAATTGCTCCAGTCACCTTAGTCCTTGAGATGTCGAGTGCTTCCAAGCTCTTCAAGTCCTTTAGGTCTTTGACACCGACATCGGACACACGTGTCTCGGCCAAGAGCAGCTTTCGAAGATTCTTGAGTTGATTAAGTTCTTTGATACCGATATCCGTAACGGCTGTCTTGGAAAGATCAAGGCTCTCCAACTTTTGTAATTTAACAAGATCTTGTATGCTCTTGTCATCGATTCGTGTACTGCTCAGGTCAAGTGCCCGTAGTTTGCTATGATTCGCAAAACTCCTTATCCCTTCGGCAGTCACTTCCGTATGGCTTAATACCAACGTTTCCAAGTTTTCAATTTTAGCCAGGAACGCCATTCCGGCATCCGTTACACGAGTGTTGCCAAGATCGATTGACCTAAGTCCTTTGATCCCCTGCAGCTCTCTAAGCCCAGCGTCTGTCACTCTAGTGGTAGGCAATAAAATCGTTTCTAACCGCGCACAACTCTTCAGATCGCTAATGCCTTTGTCAGTTATTTCTTCATTGACTCCCAGATCAAGTACCTTCAGCTTGGAAAGGTGCCCAAGCTCTTTAAGCCCGGCGTCTGTAATATTGGTCTCCCAAAGGCTCAGCTCTTCCAATGTGCTGATAGCCTTTAGTTCCGCTAAACCCTTATCCGTTATCTCGGTCAAAGTAAGGTTTAACCCTCTTAATCTCGCGCCTTTCAGCTCTCTTAGCAACGAATCGGTAACCTGTGTTTGTGAAAGGTCAATAGTTACAAGAGGCTTGCCTTTTAGGCTACTATCACGTTCATAAGTCCCGTGCAGTTTGGCCAAAACTTGTAAAATCTTGTCCTCACCCTCATTGGTCCATCCCCCAGCCCCTCCGAGCATTATCAGCAACAAGATTATCAAGATTGCGGGAATCCTTGGAGGCATTGCACTTCCTTTCAACGGATTGAGCCACGGGTTGGTCATTTTGATGGACTGGCGTAACCTCCTGGTTTCCCAATCCTAGCGTTACTTAACGCCGGCTCGGCGCGCCGCCTCCGGATCGATCGCCTGAAGAGCAGTGGCGGCCGCGTAACGAATGTTTGCCTGAGCATGTTCCGGATCTTTCTCTTCCAGGATGAAGCTCGTCGGCGATTTCATTTCAGGCCAAGACCATTCGGATGGGGTGCCGACAACTCCGGTCTGTCGCAGGTTCCAACGCTCCAACTTGAACTTGCGGTTTTTGTCCATCCACATGGTAATCAAGGCCGGTACTGCAGGTTTCGCGTCCGGCCCAAGTTGGGGCAACGCTCGGGCGGCTGCTACGCGAACACCATCGTTGCTGTCCTTTAGAGCATCCGCCAATTCTTTCGCGGCGACTTTTGACTCCGGCGCCATCATGCCCAGAGCGCGAGCTGCACACATTCGAACATCCGAATCTTCGTCCCACAAGGACTTGGTTAATGGGGCCACGGCCATTTTCGCGGTCAGACCTACCTGGCCGAGCGCCCAAGCCGCGACTTGACGAACATCAGATCTCTCATCCTCCAAAGCCTTGATGAGAGAGCCCACGCTCTCCGGGACTTCCGGACCCATGCGTCCCAATGCATAGGCCGCGGCGCAGCGAGCCTCAAAATCAGCATCATTGAGTGTGGTGATCAACTGGTCCGCGGTCCCCTTGGCGCTGACGCCAATTTGACCTATCCCGAAGGCAGCACAGGCCCGCACCTTGCTGTTACTATCCTTCAAAGCTTCGCCCAGGGCATTAACCATGTCCTTCGATCCGACGTGTGTATTGCCAATTGCCAGGGCCGTCACGCGGCGCACCTCCGGGTCCTTGTCGGAAAGGGCCGCGATTAGCAAAGTTTGCGCCGCTGTATCACCCCCGCCCATAAGGCCAATGGCATGCGCGGCGGCCATGCGAATACCTGGCTTCTCATCAGTCAGTGCATCGAGCAAGGGCTGCTCGACCTTGCCGCCAATCTGTCCTAACGCTTCCGCGATTGTGTGCGCTGAGCCGTCACCGTGAACAGGTAATGCTTTCAGGAGGGGTCCAACAGCCGCATTAGCATTTGGCCCAATCGCCCCCAACGCCTCGATCGCGTTACGAACAAGAAGCCCATCAGGACTATCCAAGACCTTGATTAGTGCCGGCACCGCCTCTTTTGCATTAGGCCCGATTTTGCCAAGGGCTTCGACCGCTTCACGACTGACTTCTAATTCGATGTCATCAATGACGTCAACAAGAAACAGAACCGATGATTTGGCTAGAGGGCCGATGTTTCCAAGGGCTCGAGCAGCCGCCTCGCGAATCGCGTGGTCGTCCGCATTGAGGGCTTCAATCAGCGCCGTTACAGCCGGCGCGGCATCAGAATGCATGTACCCAAGTTCCTTGGCTATGTGAGCAAGGCTAGGACAATTCGGATCCCTAAGTGCAACCGCCAGGGCAGTCACTCCCGTATTGCCCATGTTTGTTAATGCGCTGGCCGCCAAATGTGCGCCTTCAGGGTCATATAAGAACTTGAATAGGGCAGGCACAGCATCTTTTGCTTTCAGATCGACGAGTTCCAAGGTAGCGTTAACGCGAGCAGCTTTGTCATGTAGCGCTTCAATCAACGGCTCCAGGTCCGAGTCGATGCTTGCCAGCGCCACAGCAGCGGCAACACGCACGCTTGCTTCATCATCCTTCAAGGCAAGACGGAGAGGACGAACGGCCGCCTTCGCCTCTTTACCAATCGCCTTCAGCAAGCGGGCCGCATATTCACGAGTTTCCTTTTCTTTGTCTTTGAGTGCTTCGATCAGAAGCTCCATTGCTTCTTTTGGCGCCTGCTTTATGTGGCCCATTGCGAGAACAGCCATCTGCCGAACATCCGGATCAACATCCTTTAAGGCATCCATTAATATCGGCGTGGCGGGTTCTCCGATTTGCCCCAGCACCGACATGGCGAGCCGGCGTTGGCGAGCGTCTTTGCTGTGCAAATACTTGGTCAAATGAGGGATCCCCGGCTCGCCAATCATTTCCAAAGTAAATCCGACTTTGTAACTTCCAAGCTCATTGCAGATGACCAAATAACACTCCATCAGTTTGGGGATCGCGGCTTTCGCTTCGGGTCCTATTTCTCCCAATGCGCATATGGCGGAAAAGCGGCCTGATTCATGGTCCAAGGCTTCAATGAGGGCCGGCACCGCGCTGCTCGCATCGGGTCCCATCTCACCTAGCGTGTGGATCACCCGGTAGTCGTATTTGCCATCCTTATCTTTGATGGCCGCGACCCATGCACTTAGGGGCTTGCCCTTGTAGACGGGCTCTTTAGTCGGTTGCGCCATGACTTGGTGATTATGGGCGAAAATAAAGAGCGCAAACCCAATTAAAGCTAATCGAGAAAGTCGCATGTGGCCCTCCGGTAGCGAACGAGCAGATGTGGACGAAAGCCGGACCCATTTGAAACGACATTATCCCTAGTTGGGGACTTATCACAAGGTGAAGGACAAGGGCAGGGACAGAAAAACAAGGCGCAGAAAGGGTCAATGAATCGCACAGGGTCGTGGGGTCCGTGAAGACAGGGACTGAGCGCCAACTGCCCGGAGGGGGGGTGTCCGGGGGTTGAAATGAAACGAATCCGGGACGACTCCGACTTATGGAGTATACCGCGAGAGGGGTTTAATTCGGAAACACCGTTGCGGTAGCCGGACCCTGTGGATCACCTTGCCACCCTCTGGAGCACCAAAACGGGTCTCCAGGGTAGGTTTGGCGGTAAGCGCAGTTGCGCTCTTTGGATGTGAGAAGGACCTATGCTTTTGCAGCTGGACCCTCTGGATCACCACTTTGACCCTGAGGATCAGGTTCCAACCCTCTGGATCAGCGCCAATTGAGCAACAGGGTCAGAGGATGCTAACAATCGCCACGATCGACAACGAATCATTCCGGTTGAGCAGCCACAGGGCTTTCTTCCGCGGCCGGCTCCAGGCTTCCCGGTTGCCCGTTCAGGGGCGCGGGCGGCGCGAGGGCGGGATACACGCCGGAGGCCATTTCGGGAAGGATGCCCATCTTGATGTAAATGGGCCGCACCAACGAACGCATCCGCTGATACTGCATGGCAAAAATCCCCGTGGCAACCAGGCACACTAGACCCGCCACGCGTAAGGTTGGGTTGGGATCAATTAGATCAGCCAAGAAGCCTGCTACGAGACTTCCTAGTGGCGCCATGCCCATGAATGCCATGGTGTAGAGGCTGAGCACCCGACCGCGTTTATCCTCTTCCACGATTGTTTGCAGCATGGTGTTGCTTGCCCCCATCTGCACCATCATGCCGAAACCGATCACGGCCAGCAGAATCATGGCCATCCAGACATTGCCGGCAAAGGAAAAGGCCAGCATGCCCAGGCCGCACAGCGACCCGGCAATCATGACCCACCGGCCTAAACCGAGGACGTTTTTTCGCACGGCCAGATAAATGGCCCCGATGAGCGCGCCTGACCCAGCGGCCGTGGTCAGGAAGCCAAACGTTCCGGCCTGACCGCCCAAGAGCGGCGTGGCAAACACCGTGGCATAGACCGGCAACAAGGTCGAGTAAAACATTCCCGCCATGCTTATCAACGCTACCTGAAGGAGAAGGGCTCGGATGGGCGGGAAGCCGAACGCATACTTGAATCCTTCACGGAGGCCTTTCAGCAAAGGCGGTCTCCTCAAATGACGCGCGCGCGGCGTGACGCGCATGGCCAATAGAGCGGCCAGCACGGCGACAAAACTAATGGCATTCAGCAAAAAGCAAAACCCCGGGCTGGTCTTGGCCAGGATCGCAGCGGCCAGAGCGGGGCCAATAAGCCGAGCCCCGTTGAACATCGAGGAATTCAGCGCGATGGCGTTGGCCAGATCATCGCGGCTACCGATCATCTCCGAGAGAAACGCTTGCCGGGCCGGCATGTCGAAGGCGTTGATCAAGCCCATGAAGGTGCTCAAGGCCAGGATGTGCCAGACTTCAATGACGCCGCCTAGCGTCAGCCCTGCCAGGATAAAGGCCTGAATCATCGCCAGGGTTTGGGTGGCGAGGATGAGCCGATGCCGATTCCAGTGATCGACGAGCACGCCGGCCACGGGAGCTAGGAAGAAAGCGGGGACCTGGCTGGCGAATCCGACGATACCCAACCAAAGAGGAGATTCGGTCTTGAGGTACACCAGCCACGCCATGGCGACCTGCTGCATCCATGTGCCGATGAGCGAGATGGTCTGGCCGGCGAAAAACAGCTGAAAATTCCGATGCGCCAGGGCGCGGAAGGCAAACTTCAAGTTCATGGGACTCGTTGCTGATTCCTCCCTTGGCTTTCCAAGGGAAATGTCCATGAGATACCGTAGCGAGTATCGCATTTGCCATGTCGCCTGACAACGCGGGCTTCCGGGCTAACGAGGCGTAACATATAGGTGATTTTTTCATTTTGCGGGAAATTAGATTGCTTGGCCCGGCCATCGCATCTACAATCTCAATGACAACTTGGTTCGTATCTTATCCAGAGTGGCTGAGGGATAGGGCCCTGCGACGCCACAGCAACCGGTTGCCTCCTGGGCAATGCTGGTGCTAACTCCCCCCGGTATGGCCGGGAGAGATAAGATCGTGTGCTCCGCACGCCTCTTCTTCTCTACAGACCGGAAGAGGTTTTTTTGTTGACCTCTTCTCCGGTTCACTTCTGGACGATACACACCAAGTTTAGTGGCTAGTGGCCAGTAGCAAGGGATTAGGAAAGCCGATGGTTTCGGCTTGGATCCCTTCATCTGGCATGGTTTGTTTAGCCACTAACCCCTTGTTACTGGAGACGGCAAGTGCCAAGTGATTTCGTGCGTGGATTGAAGTGTCGTCTGTGCGGCAAGATGTATCCGAAGGAGCCGCTCAACTTTTGCACCGAGGATTTCGGGCCGCTGGAAGTTGACTATGATTATGCAGCCATCGGCAGAGTCCTGTGCCGAGCTAGGATTGAGTCGCGCGCCCCGACCATGTGGCGCTATCGGGAATTACTTCCCATCGACGGCGAGCCGACCGTCGGTAAGCATGTCGGCTTCACCCCCCTTGTCCGGGCCAATCGACTGGCTGAGGCCCTGGGCGTGGAGAAGCTCTGGCTAAAAAACGATGCCGTCAACTTCCCGACCCTTTCCTTCAAAGATCGCGTTGTCGCCGTGGCGCTGAGCAAAGCCTGCGAATTCGGCTTCAAGACGGTGGGCTGCGCCTCGACGGGAAATCTGGCCAATAGCGTGGCCGCTAATGCCGCGGCCGCGGGCCTCGAAAGTTACATCCTGGTTCCCGCTGATCTCGAGAAAGCGAAGATCCTGGGTACAAGCCTCTATGGGGCCAAGGTAATCGGGGTCAACGGCACGTACGATCAAGTCAATCGCCTCTGTACGCAAATCGCCTTTAAATACGGCTGGGGTTTCGTCAACATCAATCTTCGGCCTTACTACGCCGAAGGATCCAAAACGATGGGTTATGAGATTGCCGAGCAATTGGGCTGGCGGGTGCCGCAACACGTGGTCGTGCCCATGGCGGGCGGCAGTCTGATTGGCAAAATACATAAAGCCTTCCGGGAACTATCGCACATAGGGCTCATCGACGATCCGGAATGCAAGGTCTACGGGGCTCAGGCGACGGGTTGCAATCCGATCACGGACATGGTCAAAAACGGTCGCGACGCCCATAAGCCGATCCGCAAGCCGAATACCATCGCCAAGTCGCTGGCTATCGGTGACCCGGCCGATGGCTTTTTCGCCTCGAAAATCATGCGCGAATCGGGCGGCTGGGGCGAGGACGTTACCGATGCCGAGATCGTGGAAGCCATGATGCTTCTGGGCCGCACCGAAGGTATTTTCGCCGAGACGGCCGGCGGCGTAACAATAGCTGTGGCTCGCAAGCTAATCGACCAGGGCCGGATTCCGCGCGATGAAGAGATCGTCCTGTGCATTACGGGCAACGGGCTCAAGACGCAAGACGCCATCGCCGATGCCGTTGAACAACTTACCATCATCCAACCATCGATGGCGGCGTTCGAAGCGCTCGTCGACGACGTTCCGGTAGCGGAGCCTGCTTTGGCTTAAGTTGAATTGGAGTTCCCATGGCAATTAAGATTCAGATCCCGACGCCCATGCGGCCGCACACGGAGAACCAGGCCACCGTGGAGGTCAGCGGTGTGACCGTCCAGACGATTTTGGAAAACCTGGGTCAAAAATATCCGGCCATCAAGGCAAAGATCTTCGATGGCGGACGCGTGCGGCAATATGTCAACTTGTACTTAAATGACGAAGACATTCGTTACCTCGACAATCTCGCCACCGCCGTTAAAGACGGCGATGAATTGTCCATCATTCCCGCGGTGGCCGGTGGCTAGTGAATCTGAGGAAACTGAACGAAACGTGCCCGAAGGGGCGGCTGTTTTCCCGCTCATCCCGCCCGAGCTGGGCGTCGATCCTCTCTTCTTGGCCGCATTGCATGCCATTGTGTTTTTCGACGGCTCGGAGGAACCCATTGTTAATCCCGCCGCCGCCCAAGAAGCGATGGAATATATTGCCGGTTATTTTCAACGGCTATCCGGGCCGCGTTTACAAAAAATCCGCGAGGACTTGGAATGCCTCGCCGGTTATGCGCGCCAAGAAGGCTGGCCCAAGCAGCAGGTGCGCTTTCTCAAGGAACTTCTCGAAAACTACGGCGTGAAATAAATTCCGTATCGTTTAGCGGCGAGCCTCCGGCGAGCGCGTTGCAACGCGCTCGCCGGAGGCTCGCCGCTAAACTAATATCAGACGCGAGGTCGGTGATGGATGAATCCCTGGAACGCTATAGCCGCCAAATCCGCTTTCCCGGTATGCGCGAGGACGGCCAGCGCCGCCTTTTGCAAAGTCGGGTGACGCTGTGCGGCTGCGGCGCGCTCGGAACCGTCTTGGCCAATTCGCTTGTTCGCGCGGGAGTCGGCCATCTACGGCTCATTGATCGGGACTTTATCGAGACGAGCAATCTGCAGCGGCAGGTATTGTTTGACGAGCAAGATGTGGCCGAGAATCTGCCCAAGGCCGAGGCCGCCGCGCGAAAGCTGGAGGCCATCAACTCAAGCGTCCATATCGAGCCGGTCGTCACGGATATCGACCGCACAAATATTCTGGAACTTGTTGAAGATGCCGATCTCATCCTCGACGGGACTGACAATTTTGAAATTCGCTATCTCATTAACGACGCGGCCGTGAAACTTGCCAAACCATGGGTCTACGGCGGCTGTATTGGCAGTCACGGCCAGACGATGACGATTCTTCCGGGAGAGACCCCCTGTCTCCGCTGCGTTTTCGAGGCGGCGCCGGCGCCGGGGGAAGCTGGCACCTGTGAAACGGCAGGGGTCCTGGGGCCCATTGTCAACATCATCGCCAGTTATCAGGCTACGGAGGCGTTTAAAATCCTGGCCGGCCGGCTCGACAAGGTCAATCGTGACCTCCTGTATTTCGACGTTTGGGACAACGTCCAGAAACGCATTCGAATTGCCCCGCTGCTCGGCAAAGTTGACTGTCCGTGTTGTCAACGCAAGAAATTTGAATGGCTCGATGGCGACATGGGTTCGCACACGACCAGCCTGTGCGGCCGAAATGCCGTGCAGGTGGCCCATCGCATGGCCTCACGCCTAACGCTTGAAGATCTGGCCCGCCACCTCGAATCGCTCGGAACGGTGAGTTACAACCGCTTTCTTCTGAAGTTCCAGGTGGAGAGTTACGATTTCACGGTCTTCCCTGATGGCCGGGCCATCATCAAAGGAACGGACGACGTAGATAAGGCACGGACGCTGTATGCGAAGTACATTGGGAATTGAGCATTGACGAGTTCGCATAAAGCAAGTGTCTTCGTTTGGTGATGAATAAAGACTTGCTCGCTTAGTTTATCCCGATTTGCTGCCGGGATTAGCGTCGGTTTTAGAGAATGATCTACCTCGACAACGCGGCCACCAGCTTTCCCAAGCCTGAAGCCGTTTATCAAGCGCTCGATCGCTTTGCGCGTCACGACCTCGCCAATCCCGGCCGGGCCGGCCACAAGATGGCCCTGGCCGCCGAACATGCCCTTGACGATTGCCGGCATCTTCTCAATCAACTCTTTCATGGCGAGGGGCCGGAGCGAATTGTTTTCACGCTCAATTGCACGGATTCACTTAACATGGCATTTAAGGGCGTTCTGAATGACGGCGATCACGTTATCACCACCGATCTCGAACACAACAGCATCAGCCGACCCTTGCGGAAAATGCAACTGGATGGCCGAGTCTCCTTAACGCGCATAAATGCTGACGGCGGTGGCACAATTGATCCGGATGCGATCAGGGAGGTTATCACACCGAAAACGAGTCTCATTGCCCTGACTCATGCCAGCAACGTGATCGGAACGATCCAGCCAATCGCAACAATTGGAGCCATCGCGCGGGAACATGACCTGCTCTTCTTGGTGGACGCCGCCCAGACGGCAGGCGTGATCCCGATTGATGTCCGGGCAATGGCTATTGATTTGCTGGCCGTCCCCGGGCACAAGGCACTTTACGGTCCGACAGGCACGGGGGCGCTGTACGTTGGCCCGCGCGCCCAACTGCGTGCTTGGCGCGAAGGCGGCACAGGTGGCGACTCCTCCAGCGAAACGCAACCGCGCGAGTTCCCCTATTTCTTAGAAGGCGGCACTCCCAACGTACTGGGCATTGCCGGTCTGGCTGCCGGCATCAAGTTTGTTCAAGAACAGGGGATGGATAAGATCCACGCTCGCGAAGTGGCGCTGACGGAGGGTCTTTGGAAGCGACTCGAAGAGATGGGCGGCTATAGGATCCTCGGCCATCGCGAAATGGCTAACCGTGTCGCCACACTTAGTTTTCGCAGCGAGGCCCTGCCGGCGACCGAGATCGGCGGCATCTTGGATCAGGCTTTTGATATCGCCGTTCGCCCGGGATTGCACTGCGCCCCCTACATTCATCGTTCGCTCGGGACGTTTCCCGATGGAACCGTCCGCGTTAGCCCGGGGCCATTCAATACTGAAGCGGATATCGATGCCTTGGCTGGGGCACTGGCGGAGATCAAAGTGTAAAGGGCCAATATGCCCACCTGCGATACGATGCTCTTTTGTCCTTAACGATTGAAATTCGGGTTCGCAGTTCCCCCCTTCAGCGTAGTGTGGGAGGAGTCTTCGAGTCCCACCAGCGTTACTGAGGCAAGCCTATTCGGTTCATTTACCGATCCGACCAAGCAAAACTGCAGGGGACGAGGTTTTCTTGGCACTTAGGTCGCCAGCTTCTTCCCGGCTTGTCAACAGGAGCGAGGGCATTTTGATTTCAGCTAGTGACGGCGCCAAGCTTTCTTCATAGGCAACAAACGTGGATCCTTCTGGAACTGGGCCAGAAGGGGCTCGCTTCAGTTCCAAACCGAGCAGGGGCGTGGAAAGCAAAGTTTGTGCTGCAATTAGGGCCAACTCATTTTCCACTGCTTGTGGCGAGATGAGCCAGCCCAAACAAAATGAGCGATTTCTGATTTCCCGCGTTCGGCCCAAAGCGATTTTGAGTTCTTGCTCATTGGAGATGCGAGTCAGTATCACGAAGCCCAGCCGATCTGCCATGTCCCAGAGAATCGGGGTCGAGTTATCCGCATCGACGAGCAAAGTGTTTATGCCCTGGTTGTGGAGCGAAATCGCATCTGCCTCCGACACCGGGCCAACCAAGGATGTGCCCCTTAGGGAAAGCGCCGCGCCGTTAATGCGCAAGCCGTAGCGCCCAAGGGAGAGTTCACGCAAACAATGGGTGATGTGAACCACCTCGAATTGCTTGCCGCTTTCCCAGAGTTCAACCTGCCCCTTGTAGAGAAAAGGACTGACGGGGTCCCACAGACTGGGCTCGGGAATAAGCACTTTACAGGTGATTCCTGGAATATCCGTCGAATCGTATTCTCGGCTTACCTCGCTGAGGGCATAGGCAACTTCTACTGTCGAGGCGTACCGGCATTGGGGCCCCACGAGCCTTCCACGGACCTGCGTCATCGAAAAGACATGCTCCGGTGTGACACTAATCGCCACCTCCGCTTCGGCCGGGTTGAGGCGTTGATTCCAAATGGAGATATTCTTGATGGAATTAGTCATGGAATCCTTCTTACACAATCAACATGGCATCACCATAGCTGTAAAACCGGTACTGCTCTTCAATCGCAGTCTTATACGCTTCTTGAATCAGTTCAACACCGGCGAAGGCGCTGACGAGCAACAGTAGGGTAGAGCGCGGCAAATGGAAGTTCGTCACCAGGGCATCGACAACGCGGAAGCGATACGGTGGGTAGATGAACAACTCCGTCTCGCCCGACCACGCGGTTACGTCGCCGGAAGCAACCGCCGTTTCCAGAACACGCACCGAAGTTGTCCCCACCGCGACCACGCGGCCGCCTCGATTCTTACAGGCCTTGATGGCCGCCGCTGTCGGCTGAGGAAGTTCACCCCACTCGCTATGCATGTGGTGTTGTTTAATATCGTCCACCTGAATCGGCTGAAAAGTCCCTAGGCCGACGTGGAGGGTTACAAATGCTCGTTCGATGCCCCGCTTTTCAAGGTGGTCAAATAAGCGGTCGGTGAAGTGCAATCCCGCGGTAGGCGCCGCCACGGACCCATCGCGCTGAGCAAACACGGTTTGATAGCGCTCTTCGTCCCCTGCACTGGCCAGGCCCTTGCGGATGTAAGGCGGCAACGGCATATGGCCATGGCGGGCCAATAACTCCGGTGGCGAACCCGAGGGGCTTGGTAGAACCGACCAGCGGCCCTCATGTGACTTTTCGATTAATACCAATTTGAGCGGGCCCGGGTCGATAAGGATGGTCTCACCCTCGGACAGATGTCCGCGCGTCTGACAAAGGAGTTCCCAAAGACCATCGCCCTGTTGCCGAAGAAACAAGCCCTCCCATTTCCCGCCTGTCCGCTCGCGATGGCCCAAAAGCCGAGCAGGCAAAACCCTGGTGTTATTCAGAATGACCAAGTCGCCCGGTGCCAGGAGTTTGGGTAAGTCCTGGAAAACGTGATGGCTCAGGGAGGCATGCGCTCGACGAGCTACTAGCAGGCGGGCTTGATCGCGCTCCGGCGCGGGATGCTGGGCAATGAGATGAGGCGGCAAACTGTAGTCAAGGAATTGATTTTCCATGGAAGCCGTCCGCTATCAGCCGCCGGTACATCAACCATGCTCTAGGGTCAATGCTGGCGGCTGATAGCTGATAGCCTGAACCTCATTTGAAGTTCTTTAACCATTCATCAAAAGCCTGCTTCTGCTCGGCGATGGTCTTAGCGGGGCCCGTAACGCGTATAAAATACGGCCCTTTTGGGCTTTCGAAGATCACACCCAACATCCGATAGTCCGGCTTCTTTTCGACCTTGGAGTTGGGATCGAAAGGTCGTTCCTTGGCAAGATAGGTGCCTTCGACGTCGAGATAAGTGACCGGCACCTCGCCCACCTTGAACTTGTCAACTTTCGCCACATCATCGATTTTCTTGCCATCGGGAGGCGCCATCATCCCTTTCCAGCGCTTGATATTGTCCGCCGCCGAACCGCCGCCTCCTTGGCCAAAGTAGAAAATGATTAGCTCGGCACTAGCCTTATCATCCTTGGCGTTGGGCAGCTTAAACTGATAGGCGCGCATCTGGTTCGTGGTGGTCTCCTGTGTCCAATCCGCGGGCGTTTTTGACTTCAGGGTGTCCAACTCGACGACATTGCCATCCTTTTTCTTATCGTCGGCCGCTCGTAACGATGTCGCGCTCAGAACGAATGCTCCACCAACCAGCAACACGGTCCGCAAGGAGTTTTTCATGAGTCCTTCTCCAGATAAGAAAGGCCCGATTGACTTTTTAACAACGCTTTTGCAGCTACGGTGATACTTTAATTTAGCTTAGGTATGCTAGCGAGGATCAGGAGGGTCGAAAAGGACAAATACCCAATTGAGGCGAAACCGCTCAAATGGTTGGCAGGCAACGAAGTAGTGTTTCTGATACCGTGCGTGGCCCGTCCGCTTGACAGACTGCCGCGCTTACGGCCACACGGCGAGCGCCGCACTCCGCCGCTGACTTAATTGTGTCGCCGTTGACCCCACCGATGACGAAGGCGGGAAGTGATGTCTCGGCCAGCGCCTGGCGAACGAATTCCAGACCGGGCAATTCTCCGAAAGATTTCGTGGAAGATGCAAAGGCCGGACCGACTCCAATATAGCTCGCGCCGTCGAGAACCGCTTGGTGCACTTGCTCCAAACTGTGTGTGCTGACGCCGATCAAGCTGTCGGAACCCAAGATTCGCCGCGCTTCCTTCACGGGCAGATCGTCTTGGCCGAGGTGAACGCCGTCGGCCTCCGCCAAGTGAGCGATGTCTGGTCGATCATTAAGGATGAAGAGCACGCCGGCCTTCTGCGTCCACTTGCGCACCTGCCGAGCGCGCTCCAGCAACCGGCGATCGTCTAGGTCTTTTTCGCGCAATTGAAAAATGCCGGCTCCGCCCGCTGCCGCCTCTTGAATCGTCCAATCGAGCGCGGCAGTGCAAAGAGAACCCGTCAGAAGCACATAAAGCCGTGCCTTGGCGAGACGTTCACGCGCATTGAGGCCGAGCAGGATCGCGCGCTCGACCGTGTAAGAACGATAGCGAATGGCTTCGAGCTTTTTCCCAAGGTCCGGGCCATGCAGTTTGGCGAATTCCTCCAGGCAGCGAAGAGCTTCCTGCAGACGCTTGAGGTTTGCTCGGGCCACCTCACCCGGGGAAGCTCGCACTTCTTCACGAGCCGTAGACAAAGAAGTTCCCACATCGCGCAGCGTTTCTCGGCTCTCCAGCAAAAGACCGGCTGGGAGCGTCTCGACGACCACGGCCAAGTCATGGCGCATTTGCTTCAACTCGCCGGAAAGAAACTTATCGTCGAGCACGAATCGGCAATAGTCTTCAACGACGCGTAGGGCCTCGCGAGCCCGGTTGAAATTGGCATCGAGAATGCGAGCCGTATCCAGTTGCTCTCGCGATAGCTGAAGGTGCAGTTCTTCTTCCAGGCGCAATGGCGGCCCCTGGGTGGCGTGGAACTCGCGCTCAAGGCGGGAGTAATCGAGACCGTGCGTTTCCAGGAATTGCCGCAAGCCGTGGTCTTGGCGGACCAGGCTGAGGAGCAGTATCGTACCAGTGACCTGGGGCTCCCCGCCGACGTCTTTCGTCAGAAACCGTGCTTCATTGCAGATAGATTCCGCGGCAGCTTCAAATGGTAGGTCGGGCAGGCTGGGCCCGATCTTTGTCTCTAATTGACATGCCAGGTTATGGCGCAGGATCGCAACATTAACTCCCGCCCCGGCAAGTAAAACCGCCGCCAAACCTTCTTCTTCTTCAAGAAGGCCTTGCAACAGATGAATAGGCTGCACTTGTGCAGCTTGGGCTCGTCGCGCAAAGTGTTGAGCGGCTTCAAGGGCCCGAGCAGCGGCTGGAGTTAGATCGGATAGCACGAGGATTCGTTCAGTGAAGTCTTTGTTTACGTTTCGCGCCCGTTGAGCTCTGCGAGCGCAAAACGCAAAGCTCAAGCTCGAGCGCGGCGACTGGGTTTAGAAGCAGTCGGCTCTGCCACCTCATCAAGGTCGCCGATCCATCGCTTGATCGCCTTGCTGTCCGCGAACGGCGGCGGCAAGAATCGCGGCGGCGCAACGAGTCTTTGTTCGACAAGCTCCTCGAGAGCCGGCATGTCCGCCAGGTTAGTCTTGCCACAGAATAACAACGGCAGCTTTTTCGTTTGCTTGTCATGGTAAGCGCGCCGGCAGAACTCGCACAGCTCAAGATAGCCCTTCCAGTAAGACAGGTCTTTAGTGAAAGGGCCGCAGCCATCCGGTAGGCTGCCCCGAAAGATGCGCGTGGCTTGCTTGTAGCTGTCCCGGTATTCGTAACCCTGCTGCTCGAAGAAGCGATACACCTCGCGAAAATCGGCGCCGTTTTCGGCCAGGGCTATCGCGTGCACTCGATCCGTCAACCGGCGTACCCGCGCGGGAAACGAAGCGGCGGCGGCGAACTCGGTCAGAACAGCCAACCCTTCTTGGGTCACCGTGGACGAAGGCGGCCCCTTGCTTAGAAAGGTGCATACGGGCTGGCTATGGCCATTTAGCGTCGTGCCGAGGTGAACCCAGCCCTCGTGTACTTCCAGCAAGCGGACCTCCCGCGGCGTAAAACGGGCGCTGCCCCGAATCTTGATGTAATCACAGCCTGCGGCGGCATCGGCGATGATGCCGTCGGAAAGCTGGACCCGCACTCTGACCGAACTATGGAAATACGTTTGCAACCGTGCAGCCAGCGTATCCACCGCCTCCTGAGCATTCAGCGTCTTTTCCGTCGAGTGCCGCCGGCAATCCGAAGGCGCCGACCAGATCCGTAAGGACGGCTCTGGAGACGCAAACCGCTTCCTGCCTTCTAATTTCTGATTCGTCCTTCCCCTTATATCCTGAGTCGTTCCATACAACCTCGCCGCCCACCTGCTAAATTCCGGCGTGCCGCGCAAGGTCAGCATGTGAATGACGTCGCAATACTCCCGGCACATTCGTGACATGAGACGGCCGGGGGCATCTAATGCGCCCAGTTGCCGCCGGATGTCGCGCTCCAGAGCCGCGAACTCTTCGGTTTTATCGACAGGATTGAAGGAGAGAGGGCGCGCCTCGTAGTACGCCCGTGTGACAGGAGGCTGCTCGCGACAGCCGGCGGCGAAGAAAGCCCGCTCGAAGGCGTGATCCCATTTGACGGCGTCGAGAATGCGCAGAGGCCGCTGGGCCGCCACCAGCCGATCGCTGAGGGAGCGAACCCGGATTTCATAGTCGTTGAGTTGCCGTGTCGGAGTGCCGAGCCTGCCTGAACCGCTCTCTTCGTCCATTGTTAAACAAATTGCCCCAAAGCCCCTGTTGGCGTCCCTTCCCTGATTTCCGTGCGCGAAGCCCCGTTGCTCTCGCCTCCTGCGCGCTGTATGTAGCTTACCTCATGTTATAGGTCCAGTGGAAAAAAAGGGAGCGGGAAAACCTCATAATCTCTTGCCGCACCGATGAGTCATTTGCGCGCGGGAGCACTCCCCATCCTACGATGCGATTCAAGAGGCAGGTGGGATTACCCACGTAATGCCGCTTCGAGAAGCAGGCCCAGATCACCACGCACGCAACTGCCGGAGCGCCTCGTACAGCACGATGCCTGCCGCGGTGGCCAAGTTAAGGCTGCGAACCTTGCCTCGTGGCATGGGAATGCACGTTGGCGGATCGGGATAGCGCTTGATCAACTCCGAAGGCAATCCCCGCGCTTCGCTGCCGAACAGAAGACAATCGCCATCTCGATAGACGTTTTTGGTATAAGGCGCGCGAGCGTGAGCGCTGAAAGTAAGGATGCGCGCACCAGGAAGGGAGGCTTCAAATTCCTCGATGGTACCGTGGAGAATCACCGTCACATCGTCCCAGTAGTCACACCCGGCTCGACGTAAGTGTCGGTCATCAATGCGAAAGCCCAGCCGGCCGATGAGATGCAGGGACGTTGCCGTCGCCGCGCACAAGCGGGCAATGTTGCCCGTGTTTGGCGGGATCTCCGGCTCCCAGAGCGCGATATGCAGCAAATGAGATGTCCTTTACCTGGAAAATGAGCGCTATTAGTGCCGTGTCACTTTTAACGATTATAACGCTTTCACGCGGGACGCCATTTCGATGGGCCATGTTATAGAAGATTCGACCAGCTTGTGCCTATCTGAAGCAGTCAGCAGGCGGTTATTTTCGAATAATGAACGATGCGCTGTACGCATCTCCATGTTCCTATCCCAAAGCCAGTCGAGCCAATCCATGGAGGCGAAAACCCGACGCCGTTCTCCAAAGGCTAACTCCGCCGAGTCGGCCAAGAGCGTCCGCTTCTCACGGCTGGATCTGGCCGCTACAGTTGTCCTGATCGCCGGCTTATTGATATCCCTTTCGGTTCTTAGCAACGACTTCGCCGCCAGCCAGCCTTCGTTGCTATATCCAAAATCCTCGGCTGGCTCCAATTACCTTGGGCCCCCCGGAAAGTGGTTGGCCGAGTCCCTCCACCGAACCCTGGGCTTGTCAGTCTACCTCCTTTTGGCCGACTGGTTCGTCCTGGTTGTCATGCTCTATCAGCGCCGCCGGCTGGGAACATGGTCGCGGCGGCTATTGGGCTGGACCGTTCTAATTCCCTGTCTGGCCTACGCGGCCGAAAACTTTCTCGCGACGACCCAAATTGATTGGCTGCGGGGAGGAGGCGGCACCCTTGGAATCTGGCTTACCAGTCTATTGGAGTCTCATTTCTCGCTCTTTTGGAAAGGGACGACCTTTGGCGTGGCTGTTTTCCTGGGATTGTTTATTGCGCTAGACTTTTTGGCTATTCCGGTGGCCCGCTTCAAATTCTGGGGGATGAAAACTATCTTTCTTCGAGGCTGGTTCCTCGTTCGCGCGGTCTTTAGGGGAACGGGAAGTCGTTTATCAGTCTGGTGGGAGACCAGACGACTGGCGGTCAAAGAAAGCCAATCAGCTGGGTCTTCGCTCTCTGTCAGCGCCGGAAAAGACTTGGCTTCCATACCGATTCATCACCACGAAAAAGCCTCGAAAGCGGCCCCGATCTCCAAGATTATTGAAGAGGAACGACAGAGGGCCGATCAAACGGAAGAAGAGCGCTTCGCCGATTACGAGTTGCCCTCCCTTGGCTTACTGGAAGACCCCGTCCCCTTTCCTTATGAGGTTCACGAACAAAGGCTGCGGGAAACCGCGGCGCTCCTGGAAAAGGTCTTCCTGGACTTCTCGCTGAACGTGAAGGTTGTCGGCATCAATACCGGCCCGGTGATCACTCAATACGAAATCGCGCTGGAAACCGGCCTCCGTGTTCATAAGGTCACCGGCCTTTCGGACGATCTGGCATTGAATCTGAAGGTGCCCAGCGTCCGAATTGTCGCGCCGATTCCAGGTAAGAATACGGTGGGGGTGGAAATCCCCAATGAGATCCGCGCCACGGTTCGTCTAAAGGAAGTGATCCTCGCGTCGGGCTTCAAACCATCCGGCCGGGGCAACGGAGCGACAAAATACAAGATACCCCTCTTCCTCGGCAAAGACTCCGAGGGCAGACCGCTGGTGCAAGACCTGGCCGACATGCCGCACCTTTTGATCGCCGGCCGCACGGGCACGGGCAAGTCGGTGTGCATGAACGCCATCATTCTCAGCATCCTGATGACCCGCCGGCCCGACGAGGTCAAGATGGTGATGATCGATCCCAAGATGCTGGAACTAAGTGAATACGGTAAGGTCCCCCATTTGATGCATCCGGTCGTCAAGGATATGAAAAAAGCCGAAGCGATCCTTTCTTGGGCCGTGGACAAAATGGAAGAGCGCTATGATCTCTTGAGCCGAGCGCGGGTTCGCAGCATAGCCGGCTATAACGAACTCCCCGTGGCGGAAATCCATCGCCGGGTCCAGCCCGACGAAGAAGAGCGCCGCCGCATTCCCGACAGGATGCCTTACATCGTCATCTTTGTCGATGAAATGAACGACTTAATGATGACCATGAAGAAGGAAGTCGAGGGCCATATTATCCGCCTGGCCCAGAAATCCCGAGCCGCTGGCATTCACCTGGTCGTGGCCACGCAGAAGCCTACGGTCGATGTCATCACCGGCTTGATTAAGTCGAACCTGCCGGCCCGCATTTGCTTCCAGGTATCCAGCCGATCGGATAGCCGAGTGGTCCTGGACGAAATGGGCGCTGACAAGCTTCTCGGCAAGGGCGACATGCTCTATTTGCAACCCGGCACTAGCACCCTGGTCCGCTCTCAGGGCACGTACCTTAACGACGAGGAAATCCATCGGGTCGTCGAGGAACTGGAATGCGAACCCCACTTTGCCGAGGAATTGGTTCAACTCAGCAGCGGCGGCAAGGACGGTCAGAACGGCGGCTTCCTGGAAACGCTACGGGCGCGCGATGAAGTCTACGAAGCCGCTATTGATGTCGTCCTTCGAGAAGGTCGAGGCAGTGTGTCGCTTCTACAAAGGACCTTGGGAATCGGCTACGGCCGCGCTGCCCGGCTTATTGACTTCATGGCCGAAGACGGCATCGTCGGCGGCTACAACGGCAGTAACGCCCGAGAAGTTCTTTTTACGCCAGAGCAGTGGGAGGAAATGAAAGCCGGCTCGGCAAAATAAATCAGCGCCAACGGTCCGGAAGGGAGGCGTGGGGGAGGTGAAATGAAATGAATCCGGCCGGCCCGCACAGGCATGCTATCGTCTGTACACTGAATGACAAGGCCTGTTTAGAGGGACTTCGTAGGGCGCCATTAGGCCGTTCCCCGAGAGGTCAGAATAGGGGCGGTTTCTCCAGGACAAGCTGGTTCGCGTACGCCAGCGATTCGAGTGTACCGGCGTCGGTCCAATAGCCGTCGATCATGCTGAAGCCCAGTCGATTTTTTTCCAGATAATAGCGATTTACGTCGGTTATCTCCAATTCACCCCGGGCGCTAGGCCGCAGCGTTTTGATCAGGTTGAACACATCGGGCGGATAGATATAGATGCCGGCCACCGCGAAATCGCTTTTGGGCTTCGCAGGTTTCTCCTCAATATCCAAAATTCGATTGCCCACGACCTCTGCTACCCCATAACGACCAGGGTCCGGAACGCGCTTAAGCGTAACCCACGCATGGTCCGGCTTTTTGGCCGACTCGGCCAGCAGCGGCTTGAGATCATCGTAAAAGATATTGTCGCCCAGGATGACAAGCGTGCGCACACCCTGGCAATACAACTCGGCCAACCCAAGCGCCTGGGCAATGCCGCCGGCCTCGTCTTGGACGCGATAGGTGAGATGGCAGCCGTGTTGGCGACCGGAGCCAAGCAACTCCACGAAATCGCCCATATGTTCGGTGCCGGACACAAGTAGGATGTCGCGAATGCCGGCGCCTACCATCTTCTTCAACGGATGGTAAACCATCGGCATGGGCCCGACAGGCAATAAATGCTTGTTGGTTACCTTGGTCAATTCGCCTAATCGCGTTCCCTTGCCCCCGGCCAGAATCACACCGCGCAGCGTCATGGCTACCTCTTGAAATCAGCGCAATTGGATTGATGGTGCAATTATAGAAAGTAGTGCCTTCTGTATCTCCAATTTACACCTAATCGACATCCTTGCACTTTATTCGATTCGAAAGCTTTCATCTAATTCAGAACGGCGCGTTGAGAGGTCCGAAAACGCCGGACAGTGTAACAGGAGGTGTAACACCAGGGAGAAACCAACCGAAAGAATCTTCTACAAAAACTGACAAAAAGCCACACTATGTCCTTTGTTTCTCATGCCGGTTCTTATAGAAAAGAAACGTCGCCGGGAAACCGGCGACCAACCTAGAGAGCTGCGTGGTGTGGCGCCAGACCATTTCGCACTTTGCGAAGACTCTGGCAAAGCCCAGGAATCGAATCAGTGCCTTGATGCGATTTCCGCAATACTAGGAGCAACCCTTCCAAACTAAAGTCGAGGCAGGACCGGCCTTACGAAAAGTGCGCCCTGGTGAGGGCCGTGCTGCGGCCGGCACACTAGCTGTGATCTCCTGAGCTAAAGCTGACCTCTGACAAAGCATTCCGACCTCACAAACACTCCTAACGTCCTCAAAAACCCGGGAAGAAGATCCATAGAGATCTTGCCGGGCGACGGAGCTTTTTCATGAACAGCTCATCTAATGCGCTGCCTAGTATTGCGCCTTTCGTCCGCATGCGAGACGTGCTTGCAGCCCTGCAAATCAATCGCAAAACGTTGGTCGCTTGGATTCAGGATGGCCATTTTCCCATGCCGATTAGGATGGGCAATCGAGGAAATGTTTTTTGGGAAGCTAAGGTGATTCGCGACTTTCTCGACAAGAAAAAGGAGGAAGCGAATGGCCAAGATTAAGCCTCCGCCAACAGCTTATGTGCCCGCCCCGGTAATTGATCCCAACCAAGTCTTTTCCCTCAGTCAAGCGGCGGCCACTCTCGGCTTAGCTAAAACCTCGTTGCCCCGAGAAATCAGGGCACGTCGTTTAATTGCTTATCGGCGTTGCGGCCGGAATTACATTCTTGGAAAAGATCTTTTGAATTGGATAACCAGTAATCCCGTTCGACCACACAAACTGCATCAGAATCGCCAACCTGCGCTGGAAACATTCGAGCAAGGACCCATAAGTTAATGAGCCAAAAAGGGGCTTGCTTAAGAGGTTGGCGCGGCAGGCGCCGGTTTGCGCATAGGCCAATAAGAATTTGGTGGCTCGTTGACGTAGAAACGCAAAACCGCCTGGTAACGAGCGTTCGGCAACGTAGCCGACCACCTTCAAAGGAAGCCAGGTGAGGGCTGGGATGCGGAGACATTACGAATGATCATTAGTGCTAACGGCCGAAAACGCCGTCGCAAAAGCAAGACCGATGCCCTTATCAATGATCAGATTATTACCAAGTCACTGTCGGCCATTCGGCCCTCGCCGGAAAACGACAAGCTCTACAAGCCGATCAATACCAAGGATCCTTCCATCCGCGATCTCGCCCTGGACATCAAAAAAAGAGGCATACTCGATCCGCTCGTCATTACTGTTGACGACTACATCCTCAGTGGCCACCGACGATACGCGGCTGCCAAAATTGCGGGCTTGGAGGAGATCCCCATCCGTGTGGCTAACGTGCGTCATGGAGACCCGGACTTTGTAAGACTTCTCCGCACGTTCAACCGCCAGCGGGTCAAATCACTTGATGAGGTCGCCCGGGAAGCAGTTCTCGACATAAACCCCGAAGAGTCCTATCGCCGGTTGGTCGCCCATCGTCAGCAGCGGGCGACCGTGGATACGAGCCAGGCCATCCAAATCAATGGTTCTGCCTCGCGGTCCATAATTACCGCAGCGAAGAAACCTTTGCTAGAGGCAGTCCTCGCCGTCCTGGAGGAACTGCGCGACTATTGGCCCTTGTCGGACAGACGGGTTCACTATGCACTGCAAAACAATCCTCCGCTGATCCACGCCAGCAAGCCCAACTCCCTGTATCGCAACGATAAGAACTCTTACCGGGCCGTGATCGACATTCTGACGCGTGGTCGCATTGACGGCTGCATTCCCTACGCAGCTATCGCCGATCCTACGCGGCCAGTGACCACCTGGAGTGTCTTTCCGGATCCGTCCCCCTTCATCGAACGGCAGTTCGACGACTTCCTCACGGGGTACTACCGCGACTTGCAGCAGTCACAACCAAACCACATCGAGATTGTGGGCGAGAAGAACACGATCGCAAGCACGATAAATCCGGTGGCCTCAGACTATTGCATTCCCTTCACCATCGGCCGCGGCTACTGCAGCCTGGAGCCCAGGTATCGCATGGCGCAGCGATTCGAAGAGAGCGGCAAGGAAAAGCTCGTGATTCTCGTCGTCTCGGATTTCGATCCCGAAGGAGAAGACATTCCGCATTCCTTTGCCCGATCCATGCGCGACGACTTCGACATCGATGGGGACAACATCGTCGTGGTTAAAGTTGCTTTGACTCAGCAACAGGTGCTCGCGCTCAATCTCCCTCCCAACAACCTTGAAGCGAAAAAGAAGAGCTCCCGTTACGCGTCGTTCGTTCAAAAGTACGGCAAGGAGGTTTACGAGTTGGAGGCCGTGCCGCCGGCGGAGCTGAAACGGTTGTTGCGGGAGTCCGTTGACTCTGTGCTCGACGTGTCTGCCTTCAATGCGGAAATAGAGGCCGAAAAGCAAGATTCAAGGCAACTTGAAGGTATGCGGCGCTCGGCTTTAGACAACCTGCAATTTGACGAAAACGAAGACTGAGTTTGCCATTTTTGACCATGGTCGTTTTTTCGGCCTTGGCCACGGCATCCAGGGCCAAAACGACATAGCGCTAATGAGAATGAGTCCGGAATTGCCCCAGTCAGGGCGTCGTGAAGGAAGTGAAAGGAGGCGAAGAAAAGAAAGAACAACACCCGTCGAGCAGTTGCCCGGCGGGTGTTTGTTGAGTCGTTTCAGCAGCAACGACTTCCCCATCATAGCGGGTCATGGCCCCGTGATGCAAACGTGGAAGTCACGGTTTATGTTTATGCGAACCGCTTGCCGGGGAAAAAGCGGATCGTACCTGGCTTAGCCAGGAGGGCCATCCGGTTAAAAACTCCCGGAGTGATCGTTCCTTTTGACGATGGAGGTTTACGCAGTTACGAAACGCGCTTCCGCCGGCCGAAAAATCGGCCGAGATGACAACGGCGCCGAGCGAGGGCTCGGTTCAGCGGCATCGTGCGGTTTCCCGGGCAACGAGCCAGTAGTGGATCTGGCAAAGCGGGTCTGCGTCCCGGTCCTTATGTCACCTGACCCCAAAAAGCGCGGTATAAGTCGCTGCGACGATCTGAAACAGGCTTCAAACTGCTGACACCGCTGGTAATCATCCCAGACTAAGCCCCATCTATGTTAGGGGGTGGTGACGATGGGAATGGCCCACGGTGCGCCCGGGCCCAGTACTGAGAACCGATCGGTTTAACCACAGCCCCCATGGGCAAACTGAGAAAACGATCATGATCAATTTCTCCTGCCATCCAATGCCCCCAGTCATGTGGGATTCCTCCAACGATGCGACAGGAGCCGGTTTAGCTCCTGATAGTGGCCCCCGCAGCTCACCAGCCGGGGCAACCTGGCATGGCGCTAAGAACCAAGACCAGCAACATTTGCTTGAGGCTTGGATCCTGTGCCCGGAAGGCACTTGGGACAGAGCTTCGCCGCTCCAAACCGTGGCCGAACCCCCTCAAAGCTCGCATAGCAGCGGTCGCAGCGGTGCCAGCCCACGAAAATAGGGTCGGGCGGGTAGCTGACCTGATAAACCACGCCGTCACTACCCATAACCTTCCCCGGACCGAGGTTGTCTGGTCCGGCCTTTTGAACGACCTGGCATCGGGGACAATGCGGGGAACCCGGAGGAGGCCAGTAACATCTAGGACACGCTTCAGGCGGAGGCCAACCGCTCGTCGCCGCCGGCTTTGCCACGGTGGTCGGTCGCTCGGGTACCGGGGCTTCCAAGCGAGCTGGCATTGGCGCAGGGGATACATCAGGTGGCGGCTCCACCTTGGGAGGCGGCACTTTTGCGCCTGGCGGCATTCCATCGCGTAACAGCGCCAGCAACTCGCCTTTGTTCTCCCGGATAGTCTCGCGCTGGGCATCTGTAAGCCGCTTAAAGGGGGCAACTTGGACGTCATTGCCATGGGCCCTCAGAAAGAAGCCCTGACTGGTCAAATCTGCAAGTAATGAGTCGGCTGTCATATCGTTCCCCACTCATCCTCGCCTATAGGAATGGCTGAGTTCTGCTGCTGGCCATTAGCGGAAGGCTTGGGCGCCGCTGCCTGCTTGCGCTCGAGCCGGCGCTGTTTTTGCTTCCGTTTCCGCTCCAGCCGCTCATTCTCCCGCTTCTCGGCCTCCTGTTTCCGGCGGGCTTCTTCCTCAGCGATAGCCCGTTTCCGGGCCGCTTCTTGCCGTTGCGCTGCCATCCTCCTTTCATGCACCTTCGATTGGCGGTCGTTCAGTTCGTCTTCTTGGCGGCGGGCGATGGCAGGCACGTACTTGGCGTAGAGCTTGAGAAACTCGCCCGGCCGCTCCTGAGCCACCTTCAAGAGCAACTTCGCCCCCGGCGTAGGAGCCATGTCTGGGCTAAGCCCAAGATTATCATGCGCCCACTGAAAATCCCGCTCTAGCTGTTCCTGGCTGTCCGGCGGCGGTTTCTTGGCGTCCAATCTGCCGCACTTCCAGGGATCCGGCGTCAACCAGGCTCGGGTCTTGGTGCCATCCATCGGTTGAAATTCCTCAACCAGATACCCTTGCGCTTCCCGCTTGGTCAGACCGGGTTCAGGTCCCGGTTTTAATAGCTCCTCCAAGTACCACTCCGCCTCCTCACGCCGTTCCTCGCGCTCCACACGCGCCCAAAACTCCTTCTGAGACTCTCGCTTTGCATTAGGCATTGATCACCCCCCGATAGATGCTTCGCGCGATCGTAGAGCCTTCCTAGATTTTACCAAAGGCCGTCCAAGACCCAACGTAGGTAGGTCCAAGCGCATGCCAATTTCAACCAAATATCGGGACCCAAAAAAGCATGCTTCGAGGGGGACGGACTACGTTAAGAGGGGACCCATCGCGCGGGGGCGGGGGTGTGGTTCAGATTCTAAGCTTTTTGCCCATAAACCCTTACGTTTACGCGTTTTTCCTGAAAAAAACGCGTTCGCCAAGGGAATCCCTTGCGGACAAAAACGATCGGGTATAATGGATTTTGCGAAAAGCGTGGCCCGAATGCGTGGTCAACCGTGACGGCGGACTATGCTGGGCCAGTCCGGCGGGATGTTCCCGCTGGCTAACAAATGGGCCAAGCGGTGTTACAAGCACCCTTGGCCCTGGGCACCGTACTTCTGGAGTACAGTACCATGACCGAACGTACAGAGTCCGTTCCCGTCGAGCAAGTCGAGTCCGTTCCCCCCGTCGAGCAACCCGAACCCGTACCCCCGCCTGAACTGGCCAAGCTACTGGCCCGGTTCCGTAGGCTGTGCGCCAGTGCCGCTGAGGTGGCCCTGGACGAAGGTAGGGTGGCACGGGAGTATTTGGCCTCATGGCAGGGCCAAGGCGACAACTACAAGCGTGCCGCTGGGGTGGCTACGCTGGTAGGAGAGTTACAGCTCCATAGTCCCGACGTGGTACGACCGCAACGGATTGACAGCCTTATCCGCCATGCGGCGACGTATGACGTGCTGAGTGAGGCCACGGGGCGTAATGTGGTTAGTGGCAGGGGTAAGGGGGCCAAGCCCAGTATCCGGGTTATCATGGCCTTTGCCCCGCTGGTGGAGCGGGATGAGGCACGGCGGGATGAGCACTGGCAGCTCATGGCGGCCACGGCGGAGCGGGCCAAGGCCTTGTGGGTGGAGATGCTGGACAGTGCGGCACCGGGCACGGTGGCGGAGAGTAGCGTCAACAAGCTGGTGGCCACGTACAAGGCGGAGCGGGCCACGGAACTGGCCAAGTTGGCCCAGGAGCAGCCGGACAACCAGAATGCCCAAGCGGAGGCCCGCAAGGCACAAGCGGAGGCGGACAAGGCGGCCGCCAAGCTGGTGGAGCGGGAAACGGAGCCTGCCAAGCCCAGCAGCAAGCTGCCCAAGGGGGCTGGCATTGACGACGTGCCCGCGTTCATCTACGACCGCATAGCCGGTAGTGAGGAACCGGACGACCTAGTGGAGAGTATCCTAGAGGGCATCAAGGGTCATCCGGCCTTGAGCAAGCGGGCTCACCGGGCGATTGATGCCGCGCTGGTTATCCTGTCCCGTGGCGTGGCATCTGCCACCCCAGAACATGCTGACAACGGCTTGGCGGCCGTGGCCTAGCCCATGCGAACCCCGTACAGGCAAGGCAGCCTGTACGGGGTTTTTGAATTGCGCGCAATTCACAATCCATCGCTTGCCCGATGTACCGTACACCATGCCTGCCTTGTGCCCCGAGTCCCGAAAGGGAGGCGGGGTTGTTTCGTTAATTGCGCGCAATTCAAACACATCGCACGCGTCATGTCCCATGCACTTCTCAGCATGCGTGGTTGAGCGCCCGATTGGGCGCGCGGGGCTGATCGGGATTTATTGAATTGCGCGCAATTCACGCCATTTTGCTGCCCTATTGCGGGTAGTGTCGGGCGGCTATGATGGCCAAATGATTCGCTGGGACGCGAACAAG
>Ga0185299_10000490_pt1 | contig 106292 bp, 100 predicted proteins | sample PaiPotPPA55metaG_FD_128002 | JGI IMG/M metagenome (GOLD analysis project Ga0185299, IMG submission 128002) | Iron sulfur acid spring bacterial and archeal communities from Banff, Canada, to study Microbial Dark Matter (Phase II) - Paint Pots PPA... ... | reverse complement strand
GAATGCGAACCCCGGAAAGGGGTCAGTTGGAGGCTTACACAATTGGATGCCAAAAGCCACCGCGAGGATTCAGCGGGCAGCCCAGACACACAGTCACTTGTCCTCGACTCGATCTTTTATACCAAACGGTTCAGGATTGTGCAAGGGGGGAATTAAAAAAGTTACTGTTTGTGGTAGCGCCGCCGACCCGGCGGCTGTCCGGCGGGCGTCCTCGCCCGCCGCGCCGAGCGCGAGATGCGCTCAGGACAGCCGGCAAGATGCCGGCGCTACGAATCCCCCCGGATCATTGCTCCGTCGATCCAACCCCTGCTCTGTCGCGGAACGTGACAGGTCCTGGTCGATTCCAGATTTCCCACCGTCGTCTGCGCACCGATACTCACTCGCGGACACGGATTCTCGACCCAGGTCTCAGTTGGTATCGGGCGGGGCGCCCCGCTCTTCACAATGCAGAGTGCTGCAGGCTGCGCTGCAGAATGCTCTCGTGAAACCCATCTCTTGGCGGGCGCAGCAGTAATTCATTGCCTGGGGTATGCCACTGTCTTCGCCGTTGCGCCGGGTTTGCTCTCTGCGAGGTACCTGCAGGAACTCAATCATCCCGCTAAGGTGGCGGCCTATGGCGGTATGTATGCTGGTGGCGACTTGCTGCTCGGTTGCGCTGCTCATCCATGGGTAAACGTGCGTGGATAACCGGAGTCCGCCGGCATCCGCTGCGGGCCTATAATTTCAATAGCAACGTGATTTCTGTCGTCCAACTCGGTCAGGTTGATTATGGCGAAGGGCTTCGGCTGCAGCGGAAGGCGGTCGATCTGCGCAAGGCCGGCCAGATCGGAGACGTGCTGCTGCTGCTGGAACATTCTCCCGTCATCACTCTTGGACGCAATGCCAAAGCTGCTCATGTGCTCGCTTCTCGGGATGCGTTGGCGGCTCGCGGCGTCGAGGTGTTCGAGTGCGACCGCGGCGGGGATGTAACGTTTCACGGACCAGGGCAATTGGTCGGGTATCCGATACTTGATCTCCGAGCGCAATTGGCTTCGCTTGATGGCGATTTGCGTTCGCGTGGTTTCGCGGACAGGAGTGTCCACGCCACACAAACTCGCAAGACGCTTGGCGCGGTTGATTATGTTCGACGGCTGGAAGGAGTGCTGATCCGCACTTGCTCTGATTTCGGCATTTCGACTGAGCGGTTGGCAGGACTTACTGGCGTGTGGACAGAATCGGCTCGTGCGGTGTCGGGCCTCCGGCCCGATTGCGGGTCGGAGACCCGCCACCACACAAACACGGAGGCCAAGATCGCTGCCATCGGAGTCCACATTTCGCGCTCCGTAACTTCGCATGGATTCGCTCTGAATGTGAATACGGATCTCAGCTACTTCGATCTGATTGTGCCCTGCGGAATCAAAGCGAAGCCGGTGACCTCGATGGAGAAAGAACTGGGGCGGGAGCTTGATCTCGACGAGGTGGCGCAGTCTCTCTGGCGAAACTTCGGCACAGTCTTTGGCAGCCAGATGCGTTCGCTGGAGACGGTTGATGCGCTGCTTGGAAACAGCGTCGGAGTCCCGATGAAGGCTCCGGACGAATTGCGGCGGATGCATGCCGAAGATGAATTGTTTCTGGGCTGACCTCGCAGCGTTACTTTCGCCACGAACTTTCGCGGGCGGGGGCGCCCGCACCACACAGTGTTAGGATATTTCGCGGGCCGACAATGCCGAAGAACAAGAAGAAGACCACCCCCACTGGGAACATCCTCCAGGGGAAGAACCACAAGCGAACACCCGAACTCGCAGAGCCGGACGGCGATCTCCGCACTTACACGATTCGTGATTATCGCCTCGAAAAGCCTCGCTTCACTTCGCGGCAGGTTCGCTCTAATGACGATAACGGGGTACGTTATGAAGTCGAGAGCAGCGATCTCGATGCCCCAGTACCGCCGATTCGCGACTCGAAATACCTTCGCCGCGAGCAACTCATCGAAATTTATCGATGGATGCTGCTGAATCGCCGCATGGAAACCGCGCTCGAAAATCTCTACAAGCAGGGAAAGGTTGTCGGCGGCGTTTATTTTGGGTTGGGGCAGGAGTCCTGCTCTTGCGCCTCGGCCTACGCGCTCGGTAAGGACGATTGGATGGGGCCGATGATTCGCAACCAGGGCGCGCTTCTGGTACGAGGTTTCAGGCCCGCCGACATCATGATGCAGTACATGGCGAAGGCCGGATCGCCCACCGGAGGACGCGACACGACCTCGCACTTTGGCGATCTCGAAAAGCGCAACGTGGTCGCGCCGATCTCGATGCTCGGCGATTTGATTCCGGTGCTCGCGGGCGTGGCGCTCGGCGCGCGGCTGCAGGGCAAGCACATCGCGGTCATGACATACATCGGAGATGGAGGACAATCCACGGGCGTGACCTACGAAGGGCTGAACTTCGCCGCCGTGCAGAATCTCGGGCTGGTGCTGATTGTCGAGAATAATCTTTGGGCATACTCGACGCCGGCCGACATGCAGTTCCGCGTCCAAGACCTGGCCGAACGCGCTATCGGGTACGGGATCCCGGGCGTGATCGTTGACGGCACCGACGCCGGCCAGGTCTATGACGCTTGCCACGAGGCCTGCGATCGCGCCCGCCGGGGCGAAGGCCCGACGCTGATCGAAGCGAAGATGATGCGCATGAAGGGCCATGCCATCCATGATGGGGCCGAGTATGTTCCGAAGCCGTTGTTTGAGTATTGGAAGAAGCGCGACCCGATTACGCGGCTGGAAGATTATCTGGTGAAGCGCAAAAAGTGGCTGACGGCAGCGGAAAACGAAAAGGTGATCGCGGACGTCGAGCGACAGTTGGAAGCCGAACGAGAACTCGCGGTGAATTCTCCGATGCCGACGCCGGAATCGGCGGAGGGCGGAGTCTATTGTGATGCGGGATGCCACGAGATCAAGCCCAAGTACGCGATGCCTGGGTCCAGGACGCCGGGAGTACACGGCGGAAAGCCAGCCGGTCCGAAGCGGACAGAGGCAGCCGTGCATCTGAAGTGAAGACAGCTTCATCGCCAAAAACTGAATCGTAACCATAAAAGACTTCGATTGGACTTGCGCCCACAGCGAACTGAGCGTCGCGGTGACGGTGAGTCCATCGGATGCGCCGCCACGGGAACAGCCTGCTCCCAGCATCGTCATCCAATCGCGGCCCGGGTTTGCGCGAGTCAACTCGCGCACTGAACAGGAGCAACAACAGCAGCAATAACGTTTGAATGCGGTAATGTTGCTAATGCTCGCGATGAATTTTTTTAATTGGACTTCGCGGCTGGATTTTGTCAGATTGATCTTGCAACGGAAATAGTTAGTCGCGCGGTCCCTGACGCCCCGCATTCTCGCCCCGTTTACTCCGAGTCGCTATTCCTAGCCGAACCCTCCGATGATGCTACGGCCTGACCCGCGGCATTATCTCCACAAACGGCCTGAAGAAACACAACGCAGAGCAGCGGGAACGAGAAAAATGATGAAGCACGCGGTTACGCATACAAAGAATACTGCCAAGAAGCTGGAGACAGTCACACTGAAGGTTGTCGCCGAATATGTTGGCCTGACAGCGGGAACGGTCTCTCTGGTCCTGAATAACGCACCGCAATCCATCTCAATCCCGCAGCAAACGAAGGATCGTGTCTTCGCGGCGGCGCGGAAACTGAACTATCAACCCAATCTGTTCGCGCGAGCCTTGCGAACCAAACAGATCCCTGCCGTAAGCGGGGCGCACGGACTCGCCAGTGGGTCCCGCGCGCTTGTGTTTGAAGGCGGAGAGCACTTCCTGCGCGCCGTCAATGCCATTCGGCAGGCTGGTCTGCGCGTGCCAGGCGATGTTGCGGTTGTCAGTGTTGATGACATCGCAGCCGCTGCCTTGGATTAGTCCCGTCTGAGGCCTTGAGTTGTTTTGTATGAGGGGGACTGAGGGAGAGTAGAGATCGCTACTTGAGGGTCCCGTATTCCGCCTTGGCTTCCTTCAGGATTGTGATGTCGGGGTCCGCATCCTTCCATAGCGTAAAGAAATCCTGATAGGCACCTCTCGCCTTTGCCGCGTCTCCGGTCATGACATACGACCGGCCCAGGCCGAGCTTTGCCAGCGAATGCTCGGGCGCCGTCGGAGCGATCCCGCGATGGTCCACGATCTTCTGAAATTCCGCCGCCGCTTCCGTTCCGCGCTTCGCGCGCAGATATGCCAGAGCGCGAACGTAGATAGGGAAAAGCCCTTGGGCAGCACCCAACTCATACGGTCTCGCTGCCTGCAACGACTCGATGGCTGCGTCGGGACTCTTATGATTCACTTCGATCAGCGCCCGCACGCACGGAATGCTCACCTGGTGCAAGATCGTATCGTCTGGAAAGCGGCGGCCCAACTCGTCCGTGAAGGTCTGAGCGCGGCTGACATCACCCGTCATTGCCAGCGCCACCGCCACTGGCACCATATTGCTGCGGCCATGCGCCAAAGCGGAGCTGGACGCAGCCAGCTCTTTCGCTCTCGAAGCGCTCCCCACTTCGGCCTGCGTCACCGCAAAATTCGCCTGCGTGTCCGCTGTCGTTTCCTTGAAACCCAGGCGGTCGCTCACCTGCAGCGACCGCTGCATCAATTCTCCAGCCTTTTGCATTTGGCCCCGCGCCGCGGCTAAACTGGTTGCTTCGTTGAGCAGCAGATATTCGCTGGGTCTTCCTTCCGACCATTTCATCTGCCGCTGCATCCCGTCGGCGTCACCGTTCAAGAAGGCCAGTTGGTACAACTGTTGGTGGACGAATAGGTTGTCGGCCTTGGCATCGATGGCCTTCTGCAAAATGGACCGCGCTTCCTCCAGTCGGTCCAGCGCCATGTACGGTCCCGCCGCGTGGACGTAGCCAAAGGGCGCGTTGGGTTCGAGGCGCGTGAACTCGTCGGCCAGCGGGATCGCCTTCTCGAACTGACCGTAATAAAGGTTGTATTGCAGCGCCAGGTTGGCGAACGCGCTAGAGTCATTCGGATACGCCTTGATGGCGGACTCCAGCGTTTCATTATTTTTTTCGAGATTCCCCGTCGCCGTATAGAAGTGATCGGTAATGTAAAACCGCTCGCGCTCGCTCACTCGTTCCCGCAGATCAAATGCCCTCTTGGCAGACTCAACCGATCGATCTTCCTCGCCCACGTTGTTGTAAATGGCCGCGAGCCGCGCGTGCGCCATGGCAAAATTCGGATCAAGCTCGATCGCATGCTGGAACAAAGGAATGGACTCGGCTTCGCTCCCGCCATTGCGCATCTCGTCGGCCGCCGCATATGCCTTCAACGCTTCGAGTGACGACGTAGTCGCCTCGGTTACTGGCGTGTCGAACTTCTGAATCGACGCCAGCGACTCGCCCAGCTTCCCGCGCAGGCTTGACGCCGCCTTTCCCACAGCCGGGAGCACCGCCTCTTTGGCGGCTGCCGTCACCTGCTCCCTGGCGAGAGAATCGCCAGTTGCGCAGTTGGTGGCGTCGAGCGCCACCACGTATTGACTGCCGAGCGTGGCAATCGAGCCACTCAGCATGGCCTTGATGTGCTCCCGCTCGCAAATCTCCCGTGCCACGCCGCCCGTGACTCGCTCGTCTGCTGAGCGTCCCATGAACTGCAACGCTTTGCGGATCGTCTGATCGGGGACGATGTTCAGATATGGCGACTGCTCCAGTTGCACCGCCAGCGCCTGCTTCAGCGTCCCGTCAAACACCGGATCGCCCGAAGTGTTGACGAAATCCGCCAGCAGAATCGAATCCTTCTCCGTAAGCTTCTGGCCGGAATGCGACCGCCAGTACAACCCGCCCGCAATAGCCGCCGCCAAGAGAAGTCCGGCAACCACCATAGACCACGTAGGGACAGCCGCCCTCGGCTGTCCAACCGAGCGCAGCTCGCCAGGTTCGTGTGGCGCGGGCGCCCGCGATGCCGACAGCGAAGATGAAGATGAAGAAGAGGATGGCACGGCGTCAATCGAGCCACGAGATCCGTGAGAAGAAACGCGGCTATCGGCCTCGGGCGGCTCCTCCGCCACGACCCTCCTCCCCGAATCCGTATCGCGCTTCAGCCGCTGCAGCTCTGCCCGCATCTCGGACGCGTGCTGGTAGCGCAGATCGCGGTCTTTCTCCAGCGCGCGGTTGATGATCCGCTCCAGTTCGGAGGGAACATCCGGATTCAGTCGAATTGGAGACGTCGGAGCCCGCTCCAGGATTGCGTTGAAAATCACCGCCGACGTGTCTCCCCGGAACGGCAATGTTCCGGTCGCCATCTCATAGAGCACCGCTCCAAACGAGAACAGATCGCTGCGCCGATCCAGTTCCTTGCCCCTGGCCTGCTCCGGCGACATATACGCCACCGTGCCCAGCGCCGTCCCCGGACTGGTCAGATGTTGCTCGTCCATGGTCGGCATCGCCGATCCGGCGTCCTGCGCACCCCGCCCGGTTTGCACCGTCACCTTGGCCAGCCCGAAGTCCAGGATCTTTGCGTGCCCGCGCTTGGTCACGAAGATATTCGCCGGTTTGATGTCGCGGTGCACGATTCCTTCCGCATGCGCCGCATCCAGCGCGTCCGCCACCGCAATGCCCAGCGCCAGCATCGTATCCAGATCCATCGGGCGGTTGCCGATCAGATGCTTCAGCGTCGACCCATCCAGATACTCCATGGCGATAAAAGCTTGTCCGTCCTGCTCGTCAATTTCGTAGATGGTACAGATGTTCGGATGGTTCAGGGCGGAGGCCGCCTGCGCCTCCCGCTGGAAGCGACTCAATGCTTGCGGGTTCTTAGCCACTTCGTCAGGCAGAAACTTCAAAGCGACAAAACGGTGAAGCTTGATGTCTTCTGCCTTATAGACGACACCCATGCCACCACCGCCCAACTTCTCTACAACTTGATAATGCGAGATCGTTCGACCGATCATTGAGCCGCCATCTTAGGTGGGCAGGTAGGGCAAGTCAATACGAAGCCGCGGTTCCGGCGCGAGCGACATCCCGGTGTGAGAAGCCCCATCTTTCAGCTTGCCAAACTGATAAAATCAAATTTCGTCATGGCCGCCTCTTCCCAGCTTATCCAAATCGACCTCGGCCCCCGGATCCCGAGCCCCAAGCCCTCGTGGCTCAAGGCCAGGGCTCCGGTGGGCGAGAACTTTCACAACCTGAAGAAGCTGGCGCGCGGCCTGGGACTGCATACCGTGTGTGAGTCGGCGCAGTGTCCGAATATTGGAGAATGCTGGGACCATCACACCGCGACCTTCATGCTGCTGGGCGATATTTGCACCCGGCGCTGCGGCTTTTGCGCGGTCCCCAAGGGGCGTCCCGAAGCGATTGACTGGGACGAACCGCGGCGCGTGGCCGAAGCCGTCGCCACGCTCGGCCTGCGTCATGCGGTCGTGACCAGCGTGAACCGCGACGACGACAACGTTGGCGGCGCAAAGATTTTTGCGGAAACCATCCGGCAGATTCGCGAGGTCGTGCCCGAGTGCCGGGTCGAAGTGCTGATTCCCGACTTCCAGGGTCTGGAAGAACCGCTGCGCATCGTGCTCGAAGCCAAGCCCAACGTACTCAACCACAATACCGAAACCGTCCCACGGCTCTACCGCGCAGTGCGCTCGGGCGCGCGCTACAAGCGGACGCTCGACCTGCTCGCGAATGCCAAGAAGTGGGATCCCGCGACGGTGACCAAGAGCGGCGTCATGGTTGGAATCGGCGAAGAGACCGTTGAACTGATCGAAGTCTTCCGCGACCTGGGCGAGCGCGGCGTAGATATTCTGACGATTGGCCAGTATCTGCGTCCGTCAAAAGATCATCTTCCGATGACGCGCTACTACACGCCCGCCGAGTTTGTCTCGCTGAAAGAAGAAGCCCTGAAGTTCGGATTCAAGCACGTTGAGTCGGGCCCGCTGGTGCGGTCGAGTTATCATGCGCACGAGCAGGCGGACGTGGCGGCGAGGTAATGGAGCGCCGGGCGGCCCCGCCCGGAGACCGAACTGCTGGACGGGCGAGACACCCGTCGCTCCATCGATCACATCCCCTACCACACCCGGCAGGCATTCTGATTCACCATCGGCGCCGGCGCCGGGCAGTGATAGGCCTCGCGGAACTCCGGCATATTTGAAATGGTTCCATTCACCCGGTATTTCGACGGTGAGTGCGGATCGACAGTGATCAGCATGCGCTGCAAGGCGTCGGTTCGGCTCTGGCACCACACATTCGCCCATCCCAGAAAAAAGCGCTGCTCGGCGGAGAGGCCATCGACCGGCGCCGGTTCCTTGCCGGCAAATGTATTCAACATGGCCATATAGGCGATGCGCAGGCCGCCATTATCGGCTGCGTTTTCGCCCAAGGTGAGTTTGCCGTTCAGCTTCAGATCGTCGACCGCGACGAAATTCGCGTACTGGTCCTTGATACAGCCGGTACGTTCTTCGAATTGTTTCTTGTCGTTCGCCGTCCACCAGTCGCGGAGATTGCCCTCGGCATCGAACTGGCTGCCCTGATCGTCGAAGCCGTGCGTGAGTTCGTGACCGATCACGGCGCCGATCCCGCCGAAGTTCATCGCGTCGTCCGCCTGGTTGTCATAGAACGGAGGCTGCAGAATTCCAGCGGGAAACGTGATGTTGTTCTGGTTCGGGTTGTAGCTCGCGTTCACCGTCATCGGCGGATAGGGCCAATCCCTCTTGTCGAGCGGTTTGCCAATCTTGTCCAGTCTGCGCTGCGCGTCGTGCTGGTTGGCGCGCTGCGAGTTGCCGAAAGCATCGCCGCGCACGATTGGGAGCGTCGAGTAATCGCGCCATTTATCGGGATAGCCGATGCGGTTGGTGATCGCCTGCAATTTCACCAGCGCCTGTGCCTTGGTGTCCGCGCCCATCCAGGACAGGCTCTTGATATCTTCGCCCAGCGCCTTTTCGAGGGCCCCGACCATGGCCAGCGTTCGCTCCTTACCTTCGGCGCCAAATGTCTGCTGGACGTAAACCTGGCCGACCAACTCGCCCAAGTCACCGTTCGTATACCCCACACAGCGCTTCCAGCGCGGACGTAGCTCCTTGGTGCCCTGCAGCGTCTTGCTGAAGAAATCGAAGTTTTCGTTCACGAACGCCGCGGGCAGCGTCGGCGCAGTGTCATGCACTATGTGCCAGCGCAAATACGTTTTCCAATCGTCCAACGAGTGCGCATTGATTACTTCCTGCATGTTCTTGATGAAGTCCGGCTCAACCACGTTGAGCGAATCGAAAGGCGGCGCGCCCACGCCTTCGAAATACGCGTTCCAGTTGAACGCGGGACTCAGCGCGGCCAGCTCCTGATTAGTCAGCTTGTGATAAATCTTCTGCGGATCGCGGCGGCTGGTCTGGTCGAGCGCCCCTCTGGCTAAGCCGGTCTCAATCTCCATGACGACTTTGGCTTCCGCCGCAGCTTTGCCTTCATCGTCGCCTAACAGCGCAAACATCTTGGCAACATGCGCGACGTACTTCTTCCGCAGCTCGACCGATTTCTCATCGTCCTTGAAATAGTAATCACGGTCCGGCATGCCCAGACCGCCCTGGTCGACTTGGCCGATCATCTGGCTGGCATTCTTGAAGTCCGATCCCGAATCGAAGCCGAACAACACATCGGTGCCCTCGCGGTGCAGCCGCACGATCTCCTTCGGAAGCTCCGGTTTCGATTGGATCGCCGCAATGCTATGGAAGTCTTGCTCCAGAGGCTTGGTGCCCGCTTTTTCGATCGCACCTTCGTCCATGCAACTGGCATAGTTATCGCCGATCTTCTGCTCGTTGGCGGTGCGGCCCGGCCTGTCGACCTCCGCTTTCTCCAGAATGTCGCGCACAATGTATTCGCCGCGCTGCGCCAATTCGTTGAAGCGGCCCCAGGATGAGCGGTCGGCGGGAATCGGATTGTGCGCCACCCACTTGCTGCACGCGTATGCGTAAAAATCATTGCACGGGTCCACATTCTTATCGAGCAGGTCAGCGGAGAAACGCACGTCGGCAGCGGCTTCAGACTTGTTCTGAGAAATCTTGCCCTGAGAGGGCTTGTCTTGGGCTTGCTTTTCCTGGGAAAACAAGACAGGCACAAGCATCATGGAGACGGTCAACACTTTCAAGAGATTGCGCATGAGATCCTCGAATCGAGAAATGGAACAGCCAAGGCCGAGCACGGAACACACTGAGTTAAGGCATTAGACGAAGGCCGCTCGCGGTCGTTAGCTGCCGGTCGATGGTCGTTAGTTGCTAGTCGTTGGCAGGCGTAGATCCCCCGCTCCGGATGACAATGCAAAATGAGTATTGCGGACGATTATCCCCCAGCGGCTACCGTTTAGGGATGAGCGACGACCAATGGGCCTGCCATTGACCAGCGACTAACGACCATCGACCGCCCTGCTTCAGAAAACTTTCACGTGGAACGTCAGATATTTTTTGGGATCTTCCCGGATCGCCTTCACCAGTTGCCGCGTCTCCACCAGCATCTGGTTGCTGTTGTTGTAAAGCGCAGGATCCTTGAACAGCATCCCGGCCGTGCCCTCGCCTTTTTCCAGGCGCGCAGACAATGCCGCCAGATTATTTATCGTCTCCTGCAGCTTGTTGGCGAATTCCTGATCGCGCGTCATCTTGCCGATCGCACCCTTGCCCGCATTGATGTCGTCGGTCATCTGGCGAACGTTCGCGATCGTCTTGTTCGCGTTGTCGTAGAGCTCGGAATCCTTGAGCAGTTTGCCGGCCGTGCCTTTTCCCTGCTGCAACTCGTCAATCAGCACGTTCATTTTGTCGACAGCGGCGATCACCTTTTTATACGCCTCGTCGCTCGTAAGCAGTGGACCGATCGAGCCTTTTCCGCTCTGGATATCGTCCACCAATCCCTTGAATTCAGCCACCGTCGCGTTGAGCCGGTCGTACAATTGCGGATCGTAAATAACCTTCCCGATCGAACCCTGGCCGCTCTCTACAAACGCCAAAATGCGATCGATCCGCTTCAGCAGCGCGTCCATGTTCTGCAGCGTGCCCTGGCTGGCGCGCACCACGTCCTGGATATCGGGCTGGTCGCGGGCCGCCAGCGTATCTCCATCTACCGCCTCCGGACCCTTCGCCTGCGTACTGTCAATATCCACATAGGTTTCGCCAAGTATCCCCGCGGTGCTCAATATCGTCACCGAGTCTTTGCGCAGATTGAACTTGTACTTCGTATTGACCTTCATCATGATTTCGACCGGCGTCAGCGGCTTGCCGTTCACGATCCGGACGGTCGTCACGTTGCCAATGTCCACGCCCGCCAAACGCACCGGCGCACCCTCGCGAAGGCCGCCTGCATGGCCGACGTAAGATCGAAGTCTGATCTTACTGGTGAACCATCCGCCGGTACCGCTCATCAAGAAAATCAGCACCATGAGGGTGGCGCTCGCCGCCACGACGGTGAGTCCCACGCGGAGTTGCGACCATTTGAGCTGCTTCTGGCTAGGCAAGGTGGTCAGTTAACGACAGAACATCATAGCAAACGCCGCCAAATTTCAGCATTCGAGATTTTCGTGAGGCCTTCGAGAGCGGCCTTCGCTCCAAAAAACGAAGGCTCCCAGTGCTTCGCGTCCGATGCGAAGAGTGGGAGCCGTTTGATGCGAACATTGCCGGTCGAATCGCCGGTTCCGATCGCCGGTTTTCGAATCGCCGGTTCCGATCGCCGGTTTAATGACGCGGATCGGGGGGATTGCGCCTCTGCTCGGGTCTTGCCGGTGTCCGGTTCGCGTTCGCCGGCCGCTCCTGAACTGCCCTCGGCTGGTTCTGGGCCGCCGGTCTTTCCTGTCGGTTCGGCCGTGGGTTGTCGCGGGATGTCATTTGTCCCCCGTTACGTGGTTGATTGTTTCTTGCGTCGAAGCTCCTCGGTTGAGGGTTTCTCGCTTCCTGGTTTCTTACTCTTGCGTCATAGTTCCTGGGATCGTTCTTGGGATTGTTGTTCCTGGAATCGTTCCCGGGACGAGCCGTTGCGCGGCCATTACCATTCCCGTTGCCGCCATTTCTAGTCGTCTCATTGGAGCTGCGATTGCCGCCACGATTGCCCGGCGCCTGCCCACGCGCTTCCTGCGGCGTGATCTTTGGCGCGCGATACGGCGCTCCAGCCGCGCGGGCGGGTTGCACGTGCGGACCGTTGAACTCGGCCGGCTTGGCCGTCGCCGCTATCGCCGGACGTCCGTGGTTTTCCGACGCGAACAGCTGCCGGTTCTGGCGGGCAGCATGTTCATGCTGAGTCTGCGCTGCCAGCGCCGCGTTGTGCGGCTCGCGACTAAACCTCTCTTCTTGTGGCGTGGGCCGCGCTTCGACACCGCCCCGGCCGTTGAAGCTTACATTCCGCGTGTTATTCACGATAACCGTCCGGTTGTAGACGTTCGTCACATTGGTCACATTCACATTCGTGACCGAGCGGTTGTAGAAAAAGGAGCGACCTCTCCACTCGCCGCCGTAGAAGCCGACGCCGCCGTATCCGAAACCATAGTTGATGCCACCGTAGAAGCCGACATGCGGCCCCCAATAACCCCCGTGCCAGCCATAGAAGCCATCCGAGAAGGCCCAGTAGCCCGGCGTCCACAGCATGCCCACCGGCGCGACCACCCATGTGCCCGGGACCCAGTAGTAGCCGTCGTCGTCACTCCACGCCCAATAACCCGGAGTCCAGAAATAGCCCGGACCAGGACACAGGGGCTGAGCGTACACGGGCAGCGCCGGCGGACCGACTCGCACCGAGATGCCAATCCCAATTTGCGCATGCGATGCCGTCGAGAGCGACAACACCGAAATTGTCGACATCAAAACTCCGAATACAAACCCGAATACCAGCCGATGAACGGAGCGTTTCATTTTCGTAGCCTTTCCGTAGCCCAATTATTTTGGCCCAAGACCGGCGAACCGGCCTCATTACGTTTCGTCCATATGAACCCTGGACTTTCGGGGATGTTGCGAGGGCCGAGAAAGTTATTTTGAATCAGCGGGTTACCAGGTTGTGCTCCAAATCGCGTGGGGACAGCGATTCAGGGCTAGTAGAGCCGTTCCTGGCGTCTGAGGTTGCCGAATGCTCCCACGTTCGCCAGCGTAAACGAGAAACGATATTGATTCTCGTTGCGCACCGACCCGAGTGCGAAGCGCCGGTATTCCAGGCTCAGGCCGCAACAGTCCCAGTTGTAACTGGTCTGCGCTGTTGCATACTGCAGCGATCCGCTGTTCGCGTCAAAGCCGAAGCTGCTGGCGGCACTCAATCCACGCTTGTTGAGCTGACCGTAGCCAACCAACACTCGAAGCTGGTGAAAATCGTTCGCGCCCTTCGCGCCTTTCACTGGTGTGCCCAGTGAATTGTCGAGCACTCGCAGAAACGTATCGCCTCCCCCCACTGTAAATGGACCGTAGTAGTAATTCACCAGCGCCGTGCTGGCATTGATGCGACCAGCCTTAAGATCGTAGTCCAAATCCCACTCGGTGTTGGTGTGCGGGCTGGTTTCCACGCGTAAGCGGGAGATGATGGGAGCGAAGCGCCGCGGTGCAGCCAGAAACGCGATGCCCGTGAAATCCGCAGTCGTCGTAAACACGTTCCGCTGCCCGGCAACCAGCGCATTCCCAAATGTGGGATCGAAAAAATATTTCTGGCCGACCTCCCAACTCAAGATCTCCCGCGGACCCGAGGCACAGGGTTGAGTGCCTGGATTCAGAGGCAGTTCCCACGGTACTGCTCTGACTGGCGGGACGCCGCCGATGGTCAGCGTGCTCATGCCCGGCTGATCGCAATCCTTGGCATCGGGATCCACATGCTTGGCATAAAGACGATTCACCAGCGAGTACTCGATTTCATTGGTGTTGGTGAGCACGTCGGTGGCATCGAAACGCAGTATGTTGGCGAAGTTATTTATGCCGGTTACATAGTCATACTTCATGCGCGGCTCAATCACGTGCTTCCATTTGCGTCCGAGCCAGGGACGATCGAAGACCCGCGACAATGCCGGTGGGCGCAACTCGAACGAAGCTTCCAGCGATTTGCGATTCAGAACGTCGTCGGCAGCTTTTCCCGTTGCCGCGGCCAATGCCGGATCGAACTCCTCCGTGTAGAACGTATCTCGCAATGTAAGTTCAGGACGGAACGACCATCCCTGCAACTGCACCGGCATCGCAAGCGAGGGCGCCAGACCGAACCTGCCCACCAGAGGACCGGTGCGAAGCCCAAGGGCAGTCCCCTGCGGGGGCTCGCGCAACTGCATACCCTCGGCCGCGCTCTCGAACGACCAGTACAACGGCGTATTTCCCAACTGCCGCTCCTCACCTGAGATGAAAAAACTTGGCGTGTGCAGGATCCGGATCAGTTCGGTCTGCGTAAGCGTGGCGCAAGTGTTCGTTCCCGGTAGCGGAATGCAAACTTCGAAGTTCTGGTAGCGCTCAGCCAGGGCATTGAAGTGAAATCCGTTGGTCGTATTGGAGAGGAAGATCTGCGACCTCACTTCCGAATCGATGGCCTGGGTGTACACGTCGGTGAAAGCGATGCGGAAAACGAAAGAGCTTAAGTAATCGACATCGGCGACGCCGCGGAAAGTCCCGAACGCACGCTCGGCAATAAAATGTGCGTCCTCTCCGCCTTGATCCTGCCGAGGAGTGCCGATGCCGCGATCCAGCATTCCCTGATAGTTGAAGTACAGGTAGGAGCTGTCGCTCGGGCGAGCGCGTAATTCCCCGCGTTGAAACCATCCGCGTTTGGAAAAGTATTCGGCGCCCACCGTGGCATCCATGCTGCGATTGAAGACCCAGTACACGGATTCACCGGCAATCTTTCCCTTGGTCGAGGAGTTGCCGAAACTCGGAATCATCAGGCCGCTCTGGCGCTTCTGTTTCTGAACCGGATGCGTCACAAACGGAAAATAGAACACCGGCATGCCCATCACCCGGAAGTCGCTGTTGTAGATTTTGGCGGAGCCATCCACGTCCACTGAAATGCGCTTCGCATTGAATTGCCACTTCGGACGCGGCAGCTCGCATGTGGTGACCGACCCCTGGCGGACCAGATAGTGGTCGGGCCCGTGTTTCTCGACAATTTTTCCGGTAAAGGCAAACGGATTGGAGGTGGTAAGCACGTAGCGAGACTTCCGCATCCGGAATCCCACCGTTCCGATCACGCTATAGAAAGTTCCGGTTTCCGTGTGGACATTGTAAGTGCCGTGACTCGCCTCGACGTGTTCGTCGTAAGGGCCGCCGTCCAGCACGACGTGGCCCTCCAGTTCGCTATCTCCCGTATCCGCGTTGTACGTGACTTGATCCGCGTACAGGATGTAAGTGCGGTAGTGAATTTCCACCCTGCCCCGCAGGTGGTAGATGGACCCATCCTTCTCCTGTTCCACTGCCCGGATCGTAACCTCTTCGGTCTGGCCGGGAGAGACTGTCGGTAGAGCCGGGACCATAGGAGGGGCCGTCTCAGGAGAAGAAACCGTCGCGGCGGCAGGGGGCAGCGTCTGGCTGGTTACTATCCCCGGAGCGAGAAGTAGATGACAGACCAATGCGGCCGTGATAAAGATTCGAGAGCGGATGATCATTAGCGGATGACCATTTAGCGGGTGATCTGCACCGCGCGCATGCGCTCCGCCAGCCGGTCTGCCAACGGGAACGAACTGACCTTAGCACGCGAGCGGCAGGCGAAGCAAAGCAGTGCATTTTTGTGGTCTCCGCAAATCGTGCCTGGCCTGGCTCGGGCTACTGGCATTCTTCGCGACTTGCTTACGACGACCTGATTTGTGACCACCGGAATGATGAATGCCGGACTGATGACGACCGAATTGGCGAACGGTTCGACCGGCGGCGATCCCGCTGTTCAAAGCCACCTCTGTGCCACCGATGCTGTGGTGGGGACGCCCAACACCGTCGCCCTTGCAGAAACCGCGGCCTCGGAACCGAACGTTTGTCCGAACGCTGATCCGAACTCTGATCCGAATGCTGATTCCTGGCGCGTTGAGGTTGCCACGCGCCTCGCACGCTATCGCACGCGGCGCAAGCCCCGGACGCCGCGCTATCCATCCCTGCTCCTGCCTTTTGATTCTCCCGAGAGCTGGTCCCGCCTTGCGCCGCCAAGTGGATCGATGGCAGTTGCGACTCGACCGGCGCGAGACGGACGAGATTTGACGTTCCGCATAGAAGAAGATTACGCGGCAGTCGGGGCGCGAAGCCTCGTTGAACCTCGCGAGACATTGGAGCGAGGCCCGGACCGATATCCGGAACAAGTCCCGGAGCAGTCCGCTACGGTAATCGAATTCCCGCGTTCCGCCGCAATTCCAATTTCTCGCCCAAGCGACCTGGCCGATCCCGTCTTTGATTATGATCGTCCGCGCATAGTGGAAGCCCCGGAGATTCTGCCGCCGCCTCCCGCGTTGGGTGGAATGTTGTTGGAACCTGCCCAGCAAGAGCAGGCCGACAGGCGAGCCGGCACCGACTTCCCCCAGCCATCCGCATCTCCGTCCGCATCGATTGCCCGTCACGCGCTGGCGGCCCTTGTGGATGGCGCTGTCCTGGCAACATCTATGGCGGCCTTTGCCGCAATTTTTCTGCACCTGAACGCCGTCCCTGAACTCCTCAGACCGATTCCGATTCTCGCCGGTGCGTTGGCAGTGATCGCAGTCCTGCTCTGGGCGGCTTACGAATTCTTGTTTGTCGTGTACACCGGATCGACTCCCGGACTTCGCGCCGCCCGGCTGCGGCTGGCAGGATTTGACGGTTCACCGCTCAATCGTCGCTCGCGTCGCTGGCGCGTGCTGGCGTCGTTTCTCTCCGCCTTTTCTGGCGGACTCGGCTATCTCTGGTGCCTTCTTGACCAGGACGGATTGTGCTGGCACGACCGTATCACGCGCACCCACGTCCAGTCGTCAGAGCACGCAGAATAGAACTGGTTTCCATACGCCCTCGAGCAGTGCAGTGGCCGGACGGAGACGACCGGCTCTCCACAAACATCGGCGATCGCGGAGTTTCACGCCGCTCACAGCAGATTCTCCAGCGCCGCCCTCAACTCGCGAAAACGGAACGTATACCCGCTGGCCGTGAGTTTTCCAGGCTCAACCCGCTGGCTGGCGAGCAACAATTCATCCGCTGCCATCCCGCCAAAAACCAATCGAAGCGCAAATTCCGGCACCGGAAAAAATCCAGGGCGTCCCAGAACTGACGCCAACACCTTCGTAAACTCTGCGTTTCGCAGCGGCTTCGGCGCCACCAGGTTCACCGGCCCAGAAAGCGACTCCGTGCGAATCACGTGATGAATTCCCCGCACGATATCGTCCACATGTATCCAACTCCACCACTGCTGTCCCGATCCGATCCGTCCGCCCAGCCCGAGTTTGAACGGCGTTAGCATACTCCTGAGCGCTCCGCCCTTCGCACTAAGCACCAGCCCAATCCGGATGTTCACCGTGCGGATGCCTGCTTCGGCCGCAATCCGGCTGGCGTCCTCCCATTCGCGGCAAACCTCGGACAGAAATCCCTGCCCACCCGGGCTCTCTTCGCGCAGAAGTTCGTCGCCGCGATTCCCGTAGAACCCGACCGCCGATGCACATACGAACACGGACGGCTTGGCCTCGGTCTGCGCCAACGCCGCCGCCAGGCTCCGGGTTCCCTGTACTCGACTCTCGCGAATCGCCTTTTTCTTTTCCTCGGTCCAGCGACCCACAATGCTCTCCCCAGCCAGGTGGACTACCACATCGAACCCCGACACCATCGCTGGAAACAGCGGAAGTAGAGGGTTCCACGCAACCTCTGCCCCGCTCTTAGTGCGTCTCCGCACCAGCCGCACAATTTGCATTCCCCGAGGCTCAAGCTCGGGTTCGAAAGATGACAGAAGAGCCGTCCCAATCGGCCCCGAAACCCCGCTAACCAATATCCTGTCCAAGCAGTTCCCTCCCCAGCAAATGAGGCGCGGGCGCCCCCGCTGCCGTGCTTAAACACGGGCGAGTAAACACCGTCTCCCCGTACTCTACCAGCCCAAATGCCTTTCTCGGCGCACTCGGCGTCTCTGCGGTGAAACGGCGCTCCTGTGCGTTAAAATCAAACATGGCGACGTTGCGTCAACAGATCGCGACCAACGTGCTCACGGTGACCCGCTTCCGCGAGCTGATGAAGAAGCTGCGCGAGAACCGTCCCAACGACGACCTCAATCTCGTAAAAAAAGCCTACGAATTTTCCCAAAAGCACCACTCCGGACAATCCCGCGCGTCCGGCGAACCCTACCTGGTGCATCCGCTCGAAGTCGGCAACGTTCTCGCCGACATGAAAATGGATGCTGTCTCCATCGCCGCCGGTCTCCTCCACGACTCCGTCGAAGACACCTCGGTCACCACCGTTGAAATCCGTCAGGAGTTCGGCGAACAGGTTGCCCACATCGTCGAGGGCGTCACCAAGATCAGCAAAATCGATTTCTCTTCCCGAGAAGAAGCGCAAGCCGAGAACCTCCGCAAAATGATGCTTGCCATGGTCGACGACATCCGCGTCGTCCTCATCAAGCTCGCCGACCGCCTGCACAACATGCGCACCCTCGAACATCTCGATCCCGAACGCCAGCAGAAAATCGCCCGCGAGACGCTCGACATCTACGCCCCCATCGCGCACCGCCTCGGTATGGGCAAGATTCGCGGCGAACTTGAGGACCTCGGTTTCAAATATGTCGACCCTATCGGCTACGAACAAGTTCGCGTTGCTGTGGAAGCGAAGCGGAAAGAGGGCGAAGCCTTCATGTCGCGCGTTGAGGGCGTTTTACGCGATGGCCTCAAAGAAGCCGGCATCACCGGCCGTGTCGAGAGCCGCGTCAAGCGCCTCTACAGCATCCACAAAAAATTGCTGCGCCAGCGCATCAGCGTCGACCAGGTCTACGACCTCTACGCTATGCGCGTCATCACCAACTCCGTGCAGGACTGTTACGCCGTTCTCGGCATCATTCACAACCTCTGGCGCCCCGTGCCCGGGCGTATCAAGGACTTCATCGCCATGCCGCGGCCGAACCTTTACCAGTCGCTGCATACTTCGGTAATTACCGAAACCGGCGAGACCTTCGAAATCCAGATCCGCACCGAAGAGATGCACAAGATGTGCGAAGAAGGCATCGCCGCCCACTGGAAATATAAAGACGGCCCCGTCTCCGCCGAGGACGAGCAGCGCCTCGCCTGGCTCCGCCAGGTCGTCGAGTGGCAGCGCGATGTCTCCGATCCCAACGAATTCCTCTCTACTCTGAAAGTCGACCTCTATCCCGAAGAGGTTTACACCTTTACGCCCAAAGGCAAGGTCCTCGTTCTGCCGCGCGAGTCCACACCCATCGACTTCGCGTATTCGATTCACACCGAGGTGGGTCACAGTTGCACCGGCGCCAAGGTCAACGGACGCATGGTCCCGCTTCGCCACAAGCTTCATTCCGGCGACATCGTCGAAGTCATCACCCAGCCCGGACACAAGCCCAGCCGCGACTGGCTCGCGATCGTCAAGTCCACTCGCGCCCGCAACAAGATCAAGCACTGGCTGAACGTCCACCAGCGCGAGCGCGCCATTGAAATCGGAAAAAAGCTGATCGAAAAGGAAGCGCGCAAATACCGCATCTCGCTGAAGGAAATCAAGGAAGCCGACCTGCAAAGAGCGGCCAGTGAATACGGATTAGGCCGCCCCGACGACCTGATGGCCGGCATCGGCTACGGCAAATACTCGGCCCGACAGGTGCTGGCGAAATTCGCACCCACTGGCGCTGAACCGATGTCCGACACTGAAGAGCAGGCAGCGGCCCGCGGTTTCTCGAGCGGCATTTCGAGTGTGGTGCGCCGAGTTTTCGGCGGAGACAGCAACGCCATCGTAGTCCGAGGGGCCGGCGACCTTCTCGTTTATCGTGCCAAGTGTTGCAACCCCATTCGCGGCGAGGCCATCGTCGGCTATGTCACCCGCGGTAAAGGCGTTGCCGTCCACTCCGTCAACTGTCCCAACGTCACCAATCTTCTCTACGAACCCGACCGCCGCATCGACGTGCTCTGGGCGGGCGACAAAGACGGCCAGCCGGTTTCCTATCCCGTAAAAATCACGCTTCTCTGCGACGACCGCTTCGGCATGCTCAAACAAATCACCGCCCTAATCAGCGACACCCACACCAACATCCGCAACATAGAAGCTCGCAGCCAGAACGGCCAAGCCAGCGTAGACGTGGTCCTCGAAATCGCCGATCTGAAACACCTCCAGAAAATCATGGACGGTGTCCGCCAGATCCCCGGCGTCCACGACGTGCAGCGATTGCAGAAGATCTAGCAGGATCCCGTACTGCTGTCATCCGAGTGGGAACAGAGGGGGGACTGCACATGCGATCTCCACCGCAGGAGAGCCGTTGCTACGGGAGACGTCGCAGTCCGCACGCTTGTGAAGCTTCTTACCATGGTTGACACAACCCGACACGAATAAACTGCAAATCAGAATCAGAACTATTCGCCCTATCCGCACCGCGTCACCTCCGCCGCAACGCCCCATTCTGCGCTTCTTTGCTTGCTCCTTCAACGAGTTTGGTGGAGAAGCACGCGATGTAGCGATGGGCTGGGGACGGGCGTGTGGGGGCGGGCGCCCTCGCCCGTCCATGCCGATCGCAGCTCGGCAGCTGCCCGGGTACTCCACTAAATCGCGCTCTTTGCGAAGGTGGGCGGCACGCTTACCTCAACATTGTCATCCGCAGCAAAGCGAATGGCGATGCCCCTTTTGGTAATCCCACGAGAGTAACCACGGAAGCTCGCTCTTGACTGTGACCTCGATCCGCACTCAAAACCTGCCAATCCAGCCTTCTGGGCCGATCTGGGAAAAGCGTCCGTTGCGGCGCGCAGCACAGTGCCATTCCGAGATTCCCAGGGTCATGACAGACGGTTGTAAGTTGCTGATAACAACAACAACCGATCTTTAGCTGCTTTGGAACGACAAGTGCCCTAATGACCATAGGCGACGTATTCCAAAATTCACTTTGTAAAGGGAGAGCAATAAATGGAAGTATCGAAAATGAGAACTGTACGTGGTTACCGTGCGATGCTCGGGGTTCTAGCCGCTTTGCTGCTAAGCCTCCCCGCTAACGCCGCATGGAAGACTATGGCAACTCCACCTGTTCCGACCGGTTCCGCAGCAGCGGAATCAATCAACGGGATTATTTACGTGGCTGGCGGGGCCAGCGCCAGCGGCAAAAACTCAACTCTGCAAGCGTTCAATCCAACGACGAACACTTGGACCACTCTCGCCAGCATGCCCCTTACTTTGTATCAAGGCGACGGCGCTGGAGTGATTAACAGCCAGCTATATGTTGCCGGCGGCTGGAACGGTTATCTGCCTACTAGCGTGCTCCTCAAGTACGATCCGCCGTCGAATACCTGGACGTCTCTGCCCGGAATGTCGCACCTAAGCGCCTGTGGCGCGACCGGCGTCATCGACAGCAAGCTCTACGTCACGACTGCCTGTAACGGATACAACGGATACGCAAACTATCTGGACGTGTACGATCCGGCAACCAACGCCTGGACCAGTCTGCCCGGGTCAGCGAGCGCGCACTCGGCTCCCGCCATCGGAGCGATCAACGGCAAGCTTTACGTCGCAGGAGGACTGGATGGGAACGGGAATCTCACCAATACGCTTGAAGTTTACGATCCGGCGGCCAACCGCTGGACGACTTTAGCGCGCATGCCAACCGGCGTTACGAGTGCAGCCAGCGTCGCTCTCGATGGCCAGCTCTACGTCTTTGGTGGGAATAGCGGAACCGGCGACGTGGCGATTGTGCAGGCCTACGATCCTCACAAAAACAAATGGAGGACCCTTCCGGTTTTCTTACCGGCAGCGATTAGCGCTTCGAGCGGTGTAGTCGTCTACGGCCTCGCCTTCATGGAGGCGGGCGACGGCGGCGGCACGGCGAATCAGTATTCCCCGATGGCTCCGTCGATTCCGTAAAACCGTCGGCAAAACGAGCCGGATCAAAACGGAAGTGCAGTCAACCCAGCGGCGTGCCCCACTCATTCGCGTTCTTTAGTCGTGCGAATGAGTGGGTGCCCGCATTCCTTCAATCTGTCACGGCAACGTCAAATTTGTCATAGTAACTGTTAGATGCGTGCTTCTGAGAGAAGCAAAGGGCCTGCTTTTCGCCTGCGCGACAGCCGGCGAGACGCCGGCGCTAGCTCGACATGCTCGCAAAGCGAACTACGACGTGGAGATAACGGATTACCGCTAAATCTGGAGTAGGAGAATCCATCGTGAGCATCAAAAATGAGGGTCCGGCGGGTTGGGCAGTTCATCCGGGAGAAATTCTTCGGGAGGATTTCTGGAGCCGATGGGCATCTCCGCTTACCGGTTGGCGGTAGAACTTCGTGTTTCTCCTCCCACCGTCAACGACATGGTTCGGGAGAAGCGGGGAATTACTCCCGAGATGGCCGCCCGGCTGGCCAAATATTTCGGGACTTCCGAGCAGTTCTGGCTCAATTTGCAGGATGCTTTTGCGGTTCATCAGGTCAAAGAGAAGCTTCACAAGGAGTTAAGGGCCATCAAGCGCTTTGCCGCAGCCGCGGCGCGATAGCGAGTCTCTATCGCCGGCACGGTTAAGACGGTGGACGGTACCAGGAGTTACGGGAGGGTGTCCAGTCCGGCAGCCGTCGCAACCAGAATCCGGTAGAATAGAGAAACATTCCCGGAGGAGCAATGGCAGTTCCCGTATCTCAGATGTGGACAGTGGCCTCGTACATTCTGCGCCAGAAGTTGGCCGGACGGAAGCGCTATCCGCTCGTGCTGATGCTCGAGCCGCTATTCCGCTGCAACCTGGCTTGCGCCGGATGCGGCAAGATCCAGTACCCGGCCCACATCCTGAAAACCGATCTCTCCCCGGAAGACTGCTTCAAAGCTGTCGATGAATGCGGAGCGCCGATGGTTTCGATCCCCGGCGGCGAGCCGCTGATGCATCCGCAGATCGACAAAATTGTGGAGGGCCTGGTCGCGCGCAAGAAATATATTTATCTCTGCACCAATGCCCTGCTGCTCAAAGAAAAGTTGAACCTGTTCAAACCCAGCAAATATCTGAGCTTCTCGGTTCACGTGGACGGGCAGAAAGAACACCACGATTTTTCCGTGTGCCGAGAAGGTGGATACGAACTCGCACTCGACGGGATCCGCGCGGCCGTCGACGCTGGCTTCCGCGTGACCACCAACACGACTCTGTTCGATGGCGCCGATCCCAACAGCGTGCGCAATTTCTTCGACGAGATGATGGGAGTCGGCGTCGAGAGCATGATGGTCTCGCCTGGATATTCCTACGACAAGGCGCCTGACCAGAAACACTTCATGGGACGCGCCCGCACTCGGCGCCTGTTCCGCACCATGCTTTCGAATCGCAAGAAGACGTGGCGCTTCAACCAGTCGCCGCTCTTCCTCGAATACCTAATGGGTAAGCGCCACTACAAGTGCACGCCCTGGGGCATGCCGACCTACAACATTTTCGGATGGCAGAAGCCCTGCTACCTGCTGCAGGATGGCTATGCCGAGTCCTACAAAGAATTGATGGAAACGACGGAGTGGGCAAGCTACGGCACCGAGTCGGGTAATCCGCAGTGCGCGAATTGCATGGTGCATTGCGGGTACGAACCGACGTCGGTGGACGATACGTTCGGATCGCTGCGCGGATTCGCCGACACGGTGAAAGCGACCTTCTCGCTCTATCCGGATAAAGATGCCCTCGCCGATCTTGATCACGAGGTGCGGCCGGTACACTCCTACAATCCGCTGGTGCAGATCGAAGTGCCTTCGCCGCAGGCAGAAGAAAGCCGGGTATGAGCGGTCGAGAACACGGGCACGATCCTTTGCTGCCGCACGGCGCGCAAGCGGTTGCTGCTCCTCCACGCATCAACGACAAACTCAGCGACGAACTCGAAGTTGTCCCCGGATTCGAGCACGAAAATCTTCAAGGATGGATCCCGCAACTTGCCACCGAAGCCGATATCCGAGCAGTCATCGAAAAAGCATTTGACTATCGCGGCGACGTGACCATTACCCGCAAAAATAAAGATGATGGTAAAAATAACGACGGCTCCCAGATCACTGGATATCTTTTCGACCGCCGCATCGGCCCGTCGCTCGAGAGTTCCGTCGTTCGTCTGATGCTCGCCACCGGCGAGCGCCCGACCGTTTCCTATTCCGAAATCGCCGCCATCGCCTTCACTGGACGCGACACCGCCGCCGGCAAGAGCTACGAAGCCTGGGTAAAAAAATACTGGGAGAAGCGCGCCAAAGGCGAAACGAATATTTCGATCGAGCCCGAAGCGCTGGAGTAAGGTCTGTGCGGGTCATGTGGGGACGGGCGCCTCGCCCGTCCAAGCCGAGCGCAGCTCGGCAGCTGTCGGCGGTCGGCAACTCTAGATTCGATCGAGAAGAACTCCCATGCTAGTGCTCGCCTCTGCGTCGCCGCGACGCCAGGAATTGCTGCGCAACGCCGGAATCACATTCGAGGTGCAGCCCGCGCACATCCCGGAAAATCCGCTGCCCGGAGAGGCTGCGAAAGACTGTGCCGAACGCCTAGCGCGCGAGAAGGCGCTCGCGGTTGCACGTCAACGTCCGCACGATATCGTGCTCGGCGCCGACACCGTGGTTGTCGTCGATGGCCAACTTCTCGGCAAGCCCTCCGATGCCGCCGATGCCGCGCGCATGCTGCGTCTGCTTTCAGGACGCGAGCATCAAGTGGTCACGGGAGTGTGCTTAGTGGTGAAGGGACAGCCGTCGGTGGCCAGTGAAACGACGCTCGTTACCGTGAGTGAAGTCACCGACAAAGAAATCGCCAACTACGTCGCCGGCGGCGAGCCTATGGACAAAGCGGGAGCCTATGCGATTCAAGGCATCGCTTCCCGCTGGATTCCTCGCATCGAAGGCGATTACAACAATGTGGTGGGACTGCCCGTAGCGCTGGTGTGTGGCATGCTGCGGCAGGCAGGAGTTATGTGACGCAGGTCGTGATTGTGCCGGCATGCGGACAAGAGCGTCCGCGCCACACGATCGGCTACGGCTTCTTCTCGCCGGGTTCTTCGCCCTCTTTTATCGATGACTTGAAGTTCTTGATGCCTTCGCCCAAACCTTTGCCCAGATCGGCTAGTTTGCTTGGTCCGAAGATGAGGAGCGCAACGGCAAGAATCAGCAGAATCTCAGGCAGTCCCAGTTTTCCCGGCACAGAAACCTCCAGCGGGGTTGCCCGGCGCGGACGAAGCAGCACTCCAAGGTCCCCACTTGAATTCTAGGTTAGTTAGGCCCACAGGTCAAAGAGCGTCGACTGCCCGTATTCGGCCCCCCAGATCGAGTTGCTTCGATCACACGGCCTCGATCAGTCCAGCAATGAGCGCGGCGCGGCGCGGCAACTCCGAGATCAGAATGTGCTCGTGCGTGGCGTGCGCTCCGTCGCCCACGCCGCCGAGACCGTCCAGGGTTGGAATCCCGAGGCCCGCGGTGAAATTTCCATCGGAGCCGCCGCCTACCGCGGCTTCTCCAAGCTTCCATCCCAACTCGCGCGCGATGGCAGCGGCTTGCCCGTACAACGCTGCCACTCCGGCAGTACGTTCCATCGGGGGACGATTGATTCCTCCAGTGATCGCGATTTTGCATTTGCGGTTGAAGGGGCGAAGGCTGTGCATCTTCTGGTCGATTCCGGCCGCGTCTTTTATGCGCGCGATGCGAACATCGACCTGCGCCGCGGCTTCCGCCGGAACCACGTTGGTTCGCGATCCGCCGCTTACGATTCCGACGTTGACCGTCAAGCCCTTTTTCAGATCGGTGAAAGTGGAAATTTTCTCGATCTGACGCGCCAACTCAAGAATTGCGTTCACACCCTTCTGGAAATCGAGTCCGGCATGAGAAGCCTTGCCGGTAACTTTGACGAGGTATTCGCCCACTCCTTTGCGCGCAGTTTTCGCGGCGCCTCGCCGTCCAAAGGAAGGCTCGAGCACGAGCACAGCAGCAGCTTTTTTTGCCAGCGACTCGGTGATCGCTCGCGAGGAGTGGCTGCCTACTTCCTCGTCGGAAACGAGAAGCACGGTCACGGGGCGCGGCAACCCGCCAGTCTGCTCCTTGCTGTGCCATGCTTGAAGAGCGGCGAGCGCGTGCAGCATCAGGGCGATGCCGGACTTCATATCGAGGACACCGGGTCCGGTCAGCCGGTTGTGCACCGCGCGGCAGGGCATGGTAGCCAGCGTGCCCAGTGGATAGACGGTATCGTAGTGGCCGAGCAGCAGCACCGGCTTCGCGGATTTGCCACCGAAGTTGACCTGCAGGTGACTGCCGAAATCCTTTGCGCTGTGGAAGTGTACTTCCCCGCCGAGCCGGGAAAATTTATGCGCGATGGCCTCCGCAAGTTCGTCCACGGCGGCTTTGTTGTCGCTGGGAGATTCGATTGCGACCAGCTCGCGGATGGTCGAGACAATCTCGTCGCGGCGCTCGTCGAAATAGGCAAGACGACGCTGCGCTTCGACGCTTGAGTGCGTGGGCGCTTTTCTGGACCCGGAATTCACGAACGACAGTCCCCTCGCGGCTATGAAGCCCCTACCTCAACTAGAAGGTATCGTATAGGTGGTCATACGGGATAGTTGGTGAAGGTGTCACTAATCTACTGGACGAGTACAGTCGCTTGCTTAGGCTGCGAGGCGGCAATATACTTTGCGAGGCTTGCCCTCCCATCTGGGCAGCAATCGTTATGGCAATCATGCGGAGACTTTTATGAAGACATTGGACCTTGAACAGGAAACTAATCCCTGGCAGGCGCAAGCCGCCCGCTTCGACCTGGCCGCGCAAAAATTGAATCTTGATGAGGGGCTGTGGAAGGTTCTGCGGAGTCCGAGCCGCGAAATTATTGTTCACATCCCGGTGATGATGGACGACGGGCACCTCGAAGTCTTCACCGGATTCCGCGTACAACACTCCATTGCGCGGGGCCCGGCCAAGGGCGGACTGCGCTACGCGCCCGACGTAAACCTCGACGAAGTCCGCGCGCTGGCAAGCTGGATGACGTGGAAGTGCGCGGTGGTCAACATTCCATTTGGCGGCGCCAAGGGCGGCATCATTTGCGATCCACATAAGATGTCGCAGGGCGAGTTGGAGCGCATGACTCGCCGCTACACGGCGGAACTGTTCGAATTCATCGGCCCGGAAAAAGACGTCCCCGCTCCCGACGTGAATACCAATGAGCAGACCATGGCCTGGATCATGGATACCTACTCGATGCACATGCGGCAGACCTGCACCGCGGTCGTCACCGGCAAGCCGATCAATATTGGCGGATCGCGCGGGCGCCGCGAAGCTACGGGGCGCGGCGTTCTCATGGTCTGCGAAAAGGCGATCCAGAAACTGCGCCTGAATCGCGATACCACCCGCGTCATCGTGCAGGGCTTTGGCAACGTCGGTTCGAACGCTGCCCGTCTCATGGCGGAAGCCGGATACAAGGTGATCGGCATCATTGAGGTGGGCGGTGGCCTGTATAAAAAGGACGGTATCGACGTCGAAGCGCTATGGGAGTTCCGTCAGCGCAATGGCACCATTCACGGCTTCCCGGGCGCGGAGAAGTATGATCCAGCGGAACTGCTGCTGGTCGATTGCGAGATTCTAATTCCGGCAGCGACTGAAAACCAGATCACGAGCCAGAATGCGGACCGGGTGAAATGCAAGATCCTGGCCGAGGGCGCGAATGGTCCGACCACCGCGACCGCCGACGATATCCTCTCCGAGAAAAAAGTCTTTGTCATTCCCGACATCCTGGCGAACGCCGGCGGCGTCACTACCTCCTACTTCGAGTGGGTGCAGGATCGCCAGGGCTACTTCTGGAAGGAATCGGTGGTCAATGAGCATCTGGAGGACATCATGGATACCGCGTTCGATGATGTTGTCCGGTACGCTGAAACTCACGGCGTGAACAACCGGATCGCCGCCTACATGCTGGCGATCGACCGCGTGGCATACACCATCCGCCAACGCGGGATTTATGCGTAGAGACGGACTTGCATTTTGCGGGGACAGCAGGTCCTTCCCCTTCGACAAGCTCAGGGCCAGGGTGACAATTCATGAAAGGTGCGAGTACATATGAATCGCTTCCAAAATAGAGTCACTCTATGGATGCTCGCCTTTTGTCTGATGCTCGCGGTCGCTATTTCGCCGGCTTTGGCCGAGGGGCAAGCGAGTTCGACCGACACTAGCTCGGATACCTCCGCCACTAAGAAGTCCAAGAAACAAGCAAAGAAGGAAAAGGCCGCTGCCGAAAAAAAAGCTGCCGCCGCGGACAAGTCCACGGCCAACGATACGACGGCCGCGACCACGAAGAAGTCGCGGAAGAGCAAGAAGGCAGCAGCGGCAGATAGCGCCTCGAAGACAGCTCCGGCGGACACGGCTGCGCCCGCCGCGTCGACCGCCAAGAAGAGCCGTAAGAAATCCAAAGCAGCCGCAGCAGATGCAGCTCCCGCCAATGCGCCCGCCGCCGCAACTCCCGCAGCTCCGGCTAGTTCCAGCACAACTCCGGCTCGTGCAGCTCCGGCCGCCCCCGCCTCATCCGGAAACCTGACGTCGACCAAGAAGACGGCGAGCAAGTCAACTGCCGCTACCGCTTCGAGTCCTGCGATTGGCGCCGCTCAGGCCAGCGGTAAGGTCTGGGTTAATACCGCGAGCGGCGTCTACCACAAGAGCGGACGCTGGTATGGCAAGACCAAGGCCGGAAAGTTCATGACTGAATCCGAAGCAAAGGCAGCCGGCTACAAAGCAGCTCAGAAGGAATGAGGAGATACGACGATGACCAAGAAGTTTGTAACCAGAATTCTTGTCGCGCTTTTCGCGCTGAGCCTGATCAGCGCAACGGCTGGGGCGCAAGCCGCCAAGAAACCAGCCAAGGCCACCACGGCTGCGGCTGCCAACGCCGACCTGCTCGATATCAACTCGGCGACCAAAGAGCAGTTGGAAGCTCTACCGGGCATCGGAGCCGCCTACTCACAGAAAATCATCGACGGCCGTCCTTACGCGAAGAAGACCGACCTGTTGAGAAAAAAAGTCGTTCCCCAAGCCACCTATACGAAGATCAAAGACAAGATCATCGCGAAACAGAAATAAGAAATTTGTGCCGCGGCGGCGCGCGGTTTTTCTGAACGCGACGCCTCTTCTTTTCATCATCGCGCGGGTCCTAGATCGCGCCCGTTTTGGCACTTCCCTCTGACTTCTGTGGACCGTGGCCTCACTGTCCGTTGCCTTGTTTTCTGATGTAGAGGATAATCACATTGACCGCCTCCGAGGCCCTGGCTCAGTCATCGCGTGAATCTTCCCAACTACATCACGCTCACCCGCATCGCCGCGATCCCTCTTCTCATATGGATTCTTTGCACGCCCCGTTTCTCGAACGAACAGACCGGGGAAAGAGAAATCCTGGCGTCGGCCGTTTTCATCCTGGCATCGATCACTGACGGAATTGACGGCTATCTCGCGCGTAAGCGCGGCCAGATCACGACCATGGGCATGCTGCTGGATCCGCTGGCCGACAAGTTGCTGATCGCCGCCGCCTTCATCACGCTGGTTCAGTTCAATCCCGCGCTGGTGCCGGCCTGGATGGCTGTGGTCATCATCGGCCGCGAGTTTCTGGTAAGCGGACTGCGCGGCATTGCCGCATCCGAAGGCTTTACGATTCAAGCTAGCGAACTCGGCAAGTTCAAGATGCTGGTGCAGATCATTTCTGTCGTGGCCGTGATACTCGCTCGCCGCTGGCACGAGTGGCCGGTATTCCGCATTTACTTTTTTCCGGTCTACTGGGTTGCGCGGCTCGCCATCTGGTTTATGGTTCTGCTCTCCCTGGTTTCCGCGCTCGACTACTTCGTTGCCTTCTGGGCGCGGATTGACCACAAATCGGAAAAGCGGCGTCGCCGGGCCTTCGTCCTCGCCCGGCGGAGAAAACGCGATGTCCAGGCTGTTTGAAACGCCGTCCGAAAAGCCGTCCGAGAATCTGACCGCGCGCGAAATGGCTGGCGACCCCGCTACGCTCGCCCCAGAGTTTTCTCTCGATCAACGCCGGACTCTGCTCCTCATTGCGCACGAGGCAATTCTTTCTGTCCTGGAGCGCCGGCCCTCTCCGGAAGCGCCGCCTTTACCACCCGGGCTGTCGGATCCACGAGGCGTGTTCACGACTCTTTATCTGCGCTGCGGTCTTCCCGGCGATCTAGCCGGTGATCTCGGCCGCCACCTTCGGGGATGCGTCGGCTATGCCGTGCCCATCGCGCCTCTGTATCGTGCGGTGGCCGAAACGGCCCGCGCCGCCGCTTTCGAAGATTCCCGTTTCTTGCCGGTTACGAAGGAAGAGGCTCTCGAGCTGGAGGTCTCTCTGAGCGTTCTCTCCCGCCTGTTCCCGATTCATCCCGAGGCAGTGGAAATCGGGCGCCACGGTTTGGTCATCTCGCTGGGCGCTCGCCGCGGCCTGCTGCTGCCCCAGGTTGCCGTCGAACATGGTTGGGACCGGGAAACTTTTCTGGAGCAGACCTGCCGCAAGGCTGGTCTGCCGCTGGATGCCTGGCGCAAGGCCGCTACCGTCGAGGCTTTCACCGCCGAGGTGTTTGCCGACGCTGATGTCGAACTTCCCTTCTGAATCTGCTTCCGAAAATCGCTTCACGAATTCCGGATTCCACTCCGTAAGCGCCCGCCTGCACTTGCGTAACTTGCCTTCTCTCGAAGAGGACGTAAGCTGAGCGCTGGCTGTTTGATGGTGAGGGCAGCATAGTGAGGGCAGGATGGAACTTGTTATTGTGATCGTCGTATTGGTCGTCGCTGGCGCGATGATTCCCGGGAATCCGAAAATCCGTTTCTTCCGCTGAAGGCCGCAGGTAGAGACGGGGGCTTGCCCCGTTTCCGCCGCGGACGGAGACGCGGCAAGCCGCGTCTCTACGGGAAGTCCCAAGCAATAGCAAAAGGGGAGATTCGCTCTCCCCTTCTGATCAAAAGCTCCAATGAGACTGTTGCAGTCTGTTACTGCTGCTCGTCCAGTTCCACCGAGTCGCCCGCGTAGACATCTTCCAGCGCGAAGACGACCATGGCGGACGATGAGGTCGGAGTTACGTTCAGAACTACCACTTCACCCACGGCGCGCCGCGGCAGATCGCCCACATGAATGTTCGGCCCTTTGGTTTTTGTGAAGCGATTGGCCTCAAAAGCCGGCGGGCGCATTTGCGTGTCTTCGGAAGTCCGGGCTTTGAAGGAGAGCGAGTCCACCGGATCGCGCAAAGTCGCCGTGTAGGATCGCACGACGCGGAAATAGTCCCCCACCTTTATGCCCTGGTTCGAACCCATGTTCATATAAAGTTTCATGCCCGTGCCGAGCACGCTGTCGAAGTCTTTACCGAGCACGATCCGTCCGCTCAGCTTTCCATTCGCCGGCGCGAAGCGGTCGAAATGGCCGGGCACACGGAACGTAACTGGCGGTTTTTCCACGAAAGGCACGGCGACATCTCCGGGGTTGATGGGATCACAACTGAATTCCACCTGGGCGATGGCGCTGTGACTGCGCGTATCGACTACCCGCACCCTCCCAATTTCTCCGTAAGGGCGTCCTGCGGCAGCCAGCACTTTTCTCTCACCTGGATAGATTTCGTACTCGTTAACGTCCCGCATTTCGCGGATGATCGAATACAGTTGTCCCGCCTGGTAGCCGGTGCCCGCCAAGTAGACCAGTTCCCCGGTCTCGAATTTGGTTGAGGTCGGTGTCTGCAGGCCCCCATTCACGTAGTTCGCGTCGGGAACGCGGTCCTTGGTGAGGAATCCTGCGCAGTAAATATCTGCGGCGGTAGGCGTCTGGAAACGCACGAATGGCACGTTGACCGACGTATTGACGATACCGGACGCATCCGGCGTGATCGCCGTCGTCGATTGCTGGGCCACCGCGAGGGTCGCCGTCACCATAAGTAGCAATAACGTTCCTGTTTTCTTCATGTTACCTCCGACTCCAATCCGCCTTGGTGCAGCTCCAGCTATCTCTCTAGGGAGACAAGGGTTACAGCCGAAAAGTAACAAGCGCTTGGCGGGGGGTCAAGGTTACGAGGGTGTTTAGCCCTATTGCTCCCAAAGTGCTTCCTGAGGCGCTCGGCAACCTTAATGTTGCATCTCTGCTTACGCCCCTGTAATATCGCGCCGTCATTGAAAACAAATGGCCTTGGCTTCTTCTTCCACTCTCGCGCCCCGTTTTCTGCCCATGCGCCTGCCAAAGGTCTGCCTGGCGCTGAGCGGGGACACGATCGACGACATGCTCGCTACCGCAGAGTCCATGGCCCGGGATAACCCTTTCCTCGAGCTTCGTTTGGACTACCTGAAGCAGCCTCTGGCCGCGCTTCCCAAGATCCATCGTTTTCTTGAGACCCATCAGTACGTCACTGCCATCGGCACCTGCCGTCGTGCCGAGAATGGCGGCAGGTTCAAGGGATCGCTGGCTTCTCAGTTGGAAGTACTCACCAAGGCCCACGCCGCGGGCTGTCAGATTGTCGACCTGGAAATTCAGAGCGCTCTGAAAGCGAAGCGCGAAGCGATTGCGCGCCTGCGCAGCCGCGCTGGACTCATTGTGTCGTTCCATGATTTCCGCGCGACGCGCAACCTTGATGAGACGCTGGAGAAGATGCTGAAGGTCCCAGCCGATTTTTACAAAGTCGTCTCGACCGCTACCACGCTCTCCGACAACGTCACCATGATGACGTTTTTGCAGACGCAGAGCGACCAGCATGCGTTGATCGGGTTGTGCATGGGAGAACAAGGGATCATCAGCCGCGTGCTCAGCGTGCGCGCCGGAAGCGTTTTCACCTTTGGCGCGGTCAGCGCCGATCTTAAAACCGCACCCGGTCAGATCAGTGCGGGGGACCTGCGCAGCATCTACCGCATTGATCAAGTTGACGCTGCCACTCGCGTCTACGGAGTCGCCGGCGATCCCATCGAGCATTCGCTCTCGCCCGTCATCATGAACACTGCGCTGCGCCGAGAGAACGTGAACGGCGTTTATCTTCCTCTCCACGCCAAAACGCTTAAGGATCTGATGCGCTGCGTGCGCGAGATTCCTCTCCACGGCCTCAGCGTTACGATGCCGTACAAGCAGTCGATCCTTGCGCATCTCGATAACACCGATGCGCACACAACGAAGATCGGCGCCTGCAATACCGTCGTCCGCGGACAGGACGGCAAGCTTTACGGTTTCAATACCGATGCCGCCGGCGTGGTTCGTCCCCTCGAGCAACGCCTCTCCATCGAGCACGCGAAAGTTCTCGTGCTCGGCGCCGGGGGCGCGGCCCGCGCCGCCGTCTTCGGTCTCAAAGAGCGCGGCGCTGAAATCTGGATACTGAATCGCACTTCCGTCAAGGGTCAGAAACTCGCCCGCCAGGCCAAAGCGCGGACTATTAAACGAGCGGATCTCCGCAAGATCGCCTTCGACGTCATCATTAACGCCACTCCGGTTGGAATGGGGAACGCGCGCGACTGTCCGCTGAAAGACGAAGAGATTCAGGCCCGCGTCGTCTTCGACATGGTGTACGACCCGGTCGAGACGCACCTGCTGCAGGTCGCGCGCGCCAAGGGGATTGCCGTCATCCCCGGAGTTGAAATGTTTGTGCAACAGGCCGCCCGGCAGTTTGAAATCTGGACGGGCAAGCCGGCGCCCGCCGGCGATATGCTGCGTGCAGTCACGATCGCGCTTCAGGACCGCGCCGCCGCCCAGAAGCAGGAGAAATCCTGAACGAAAAGGTTTCAAGGTTTCAGAATCCCAATGTTTCAAGGCGCCCCGAGAATGTTTGCGCCCTGGAAGGCGCAGCCTCGAGACTCTGAAACCTTGAAACTTTGAAGCCTTACATGATAGGCCAGACCATCTCGCACTACCGCATTGTAGAGAAGCTGGGTGGCGGCGGGATGGGTGTGGTCTATAAGGCTGAGGACACGCGGTTGCATCGCTTCGTCGCGCTCAAGTTCTTGCCGGAGGAAGTGGCCCGCGATGCGCAGGCTCTCGCCCGTTTTCAACGCGAAGCCCAGGCCGCGTCCGCACTGAATCATCCCAACATCTGCACGATTTACGACATTGGCGAGCAGAACGGGCAGGCGTTCATCGCCATGGAGTTCCTAGACGGTGTGACGCTAAAGCATCGCATCGACGCACAGCCTGTCGAGACTGAAGTGTTACTCAGCCTGGCAATTGAGATTGCCGATGCGCTGGACGCCGCGCATGCCGAAGGCATTATCCACCGCGACATCAAGCCGGCCAACATCTTCATCACCAAGCGGGGCCATGCCAAGATTTTGGATTTCGGGCTAGCGAAGGTCGCGCCCACTCGCAGTTCGTCGAGCCAGATTGCATCGGCGAGCACGACGGCCACGATCGACGAGCAGCATCTCACCAGCCCGGGTTCTGCGCTCGGCACCGTCGCTTATATGTCGCCGGAGCAGGCGCGCGCGAAAGAACTGGATGCGCGGAGCGATCTGTTTTCGTTTGGAGCTGTTCTCTATGAGGTGGCCACCGCGCAGCTGCCGTTCCGCGGAGACAGTGCAGCAACCATCTTCGAGGCGATCCTGAACCGAGCTCCGATAGCTCCTGTACGGCTGAATCCCGAAGTACCGCCGGAACTGGAACGGATCATTAACAAGGCTCTGGAGAAAGACCGCAATCTGCGTTACCAGCACGCCCTGGAAATGCGTGCCGACCTGCAACGACTGAAACGGGACTCGGAGAGTGGGCGAAGTCCTGCAGCGGGTTCGGGCACGGTGGCCGTGCCAGAAGCTGCTGCGGCTCGGGTTGCGAAGCTCAGGGGAATTGTGGTTCCCGCACTGCTCGTCGCGTTGCTGGTAGCGAGTAGCCTTTACTATCGTTCGCGGCAAAGCAAGCGGCTCACTGATAAGGACGCCATCGTTCTCACCGATTTTGCCAATAGCACAGGCGATGGGGTATTCGACGACACGCTAAAGACGGCGCTCAATGTTTCCCTGCGGCAATCGCCCTTCCTGAATGTGCTTTCCGACACCGAAGTTGCGAAGACATTGCAGCTGATGACGCGTCCGGCCAGCACGAAACTCACGCCCGAGGTGGCGCGCGAGCTTTGCCTGCGTACGGGCAGCAAGGCCTATATCGCCGGATCGATTGGCAGTCTGGGCAGCGAATTTGTGCTGGGATTGAAGGCAGTAAGTTGCCAAAGCGGAGACACGCTGGCCGAGGAGCAGGTCACGGCTTTGTCCAAGGAGAAGGTGCTGGACGCGCTGGGCGAAGCGGCGTCCAAACTGCGCGGGGAACTGGGCGAATCGCTGGCTACGGTGCAGAAGTTTGATGTTCCACTGGTAGAGGCCACCACCTCTTCGCTCGAGGCTTTGCAAGCGTATAGCCGTGGCGCAAATACGCGCGGCGCGAAAGGCCCCGCCGCCGCCCTGCCTTACTTTCAACGTGCCATCGAGATTGATCCGAAGTTTGCCGTGGGCTACGCGGCGATTGCCAATCAATACTACAATCTGGGCCAGACAGAGCGAGCCAGCGTGTACCAGACAAAGGCATTCCAGTTGCGAGAACATGCCAGCGAGCACGAAAGGCTGATCATTGCCAACGAGTACTATTTCGTTGTCACCGGGGAGCTCGACAAAGCGGCCCAGACCTATCAGGAAAGGATCGAGAATTTTCCACGGGAAGTTGGAGCGTACGTCGATTTAGGCACGTTATACGCCTTAAAGGGCCAATACGAGAAGGCCGCGGAGATCACGCGCCAAGCCGTGCGCCTCGCACCCAATCTATCATTTTGCTACACCAATCTCGCCAACTACGCCCTTGAACTGCAGCGCTTCGACGAGGCGCGACAGATCATCCACGAGGCGCAGGCGCGAAAAATGGATAATGCGGAATTCCACTTTACTCTCTACGCTCTTGCCTTTCTCGGGGCGGACTCCAGGGCGATCGCGGAACAGCAACAGTGGTTTGCGGGAAAGCCCGCGTATGAGAATGCCGGACTTGCATTAGCCTCTGACACCGACGCATACACTGGTCATCTTGGGCATGCGCGGGAATTGACCGGGCGGGCCGTGGACTCCGCCATCCGGGCTGACAGCAAGGAAAAAGGAGCAATATGGCAAGCCATTGCTGCTCAGTGGGAGGCGGTTTATGGCCATGCTGGGAAAGCGCGGCAGATGGCGGCAGCGGCTTTGAAGCTGGCTCCCAGCAGTCAGGGCGTCGAAAGCGAGGCAGCATTGGCGTTTGCCATTACTGGCGATGCCGTGCGAGCTGAATCCCTGGTACGAGACTTAGGGGAACGCTTTCCCCTGGACACACAGATGCAGTCGCTCTGGCTGCCCGCGATAAAAGCACAATTAGCGCTGGAGAGGAAGAATCCGGCTCCCGCCTTGCAAGTCCTGCAGTCTGCTTCAGCCATTGAGCTGGGGAATATTCAGTTCGTCAACAATGATTCCTGCCTCTATCCGGTGTATGTGCGCGCAGAGGCATACCTGGCAGCCGGACAGGATGGCGCTGCTGCCGCTGAGTTTCAGAAGATTCTCGACCACAGCGGGATTGTCTGGAACTGCTGGACGGGGGCGTTGGCGCATCTGGGAGTGGCGCGGGCGAACGCTCTGAAGTCGAGAACCTCGCGGGGAGCGGATGCCGATGCTGCCCGCGTCCGGGCCCTTGCCGCCTATAAAGATTTCCTCACGCTCTGGAACGGCGCCGACCCCGATGTTCCCATCCTGAAAGAAGCCAAGGCAGAATACGCGAAGCTGCAATGAAGCTGGGAGACCTCTCTTGGCCGCTCCCGCGAAAATCCCCGCACAAGGCAATGGCAGGAAATATGGTTCTTCCGCAGTATTAGAATTGGTGGCCCGGCGACCCGCGAGACGGATCATCGCCAGCGCCGCCAAAATCGTGTTTGTAGCAAATTGAGACAATCCGCGATGCAATCATCATAAGAAAGGTTGCAAATAACACCGACTGGAAGTACTATCACTTTGGACGCAGCATTTCGCGTTCACCTTAACCCAAAAAACTAAATCTTCCAGGTAGAAACGCAGCCCTAGCTCTAAAAGCAAATCTAAAGGGGTGCCCAACGCCCCGGTGCAATTCGGAGAGAATGCATGTCGTGGTACGCGTACTGCCTCACGGAACACCAGACCCTCGCCAACGGTGTTCGCGCCCGTCGTCCCTTCCTTCTAGATGGAATTCAAGGTGTAAACGGTTCTCCGGTCATGAGCTACCCGAGTGGAGAATTCGCGGTAATTGTCAGTGAATATGACCGTGCGACATCGAAGCTCGACGAAAAGTCCGTCCTCGAGCACGCCCGCGTGGTCAGCCAGAGCTTCCGAACCGCCACCGTCCTACCTTTCCGCTTCGGAACGATTTTCGACACCGAAGATGCGATCCGCCAGGCCGTTCGATCCAACCGCCGCACTTTCTGTGAGAGCGTCGCCCGGCTTCGTGGCAAGTCCGAAATGCGCATCAAGTTGACGGTTCGCGACGGTTCTCTCCGCGGCTCCATGGAGGAGATTGTCCTGCCCGATACTGTCGGCCGCGAGTACCTTATCAAGCTTCGCGAGAAGGCTTGCCGGGAGCGCGAACGCCAGACCAAAGCCCGGGCCCTATCGGTCCAGGTGCACAAGCTCTTCAATCCGCTCGAGGAAGAAGTCAGCTGCAAGAAGGTCGATGCCGACGGAATGTTGCTCGATATCGCTCACCTTATCGACACCAAGTCGATCGAAAAATATCAGAACCGTTACAGCACCGCCGCCAAGCAACTCAAGAATTGCCAGATGGTTGTGACCGGTCCGTGGCCGCCCTATCACTTCCTGCCCGGGAAGGTCCGCACCGTCGCCGGCGACAGCTAGAGTGTCTGTTGATTTGTCCCAAGACCCCCTTTCCGGAGGGGGTTTTTCTTTGTGTCGCGATAGTGCTTTTCCTCCGGCCGAAGCGGGACACAGGCTCCCCAGGCGCTAACCTTAAGGTGTATGGGCTTCGGAGATTGCTGAAAAACTCAGCTTCAGCACAGCAGTCGCCCCCAGCGGCTGAAGCCGGTACTGAAAACAAGTCTGTTACTTCGACTGACCTTAAGACGATTGTCTCCAGCAAGCGGAACGATCCGCGAATGGGTGAGCAGACATTCCGGTTGACGAACATCGTGCGCGCGGAACCCGACCCGTCTCTACTCGCGGTGCCCTCAGATTTCAAGATTATCGATGGCGGCCCGAAAACCATTATCTATCGGGAGAAACCAATAGACAGCCCGCATTGTTTGAAGTCTGGCGGGGCAACAACCCCGCCACCACACGGGTCCCGTTGCCACCACTTTCTGCCAATGTGCACCTTTGTGCATCCGGCCGCATATTCTGCGATGATTGGTGTCCTGGGTTGCGGCTAGGGGATTCACCCTAAGAGCTTGCTTTTGAATAGGTTCCCAAAATAGGACTCGCTCACGCCGCAGTTACCATTTTGGTTCGGCAAATGCTCATTTCCATAACAACTGAAGAGGCCGCACCCGTTTGAAAAACTTCACTCTCGATGTTCTCGACCTCTCACTCTGTCCGTTCCTGTCCCCCAGAGCGGCGTCAAACTAGTTTCCTCTGATTCCCGCCATTAGCCTCTTTGAAAAAGGGTGGCCCCGAAAGGGGCCGCTTTTTTTGTTTCCTCCGGTCCTGTACACTCGCCGTTCGCGATGAAATCCGAAAAAGCCGCTACTTTCTGCATTTTCCTCCTACTGGTTGCCTTCCTTAGTGAGAAACCGCTGCGCGCCGAAGCACCTCTGAAGGCGCCCGACGATCTCCTCCTCGCCACCATGGAAAAGGAACTGCATCGCGGCCAATCCGAGCTTGCCAAGCAGGATCCCGCCCCCTACTTCGCCAGCTATAACGTGACCGACGGCGAATCGCTGGTCATCCTCAGCGCCCAGGGTGGCATCCTCACCTCGACCCGCACCCGCCACCGTGCCGCCGACGTCAGCATGCGGATCGGCGCTCCCGCTCTCGACAACACCCACGACCAGGAACGCTTCTCCGGCATTACCTCCGGCAAACTTCCGCAGCGGGACGACCCCGACGCCATCGCCCGCGTCCTCTGGAAGCTGAGCTACGAGGAGTACCGGAAGGCGCGCCAAGCCTATACCAACGTTAAGACCAAGACCGCCGTCCGCGCCAAGGACGAAGACGACTCGCCTGACTTCTCCGAGGAGAAGCCATCGACTTACACGGATAAGGCTGGGTCGGTTGCGTTTCCCGAGCAGAAGGCCTGGGAGGAACTGGCCCGTCGCTATTCCGCTTCCTTCCGCCGTTACCCCGAGGTCGAAGAGTCGCTGGTTTTTCTTTACGCCGAGAAGAGCCACAATTACCTGGTCTCGACCGAGGGCACGAAGATCGTCACCGCCGATGCCATCTTTCGCGTCATGATCGAGGCCGAAACTCGTGCCGACGACGGCATGCAGCTGATGCGCGTCGAAACCTTCCAGTTTTCCGATCCGGCGAAGTTTCCTTCGGAAGCCGAAGGGGCAGCGACCGCGAAAAAAATGGCCAGTGACTTGAGCGCGCTGCGCGCGGCTCCGCTCGCCGAACCCTATAGTGGTCCCGCGTTGCTCTCCGGCCGCGCGGCGGCCGTTTTCTTTCATGAAGTGCTCGGTCATCGGGTCGAAGGACAGCGCCAGAGGGGCCGCGACGAAGGCCAGACTTTTACTAAAAAGGTGAACGAAAAAATCTTGCCTGACTTCCTCAGCGTCACCGACGATCCCACGCTGCGTACTCTCGGCGGCACAGAGCTGTCGGGCTTTTATCGCTTCGACGACGAAGGCAGTCCCGCTTCGCGTGTCGAGGTGGTAAAGGATGGCATCCTGAGGAATTTTCTGATGGGACGGTTGCCGGTGAAGAATTTCAGCAGCTCGAACGGGCACGGACGGGCCCAGTCCGGACTGATGCCGGTCGGCCGCCAGGGCAATCTGATCGTTACTTCATCGAAAGCGATTCCCGACGTCCAGCTTCGCTCCCGCTTCGTCGAAGAAATCAAGAAGCAGGGAAAGCCCTACGGCCTCTACTTCGAAGACATCCAGGGCGGATTCACTTTGACCTCGCGCGATCTTCCGCAAGCGTTCCAGGTTTTGCCCGTCATGGTCTGGCGCGTTTACGCGGATGGGCGTCCCGATAAACTGGTCCGCGGTGTCGATATCGTCGGCACGCCGCTCACGGTGTTGTCGCGGATCGCCGCCACCGGAGACACTACCAGCGTCTTCAACGGCATTTGCGGAGCTGAATCCGGCAGCGTTCCTGTATCCGCAGCCGCGCCTGCGATGCTGTTCACCGACATGGAAGTCCAGAAACGAAAATACGGTGACGCGCGCCCTCCCATTCTTCCGCCGCCACCCGGCGCAACGGAAAATGATAATAAGGAAGGGGCAAAGTGAGACGCTCCTTGTCGATGTCGCGCTTGTTTTTGGGTGGCGCAGCGCTTCCGCGCTGCGGTAAATGGCTGGCTTTTAAATCCGGCTTTAGCCGCGGGGGTGAGGCTGCTGGGCGGAAGGCTAAAGAGCCTAGGGAAAAGCTGGCTCTCAATGGGAAGGCGCGCCCTGAGCGGCTAAAGCCGCATTCACAGCAAAGCAGTGATCGCAGCGCGGAAGCGCTGCGCCACCCAAAATCAAGTTCAATGGGGAGGTTTTCTCGCAGTCTACTGTTTTCAATGCTCTCTTCCGGGATCCTGCTCTGCGCCCTGGCAACTCCAGCCCGCGCCGCCAATTCCGCTCCCGGTGACGCCGTCCTCCGCGCGCTTCGCGAAGAAATGGAGCGCTCCAAAGCGAATCTGAAATTGGAGAACGTGCCGGCGCCGTACTACATCGAATACCGCGTCACCGAGATCGACGAGTTCGAGGCCAGCGCGGTTTTCGGCGCCCTGCACAACCAGCAACATAATCACGGCCGCCTGCTGCGCGTCGTAGTCCGCGTCGGCGACTACAAGCAGGACAGCTTCTTCGGCACCGGGGAAGGCACCATTGAACTGGTGCCATCCGATGACGACGTCTTCGCGATCCGCCACCGCATCTGGCTCGCTACCGATCGCGCTTACAAGGCAGCTACCGAAGCGCTGTCTGCCAAGCAAGCTGCCTTGAAGCAGTTGAAAGTCGATGAGCCCGTCGACGATTTCGCCAAAGCCTCGCCTCTCGAAGCCGTCGAGCCTCTCGCCCGTTTTTCTTCCACCGACTTCAGTTCATGGCTTCATCTGCTCGAAGAGGCTTCCGCCCAATATCGCACCGACAAAGAACTGGAGAACTTCGAATCCGCGCTGCGTTTCACCCTAGAGAACCGTTACTTTCTGAACTCCGAGGGCACGATTGCGCGCTCCGGTCACGCGCACTACGTCGTCTCCATCGCGGGGTCAACTCAGGCTTCCGACGGCATGTTGCTGCAACGGTCGCACGCAGACCAGGGGAACGATCTCAAGGAGCTCCCCACCCGCGACGCATTTTTGAAGACGACTGCCCGGATTCTGGACACGCTGAAGTTGCTGCGCGATGCCCCTGTCGTCGACGAGGAATACCGCGGCCCGGTTCTGTTCTCGAACGATGCTGCCGCTACGGTCGTCACCGAGCTTGTGGAGCCGAATGTTCTCGGCAGAAAGCCGCCGCAACTCGGCGAGAACGCCCGCACCACGGGGAAATGGTCGAGCAGCTACAAATCACGCGTGCTGCCCGATTTCATCAATGTGATTGACGACCCGACGATTTCCACGATTTCCAGCCAGCCCCTGTTCGGCAACTACACGCTGGACGACGAAGGCGTCAAAGCTCAGCGCGTGTCTTTGATCGAAAAGGGGCAACTCGTCTCCTACCTCATCGGACGCCAGCCCATTCGCGATTTCCCCGCTTCGAACGGTCACGGTCGCGCTGCCGCCACCGCTGCGCCGACGCCTCGTCCGGGCAATCTCGTTTTGCAATCGACCGACCCCCAGCCTGATGCCGGCCTCAAGGCGAGGTTGATCGACCTCTGCCGGAAGCGCGAGCTGCCCTACGGACTCTACGTGGAAACCATGGGGCCGAGCCTCGAGCCCCGGCTCCTCTATCGCATCTGGACCAAAGACGCGCATGAAGAACTGGTTCGCGGCGGCGTCTTCGGAGATCTCGACATCCGCTCCTTGCGCGGCGATCTCATCGCCGCTGGAACCGCGCCCGCGATCGAGGACCGCTCTGAACCCGTCTGGTTCAGCGTCGCCAGCCCAGCGCTTCTGTTCGACGAGCTCCAGGTCAAGCGGACGCAATCCGCCAAGCAGAAACTTCCTGAGTATCCCGCGCCGGCGCTTGGTCAGGCCGCGAACCAGCCGTGATTTTTTAGAGATTTTTAACCGCACACACGTCTGACCCAGTGCGATCGCCCCCAGTTGACGCCCGATCTCTCTCGCGCTTACGATATTTGTTCGACTTCCACGGGGATGGAGTTCTGTGGGTTGCGACTTTTTCTTGGCGGCCTGCATCAAATGGCAGCAAGCAATCAGGTTAGCAATCATAGTTAGTAATCATGGGTAGCAATCATGGATAAGAAGAAACTAGAGACGTTCAGAAAAAAACTGGAAACTCGGCGCCAGGAATTGCGCCACATGGTTGTCCGCAATCAGCAGGACGGTCGTACTGTCGACGATGAGGCCACGCAGGACGTCGCCGACCGCGCCGCCAGTTCCTACAACAAGGAATTCCTCTTCAGCCAGAGCAATAACGACCGGCAGTTGCTCAATATGGTCGATGGCGCTCTCGCCCGCATCCGCGAAGGCAGCTTCGGAGAATGCGTATCCTGCGGCAAAGAGATCAACGCCAAACGCCTTGACGCCGTGCCTTGGACTCGCCACTGCATCGAGTGCCAGGAAAAAGCCGAGCAGGGCTTGCTGGAAGCCGCTCAATAGTATTTCGTGTGGCAATCGGACAGCCCTGTCCGCGTGGAACTCCGCACCAGCCCTGTTTGCCGGCGCTTTCCCTGCCCGGCCCGAGACCCCCCACACCGAGACCTCACTCCGAGACCGTGATTCCGCCCGGTCCGTGACAAGAATTTTACAAATTGCTGACTTCCTCCTGACAAACCCGCCCTACTGCCGGGATAGCATCCTTTCCCGCCCTACGCGGGTAGAAATGGCGCCCCGCCCCCAGCCGCCATCAAGCTTCGCCTCAACAAGGAGAGTTTCAGCTATGTATCAAACGTTCCGCCACAACTTATTCGTCGCCACACTGCTTGTGCTGGCGTTGTCTCTTGTCTCCACCCATGCCTTCGCCCAGCACTATGTGAAGAGCGTACTGGTGAAAAATTTGGCCCCGGCAAAACATGTCGATCCGCAGCTGGTAAATCCCTGGGGATTAGTCTATGGCCCCGGCAGCCCGTTCTGGATCAGCGATCAGGGCTCCGGCCTCTCCACGCTCTACGACGGCACAGGCGTGAAGCAGAGCCTGGTGGTGACCGTCCCACCCGCAACCGGTACGGGCAAGGGTTCGCCCACCGGCATCGTCTACAACGGCTCTTCAGAATTCCAAATTATGAACTGGACATCGGCATTCTTGTTCTCGACTCTCGACGGCACCATCAGCGGCTGGTCGCACTTCTCTCCGAACAACGCGCTGATCGGCGTGAATAACTCCGGCTCTGGCACCTCCTACACCGGCCTGGCGATTACCAGCAAGGCTTCCGGCAACCTTCTCTACGCCGCCGATTTCGCTCACAATAAGGTCGATGTTTACAACGGCACCTTCCACTTCGTCACTTCCTTCACCGACACGAGCCTTCCCGCTGGCTTTGCCCCCTTCGGCATTCAAGATATTGGCGGCAAGGTCTATGTCGCTTTCGCCGCTACAAATGGCGGAGCCGGCGGATACATTGACATTTTTCAGGAAAATGGTGCCTTCGTGAAGACCCTCATCTCTGGCGCGCCGCTCAACCAGCCCTGGGGATTCGCCGTCGCCCCTGCGAATTTCGGCCCGCTCAGCAATACCCTGCTGATCAGCAACAACACCAACACCGGCACTATCAATGGCTTCAACCTGACGACCGGCGCCTTCGTTGGCACGATAGTCAATTCATTGGGCAAACCCTTTGTAATTAATCAGCTCTGGGGAATCGAATTCGGTGGCGGCACCGCAGCCAACGGCCAGACCAACCAGCTCTTCTTCACCGCCGGACCCAAAAACAACCTCAATGGCGTGTTCGGTGTGATCAGCTTCAAGTAACTGCTAGACCGCCACCCTCCGCATGCCGCGCGGAGGGTGGTTGGAATCCTGGAGTCTGCAGAGAGATCTCGTCTAAGCCTATGATTTCAATGGATCAAGGCGTGCCCCACGAGGTGAATGCGGAAATGGCCTCTTGGGGCCGGGTTGTTGCCCACTTTCCCGCGCGAATGCAACCAAAGCAATGCTATGATTCTCTAACCCTCAACACGCCGTGCTTCGGCTCGGCGAGGGCAAATCTGCTGACCTAAGGTGAAAGTCATGGTTTGGACCAGTCCCGTTTTCGAAGAAGTTGTTCTTTGCTGCGAAATTAACTCCTACGTGAGCGCACAACTCTAAGTCTGCAGACCAGAGATGCGCATTCAGATCCTCGGTTCTGCGGCCGGGGGTGGGTTTCCGCAGTGGAATTGCGGCTGCGGAAACTGCGTTGCTGTCCGCAAAAACGCGCGCAAAAACGGGCGTGAGAACAAATTCTCCGGCAAGGCGCGCAGCCAATCTCAACTCGCGCTGAGCGCCGACGGCTCCACGTGGTTTCTAGCCGGAGCCTCTCCCGACCTGGCTTTTCAAATCGAAAATTCCGCTGAGCTTCATCCTCGGGCTTTACACAATACTCCGCGCGATTCGCCGGTTGCTGGCGTGGTCTTGGGAAGCTCCGATCTCGACCACGTTCTGGGTCTGCTCCTGCTGCGCGAACTCCAGCCATTGCGCGTGTATGCCGCCCCTTCAATCTTGCGCATTCTGCGCGAAGAGAACAGCATGTTCGGTATGCTGAACCGCGTCGAACCGCAGGTGGTTTGGACGCCCATGAAATCGGGCGCTCCGTTTCCGACGCGGTCGGCCGATGGGAAAGACTCCGGGCTACGATGTGAGGTCTATTATCTTTCTGGCCGCTATCCGAAATATGTTAAGAGTGAGGCAGCGAATCTAGCACGCGATGAAGCGACGGCTGCGTTGTTCTTTGAATCCGCGTCGGGAAAGAGGGTGGCTTACATTCCCGCCGTCGGAAGTATGAGCGATGCGCTGCTCGAAAAGATCCGTCATGTGGACTTGCTTCTGTTCGACGGCACCTTCTGGAGCGATGACGAACTGGCGCGCGTTCTGGGCAGTGGCGAGACTGCCCACCAGATGGGACACATTCCGGTGGAAGAGAGTCTGCGTCTGCTGAAGAATATTGAGGTTGGACGCAAGATGTTTATTCATCTCAACAACACGAATCCGATCCTGAATGAGGCAAGTCGCGAACATCAGGTCGTGCGCCAGGCCGGCTGGGAAGTGGCGGAGGACAATTGGCAACTCGAACTGTAGCTGGGGGGGACAGGGCAAACGCTCCGAGGCTTAGGTTTGAGGAGTTGCGCGCGGCACTGCGTCAAGTCGGCGAAGAGCGCTATCACCATAAACATCCCTTCCACCTGCTCATGCATGAAGGCAAACTCAGCCGCGGGCAACTACAGGCCTGGGCGCTGAATCGCTATTACTACCAGTCGATTATTCCGATGAAGGACGCGATCATTCTTTCGCGCGCGGCCGATCCGTCGTTTCGGCGTACCTGGCGAAAGCGCATTGTGGATCACGACGGTGACGAGCATCGCGAGGGCGGAATCCTGCGCTGGATCAAGCTGGCGGAAGCGGCCGGGCTTGATCGCGAGCGGGTGATGAGTGGGGCTGAGGTTTTGCCCGCTACGCGCTTTATTGGAAACGAATATCTCAACCTGGTGCGGATGAGGCCTTTTCTCGAGTGCGTCGCTTCGTCGCTGACCGAACTTTTTTCGCGCGAGCTGATCACTTTGCGGATGGAGAAATTGCGTCAGCACTATCCGTGGCTTGCTTCCGGGCTCGACTACTTTGAGGCGCGGTTGACGGAGGCGCCGGAAGACGCCGCCTTCGCGTTGCAGTATGTGTTCGACCACGCCGCTACGCGCGGGGAGCAGGAGAGCGCCATCCAGGCATTGCGCGACAAGTGCGACATTCTGTGGGCACAACTCGACGCGCTCTATTTCGCTTACGTTGAGCCGGGCTGGCCGCCGCCGGGCGCTTTTAGGATTGAAGCTGGCGCGAAACATGGCGAGGGAAAGCGTGGCTGAGCTTACTGATGCGAGCGTCCCGAAGTTTGCCGCGGGATGCCGCTGGGGTGGGACCACTGAAGCTCCGGTCGTTCTCTTCCCGGAAGGCGCGATTCGCGTGGAAGGAACGGGCCGCATCATTCTCGAACTCTGCGACGGCCATTTCTCGCTGGCTGAAATGGTGCAGAAGCTGGAGGCGCAGTTCATGCTGGCGCCAAAGGGCAAGATCCGCGCCGAAGTCCAGGTATTTCTGGAGCAACTGCACGCCAAGCGCATCATTGATTATTGAAAAGTTTAACGAGCCAAAACGTTTCATGAATTGTCATCCCGAGCGAAGCGAGGGAGCCCTACTCCCGGCACGCATTTTCGGGCGAGTAGGGATCCGTCGCTTCGCTCGGGATGACAGAATTTGGTGAATTGAATTCCGAATGCCGAATCCGCTCGCCCTGATTGCCGAGATCACGCACCGCTGCCCGCTGCACTGCGTGTACTGCTCGAATCCGCTGGAGCTGACATCGCGCAAAGAAGAGCTTGCGACCGCCGACTGGCTGCGCGTTTTCGGCGAGGCGGCCGCGCTCGGCGTTCTTCATCTTCACCTCACTGGAGGCGAGCCGGCGGCGCGTCCCGATCTGGCCGAACTCATCGAGGGTGCACGGAATTCGCGTCTGTATACGAACCTGATCACCTCTGGAATCGGGCTTTCGCGCGAGCGTCTGGCCCAGCTTGTGGAAGCGGGCCTTGACCACATCCAACTCAGCTTTCAGGATTCGAGCGAAGGGCCAGCCAACTGGATCGCCGGAGCGCGCGCCCACGCGCACAAGATCGAACTGGCCGGTTGGATCCGCGAAAGTCAGATCGGCGAGCGTCGCATCGCATTCACCGTAAACCTGGTCGTGCACCGGCAGAACATCGAGCACCTCGACAGCATGATTGCCGCGATCGAAGCGCTCCATCCCGATCGCATGGAGATCGCGCACGCGCAGTATTACGGCTGGGCGCTACAGAACCGGTTCGCATTGCTGCCCACTCGCGCGCAACTCGACCGCGCGGTGGCCGTGGTGGCGGCCGCCGAGGAGCGGTTGCGCGGTAAGGTCCGCATCGACTCCGTCATTCCCGACTACCACGCCCGCTTCCCCAAAGCCTGCATGGGCGGCTGGGGGCGCCAGTTGATGCTGATTGATCCTGCCGGCCGCGCTCTGCCGTGTCACGCGGCGGGCGTGATCCCGGGCATGCGCTTTGACAACGTGCGCGAACATACACTTGATTGGATCTGGCAGAGTTCGGAAGCATTTCGGAAATTTCGCGGTGAGGACTGGATGCCCGAGCCCTGCCGTTCCTGCGACCGCCGCACGATAGATTTTGGCGGATGCCGCTGCCAGGCTTTTCTGCTGACCGGCAACGCTGGCGCGACTGATCCGGTTTGCGAGCTCGCGCCTTTGCATCACCTGGTTGAAGACGCGGTGCGCGAGGATGCGGTGACAGGTGCGGCTCCTGAGGTTCACGAGGCGCCTTTCCACGTACTGCAGGAGAAGATGGCTGGGTTCTGGAGCTACAGGACGGATCCGAAGTGATGAGCGCTATGGAGATATTTCAACAGTTGTCCCGGAAGCCGCACAATCGCTGTTCGGACAGAGGCGATTTATCGCCAAATACGAGCAGGCTTCCAGCTTCCGAGGTTGCAGACGAACCAGCCGGAACAAGATCTATCCGAGTGCGTGGTCCCGAAAGCTCCCCAGCCGCCGCTGCCCTAGCGTCTTATAGACGTCGCCTTTCATTCGCACCCGCTTTCTTTGTGACAAGCCGACTTGACATCGAGGGTGTTCGCCTGTTCCACCGATGAGATCTTCCCGCTGAACGGCGAAATGCGGCCCGGTCCGTCTTTTCTCACGCCAGAACCGCCCTTAACTGAGTGGGACGTATTCGACCGCGCCCGTATCCCCGTCAACGATCATGTCGTATGGGAACCAGTAGATTTCCGCTTCTCCGTACTCGTCGACGTAGGAATAACCGATATACACTGTGCCCATATCCTGATACTGGACTGAACGCAAGGACGCGTACACGATGTGTCCACTCGCCTGGGCCATTTTCTTATTGGTCTTGTACTTCGTGACGGGGATGTCTCCCTTCGTTTCGTGCTTGACATGCACTCCAGCGACCTTTCCGTCTTTGACTTCCACCAAAGTGTGGTACTGCCCTTTCTTGTGGATTTCATGGTGCCCATTGGTTTTGAGCCCATCGCCGAGCAGTTGTTTCGCGTCATGATGGTTGTGATGCTTCGCCTTGGGGGCTGCAACCGCGGCACCGCCAAGCGCGAACAGGCTGAAAATGACAAACATAGCGGTGAAAAGACGCTGTATGCGATTCATGTTCATGGTTAATCTCCAGTCTTGCCAGAATCTCCATTTTCAACTTCCAGGTCCCTGAAAAAGCTAGGGGCAATGCTGGAACTGGCAGCCATGGTTTGACTGTTCAAGAGTGCTCACTTTCGCAAATAAAGTATGGGTAGCAGTTGCAATAGCTGGAAAGATTCCTTCCTCGTGGAGTACTTTTTACCGATAGTTGCCGAAAACAGGCGATTCCGCGAATTGAGGACCGCTGGCGAAGCGAAGCTTCCGCTTTGACGCTCTGGAAACCCCCCTGCTAAACTGAACAATTGTCATCCTACCCTTAAGCCAAGAAGGAAGCCTGTGCGCGCAGAAACCCGGCATCAACTGAAACAAGACCGCTTCAGCAAGGTCACGTTCGAGGCGGCGGGAAACGCCGCACACTGGAGTGTTGAACACCAGTCGAAACTCATTGCCGCTGTGATTGCGGTTATCGTTATTGGCGCGATCGCACTTGGCGGCTGGTACTACCTCAACTCGCAGGACGAAAAGGCGAGCGCCGAGTTTTCGACGGCGGTTCGCACCTGGGAAACGCCGCTGCGTCCGGCGGGCGTGCCGCCTCAACCGGGGACGGACAGCTTTGCGTCGGCGCAGGAGCGTGCCACGGCCGCGCGCAAGCAGTTCCAGGCCATCGTTGACAAGTATCCGCGCACCCACACGGCCGACATGGCGCGCTATTTTGTGGGCTTGGCCTCGGCACAACTTGGCGATAACGCGGCAGCCGAGCGCAGCCTGCAGGAGGCGGCCCGCTCGTCGAATGCCGACCTGGCGGCCTTAGGCAAGTTCGCGCTGGCCTCCGTTTATCGCGCGGAGAATAAGGACGCGCAGGCGATCGATCTTTATAAGCAGTTGATGGATAAGCCTACGCTTGTCGTCAGCAAAGCTACCGCCCAGCTTGAACTCGCTAGCTCCTACGAGTCGCGGCAGAAGCCGGATGAGGCCAAGAAGATTTACGAGCAAGTGCAGAAAGAAAATCCGGCCACCGACGCCGCGTCGCTGGCGCAGCGGCGAGCCGCGGCGCTGAAGTAAGAAAAGTAGTTCTAGCAGGAAGATCCACCGGTGCCTCATCGCTCCCGCGAGCTCATTGCTGGTGCGGCCCCTTTTCCGTCGCTTTTGGCGCCGACTTCGACCACATCCCTCACAAATTCACGGCGGGTGCTTCCCGTTCCATTGGGCTCGAGTGCCCGCACGCGGCGGGCAGAGATGTTTACGGGATCAAGCCGAAGAAGTTGGCTATCGCGGACCTGGACCTGAAACCGGAACCAGTCAGTACGGTACATGCGGCCGGCGGCATAAAAAGTTATGGACACGGCGATCTGGCCGGCGTAGTCCTCTCCGGTACAGGCAAAGAGGCGCTTCCCGAGATCCTCGCTCCACGTGGTGCCGCCAACCAGCGGCTCGTTTAAGAAGCATCGCAATGACGGGACGGCCATCGACAGCTTGCGCAGTTGCACCATCTGCATCAGCACAGAGATTTTGGCCAGGTTCGTAGCAATGATTCTGGCGTCGCGGGATGACAGCCGCTCCAGTTTGATGTGCAGCTCCGGCGCCCATTCGCGTTCGAATTGCTCGCGCGAGAGCGCCAGACTCCGGTCGCTCGCCTCCGAGTATCGCAATGTGGCGCGCACCAGGACCAAGCTGACAATGGTGGTCACCACGGTCGCAATCAATGGAATGTAGGCCAGGATCAAGGTGAACGGGACGGCGTGCTGGTTGAACCATTGCAGCAAATTCATCGCAGGATGACCCTCCGGAAACCGCGCGGTTGAGACGGGGATGGACCACTCTAGCGAGGCTTGGCGCTCCGGGACAACTGCCGAAAGTGTAGTCCGCGCGTTCTAGACCTTACGTTATCTCGCGACCCGCACTTGCCCGAGGTTCGCCGAATTTAACAACTTCTCGCAGCGACGCGACGCAGGCATGCGATGAGCCGGTCGCCGTCATCGACAGTGTTGTAGACGTGGGGCGTTACTCGAATCGAACTTCCGCGGACGCTGACGAATACTTTCTCTCTCGCGAGCATTTCGGGGAGTTCCTTCGGAATCGCCGCTTGCCTCCGCAGTGACAGATAATGAGGCGCGCGCAATGGTTCCGGGGGCGCGGAAAATCCCAGGTCCGCCGCGGCTTCAGCCAGGCGCCGAGTGAGCGCTCCGGCCGTCTCAGAGATTTCCGCGACTCTCCACTCCTGCAATTGCTTCATGGCGCGCACGGCGGCGGGCAGCAGCGCGAAGTTGGCGCGCTCGCCCATATCGAAACGCCGCGCGCCTGCGTCGTAGTCTTCCGTGTACAGGATCAGGCTTGAGAAGTCCCGAGCGTTGGCGCGCTGAATCCAATTCTCTTCCAGCGGTAATCCGCCCTGCCATTTAGGACCGACATAGAGAAGCCCGACGGAATAGGGGCCGAGCAGCCACTTGTAGCTGGCGGCGACGGCGAAATCCGGCCGTACCTCGCCCACGCTGAAGGGCAGCGCGCCGAGCGACTGGGTGAGATCGAGAACGAGCGCGGTGCCGAGCTTACGGCAAGCTGCTCCGATGCGGACGAGGTCGAGTCTTCCACCGCTCGTCCACTGCACGTTCGGGAGGGCGGCGATGGCTACGTCAGAGGTCAGGGAATCGAGAACGGCCGCGGTCCAGTCATTCTCTGCGGGCCAGGCGACGATCTTCAGAGACGCGCCGGTTTCTTCCGCCCGCCGCTGCCACGGATAGTAGTTGGAGGGGAACTGTTCCTCGAGAACGAGAATGATCTGGCCTTTTTTGACCGGCAAATTTCGCGCTGCGGTCGCGATGCCATAGCTGGCAGAGGGAACGATGGCGATGCAGTCGGCCGGGCAGTCGAGGACTTGTGCGGCGGTCGCGCGGAATTCGTCCGCGCCAGTAAAAAATTTGTCGGGAGTCAGTTCCCACGGATGCGCTTTGCGGGCCAGGCCTACGGTTCCTGCCTCCAGCGCCGGTTTCATTAACGGTGACATGTAAGCGCAGTTCAGGTATGCGACGTCGTCGGGAATGTCGAAGAGATGGCGCTGGCAGGGAATCATGGGCTAGTCTGTGGCTACCAGTGTATCGATGCGGAAAGGATTGTCGACGATGCGTCGGGTAAAGATGAGTCGAGTGGCATTGCGGGTTACATTCCTATTGCCACTGGGTCTCGTGGTCTGCGGTGCGTGGGCGCAGACTGGTCACCCCGGTGGAAGTGGTTCTGTATACGCGCCCCCGCTGGTGTTCAGGCGGGCTCAGAGATTGAGGCGGGGGATCAACGCCAGTGAGTGGTTCGCGCAAGTGTATGACAAGCGCGGCTACACGCCGGAACATTTTCAGGCTTGGACGACCGCCGACGACATCGCACGGATTAAGTCGATGGGCTTCGATCACGTGCGCTTGAGCGTGAATCCGCAGCCAATGTTTACAGCGCGCGAGCCGAATAAAATCTCGGCGGAGTATCTGGGGTCTCTGGATGCGGCGGTGAAGATGATCCTCGATCACGGGCTAGCGGTTGTGATCGACCTCCATCCGGAGAGCGATCTCAAGACGCGGCTGGCGAAGGACGATGAGTTTGTGGAGGAGTTTGCCGATTTTTGGCGGGCGCTGGCCGCGCATTACTCAACTTGGGATGCAGACCGTGTGTTTCTGGAAATTCTGAATGAGCCGGAGTTCACGGACCGCTATCGGTGGCTGGGTGTGCAAATGAAGCTGGCGGCGGCGATCCGGGAGGGCGCGCCTGCTCACACCATCATTGCGGCGGGCGCGCGGTGGTCGGATGACGATGAGCTTGTTTTTCAGGAGCCGCTGCACGATTCGAATGTCATTTACAACTTTCATTTTTATGAGCCGCACATCTTCACGCATCAGGGCGCGACCTGGGGAGCGTATTACTGGCACTGGCTGCGCGACTTGAAATATCCGTCGAGTCCGGAGTCAGCGGAGCGCGTGGCGGCGCTGGTGCCGGATGAAGTGGACCGGCTGCAGGTGATCCGCTATGGGCGCGAGCACTGGGATGCTGCGCGCATTGAATCCGAAATGAAGCAGGCGGCGGCATGGGCGCGGCAGCGGGGAGTGCCGCTCCTGTGCAACGAGTTCGGCGTGTTTCGGGAGTATTCCGATCCGCAGGACCGGGCGGCGTGGCTGCACGATGTGCGGACCGCGTTCGAGGACAACGGGATTGGATGGACGATGTGGGACTACTCAGGATCGTTTGGCGTGGTCACGAAGAAAGATGGGAAGACGGTGGCGGATGAGGGAGTGCTAAAGGCGCTGGGGATGAAGTGAGTCTGCGAGGCGATTACCACTGTGGCGAAGGGGTTCGAAACCGGGAAAGTTTCAGAGCTTTCGTCCCTCGGCGGCCTGGCCTGCCATAAGAAATGTTTTCGGATGCTTTCCTTCCCTGCAAAGTTTGAAGGACGTGAAATCTTTCTACCACAGTCCCTCGGGGACATCCGGCTTCGACTCGATCCAGAGGCGAAGTAGGTTGAGATCATCGACACCGGTCTAGCGGTCGCGAATCCGGTCGACCAGGTGATCGCGAATCGCTGGCGGTAGGCGCGACCAGTTCTCGATTTGCGGCATTATTCCCCGAAAACGAAGCGGCCCAACTCGTCGCCGAGTTTCTTGACCACGTCCGGGTCTTTTGAGGAGCGGAAGCGTTCTGCGAGCTCGAAAAACATTTGCTCCTTTTGCTTGGTGGCCTCGATGCCCTGTTCGATGAGTTCCACCAGGACTCGGTTGTCGCTGAGGCGGCGGCGCTTGGCCAGACGCTCCACCTGCTGAGCGATCTGGGCGGGAAGAGTGACACTCCGCCGGACTTGCTTTGTGGTTGGCATAGCACCAGTATACACCATTGTGGTGCATACCATGGGAGGCCTCAATCCAAACTGCCCTGCTCGATCACCACATTCTCCCGCACAATCAGCCGATGCGCGGCCATTTCTCTCAGCTTGGGCAGAACGCGGTTGACGTGCTCGTCGGTGTCGACGAACGAGATCACTACGGGCAATTCGCCTCCGGCTTCGACGAGGTGGGCGGTATGGACTTTGCCGCGTCCGAGGAAGCCGGCTACGGCGTGGAAGGCGACGGCACCGAAAACATTTTCCTCACGCAGATATTTCAGAATTTCCAGATGCAGCGGACGATGATGCCGGGAGTCGCCTTCGGTGAGATAGATGGTGACTTGAACGGCCATAATCTTGAACGGCGCCACAATGCCGGCTGCCATTTTACAACCCGCGGGCGAGCGCCGCGCCAGCCAGGACGGCGGCGAGGCAGAGCGCGTTGCTGGCCACGATGTTGATGCTGGTCAGGAGCCACTGTCCCTGCTCCATGAGCGCGAAGCTTTCGAAGGCGTAGCTGGAGAACGTGGTGTATGAGCCGCAGAAGCCGATGGCGATCAGCAAGCGCCAGCGCGGGTCGAGCAGCGCACGTTCGGTCGAGAAGACGAGAAAGAATCCGAGGATGAGGCTGCCGGTGACGTTAATCAGCAGCGTGCCGTAGGGGAACGCGGAGGAGAAATTGCGGGCGATGAGAGTGCTGAGGAAGTAGCGGGCGCTGGCCCCGACAACGGCGCCGAGCGCGATCCAGAAATAGTTTGCGAGATAGTTGGGGATAAAGTTTGCGTGATCTGCCACGATGGAGTCCTCCTGCAAAAGTTGTAGGAGTCATCAGCCAAACGGGCGGTTAACGGCGAACTCCATCGCCAGGGCATCAGTATAGCTCAGAGGAGCGCCGAGAGCGGAGATGACTGCGGTGCGAAGTTGGACCCGAGTATCGAGTTAGAAAACTCCCAGCCAGCGCACGGGGAAGCGGCTTCCGAGGGCATTCACCATGCGCTCGTCGGCGGTAAGGAGCTCATTCCCGGTGGCGACGGCCAGGGCGACATAGATGCTGTCATAGACGGTTCTGCCAAAATCGACAGCAATCTTCAGGGCTTCGGGCAGAACGGCTCGGCTCGGCACGGTAGGAAAGTCGCGGTTGAGCATCGCTTCCAGACCACGTCGAGCCAATCCAGCGGTAATCTCGCCACGCTTCGCCGCTTTCCAGAGGAAGTTGCCGATCTCGATCCAGAATAAATCCGGAACCACGACTTGAACCGTTCCTTCCACGTAAGCGCGAAGAAAGCGGTCTGCGCGATCTGCGAGAGGCTCGACGTTCTCCGGGGAAGCCCATTTCGCACCGACGCTGGCGTCCACGACGAAGGTCTTCACCGCTCACGGTCCTCGCGGATCGTCTCTTCGGTAGATGGGAACGGACCCTTTCCTAGAGGCTTGTGCGAGCGAAGCTCCGCCAAATCGTCATACAACTGACGGCGTCGCTTGAGTTCCGCAGCGGTGGGCACCGTGTCTTTCAGCAGGGCGATGACCTCGGCGGCGATCGAGCTGCGGTTCTTTCGGGCGCGGGCGCGCAGGGCTTCGTAGAGGTCTTTGGGCACGTTTTCTACGTATAGGGTTGGCATAGGGATAGTCTAGCACTTTCCTAGACCACGATTTCTAGCCGCTCGCTTGACACCGCTATTTTTGGGCTTTATTGTTAGTAATTGCTCCCTGAGAGACTTTCGTCTCTGTGCGCACTTCCGCGGGCCTTTGCGGTAATTTGAGTGGGGGCGGCGGAGGTTCCAGTTTCAATGTTCATCGAACTCAAGGATCTGGAGATTCACCCGGTCGATTTCCGGGAGGAGTTCGGCCCGGGTGCGATCGATCTGGGGGAGGAGGTCCGGCAGAGGTCGCCGCTGCGCAGCGAGGGCCGGGCGGATCTGGTCGAAGAGCATCACGGCAAGCGCAAGGTGGTGCAGGACATCCGGGTGAAGGGCAGGCTGGAGACGAGCCTGGAAGTGGCGTGCGCGCGCTGTCTCGATCCGGTCGTGCAACAGGTAGAGCGCAGCTTCGATCTGCTGTACCGGCCGATCGGAACTGACTCCGGCCACGAAGAGCTTTCGGTCACTGACGCCGAGGCCGAGATCGGGTACTACCCGGGCGAAGGGTTGTTGCTGGAAGACACGCTGCGCGAGCAGGTGCTGCTGGCGCTGCCATTGAAGACGGTTTGCCGCGAAGATTGCAAAGGTTTGTGTCCGCACTGCGGAAAGAACTTGAATGAAATTCAGTGCTCGTGCGTGGACGAAGTCGAAGATCCGCGCTGGTCGGCGCTGAAAGAGATACGAGACAAGTTGAATCAATAAAGGAACTAAAAAAGATGCCGAATCCGAAACGCAGACATTCACAGAAGCGCACCGCCACCCGGCGCGCGCATGACTCGCTCTCGAAGCACTCGCTGTCGGAGTGTCCGAACTGCCACGAACAGAAGATGCCACACCGCGCTTGCCCGAAGTGCGGAACCTACAAGGGCCGCGAAGTCATCGAGGTCGCAGAGAAGTCATAGTTGTAGAAATCGGTTTGGACGTCGGTTGAGAAATCGGTTTAGAAGTCCCAGTTTCCTTCCATGCCTAGCGTAATCGCTCTGGACGCGATGGGGTCCGACAAAGCGCCGAAGCCGGAGATTGAAGGCGCATTGCAGGCGGCGCGCCATCACGGCGTCCGCGTGCTTCTGGTCGGACCGGCACCGCGGCTGAAGGCCGAACTGGCGCGCTATCCGGGGGCGCGGCGGCTTCCGGTCGAGGTGGTTCACTCCAGCGAAGTCATCACCATGAACGACAAAGTGGAGGCGATCCGCGGCAAGCGTGATTCGTCGATCCGCGTCGGACTGCGACTGGTGCGCGAGGGGCGCGCCGCGGGTTTTGTGACGGCGGGCAATACGGGCGCCGCCATGGCCACGGCGAAGGTAGTGCTGGGTGCGCTGCCAGGCGTGGACCGTCCGGCGCTGGCGGCGGCGTTTCCTACCGTCCTGAACACTGCGGCTATTCTGCTCGATGTCGGCGCGAATGTGGATTGCACGCCCGTTAACCTGGAGCAGTTCGCGGTGATGGGCGATATCTATTGCCGTTCGATATTCGGCATGAAGCATCCGCGAGTGGGCCTGCTTTCGATCGGAGAAGAAGAAAGCAAAGGCAACGACCTGACCCGCGCCGCGTTTAAACTGCTCAAGCGCCTTCCCATCAACTTTATTGGCAATGTGGAAGGCCGCGACTTATATAACGGAGATGTGGACGTGATCGTGGCCGACGGATTTGTCGGCAATGTTGCGTTGAAGACCTCGGAAGGCGTGGCGCGGCTCGTGCGCGCCGTGCTGAAAGAGACCTTGAAGTCGACGATTACGCGGCAGGTGGGCGCATATCTTTCGCGCAATGCGTTTTCCGATTTCAAGAAGCGGTTGGATCACACCGAGTATGGTGGCGCGCCCCTGCTGGGCATAAAAGGCGTCTGCATCATTACGCACGGATCGTCGAATACGAATGCCATCAAGAACTCGGTGCGAGTGGCGGCGGAATTCGCCGAGGGCAAAGTGAACGAAACGATTGAGCGTGAGCTGGCGGAACTGAGCGTGGCGGCGACCTAGGAAGGTCGGGCCTCATTCTTAATATGACAAATAGTTCTTCTCGAATCGCCTTTCTCTTTCCTGGTCAAGGCTCGCAAGCCGTTGGCATGGGCAAAGAGCTGGCTGCCAACTACCCGGTTGCGCGCCGGACTTTTGAGGAAGCTGATGAGGCGCTCGGCTACAAGCTGTCGCAGCTTTGCTTTGAAGGTCCGGAAGACAAATTGAAGCTTACCGAGATCACGCAGCCGGCAATTCTGACGGCGTCGGTGGCGGCGTGGCGCGTGCTGCAGGAAAAAAATCTGAAGCCGGACCTTACTTCCGGCTATGTTGCCGGGCACAGCCTGGGCGAATATTCGGCGCACGTGGCCGCGGGTACGCTAACCTTTGCCGAGGCGGTGCGGACGGTTCGCAATCGTGGCAAGTATATGCAGGAAGCGGTGCCGGTGGGCGTGGGCGCGATGGCCGCGATTATTGGAATTGCGCTCGACAAAGTCAACGCGATTTGCGGCGAAGCGGCGCAGGGAGAAGTTTGCCAGGCCGCCAATATTAATTCACCCGAGCAGATCGCGATCTCGGGACATACCGGGGCCGTGGAACGCGCCATCAAGCTGGCCACCGAACGCGGAGCGAAAAAGGCGGTGAGCCTGCCGGTGAGCGCGCCCTTCCATTGTGCGCTGATGCAACCGGCGCAGGATCGTCTGGCGGCAGACCTGGGCGCGCTCGGTTTTCAGAATCCGTCGTGCCCGGTGGTGTGCAACGTTGATGCCACCGTTGTTCCTTCCGCGGAGACTTCGCGCGACGCCCTGATTCGCCAGGTCACCGGAGCGGTGAGATGGGAGCCGTCGATGCGCCTGCTGATCGATAAGGGGGCCAGCCTGTTTATCGAAGTCGGGCCGGGAAAGGTTCTGTGGGGATTGATGCGGCAGATCGACCGCTCGAAGACCTGCGTGACGGTCGGGGATGAGACGTCACTCGAGAAGACGCTGGCGCAGATGGCGGCTTTGGCGGCTTAGAAACGGGGTCCGAGGAACGCAAGATGCCTGCGACATGGATGGCTGCCGAGCTGCGCTCGATGCGTCGGTGGAGCGACGGGCTCTCCACGAACTAGTACGGATATACCGTCAGCGTCTTGTCTGACTTCTGCACGAACATGCGGGCGTGCTCGGCGCGCTCGTTGACAATGACCTCAACCACGACCCCTCCGCTGCCCAGACCTTTCGTGTTGGCCGATCCGTAAATCCGGTGGGACTTGACGAGACCCCACTCGCCGCCCGGTCCCCAGTCGCGATAGAAGTCCGCGTATGTGTACTGAGAATATTTCTGCTGATGCTTTTGCCAGCCGGGATCGTTGAAATAAATACCATAGGCGGTTTCGTAATCCTGATGCTGGAGGGCGGTGAAGAACTTGTCGACACTATGCTCCTCTGGCCAGTTGCGGTACATCCACGCCAGGGCGGCCAGAGCTACTACGATCACCACCGTAACTGCGATCTTGATCTTCCGCCGCCGCGCCGTAGCGGGGTCGTAGGGATGGGCGTCGAGCAGGGTCATAAGTCTCCGTCAAGCATAACGGATTCCCGCAGGATAAAGGTAGGAGAAGGAGTGAAGGAACCGGGCCGGGCGAAATTTGTTTGCCGCCGGCTACGGAAGTCCCGGCTCGCGCAGTTTCCGACCTCGAATATTTTCTAGTGCATGGGGTACCGATTGCCTGTGACCCGTTGCGCGGGATCGCTTGACGGCGCGTCGCCGCGTCCCTAAAGCGCAGGGTCGGACTGCCGATGTTCATCAAGTGAGTCAAAAATAGCGGCAGGCGATTTCGTGGCCTGCCCGCGTAAACCGCAGAGTGGTGAAGCCCATGGATAAGATACGAGCGCTCCTCGTGGATGACTCCTCGGTGATGCGCAAAATAGTCGAGCGTTCGCTGCGTCAGGCGGGCATCGAACTGGAAAAAGTTGTGGAAGCCGCGAACGGGGCCGAAGCGCTGGCCGCGTTGCCGAGCAATGTAGTCGACCTCATCCTGTGCGATATCAACATGCCGGTCATGGACGGGCTGGAATTCGTCCGCCAGGTCGCCTCGGTGGAAACCGCCAAAGGGGTGGATATTGTCATCCTCGGCAACGCTTGGACGGTGACTCCTATCGCCCAAGCCGCGGCCCCGGTTCAAGGCTCAGCCGCGACCCCGGTCGCAACCAAGACGCCGAAACCATCTCCGGCTGCCGTCCTCAAGCCCACGGTCGTAAAGTCCGTAGACCCTCGTCTACAGCCGTAGTTCCATCCAGAGTGCGTGTTCGACGGGAATAGCAGAATACGGCGCGATTTCCTCGAACCCCATCCTGCGATAGAGTGCGATCGCATCCTTCATTGCCGATGCAATCGTATCCAAACGCATGCGCTGATAGCCTATGATGCGCGCCTCCGCGATTATGCGTTCTACAAGCATCCGGCCCAGGCTTCTACCGCGATCGGCAGGCCGCACGTAAAGCCGCTTCATTTCGCAGATACCGGCTTCCAGTCTGCGCAGTGCAACGCATCCGGCGGCGTGGCCTGCGTGTCGGGCAAGCAGCAATCTCCCGCTCGGCGGGGCGTAGGCGCCCGGAAGGCTTTTGAACTCCTCATCGAAACTCTGGAAGCACAGGCTGAAGCCGAGCGAACTGCCATATTCGAGAAAGAGGCTGCGAGCTTGTTCGATGTGTTCGGGGATAGTGGCCTGAATCAATTCGACTTGGCTCCGATCGCCTTGACTCCGATCGTCCTGACTCGAAGCGTTCTCAATAGGATTGCTTTTGCCGTCCGCAGAGGTGGTCACTGGAGACCTTAGAGTTGTATTCGAAAGTTCTCACCGATTTTACCCCCCATTCAGTCGATTGCGCCCGGGGCAACGGGCGATTAAGATTCTTCCACTCCCATGTTTGAAGTAATTTCTACCGGCCCAATTACCACACATTCCGTTTCCGCCCCCGAAACTTCCGTCGAGGTATTCGCCGTTTACGGGGTTGAGCCCGAGATCCAGGCCTATGCTATGGCCAAATATTCGCGCTCTTCCCTCTCGATGAAAGAGTCGCTGAAGGAAATTACTCAGCAGAAGGCCGAAAAGTTTCTCAACACCTTCTACTTCCAGTACGGCCACCGCTCCATTGCCGACCTTGCCCACATCGCACTGGCCATCGAGCGCCTCTCCATCCTCGCCGCCATCGTCGTTGCCGACGAGCAGCGTTGGGATGGCCAGGAGCGATCCACCCGCTACCAGGACTTCAGGAAGAGCGGTTACTACACGCCCGGTTTCCAGGATGACGCTCCGTCCCGGACTCTCTATCGCGAAACCATCGAGTCATTATTCACGGCCTACGACAAAGTTTCGCAGCGGACGTTCGAATATCTCGCCAGCATCACACCCCGGCCCGTTGAAATGAAGCCGGAAGCCTACGAGCGCACCCTGCGCGCCCGCGCCTTCGACATCTCGCGCTATCTGCTGCCGCTCGCCACCAACACTTCACTCGGGGAGATCGTCAATGCCCGCACGCTCGAAACCCAAGTTGCCCACCTGCTCTCGCAGTCGCATAAGGAAGTCCGTGACCTTGGGGCGCTTCTGAAACAAGCCGCGATTTCTCCGGCCTACAACGCGAACGAAGAATCGCTGCGCGCCCTGGTTGCCGAGATTCGCGCCGTATCACCCGAAATCGCCGATCGCGCTGAACGCGAACTCCTGCGCGAAGTGCGGGTCGCACCCACGCTGGTCAAGTACGCCGATCCCAATCGCTACGAAATCGAGACGCGCCGGGAACTTCAGCAGGCCGCCGCCGAACTGATGCGAGATGCCGCCATCGAAACCGCGCCGCTTGTGGATTTGCTCGACAACGATTTGGTGGACTCCGATTCTCGCAGCAAAGATGCGTTCGAAATCGAACTCGCCTCCACGCTCCTGTACGGCCACTGTCATTACTCCTACCGTCAGGTTCGCCAGACGATCGGAGCGGCTGGCGAGGCGCGCCGTCGCGAAATCATCGACCTCGGCCTGCGCCATCGCGGCAGCCACGACGAGATGCCGCGTCCGTTCTCCGCTGGCCAGCAGTTCCGCTTCGACATCCTCATGGACATCGGCGGCTTTCGCGACATGCACCGCCACCGCCGCTGCGTCCAGATCATGCAGGATTTCACCACCGCCCACGGTTTCGACACGCCGCCCGAAGTCGAGGCCGCAGGAATCCGCCCGGATTACGAATCCGCTATGAAGCGTGCCGAAACCGCCGTGCAGAAGCTTACCGTGGCCGCCAGTAAAGAAGCCTCGCAAAATGCGCAGTACGCGATCCCACTCGCCTTTCGCAAGCGCACCCTGTTTAAGATGGATTTCGCCGAGGCCGTTTACATCTCCGAGTTGCGCACCACGCCCGCGGGACACACATCCTATCGCAACGTGGCCTATGCCATGTACGAAGCCGTCGCTGCAAAATATCCGGCATTGGCAAAATATTTCCGGGTGCACGACGTGCGCGAGCCCGTGGATCTACTGAAACGCTGAGCACCTGTTTCGAAGAGCAGGTGTGGCGAGAGCCCCCCCGCCCGCGAAAGTTCGCGAGAGAAGAAACGGCGTCTCTGCAAAATTGACGCCGATCAATCCTCGCCTCTAGAATCACCTCACAGATGCCCAACTACGAATACCTGTGCAAGAACTGCGGACACCGCTTTGAACAAATCCGGAAATTCTCCGATAAGCCCCTGCGAAAGTGCCCCGAATGCGGAGGCGTCATCGAGCAAGTGATCTCGGCCCCAGCCGTGCAGTTCAAAGGTTCGGGCTGGTACGTGACGGATTATGCGAAGAAAGGCGCTGCTTCGGCGGGTTCGCCCTCCTCCTCTTCGGAGGGCGACAGCGCCACAAAAGAAGCGAAAGACTCCAAAGACACGAAAGACGCGAAGGACACAAAGGATACCAAGAAAGACGAAAAGCCCAAGTCTGAATCCTCGCAGAAAAAGCACAAGAAGGAGTAGCCACTTCTCGTCCGCATTTTAAACTGTGGCGCTAGACCGTCGGGGCTCCGCCAGTCCGCTCTGGCATGCCGACAACAACGGTTCGTCGCCGTGGCATTTCATCGTCAGATATTTCCCCCAGGAATTGCAGGTTGAGATTCAGTCGCTCGCACTCCTGACATGCCACGTCGTTGAGAAAGTACACAATGTCTCCTCCAAACCGATCCTTGAACCGACGGCGTTCATCGAGGTCGAACGGGCTTACCGAATACACTTTGATATCCGGACGTTCGCGCAGGATCGCACTCAGTTCACGCTGGAATCCAAGCGCTCCTTGGCGCACTTGTGCCATGGTGAAAGAAACAACGCGATAAGGCATAGCTGGAGTCAGTGGGGACGGGCGAGGACGCCCGTCGCTCCACCAAGACACGAAGCATAGCAGGCTTGCCGGCTTGGCGAACCGCGACCGACGAACGACTAAACGTTCGAGTTAGCATAAACGGCTCGGGTAGCGGCGGACGCATTCCTTCGACTTCGCGCAGGACCCGCCTAGTCGCGCGAAGCGCGACGGTTTATTCCGGGCTGATTCCTGCCGCCGCCATCATTCTCCCCGTAACGCCTTTCTCCGCCCGGTAGCTGAACAGCAACTCCGTATGGCACGCCGTACACGGCCCCACCGCCTCAATATTTTTCGCCATCACGCCCGCATCCAGCAGCTGCCGCCGGTTCGCCTCTACCAGATCAAGAAAAAGTTTTACTGGCAATTCACTGTGTCCCGGGGGGCGCGCGGTCAGGAACAACAACGGATATTTTTCCTGCACCGGATCCGATTCCTTCACCTCGCGGAATAAGCTGCCGCCGTATTTAAACTGAGCTTCAAACTTGGTACGCACTCCTTCACCCACTTCGTAGCAGCATCCCTGCACGCCCGGCCCAATTGCCGCCACTAGGTTCCGCGAATCGCTCCCGAAGTGTTTCCGCATTTCACCGACACCCTTCTCGACGATCCGCTTGACCGTGCCGCGCCAGCCTGCATGAAAAACGCCGACAGCGCGCCGTTTTCGATCCGCCAGAATGATGGGAAGGCAATCGGCCGTCTGCACCGCTACCAGCAGCCCCGGCGTATCCGTGACGATTCCGTCTCCAGCCAGAGGCTGTTCCGGCATCCGGTCGCTTTGCACTCGGTCAATACGATGGATCAAGTCAGAATGAATCTGCCGCAGCCAAACCAGCGGCCAACTTCTGCGTCCATTCGCAACGCCCAGTTCCTTGAGGAAAATCTCGCGGTTGCGCTCGACGGCCGCGCGCGAGTCGTGCTCCGTGAAGCCAAGATTCAGCGCATTCCCGCCGTAGGCGCGCGATACTCCGCCATGCCGCGTCGAGAAGGCATGCACCAGCCAAGCCAGTTTACCCAGCTTTTCGGAATGCAAGAGTTGTACCTTGTCTTTTGCGACGCGTTTGATCACGACAGTTCGATGATACCGGAAGAGCTCATGAAGAGACGGGCTCGCTCGCCCGTCCTAGCCGAGGGCATCTCGGCCCTGCCGCGTCGCGCTTCGAGAACTTCTTACTTCTTCTTCACCATTTCTGCATCAATCTGAATCTTGACGTTATCTCCAACCACCGCTTCCCCGGTCTTGAGAAGGTTGTTGTAGGTCAGATTGAAATCTCTGCGGTTGATGGTCGTTGTCGCGGAAATTCCGCGGCGCGAATTGCCCCACGGATCGCTCAATTCAGGAGTCGGTCCATCAAGGTCGAGCGTGACCTCGCGCGTGGTTCCGTGGATGGTCAGGTCGCCAATCACCTGCAGCTTCCCGCCGCCGCTTACGATCCGCTTGGATTTGAATTCGATGGTCGGATACTTTTCAACGTCGAAAAAATTAGGGCTTTTGAGATCTTTGTTTCGCGCCTCGACCCGCGTATCAACCGAGCTAACGTCGATGCTGGCCGATACCTGCGACTGCGTAATGTCCTTCTCGTTCAAAACGACGCTTCCCGTTACCTTCGTAAAATTTCCGGTTACATTTGAGATCGCGAGGTGACGCACCGTAAACTGCGCGGTCGAATGCGCGGGGTCAATGTTCCAGGTTGAAGTCTGCGCGAGCGCCGATAGGCTCGCTAGAAGCGCGATTGCGGACGCGATAGCAATCCGATGGGCTGTTTTCAGCATGTAGATTCGAGATCCTTTGAGTCGGTTTGTGGAGGCAACAAGAATTCGATACTTAAAATAATCAGATGTGGATTCAGCCGGCAAAGATACAAAAATCGGGATAGGGGGACAGTCGCCTGTCCTCCCCCCCTCACCACCGTACATGCGGGTCCGCATACGGCGGTTCGGCGGGTTGAGCTATGTGTGAATAGCCGGGCGTTCTGCAGAGTGCGTCGCCAGGAGACGATTCGGTCCCTTCCTGGACGCCCCTCGGGGCTTCACCCCTACTTGCCTCCGGAAGGCCAAACAATATTGGTTTCCTGCCGTCGTCCCTGAGATCGCACTGCTTACTTGCCGTTCCCTTTATTCCCCTTGCGGGTTACCGTTCGGGCCTTCAGTCATCGTTCCCGGCGTCGCCTATCTGTTGCTCCGCCTTTCGGCCTTTGGAGTGCCTCAATATCCTCGCCGACTGCATGACCTACTTTGCCCTCTGCTGACTTCTGCGGCACGGTCAGGGTGAATCTCTTCATCCTCAGTCACGTTGTGTGACATTCAGGCCCCGCCTCGCGGCGAGTGTTATTTCACCCTTGCGCTTCGCTATGACTGCACCTCCATCAGGTTGTCAAAGGGACTTTCACCCTCAAACTGTCGAACATGCTCGGCACACAACACGAAGGCCGCGCAAGGTTCGCGCGGCCCTTATGATTCTACGGCGCTCCGATCTTATTCCTTGCCCGCCGCGATGGTGGCGATTGACGGTTCGGCACCGTGCTCCGTCTCGGCCGGTTTGATCTTCACCGAAGCCAGTATCTTTTCCAGCTTAGCGAAGACTTCGTCGCGGTTTACGTGCTCAATACCGCCTTCGGTGGCAAATCCTTCCGCGCCGAGGCCTAAGACGTATTCGTAGCAGGCTCCATTTTCATAGCTGTGGTAGTACTGCGTTTCGGCCTGCTTTATGGCGTTAGCGGAGAAGTCGGAAGTCATCTCCATATCAGTCGAGCCAATTTTGACTTTCTCGGCGTCGACGGGCTCGCCGTCGGCATTGCGTGTGTCGACGAAGGCGAAGTGCGCGCACTCCTGCTCGGAGACACTGCGATTGACGTTCACATTAAAGAAGGCGGATGCGAAATCGGTGCCGGGATACGAACCGCCGGGCAAGACGACGGTCGCGACCGTGACTCCGCCGGTCTGGACGAAGTTCATCGGGGCCTCGTTCCTACCCACGGCCGCAAGCTGAGGCTGTGCCGTGTCGCCCGAGGTCAACCCGAACTTCCGCGGATAGAGAAACGAAAGACCAGAGTTAGCATCGCTATAAGTGACGTTCGCTGGACGCTTCTTGGGCGTCTTCTTTACGCGTGCGTGTACCGCTGCGGCGGTTGGGGTGGTTGCGGCTGTCACGGCGATCGCAGGCGTTGCCGAACTCGACGCAGGGCTGGAAACCCCGACCAGCGCCGGTTTTGGACCTTGCTTTGAGCACGCGCTCACCGCGAGTAATAGTCCGAGAATCGCGAAGCCTGCAATCATGGCCAGCTTTTGCTGGCGCGACCAGGACGAAAGCATCGTCCCGGAGACTGTGTTGTTAGGTTCATGGTTGCTGGGTTTCTTGTCACCGGATTTCCAAGTAGTTGTCATTTTGTCACCTCCTCTGCGGCTGGCGCAGTCGAAAGTGATGTGGCACGAAGGCAGCCAACCGGACGACTGTTGATGCAGCGCGACTTATGAACCAACTCGGCGCGAGGCCGTGTGCGCCGCCATACACGCCGTGTGGCAGGGAACACACCGGCGGGGCCACCCTTCCCGCTAGAATGTTTTTGTGAGCAATCTCTCACCCGGCTGCTCTCTTATTCCTCGCGAAAGTTCTGGCAAAAGCTATCGCGGGCGCCTGGCGCCGTCGCCGACGGGGCTGTTGCATATCGGGCATGCGCGGACTTTCTGGATCGCGGCGCAACGGGCGATCGAGAATCACGGAACTTTGATTTTGCGGAATGAGGATCTGGATCCGCAGCGCTCGCGGGAGGGATTTGCTCGCGCCATGACTGAGGACTTGCGCTGGCTGGGAATTCGTTGGAGTGAGGGGCCGGATTGTGGCGGGGCATATGGCCCTTACTCGCAGAGCGAGCGCCGGGCGCACTATCTGGAGGCTTGGCGGCGGCTGCGCGATGACGGGTTTCTCTATCCGTGCACGTGTTCGCGCAAGGATCTGGCGCAGGCGGCGAGCGCTCCGAATGATGCGGATACTGATGACGAGCCGGTCTACCCAGGGACTTGTCGTGATCGCAAGGATGCGGTCGAGTTCATGGAGCCAGCGGGCGCGAACTGGCGGTTTCGCGTCCCCGACGGCGAGGAGGTGGAATTTGCCGACTTGAATCTGGGCCGGAGGCGCTTCGTCGCAGGTAGCGATTTCGGCGATTTCCTGGTCTGGCGGCGCGACGATGTTCCCGCTTACCAACTCGCGGTCGTAGTCGACGACGCGGCAATGCGGATCACGGAAGTCGTCCGCGGCGCGGATTTGCTGAAGTCGACAGCGCGGCAATTGCTGTTGATGCGTGCGCTGGGGTATGCCGGTTATGCCGCTCCCGATTACTTCCACTGCGATCTGGTACGGGACGCCGCTGGAGTGAGGTTGGCGAAACGGCACGATGCGCTGAGCGTCCGGCATTTGCGCAAGAGCGGGATGACGGCGGAGAGGGTCCTGGAGATGGCCGGTTGGCCATGATGGAGCGGCACTTTCGTTTCGAGCAAGAGTTACCCGTGGTAGCAACCGATCGCGGCCAACAGGGTTAGCATTAGTAGTTGAAAGTAGAGTTCAGCACGAGGCGACTAGGAGGGTTATGCAGCGAGTATTCTTGAAGATTTCTGCAATCGCGCTGTTGATGAGTTCGGCCGTCTACGGACAATCGCTTGGCGATATTGCGCGCGCGAACCGGGAGAAACAAAATGCCGAGAATACATCTGCGGCACAGCCAAGAGTGATTACGAACGCGAATCTTCCGAAAAACCCGGACGCGAACCAGGAGCCCGCCGAGGCACAGTCGGGAACGAACGCGGGCAGCACCGCCGCTGACCTTCGTTCTGCGCAGCAACGCTTGGCGGAGCAACGCGCGGCCGACCAATGGAAGAGACAGATCCTGGCGCAAAAAAATAAGATGGCGACTCTGCAGGCGCGGATCGACCAGCTCAATGCGTCGATTCGTTCCGCTGGCGGAAGCGTCCAATACGAGGGACCGTACAACCGTCATCAGGCGCGGCAACTGCAGCGGGTGGCGCAAATCCAGCTGCAACTCGATGAGCAGAAAATGAAGCTTGACCAGATGCAGGAAGCGGCGCGGCACGCGGGCATGCACACAGTGGTGTACGATCCGTAGAAGCTGTCCGCTATCCCTTATCACTTTTCAGTTCATGGAACACACCTCCGCGCGGCTTTTCCAATGAATCGGACCGACCGGTCCGATGATCCTAACTACGTGAGCGTTGATCGAGTTTTCCTCACTGCGGAATGGCAATACCTGGCCATGCTGAACTATGAGGTGGACGCCGGCCTGCTTCTTCCCTTCGTCCCGGCCGGGACCGAACTCGATCGCTGGAAGGGAAACGTCTTTGCCAGCCTCGTCGGATTTCGATTGCTTAACACAAAATTGCTTGGATTCCTGCCAATTCCGATGCACTCGAATTTCGAGGAAGTGAACCTGCGCTTTTACGTGCGACGGCAGGTGGGGAGCGAAGTCCGGAGAGGCGTGGTGTTCATCCGGGAGTTGGTTCCGCGCCGGGCAATTGCATTCGTTGCCCGCACGTTCTACCAGGAGAATTATGTGGCTCTCCCAATGGCGCATGAGATTCGCTCGGCCGGCGATAATCGTCTGAGAGTGGCGTACCGATGGCGGAACGGAAACTGCCGGAGCGAGATGAACCTTGAAACCGATGGCAATTCTGAACTGCCAGGCGAGGGCTCGATTGAACAGTTCATCACCGAGCACTACTGGGGGTATTCGGCTCAGCCCGGCGGCGATTGCGTGGAATACCGGGTGACACATCCTTCGTGGAGAGTCTGGCAGGTTGGGCGATCGGCATTTGAGGGCGATGCAGAAAAGTTGCACGGAAAAGAGATCGCGGCAGTGCTCCACGGTAAACCGCAGTCCGCTTTTCTAGCAGAAGGATCCGCAGTCGCCGTGATGTGGGGGCGAAGATTGTGAGCATGCCGATGAGCACTGAAACCGGACTGGCCCAGGACGGGGTCCAAGGCGTGATCCTTTATGACGGGCAGTGCGGTTTCTGCTCGCGCTGGGTAAAGTGTTGGGCGGGGACGCTCGGGCGGCACGGATTCGAGATCGCCTCGTTGGATGAGCCTTGGGTGGCGAAGAAAATCAAAATGCCGCCTGAAGAACTGCTCACCGACATACGGTTGCTGACGACTGATGGCGAGCTGATATCTGGAGCCGATGTCTATTTATATGTGACGCGACGGATCTGGTGGGCCTGGCCCTTCTATGCGATTTTCAGTTTGCCAGGGTTCAATCGGCTAATTCACGCGGGTTATCGGCGGTTCGCGCGGAATCGCCACTACATTTCTCATGCCTGTCGCATTCAGCCCCGTTAATCGTCAATGGTGCTGTGGTTCGACGGTATCCTCCCCGGCGGGTTCCCCCCTGAAAGTAAAGCGTTGCTGCTTGCCATTCGGTAGCGTAACCGTGGTCTCGACAATATTGTGGTGACCGTTGAACAGATATTCATATCGCACAACCTGCCCGTCGGCGAGCGTCTGCGTTGAAACTCTGGAACCGTCCACAAATTCATTTCGCAGGAGTACCGTGCCATTTCCGTCCCGAATCTCCGTCATCAGGTACGGATCGTATCCGTGCTCGTGCAGGGGGGCTCATACTGGAAACCGTACAGCGCGTTTGTCCCGTCTGTGACCATGTCCAAGTGTCCAGTTGCGTCGTAAACGTAGCCGCGAGTGCTTCCCGAATCGTCGGAAGCTTCCACAATGCGATTGGCCGCGTCGTACTTGAAATTGATAACATGCCCAGAAGGAGAGACGAGTTGCTTAAGATTACGCATCGGGTCCCGGTTCAAACGAATGTGGTGGCCCGCGCTGTCGCTCATATCCGTCGCCGCGCCCTGCGCGAAACAACTCTGACGACGTTTCGCTGTGACGGAATACCGCGTCGGCATAGCCAGTGCCTTTGGAAATCCGCGGGAAGTGGATCGGCCATTCGTCTTCGAGGTGCAGATCCTCATAGGTATATGGAAACCTTTTCCCCGTGGGACAAATATCGTAGGGATGATTTGCTCCCACCCCAAAAGCCCGAGTGAAGAGGAACCATGGGCGATGAGTCCTAGTGAGAACGAGTGGCATCAGGTCTGGAACAAACAGATCGGTCTGCCGCAGAACAAACAAACCCGAGTGAAGATCGACTTGAAACTCGTTCACCGCGGTTTCGTGACGGACCGTCGGCTTGATACTGGCAATTTCAATCTCAAATCGGTAGTGCTTTGGATCGTGATGCGCAAACCGTATGACAAGAAACGGAAGGCCCCATCTCAGCTTGGTTTCGTATCCGAGATCGGGAGCAGTTCAGGAATGGGCAGCGGCTGGCGGATGGATGTCGGCGTAGGCATCTTCCACACCAGCCACACGACAATCGCACACGGCACTATGATCGCGAGCTGTCCGAGTTTGGAATGAGAGCGTGGCATTCGCTTTCCGTCGTTTATCCAGCCAACGCTTGAAAGCGAAAACCAAAGGCCAATCCGGATTCTTGGATTGGCCCATGCCTCAAGCTAGCCACAAGCTAGAACAGCGCCGTTGGTCTCCGCTTCCAGCTTTTGCCTTTCTCTTTCGCAATGTTTTCGATGTCGTTGACGTAGGCGCCGGCCTGGGTCAGGACGTGGTGCAGGTCGTTGCCTACGCTGATGAAGGTGAAACCCTTTTCGAGGAACTCGCCGACGCGCGATGTCCCGAACAGGAAGATGCCGAGAATGGTGTTGTTCTTGCGCGCGTGCTCGATCAGTTTCTGGGTGGCCGCGCCGAGTTCGGGCGAGGTGTACATGTGCGGGAATTCATACTTGTTGTAAAGGCCCATCGACATGCAAAGGTCGTTTTGTCCGAGGAAAAGGATGTCGACGCCGGGGACGGCGGCGATCTCGGCAATGTTTTCGATGCACGAGGCGGTCTCGACCTGAAGCGCGATGATGCCTTCATTGTTCCAGTTGCCGGCATAGCCGAGCAGTCCGGCCTTGTTCATGCTGCGCTGCGGAAAGTAAACGGAACGCGTTCCGACGGTGGGGTATTTGGTGCAACTGATGGCCTGGCGCGCCTCTTCGGCGGTGTTGATGTAGGGGACGAGCACACCGTCGGCGCCGAGATCGAGAGCTTGCTGAATGCCGGGGCGGTCGTCGTATCCTCCAACTCTGACCAGCGATTTTGCGCCGCCGTTCGCGATGCCGCTTAGCATGGCGGAGAGCTTCTCGTAATTCATGGGACCGTGCTGGGTATCGACGAGTAGCCAGTCGTAACCGCTGTGCGCAAGTTGTTCGGCAACAGTCGGGCTGTGCGCGTTGAGGAACAGCCCCATCTTTGGAGTGCCCGCGCGTAATTGCTTCTTGAACTCGGTGCCACTCAGAGCGGCTTCCGCCATATAGGAATCCTCCTCGAATACTTTTACTTTTCTCAAACAGTTCGAAAATGGTTTTCAGTGTAACGAACGGACGGCGCCTGAGGCCAGCCGGAACCCTACTTTTTTCTAGTAGGTGACTGGAGGGCAGATAAAGCCGCTCCTGTAGAGAGGCGGCTTGCCGCGTCTGGAACCGGACGCGACACTGGGCGCGGCGCGCAGGAGACACAGCAAGCGGCGTCTCTACGGGAACGTCTCCACGGGCCGCTTTTTGCCCTCGAATCGGGCTATTTCGGCGTTCTTCGGCTGCCGGACCCCGATTTTATGCCGATTTCCAGAGGGGTACCTTACTGGAAACCGCATAAAATCTGCATAAAATGCTACTTTTCCACAGCTCAGTGCGTTACTATGCGCTGGATACAAGCAAACTTGTAGGTTCCTGAAGGAGGAAATTCATGGCATCTGGTATGACCAAAACTCAACTCACCCGACACCTGGCTGAAAAGCTCGAAACCAACAACAAGACAATCGCGTCTTTTCTGGAGAACCTGGCAGATACGGCGATTAAAGAAACGAAGAAGAACGGTGTGTTCGTTGTGCCCGGCCTCGGCCGCCTCGTGAAGGCGCATCGCAAGGCCCGCATGGGACGCAACCCGCAGACCGGCGAACCAATTCAGATCAAGGCGAAGACGGTCGTAAAGTTCCGCGTGGCAAAGGCCGCGAAGGACGCGATCGCGCCGAAGAAACCGTAGTGTGGCGCGGACACTCCCTTCGGCTGCGCTCAGGGCAGGCTCTGTCCGCGAAAAGTTGGAAACAAGAAAAGGCCGGCTTTCGAGTCGGCCTTTTTTCATCGCCTTGTCATCCCGAGCGGAGCGAGGGATCTGCAAGTTCGCCACGAATTGCTATATTTTCAACTCCACCAACTCCGCTTGCGCTTTTCCCGCAGTAATCGTCAGCCTCCCCACGCTCACTGGCAAGCGGAAACGCCGCGGGCCGGCGCTCCCTGGATTGAAATAGAGAACAGCGTTTTTCTCTTCTATCTTCGGCTGATGGCTGTGGCCGTATACGACCACGCGGAATCCGGCCGGTTCGGGCTTCAGGTCGAGTCGGCCGAGGTCGTGCAGGATATAGATGGACACGCCACCGGCTCCAACGACTTCAGTCTCCGGCAGAGCGCGCGCCCATGAAGCGGTGTCGACATTACCGCGGACCGCGGTTACGGGGGCAATCTTCGTGAGCGCTTCGAGGATTTCGGGCGCGCCAATATCGCCGGCGTGAAGGATGAGGTCGCATCCGCGCAGAGCTTCGACGGCTTCCGGCCGCAACAGGCCGTGGGTATCGGAGATTAGTCCGAGGGTGACTGGTTTCTCGGTCATCGGTTTCTCGGTGATGAAATGAGTGCGCGCTACTGGACGGCCGAGGGCGTCCGTTCCCACGTGGTTCTTCCCGATTCATCACAAATCGGTTGTCGAGCGCTCACAGACTTCACAAACAGCCTAAGGCTATACTGCCGAGAAGGTCCGAAGGAAGATGCCCGAAACTGGTCCAAATCTGGCGGAAGCGCTGCGGCGTTACTGGGGATACCACGAGTTTCGCCCCAAGCAGGAGAATGTTATCCGCAGCCTGCTGGCCGCGCACGATACCTGCGTGGTGATGCCGACCGGAGGCGGGAAGTCGCTGTGCTACCAGCTTCCAGCGGTGATTTCCGGGAAGACGGCGGTGGTGGTTTCTCCGTTGATTGCCCTGATGCAGGACCAGGCGGCGCAACTGGCGCAGATGGGTATTCCGGCGGCGGCGATCAATAGTTTTCAGAGTTCAACGGAACGGCGTCAGGTGATGGAGAAGGCGGCACGAGGGGAATATCGGCTGCTTTATCTTTCTCCGGAGAAGTTGGCTACTGAAAGTACTTTCGATTGGCTTGCCAAAGTGCCGGTGGGTTTCTTCGCGGTGGACGAGGCGCATTGCATTTCAGAGTGGGGGCACGAGTTTCGACCAGACTACCGTCAGCTGAGCCGGCTCCGCACGAGCTTTCCAGGGATTCCGATTGCGGCGTTCACGGCCAGCGCGACGCGGCAGGTGCGGCACGACATTCTGAAGCAGTTGCAGATGCGCGATCCGCATCTTTACATCGCCAGTTTCCATCGACAAAATTTGAGCTACATTGTCCACGAATGCGAAGCGCGGACCCAGACGGAGTTGCTCGCCCGCGCATTGCGACAATATGCCGGGGAAAGCGTGATCGTGTATTCGCCCACAATTCGTCGCGTCGAGGAGACGGTCGAATACCTGGAGGAGAACGGGATTGCGGCGATTCCTTATCACGCAAAAATGGAAGCGCCGATGCGCCGGCAGAATCAGGAACGGTGGATGTCGGATGAAGTTCGGGTGCTGGTGGGAACGATCGCATTTGGCCTCGGCATCAACAAGCCCGCGGTACGGGCGGTGATTCACCTGTCATTGCCGAAGTCGATTGAACAGTATTACCAGGAGGCTGGCCGCGCGGGGAGGGATGGGCGTCCCGCCGATTGCGTGCTGCTCTGGCAGAAGCGGGACCATGTTCTGCTGGATTACTTCATCGGAAAAATCTCGGATGACGCTGAGCGCGAGCGGTCATCCGAACGGAAACGCGTGATCAGCCGGTTCGCGGATTCGAAGCGCTGCCGCCACCGCCAGATCTGCGTGCACTTCGGAGAGACTCCGAAATGGGAGAACTGCGGGAACTGCGACAGCTGCGGCGCGAAGCCGGAGTGGCTGCAAAAGGAAATAGTGCGCGTTGACTTGCCGGAGGTTACGGCGCGACAGACGCGGTTTCCGCCTACCTCTTCTCCGTCTTTTTACACCCCGCAGCTGCGGTCCGAGAAACCGCGAGCACGGGATTTGACGCCGACGGAAGCGGATCCGGCATTGGCGGAGTACCTGCGCGAATGGCGGCGAACGATGGCGCGGGAAAACAAAGTACCCGCCTACATGATTCTGCACGACAGCACGCTGGAGGAACTGTGCCGCCGGCGTCCGTCTAATTTTGCGGAGTTGAAGCAGGTGCCGGGAATTGGCGAAAAAAAGGCGGATCTGTATGGCGCCGAACTTCTTCAAGCCTTGCGGAATTTTGGCGGTGGAGCGCGCGCCACGCCGAATGTGTCCCGGGAACCGGCTCCGGCGGAACAGACGCTTCGGCTCTTGAACGAAGGACGCAGTTTTGAGGAGATTGCCCGTATTCGCGCGCGACAGATTTCGACCGTCATTTGTACGGTGGCGAGCCTCATCGAGAGCGGGCAGGTGAAATTGGATTCGAAGTGGATTTCTCCCGACGCGCAGCCGCTCATCGAGGCGGCTTGCCTGACGCAGGGAGTCGAGAGGCTGAAGGACATCAAGGAAGCGGTGCCGCCGTATGTCAGCTTTGAGGACATACGTTTGGTGGTGGCTCATCTGCGGGCGGAGAACCGGGTGCGGGCGAAGACAACATGACGGTTTTGCCCACCTCTACACGCCCTTGGCGGCAGGATCCCAGATCAGCTTGTGTATTTGCAGGCTGAGCCTCGCGGGAGCATTGTCGTCGAGGATCCATTGGGCGAGTTCTTGCGGGTCAAGAAGACAATGCGAAGTGTCTCGCGAGCCGGACGCGCCTTTCTCGAAGGCGGGCGAGAATAAAATAGCGTGAACCCGCTCGGCCAGCGCGTGATTGACGACGAAGTCGCGGGCGAACTCGTAGTCAGTTCGGTCGGTCAGGACGAACTTAAGTTCATCACGAGGCTGGAGCGCTTCCAGATTCTCCACTGCGAAAGTGTCTGGCTCGCTCGAGTGCGGACACTTCACATCGACGATCTTGATGACTTGTTTCGGGACTCGCGCCAGGGGGCGTTCGCCGCTGGTCTCGAGCAGCACCTGATAGCCAGCGTCCAGGAGGTGTTCCATCAGCGGGACGACTTCGCGCTCTTGCAACATGGGCTCGCCGCCGGTGATTTCAACCAATCCACCGGCGCTCAGGCTGACGACTTCGCTGAGCACTTCTTGCAGTGTCATCTTTTTCCCGCCGTAGAAACTGAACTCGCTGTCGCACCAGGAACAGCGCAGGTTGCATCCGGTCAGACGCACAAAGATGCAGGGCAGGCCGGAATATGTCGATTCGCCCTGGAGCGATTTGTAGATTTCGGTTACTTGAAGCATTGAATCATTGACACATTTAGTGATTGAATCATCGAAAACTCAAAGGCAACAGCCTTCAATGACTCAATGATTCAATCACTAAATGACTCAATGATTTCACTCGGAGTAGCGGGCCGTAGTCGTATCGGTCTCAAACACCGTCACATCTTTCACTCTCACCCTGCCATTGGTTACGCTGCTTAAGCGGAGGTTGGTTTCGTCGTAAAAATATTTCGCGAGATTCTCGGCTGAGGGATTGAGGACGGTGAAAGGCTCGATATCGTTGATCATCTGGTGATCGAGACGGTCAATGGCGTGCTTCATAACGTCTTTCAGGTCTTTGAAATCGAGCAGCAGGCCGGCCTTGTCGAGTTCGGCGCCGGCAAGGGTCACACGAATCTTGTAATTGTGGCCGTGCGGGTTCTCGCACTTGCCTTTGTAGTTCCGCAAGTAGTGTCCTGCGGCGAATGTGTCATCGACTGTGACTTCGTACATGAATTCCAGCTAGCCTCGGCTGTGTTTTATTGTACATTTTGAGAGCCTTCGCGACACGGTGGCGCGCACTTCGGGCGAACTGCAGATCCCTCGCGCTGCTCGGATGACAATTCTATGCATGGGACGCAAGCTGACATCACGATTCGAGAGGCAGCGCCGGGCGAGTCGGCGATCATTCTTCATCACCGGCGGTCGATGTTTCGCGACATGGGCGAAGGTACCGTCGAGCAGCTTGATCGGATGGTGGAAGTTGCGACCCCGTGGCTGGCACGGGCTCTGGCCAATGGCTCCTATCACCATTGGCTGGCGCTGGACCCCTCGGGCCGCGTCGCGGGCGGCGGTGGCGTGCTGCTCTGTCCGTGGCCGGCGAATCCCAAAGACCCATGCACTCAGCGGGCGGTAATCCTGAATGTGTACACCGAGCCGGAGTTTCGGAATCGCGGAATCGCGCGGCAAATCATGCATACAATCCTGGCCTGGGTCAAGGAACGGGGCTTCCGGGCCGTCACTTTGCACGCCAGCGACGAGGGTCAGCACTTGTATGAAAAGCTGGGGTTTGAGGCTACGAACGAAATGCGGCTGAGGTTTGACCGGCTATAACGAGCCCAGAGTCGTTGTGGCACAAGCGGCTGCCGCGTTGCGCTCGGCTTGGACCCTTCGGCTTCGCTCAGGGCAGGCTCGCGGAGGCGCCCGTCCCCACAACAAACCTATGTTCTCAACTGTCAAGCAAACCAAGGGCCAACTCCTTATAATCTGCTAACGTTCGGGTTGCTGCCCCGTCTATTTCTGCAAGGCAAGATCGGGACCACTTGTAGGGGACAGAGACAGACAATGCCGGCCGATTCTTATGCAGTAGCAATTCCGGTTGGCGGCAATTCCCGTCCGAGGCGGGCGGCACAGGGCAGCGGCAACGAGAACCCCACCGTGAGGGGCTCCTTGGCAGCGCAAGGCAACCGTATTGACGACACGAGTCTGATCCGCGAGGCGCAGCAGGGAAACCGCGCTGCCTTCGAGGTCTTGGTGCGTCATTATGATCAGTCGGTCCTGCGGCTGGCGCTGCATCTGACGGGATCGGAGTCGGATGCCCAGGACGTTTATCAGGAGGCCTTCCTCAAGGCTTACAAGAATCTGGGCAGCTTCCGTTTTGAATGTTCCTTCTACACCTGGATCTACCGGATCGTCACTAATCTTTGCCTCGATCATCTGCGGAAACGGAATGTGCGCAAGGAGGACGCTCCGGTCGCGGTGGACTCCTCGGGCGAAGAGTACAGCCGGTTGGAGCAGTTCCCCGACGCGCGCTCCGGAGCCAATCCGGAACGCGATTTGATGCGGCGGGAACTGGGACGGAAGATCGGCGCGGCTTTGGCGGTCCTGACGCCTCGCGAGCGGATGGTGTTCGAGCTGAAGCACTATCACGGGCTGAAATTACGTACGGTGGGCGAGATGCTGAATACGACGGAAGAGACGGCGAAGAATACATTGTTCCGCGCGACGCAAAAACTGCGCAGCGCGCTCGAGGAGATGCGATGAGCTTGGACTTTGGACTCAGTCTTAGTCTCTGTCTCTGCGAAGGGATACGAAAATGAAATGTGATTGGGTGCGGCAGAACATTTTGTTCCATGTGTACAACGAACTGGAGGACGATGCCCGCTACGAGGTAGAGCAGCACCTGGCGCGGTGTCCGGAATGCGCCACCGAGTTGAAAGCGGCGCGCAAGTTCCACGCGACGCTTTCGGGAATGCCGGTGGCGGAGCCGACTCCGAACCTGCTGGCGGCATCGCGGATGCGGCTGCAGGAAGCGCTGGAAACGACGCAGCCGGGAGGATTTTGGCAGCGTGTGATTTTTGAGCCGGGAACGTGGCTGCGGCAGATTCGGATGGCGCCGGCGCTGGCTGCGGTCATTTTCATCGTGGGATTTGGCGGAGGTATTGGCGCGACTTACAACTTCCTTTCCGGACGTGGTGGGGATGGCGTAGTGACGGGCTCCATTGGATCGGGCAGCAGCAATCCGTCGCTTAATCAACCCCTGGAAGCTTCCTCGGTTACGGGCATCCGGTCGGTGACGCAGGAGCCGGGATCGAATCAGGTGAGCATCAAGTACGACACGGTCTTGACCCAGGAAGCGCAAGGCTCGCTAAATGACCAGCGCATCCAGCAGTTGCTGTTGTTTGCCGCGCGCAACAACTACAACTCGGGGGTGCGGATGGACTCGGTGGATTTGCTGACGCAGTCGCCCGACGATAGCCGGGTACGGGAAGCGCTGATGTATGCACTGCAGAACGATACTAATCCGGGAGTGCGTTTGAAGGCGTTGGATGGGCTGAGCGGCTTTGTGCGACAGGATGCGCGAGTACGGGATGGAGTTTTGCGGACGCTGATCAGCGACACGAATTCCGGTGTTCGGATGCAGGCCTTGCGACTGGTGGAGCCGATGAAGACGGACAGCAATGTGCGGTCGGTGCTGACCAGGCTGTCGCAGACAGATGAAAACGTCTCGATTCGCTCGCAGGCTCGTGCGATGCTGGCGCAGATGCCGGAGATGGATTAATGGAGGGAGGGGCGGGACGCCCGGCTCTCCACCAGCAGAGTTTGGATCGACGGCAGTAAGCGGCGTATCAAGGGATCGATCAAGGAGAACATTCATTGAAACAGGCAATAAAACTCGCCGGCGTTGCGCTTACAGTGGCTACGCTGGCATCTCTGGCTCTGTGCCAGGAAGGCCGGATATATCGCGAAGGCAGCAACTGGGTCCAGGAGGTGACTGGAGACTTGGGTGCGGCGAGGAATCTGCGGGTGAAGTTGGCCGCAGGTTCGGTAAAGGTTCAGGGTGGATCGCAAGCAGGAATCACATACACCATTCATCGTAAAGCTTATACATCTTCAGAACAGCAGGCCCGCCGCGCCTTTGAGTCGTACAAGGTCGGCACCTCTGTAAAGGGAGAGACGGCGTGGATTGTGGCGGAATCGTCAGGCGGACGGGATCATAAGAGCGCCGATGATTTTGTCATCAATGTGCCGCGAAACCTGGAATCAGCCAAGATCGAGACTGGGTGCGGCAGTGCAAGCGCGACCGGGATTGCCGGACGTGTCGACCTCGAGAGCGGTGGTGGAAATATTCACCTCGACGACATCGCTGGCGAAGTCACGGCGGAAACCGGCGGAGGCACGATTGAGGTCGGCAGCGTGGGAGGCGGCGTGACTCTGCAGACGGGCGGAGGAAACATCAAGATTGCATCCGCCAAGGGCGAGATCAAGGCGGAAAGCGGAGCGGGAAACGTAGTGGTTATTTCCGGGCTCCAGGGCGCGGTGCTGGAGACGGGCGGGGGCAGTATTCGCGTGGACAAGTGCAGCGGGACCGTGAAAGCGACGACCGGCGGCGGGAGCGTGGAACTGGGCGAAATCGGAGGGCCGGCGGAGATCGAGACGGGCGCAGGCAGCATTCGGTTGGCTTCCTCGAAAGGGCGGGTGCAGGCCCAGACCGGTGGTGGCAGTATCCAATTGGACGGAGCGACTTCGGTGAAGGCGGAGACTGCGGCTGGGGGAATCGTTGTGAAGCTACTGTCCTCGGCTGGGGCTGGCGGTCACAACAATTCCACGCTTGAAACCTCGGCTGGCGACATCACCGTGTATCTGGCGAACGATCTGGCGATCTCCATTCGGGCAGAGATCGAAATGGGCAATGGCCACAAGATCCGCAGCGACTTTTCCGATATTCGCGTCTCGAGCGAAGGCGGACAGTATGGGCCGAAAACAGTGACCGCAGAGGGTCAGCTTAACGGCGGCGGACCGGTGCTAAAAGTCCGGACGAATTCCGGGAATGTCGACTTCCGACGCGTCAGTCGGTAGGTCGGGTTACAGAGCGACGGGCGGGGACGCCCGGCGCTCCATGAGTGGGCTCGTTTATTCGGGAGGGATTATGATCCATCGCTTCCTGCTTTGCATATTTCTTTTTTCGCTGGTCGTTTCCCTGGCCTCCAGCGCGCAACCGGAGCAATCGAGCTACGATGACACGGGCGAAAGCTGGAGTTGGGGGTTCGGTTCGGAAGAGGGTGGCGGCGGATCGTCGTATCTCGGAGTGGACATCGCCGACGTCTCTCCGGAGCGGTTGGGAGAATTGAAGCTCAAGGAGGAGCACGGCGCGGAGGTCACCATGGTTGACCAGGACGCTCCCGCCGGAAAGGCCGGCCTGCACGAGCATGACGTCATCGTGAGCCTGAACGGCACGGCCGTAGAGAGTGCTGCCCAATTGCGCCGGATGATTAAGGAAACGCCCCCAGGCCGCGTGGTGAGTCTCGGGGTCAGCCGCGACGGCCAACCAATGACGATCAAGGTGCAACTTGCCGACCGGCGCAAGTCGATGGCGTGGGAGCCCCAGGTTCACGTCGACATGCCTCGAATGCCGGAAATGCCCACGATGCCGGACTTCGACCTGCCCGTCTCGGTGGTCGTTGTCCACCAGTCGGCACGGAGCGGGCTGATGGTGGAAAACATTACTCCGCAGCTGGGAGATTTCTTTGGGGTGAAGGACGGCAAGGGCGTGCTGGTGCGCGCGGTGGAAAAAGGCAGTCGCGGCGAAAAGGCAGGATTCCGTGCGGGGGATGTGGTCGTCAAGGTCAACAACCAGCCTGTCCACGATACATCTGACTTCACACACGCTTTGCGGTCATCTTCGGGCAGCGCGACGGCCGTGACCGTGATGCGAGAGAAGAGAGAGCAGAACCTGACTTTGACTCTTCCCGCGAAGAAGGATTCGGGGAGCCTGCTCGAAGACAGTTTTGATATTCCCGTTCTTACGGCGGAGACACAGCAGGCACTCAACCGCGCCGGAGCTGAAATCGCCCGCATGGCTCCGGCCATCGCGGAAAAAATACAGAAGAATTTGTGCCCAAAAGACATGGAGAAGAGACTGCAGGATTCGCAGCGGATGATGCATGAACAGCAGCAAAAAATGCAGGAACGGCAGCAGAAACTGCGCCATGAGTTATCCGGAGAATGGGCTGAGATCTGACGTTGCCCGGGTACGGCGGGCGGAAGGTTACTAAAGTCACCGGCGTGGCTGCCCAAAATCTTCGAATCCCAGTTTACCAGGGATGGCCAGATTCCAACGATTGGACTACCCGCTGGTTACCTGTCGCGGTGAAGAAAGTCTCGATAAGCTGTTACCGCGATGGCTTTCCGCGCCCTGCTGTTTTCAAAAAGCTCCGAGACAAGCACTGCCATGACGGCGGCCTGCAAGAGTACAGGAATCCGCGCTGAAGTCTGTTCCGACATCTTTACAGCCATCGAAAAAGGGAAGACGCAGACCTTTTCGTGCGTGATCGTGGACTGGGCTGACCAGCCCGAGGCAACCTTCCTCTTGAAACGGGCTCGCGAGTCCGTACCGAACCGAGACACCGTGGCCGTCACCATCGTCGATCACGACCCCACGCAGGCGGAAATGCGCGACAACCGCCTGGACTTCCTCATCTATCGTCCAATTTCCGCCGAGGAAGCCAATGCGGTGCTGGCGAAAGCGTGTGAGCAGATGCAACCGTTGAGCGCGGACGACGCTGCGGAGTCGTCGGCGGAGGCTGACGCGAGCAGCGAAGGCCCGAGCGCGGTGTCTGTTGTCGGCGATGCAGCGAAACCCATTCACCAGGATCCGCCAGTTGGTTTCCGGGAAGCGGATGCAGCGCAAGGCGACTACGACGGCGAAATTGCGAGTGACGAGGACGAAAGTGACGAAGACGAAGAAGAGTCTGAGGAGCGCGGCCACGCGATAGGGTTCCGCGGAGTTTGTGCCGCGGTGCTTGTGGTCGCGGCGATGTTTTGCCTGTGGAGATCGCGTGAGTCCTTCGAGTATCTGTCGCGGACGCCGGAGGGGCGATTCCGCGTTTTGCGGGAATCGGTGGCAGCGCTCTTTTATGCGAACCAGAAGGGGGCGTTGCCTGTCGGATCCGCCACGGGCGATGCGCAACAGGATGCGTACTTCAGCAGAGATCCCAGTTCCAATCCCAACGCGCAGACACCGGCGCTGGGGGTGGTTGCAACGCAGTCCACGCTGGAAGCGCGCATCTCCTTACCAAAGGCTCCCGATTTTCCGCTGCCAGTGGCAGTGTTTGAGCATCAAGAGCCAGCGCCAATCCACGTGGAACGCACGGCGATTCCCGAAAGCATGAGGAACTCGGCGCCGATTGAGCGGCCCGTTGTGGTGACGGTGAATCCGGCGCAAATGATGCCGATCTCCGTCCCGCAGCCGCAGCCGGCTCAGCAATTCAGCGAACCCGTCGCCTTGAGTGAAGTAACAGCGCGCGCCATGCTGGTTCACATCGTGAATCCGGCCTATCCGCCGGAAGCGTTAGCCCAGAAACTTCACGGACCGGTGGTACTGCAGGTGGGGATTGGGCGCGATGGCAGCGTCGAGGATCTCAAAATTGTTCGCGGATATTTTATTCTGGGCCGCGCCGCGATTTCCGCAGTCAAGCAGTGGCGGTTTCAACCTTACAGTATCAGCGGCCATGCCGCGGCAACTCAAACCGTGATCACCATCAATTTCAGCTATCCGCCAGGGTAGCGTCAGTGTGGTGACGGGGCTCCGCCCCGTTCTGCGGTGCGGAGCCCCGCCGCCACACAACCTTCTACCACCACACAAGCTCCTACTTGTGAACGTCATGTCCTTCCTGCGCGCTGGACGGAGGGCTCACTGTGACCGATTTCTTCCAATAGTCCTGCACGGCGGGCGGCAGTTTGTCTATGCGGGTGAGGAATGCCGTAAGTTTCCACATGTCAGGCTCGGAGAGCGACTTGTCCCAGGCGGGCATTCCGGTATAGCGGACGCCAGTGCGAATTGCGTAAAACACGCGCCATTCCGGATCATCGGGCGGATGAAGGATGAGGCTTGGAGGCGGTGGATAGAGCGATTTCTCCAGGGACGAGGGCTGGCGGTCGAGGCCTCCATGGCAAAGCGCGCAATTCATGGTGTAGATCTTTATCCCCTCGATAAGGTTCTCATCGGTGGGCGGAACAGGACTGTTGACGTGGGGAGCGTGTCGTTCCACCGAAGCGTCGAGTGCGCTCATGGCGATTTGCTGCTCCAGCTTCGGCGGCTCCGTGTCGGCATTAGTCGGTACAAAGCCGAGCAAGGCAACGCCAAGGCCGACGATGAGCAGAACCAGAATGGTGATGACAATCCCCAGAATGAAGTTGCGCATTTCATCTCCTCGGAGAGCCTGGAACCTCATGCTCGCGCTTCCTATATATAACAGGAACCGAGCGCAGGCGGCAGCGGAACGCTTATCAGTACGCGTGCAGGCGACGAGCCTCACGCACCAGATCGGAAACTTTGGGCAGGAAAAACTCCTCCTGCGGCGGAGAAAACGGAACCGGCGTGTCGAGAGACGTCAGCCGGACAATCGGACCATCGAGATCGTCGAACGCCTCTTCGTTAATGATCGCGGAAATTTCTCCGGCCAGACCTCCGGTGCGCCCGTGTTCGTGCAGAATGATCACTTTGTTGGTCTTCTTCACGGTGGCGGCAATCGCCTCGCGATCGAGCGGCGACACCGTGCGCAGGTCGAGGATTTCGATTTCGATTCCTTCTTTACTCAGGATGCCCGCGGCTTCGAGCGCGGTATACAGCATTGCCGCATAGGTGATCACGCTGAGATGACGGCCCTCTCGAGCGACCCGCGCCTTTCCGAGAGGGACGACGTAATCGTCGTCTGGAATTTCTTCCTTGATTCTTCGATACAGATATTTGTGCTCGAAAAAGATCACGGGATTGTGGTCGCGGATCGCGGCTTTGATGAGTCCTTTGGCATCGTAGGCCGTTGCCGGACAGACGACCTTCAATCCGGGCGCGTGCACGAACCACATCTCCGGATTTTGCGAGTGGAATGGCCCACCATGCACATTGCCGCCGCTTGGGCCACGAATCACCAGCGGGGCGGGCGCTCCCCAGCGGTAGTGCGCCGATGCTACCATGTTGACGATCTGATTGAAGGCGCAGCCGATGAAGTCCATGAACTGGAACTCGGCCACGGGGCGCAATCCGGTGAGAGCAGCTCCGAAGGCGGCGCCTACGATGGCCGACTCCGCAATCGGCGTATCGATCACGCGCTCGGGGCCGAAGCGGTCGATGAAGCCGTCGGTAACTTTGAAGGCGCCACCGTAGATACCGATGTCCTCGCCCAGACAAAAAACGGTTGGGTCGCGCTCCATTTCCTCCCAGATTCCCTGGCGGATGGCTTCGAGATAGGTGACGACGGGCATGAATTACGAAGTGTACAGCAACGGACAAGGGGCTATCAGCTTTCAGCCGTCAGAAAGGCGTTTTGGTGATTTTGAGGGTGGAGATGTCGGCAGTTGGGTAGGGCCCCTTATCGAAAAGCGCGAGAAGGGACGCACTCCCGGCTAACAATTCAGTTCACTGAAGTCCGGCTCCGGGACTCGGAGCGTGCAAGCCTGTAAACTGGAAGACAGGATGAAGCGCGTTCTGTTCATCGTCTTCGTGCTGATCGGCATTGGGGTGCTTGCTTGCATCAGGTTCGCCGGGGCAGAGTCTCTCTGGCAATACGGGAGGATTGTGGCTGTCAAGAAATCGGTCACGACCTCCACAAAGGCTTGGGTCGTCAATACTCCGCTGGATGAAGAACATACGCAGTACACGATCTCGGTTCATGTGCAGGATCGGATTATTGTTGGCAACTACGAGATCTCCGATCCGCAAGCGGTGCCGCCGCCAGAATGGACACCCGGTACCGCGGTAAAGCTTGAGGTGAGTGGCGATTCTCTGTATTTACGCTCGGCGACCGGCAGCTTGCGTTTGCATATCACGCAACGGAAGACTACAGGGCCGATGCAGGCCGTCACTGCAGAAGAAAAAAAACACCTGTCAGGGCTTGATGCCCCGCCGCAGTCAATGGTCGGCTTTTCGAAGGCCGGAGAAGACAAGGCCACCGCGCCAGAACCAGCTCCACCGCCGCCGCCTCCCGCGCCTTCGACGGGCACGGTGACAGTGCGCTCGACTCCGTTTCTATCGGAGGTGTTCGTGGACGGCGACTCCATGGGATACACGCCGGCGAAGATTGCGCTTGTTCCCGGGAAACACAGCTTCCGCGTCGAGAAGCCCGGTTACCAGGCTTGGACAAAAGAGCTGACGATTACGGTGGGGTCCGAGCTGACTCTGGACGCGACTCTGGCGAAAAAGTAGCTGGAATCGCGGCGCGACCCCGGCCATCCGCTCATTCGTCCTGGAAATAGTGGAATACGCTTTCAAGTGGTCTGCCGAACACGGCAGAGATTCGGAATGCGGCTTCCAGTGACGGCGAGTATTTTCCCTGTTCGATTGCATTCACGGTTTGGCGAGTGACCTTGATTTTTTCAGCTAACTCCTGTTGCGTCATCTCGCCATGCTCGAAGCGCAGTCGTCTGATTTCGTTGCGAATCATACCCATGTCAGGCACCACGCCGGTATTGGATGATCTGGCAAGCGGAGCGCATGATCTCGGCTGTCACCAGAATGAACAGCAGGGAGTTCGTGTTGAAGACGATTGGAGGATCGAACGCGCCGAAAAAGCAGGCGAGCGCGACGCTCGTTGCGAGCCCGGCGTAGGCGACCCGCATGGCCCTGAGTTCGATCAGTTTGTCGCGCTCGTCGCGTGGCGCCTTCGCTTCCCTGGGCGTGAAGATAGCGACCGCGATCGTCAGCACAATCTGTAAGACCACCAGCGCGATGACCGTCTCCAGCAGGCTGCCGAAATGGAAGCCGCCGGCCTTCGGTCCGGCGTGGACGACCGACCAGAAGTAAAAACCATAAATGCCCGACATCGACAGCATTGATATCCAGGCGCTCTTTTCGCGGAAAGACATGAAAAAACCTCCCTTTTGTCTACCTTTCACGACATAATGTATTATATTTTTTACTTTATGTCAAATATATTTGACTTATAAAATCTGATGTCGCAAATCACTTACAATTCCCCTTCCATGACGGTCGCGGTCCGTTCTTTTGCGAAGATCAATCTCGGGCTTTACATCGGCGCCGCGCGCGCGGACGGATTTCATGATCTGCGCACGGTTTACCAGACGATCGCGCTGCATGACGTGATTCGGGTCAGCGTCGGGCGCGGCAGTGGGGTTGAAATTCTCTGCAAGAATAAAGATCCGCGGGTTCCGCTGGATTCGTCGAATACCTGCTATCGCATGGCCGAGCGCGTGATGGATGAACTCGGCGCTAAGGGCAAAGTCAGCGTTGAGATCGAGAAGCGCCTGGCCGTGAAGGGAGGGCTGGGCGCGGCGTCCTCGAATGCGGTGGCGACCATGGTTGCGCTGGAGCGGGTACTGAAGCGGAAGTTGCCGGCTGCGGCTCGACTGCGGATTGCGGCTGACGTTGGCTCGGACCTGCCGCTGTTTCTGGTCGGCGGAACGACACTTGGAGTGGGTCGCGGCGAGGAGGTTTATCCTCTGGCTGATTTGCCTTTTCTGCCGATGGTTGTGGTGGTGCCGGGGGTTGGGGTGTCGACCGCCCAGGCGTTTGCCGACTGGGATGGGCTTGTCCAGCGGGAGAAAGCTGCCGAGCTTCGCTCGGCTTGGACGGGCGAGAGCGCCCGTCCCCACACAACCGGTCCCCACCCAAACAATGCTGCTGTCCTTACGCGAATCTGGGCGAGCGGGGACGACCGTCGCTCCATTGGTAATGACGAATTGACTCGACTGGGGGCGTCCGATAGACTGATTGAGGTCGGCCGCGTTTTGTCGGCTTGGCTGAGTGGTTTACCTAACACCGGTGCTCTTGCAAAAAGGGGGAGCCGGGCCGGGAATTTGCTTCTCGACCTTGTCCGTACCGGGATTGAAAACGACTTCGAGAAAGTCGTCTTTCCTCTGTATCCCGAATTGCGAGACATAAAAGGTGCGCTGGAGCGCGCGGGGTCGAGATACGCTTCGCTCTCCGGGTCAGGGTCAACCCTGTACGGGCTGTTCCAGTCGCGAGCTGACGCCGCGAAGGCGGTCAACCGTCTGCAAAAGCAGGGGCTGAACGCGGTGGCGACTAGCACGTTGACGCACCAGAAGTATTGGGAAAAGTCGCTGGTCGTTGGTCGCTAGTCTTTAGTCGTTGGCGTTCGGTTCTGGGGTATGATTTAGTGGCCAGCGAAATGATCGTGCATCTTGGGCCGTCGACTAATGGTAGGTCAAGTGCCTTTGGAGCACTTTGTCTAGGTTCGAATCCTAGCGGCCCAGCCAGATCAACCAGTTCTCAGTTGCCAGTTCTCAGTTCTCAGTAGAGACACTGGAGCCCCAAAACTGAGAACTGAGAACCGGGAACTGAGAACTAACCGATGGCTACAGTTGCGACGACTACTGCCGAGAAGGCGACCGCGGAAAAAAAGCCGATCACGGACGAGAAACCGGAACGCAAGCCTCAGCGCGCCCGCGTCGATGACAGATTCAAGGTCTTCTGTGGAACCGCCAACGAGGCGCTCTGCGATGAGGTCTGCAACTTTCTTGGCCTGACGCGCGGGCAGGCTCTGGTCACGCGCTTCAAGGACGGCGAAGCGTATGTGCAGATCCAGGAAAATGTTCGCGGAGCCGACGTTTTCGTGATGCAGCCCACCTGCCAGCCGGTGGACATGCACTTGATGGAACTGTTGTTGATGATGGACGCGCTCAAGCGGGCTTCGGCGCGGCGCATCACGGCCGTGATTCCGTACTACGGCTATGCGCGCCAGGACCGCAAGGACAAGCCGCGCGTGCCGATTTCGTCGAAGCTGGTGGCGGACCTGCTGACCACCGCGGGGGCCGATCGCGCCGTGGTTGTCGATTTACATGCGCCCCAGTTGCAGGGATTTTTTAATATTCCGGTGGACCACCTGTTCGCTTCGCCGGTGCTGGTGGACTACTTCAAGAAACTGAATCTGCCGGATCTGACGGTGGTTTCGCCGGACGCGGGTGGAGTGGAGCGCGCGCGCTTCTTCGCGAAGAAGGTAGATGCAGCGCTGGCGATCGTGGATAAACGGCGCGTCGAGATGAACGTGGCGGAAGTGATGAATGTGATCGGAGAGGTCAATGGGCGCACCTGTCTCATCATCGACGACCTCATCGACACGGCGGGAACGCTGGTGAAGGTGGCGCAGGCCCTGGTTCAAAAAGGCGCGAGCACCGTGTATGCCTGCTGTACGCACCCCGTACTTTCAGGGGCGGCGGTGGAAAATCTGGTGGACTCTCCGATCACCGAGGTGGTCGTGACCAACACCATTCCGCTGGCCGAAGCGGCAAAGCAAGTCTCGAAGATCAAGGTGCTTTCGATCGCGGGGCTGATTGGACGGGCGATTCAGTCCATTCATGAAGAGACTTCGGTCAGCAGACTTTTTATTTAGAAGGGTCGTTGGTCGGTAGTCGTTGGTCGTTCGCAAACCCTTCTCAGTGCGGGGCGAATCGCGAAACGACCAACGACCAAACGACTAGCGACGATCGACGAAGGGCGGAAACGGAATTATGGCTACTGCAACGGATATCAGCATTCTGGAAGCGCAGAAGCGCGAACCAGGCACCAAGAACGCCGCCCGGCGCGTACGCGTGGGCGGGAAAATTCCAGCTGTCGTGTATGGCGCGGGCAAAGACGCGGCTGCGGTGGCGGTCGATCCGCGGCAAGTCCTTCGCATCCTTAGATCGGAGAGCGGGCACAATACGATTTTTGACCTGGCGCTCGACAGCGATCGCGTGAAGGCCATGATCGTGGACTGGCAGTTCGAGCCGATCAAGGGAACCCTGCTCCACGTGGACCTGCAGCGCATCGCGATGGATAAGAGGCTGACGGTCACGGTTCCGGTCGTGCTCAAAGGCGAGGCGGAGGGTGTGAAGACGGAGGGCGGCATCCTCGAGCAGTTGTTGCGTGAGATCGAGATTGAGTGCCTCCCGTCCGACATCCCGAAAAACCTCGAAGTGGACATCAGCCACCTCGTGTTCGGCGTTGAAGTGCGCGTGAAAGATCTGCCACACAGCGAAAAACTGAAGTTCTTGACTGACGAAAACCAGATGATCGCGCACATCACGACGGTGAAGGAAGAAGTGGTCGTGGCTCCGGAGGTGGTGGCGGACGCGACGGCAACTCCGGCTGAACCGGAAGTCATTAAGAAGGGTAAGCAGGAAACCGAGGGTGAAGGCGAGGCCGAGGGCGATGCCAAAGGCAAGGCTAAACCCGAAAAGGCCGAGAAGAGCGAGAAGAAAGAGAAAAAATAGCTACGAGCTGCGAGCCTCGAGCTACGAGCTAAAGGCCAACAGCTAAGAGCCAAGAGCTAATTTGCGTGAAACTGATCGTCGGTTTGGGCAACCCCGGAATCGAGTACCAGTTCACGCCGCACAATCTCGGGTTCTTGACGATCGATCGGATCGCCAACGGCCTCGGGATCGAAGTCAGGAATCGCCAATGCCGCGCGCTGACCGCGCGGGCAACGATTGCCGGTGAGCCGGCGGTCCTGGCGAAACCGGAAACCTACATGAACCTGAGTGGGCTTTCGGTGCGGGAGTTGGTGGCGGAACATCAGGTCGATGTGACGCGGGACTTGATTGTGATTTATGACGAACTCGACCTGCCGCTGGGCGCCATTCGCATCCGGCAGCGAGGGAGTTCGGCGGGGCACAACGGGATGGAATCCATTCTCGGCGCCCTCGGTACTGACGAGTTTTTGCGCATTCGGCTGGGAATTGCGCCGGATCGTAGAGTCGCGGACAGCGTGAAGTTTGTGCTGACGCCGTTCCGCAAGGCGCAGGGAAAAGTTGTGGACGAAGTCCTCGATACGGCGGTGCAGGCGGTCGAGGTGATTTTGAAAGAAGGACCGGCGGCGGCAATGAACAGATTTAATCGCAAAAACGAACCGGATGAAGAGCTTTAGTCGTAGATGTTCGTCGCTGGTCGCTAGTCGTTGGTCGTTAGCAAGCGCTCGCGATTTGCGATGAATTCCGAACGACTAAAGACTAACGACCAGCGACTGTATTTTGGAGATAACGCATGAATCGTAACTATGAATTGATGTTCATTGTCCGGCCCGACATGGTGGACGAGGATCTGAACAAGCTGATTTCAACGCTCGAGTCTTCGGTAACTTCGGCGGGCGGAACGACCAAGACCGAGGTTTGGGGCAAGCGCCGTCTCGCATACAGGGTAGGCAGGTTCAATGATGGCATCTTTGTGCTGATGCTGATTGACGGCGTCGGCGCCGTCGTGCACGAACTCGAACGCCGCCTGCGTGTGACCGAGCCGGTCATCAAGTTCCTCACCGTGCGCACTGACGAAGAACTGAAGCGGCTCGATAAGATCAAAAAGATCCGCGACTCAAAGAAGAAAGCCAGCGCCGCCCCGGCCGCCACCGCCGCTTCGGTAACACCAGCAACGGCGGAAGCGGGTACGGAAACACCGGCCTCGGCGCCGGTTTAATTGGCGGCTTCGATGGTCGCGTGATGAATCGGTAGAGGGGCGGACATCTCGCCAGTCCATTACGAATTCTCAGAAAGCAGGAGCACTATGGCAGAAGAAACAAAAGCACCGACCGCGCATGCGGGATCGAGCGGCGGCGAAAGTCGGCCGGAGCGTAGTGGCGGCGATCGCCCCGAGCGCAGCGGTCCGCGCGGTCCGCGTCCCGGCGGAGGCCCCGGTGGTCCCCGCGAAGGCGGCCGCAAGTACTTCCGGCGCAAAAAGGTTTGCAAGTTCTGCGTCGAGAAGATCGAGGCGGTCAACTACAAAGATGTGCGGCTACTGGCGCAGTTCGTGGCGGAAAGCGGCAAGATCACTCCGCGACGCCTGACCGGCGTGTGCATGCCGCACCAGCGCCGTCTGTCGAGGGCCATCAAGCAGGCGCGGAATATCGCCCTGTTGCCGTTTGCCGGGCGCGCACAGTAGGTTGAAGATGGTCGTGGGTCGCTAGTCGTTCGCAGTCAGCGGCAGTTTGAGAATTTGCAAACGACCAACGACCAGCGACTAACGACCAGGTCACTTACGAAACGGAGTTATTCATGGAAGTCATCCTGAAAGAAGATGTGCCCAAGCTGGGCACCCGCGGCGAGGTGGTGAAAGTCGCCGAGGGATATGGGCGGAATTTTCTGCTGCCCAAGAAACTGGCGATTGAGGCCACCTCCGCCAACAAGACTGTCATCGAGCAGATGAAGGCGGCCTCGGTGCGCCGCTCCGCCAAGGAAAAGACGGAAGCCGAAGCGCTGGCCAAGCAGTTCGACGGACTCGAAGTGAAGTTTCTGCGCAAGTCAGGCGAAGGCGATCACTTGTTCGGATCGGTCACGGCCGGAGATATTGCCGACGCGCTCGAGAAGAAGAGCTTTCACATCGATCGCCGGAAGATCCAGTTGCACGAACCGCTGAAGGCCGTCGGCGAGTTCATTATCGCCGTCAAGCTGCACAAGGACGTGACCACGCATCTGAAGGTCGTTGTCGATAAGGAAGTGGCGGCAGAATAGCCTTTAGTTCGCTGTGCTCGGGTGGGGACGGCCGACTCGCCCGTCCTTCCGGGCGGGACACCCGGCGCTCCATCAAACATCATTCGATATCTTCGCGAAGAACTCCTCTACTTTCCTGAGGTCTGTTGTTCTGCTGTAGCGCGGCAGACTCTCCACAAACACGCGCCCGTACTGCTTCTTCAAAATCCGATTGTCGAGCAGAGCCAGCAAACCGCGATCGTGCAACGAGCGAATCAATCTTCCAAAGCCCTGCTTCAGCGTGATGACCGCGCTCGGCACTTGGTATTCGAAGAAGGCATTGCCTCCGCCTGCGTCGATAGCCCTCACGCGAGCCGCCACCACCGGATCGCTCGGGACGGCAAACGGCAAGCGATCGATAATCACGCAGCTCAACTGCTCGCCTTGCACGTCCACGCCCTGCCAGAACGAAGATGTGCCAAACAACACGGCGTTGGGCGTTAGCCGAAACTCCTCGAGCAGCGCCGATTTCGGAGCGTCGCCTTGTTTGAGCATGGGAAATTCCAACTGGCCAAGAAGGCGGTCGTAGATTTCATTCATCTGCGCGTAGCTGGTGAAGAGCACGAAGGCGCGTCCGCGGGTAATCCCCAGCAACTGCCGGATCACGCCGGTCGCCTCGCTGGCGAACTGTGGCGTGCGTGGATCGGGCAGATCGGGCGGGACGTAAAGGATCGCCTGGCTTTCGTAATCGAAGTGCGAGGGGACGATCAAGTCGCGCGCGTGGTCGAGCCCGAGCCGCCCGCGTATGTAGTCGAAAGCGCCGCCTACGGCCAGCGTTGCCGAGGTCAGCACCGACGTTTCCAGCTTCGACCACAGACACTCGCGCAGAATCTGGCCGACTTCAATCGGAGTGGCCTGCAGAAAAACATTCGTTCGTCCGCCTGCGTGCTTTTCGTCGGATGATTTCCGCCGGGCGGGGGCGCCGGGCGCTCCACGGAATCCGCGCCGCTCGATCCAGAAGACCGTGTTGGGATCCTCGTTCTCCATCACGAAGCGAAGTTGTACCTGCAACTGCTGCGCTCGTCGCGTGAGCGTGAAGACCTCCTCCGGCTTCTGCGGAAGTTGCTCCAGTTCCGCGCCCAGCCGGTACAGCGCTTGATTGAGGGCGAGAAATTCTTCGCCGTTTCCTTCCAGGAACTCGCGGCGAGAGTCGAAGGCAGACCGGCCTTCACTCGCGGGCAGGAGCGAAAAAAACAGTTGCGAACGCTCCCGGACCGACTGAATCGCTCCCGACATCTGTGGCGTGTAGAGCTTTTCGCGTTGCAGAAGGCGCTCGACGTCGCGCGACAATTCGTCCATCTGCAGGTTGCTAACCGAAATCCCAAAGAAGTTGCCGGCGACTTCTTCCAGTTCGTGCGCTTCGTCGAAGATGACCGCCGCGCATTCGGGAAGGACCCCGGCGTCGGGCGCGCCCTCGGCTTCGAGTTTGATGGAGAGGTCAGCAAAGAACAGGTGGTGGTTGACGATGATGATGTCGCTCTCGGCCGCGCGTCGCCGCATCTCGGTGATGAAGCAATGCTCCCATTCCTTGCATTTCTGGCCGAGGCAGGTATCGGCGCGGGCGTCGAGCTTGTGCCAAAGGGCGCTCGCCTCAGGCAGTTCCGCGAGTTCCGCGCGGTCGCCCGTCTGCGTCGTTTTCTCCCACGCGGCGATGGCGCGGTATTGCTCGGTCTCTTCCAGCCCGCTGAGCACCGGCTGGTCGGTGAGATCAAAAAGCTTTTTGCGGCAGAGATAGTTGTTGCGCCCTTTCATGTAGCAGACGCTCAGCTTGCGATCTCCTTCGGGAAACAGTGCCCGCTCCAGCGCGGGGACATCTTTGAAGAAGAGCTGCTCCTGCAGGTTCTTCGTACCGGTTGAGATGATGACTCGTTTTCCCGAGCGGATCACGGGCAGCAGATAAGCCAGCGTTTTGCCGGTGCCCGTGCCGGCCTCGACGATCAGGTGGCGCTTTTCTTCTAGGGCCTCTTCCACCGCTTGAGCCATCCGCAGCTGCCCGCGGCGAAACTCGTAGGCGGGGTGCGTTTTCGAGAGCAATCCGCCCGGCGCGAAGAACTGGTACAGCGAGAATCCCGTAGGCCCAGTCACGGGATGAGATACGGGATGGGATGAGGAAGGCACCGGAGTCTCTATAATAGCGGGATGGGCATCGTAACTCATCCCCGCCTTCAAGAAAGAAGAAATTTGAGCAAGAAAAGAATTTGAGCAAGAAAAAGCCATCCCCTCTCGTCGCCATCGTCGGACGCCCGAACGTCGGCAAATCGACGCTGTTCAATCATCTGACGGGATCGCGGCGCGCCATCGTCGGCGATGAGCCCGGTATCACGCGCGACCGCCTCTATGGCGAGGTCGAATGGCTGGGGCACGAGTTTCGCGTGGTGGATACGGGAGGCATCGTTCCCGACGACAAAGATTTCATACCGTCGGAGATATTCCGCCAGGCCAAAGTCGCATTCGAAGAAGCGGCGGCGATGATCATGGTCGTCGATGCTCGCACTGAGATCGCTGGGCCCGATCGCGAATTGGCTCGGCTGCTCGCGCGCACCGGCAAGCCGCTCTTTCTCGCGGTCAACAAGATGGACTCGGACAAGCAGGAGGGATTGCTCGACGAGTTTCATGTGCTCGGGATGCGGAATATGTTTCCGATTTCGGCGGAGCATGGGCGCGGTGTCGATGATCTGCTTGACGCCATCCTTAAAGTGCTGCCTGCGAGTGCAAAGGCAACCACAGAGGTCACTGAGGTCACGGGGGAAGGCACAGGGGAAACCGCACCAACTGCTGAGGAGCCGCATGAAATCAAGGTGGCTATCATCGGGCATCCGAATGTCGGCAAATCCACACTGCTGAATCAACTCACGGGAATGTCGCGCTCTATTGTCTCGCCCATCGCGGGGACCACGCGGGATTCAATTGACGAAGTCATCCGGTACAAAGGGCGCAAGATTCGCTTCATTGATACGGCCGGGATCCGTCGCAAAGGCAAGACGCGGCTGATGGCGGAGAAGCTTTCGGTGGTCATGGCGCGCAAGAATATTGAAGACGCCGACATCGTGCTCTTCATGGTCGACGCCACCGAAGGCGCCAGCGGGCTCGACGCTAACATCGCCGGCTATGCGCATGAGAGCGGACGCTCGGTGATCATTCTGGTCAATAAATGGGATCTCGTGGCGAGCGGCGAGAAGCGAGCCATCAGCCAATCGAAGACGGCACGCATCCAGGACGCCAAGCGCCCCCAGGACCGCGCTCTCTACGAAGAGCGCCTGCGCTACGGACTCAAGTTTCTGGCCTACGCTCCGGTGCTCTTTCTCTCCGCGCACACCGGCAAGGGGACGGAAAAAATTCTGCCGCTGATCGAGAAGGTGGCTGCCGAGCGCCGCAAGCGCATCACGACCGGCGAGATGAACCGTTTCCTGAGGACGGTTGACTTTGAACGCGCCTCCGTTCCGGTGAGCAAGCGCGTGAAAATCCTCTACATGACGCAGGCGGGAGTTGCGCCGCCTATGTTCGTGCTGTTCACCGACCGCGCGGTGAAGCTGCACTTTTCCTATCAGCGCTTTCTGGAGAACCAGATTCGTGCGTCGTTTGGGTTTATTGGCTCGCCTATTTGGATTAAGAACCGGGCGCGAGACTAGAACGCGTTTCATAAACGCTCTGCTCAGCGGTTTAGCGGCGTAGAGTTTATTCCGCTAACCGATAGTGGTATCCCGATCTACAATTGAAATGACCGTGAAATCCGCTGCCACACCCCGGCTCAAGATTCTATTTGTCTCTGTTGTCGGATGGGCCTTGACCCTAGGTCTGGAAGGCTGTACTTATCGACTGCCCGTGATTAGTGCACCGTTACAAGAACGTGTCAGAGTTATTGCGAAATCCCCAGACCTCTATGTCGTCCACGTCGATGTCGATCATGTAACGGATTATCCGGTACCCGTCGACGGGCGAGTCATAGTGGGTATTCCGGCCTATCGCCCCAGTTGCGGTGTCTATCTGTTTAACTCTATGAAAGTCGGCGGTGCCGATGATCCTTTGGGGACGTGGGCCATCACCGTGACTTCCGGCGGCAGGACTCTTCGAAAGCTATCAGTTAGGCAGATGAAGAAACTCACGACCGACTTGGACGGCTACCGTTTGCTGAAACTTTCCGGCTAGTCGAAGCTAGCTCCTAACCCGACATAGGAACATGCTTCCCGTCCTCCGTCAGCAGCCCCACGCGGTCTACGCCGGCAATCCGAGCGATTGCAATCACGTCGGCCACGTCCTGGAAATCGATATCGTCGTCGGCCTCGACGTAGGCGATCCGCTCCACACGAATGGCGAAAATATCTCGCAGCCGCTCGCGTAGGTGGTCCCAGTCCACTGTTTCTTCATTCACCATCACCTGCGGGTGTTCGGTCTGCGCTTGATGGACCCCAGAACGCTCCGCTCCCGGCTTCGCGCGATGAATCTGAAGCACAATTGTCGTTTGTGGCGGCGGGATCGTGGGGCCCGTCGACTTGGGCTGCTGCGGAATCTCTGTCTGCAAACCGACCGGCTTCTGCTCGATCACAACCAGCATGAAAACGATGATGAGCACCAGCAGAACGTCAATCAAGGGAGTGACGTTCATCTTTGGACCTGTCGAAAACGGACCACCGCCTGCCGTGGAGATTGCCATTTGAATGTCCTCTCGTTGAAACGGGAACCGGCACACGCATGTCCTAAAACATTGGACACCTGAAAGATGAAGATAGTTCCATGGCGCTATCTTCACTCGTTAAATCTGCCGCGGATTCCCCGCTCCCAACCACGACCCGCTAGAATCAAACATTCATGCAGCGTGCTGCACGCGGCATATTCCAGCTCCATAGATCAAAGTCAGGGATGGATAGTGAAATATTTCTCGCAAGTAGTGCTAGGAGCGATCTTTGTCGCGCTCGCTCTTTTACTGCTCACTCCGAAGGCTCGGGCTCAGGACAACTACGAAATACAGGTCTACTCCTCGGAAGCGACTCCGAAGAACATCACCATGGTGGAAATACATTCCAACTTCACCGTGGACGGCTCAAAGCAAGTGATCAATGGAGTGGCGCCTTCGAATCACGCCATGCGCGAAACTCTGGAGATTACATACGGCTGGACTGACTGGTTCGAGACCGGCTTCTATGTGTTCTCGAGTATTCAACCAAATGATGGCTGGAATTGGGTGGGCGATCACATTCGTCCACGGTTGACGGCTCCGGAGTCGTGGCACTTGCCGGTTGGACTGAGCGTCGCGCAGGAAATTGGGTATCAGCGGCGGAAGTTTGCGGAGGACAGCTGGAGCTACGAGCTTCGTCCGATCATCGACAAGCAACTGGGGCGCTGGTATTTCTCCTTTAATCCGACGTTTGACCGGGCGTTGCATGGTCTGAACACAGGCAGGGGATGGGAATTCTCTCCGAATGTGAAAGTCAGGTTTGATTTCACCAAGAAAATCACCGGCGGTCTGGAATACTACGGAGGCCTGGGGCCGGTCTCAAACTTCAATCCTATTTCCCAACAGTCGCAACAGATCTTTCCTGTGATTGACCTTAATCTTTCGCCGAACTGGGAGTTTAATTTCGGAGCGGGTGTGGATGTTTCCAACTCCGCGTTGTAAAGTGCATCATCGGACGGCGCTTCAGTTGGGGACATGAGCACAAGCCGGGCACCGCCCAAAAATAGTGGAGTGACGGGCGCCTCGCGCGTTCTTGGGGAATTAGGCGGCCGGGCGGGGACGCCCGGCTCTCTCCATTAGCAAGATCAGCCGATGGGCTCGGCCGATGGCGGCAGGGGAGGCGGTTCGAACGGCGGCGGAGACTCCGGAACTGGGGGCAACTCCCGAACCGCAGGCGTGGGGGCCGGATTCAGCAGCGCGCCGAGATTTGGATATCGAGACGCGAAAAAATGTATCGCGTACGCCGGGAAGAAGACCGTGGCCGGCACGCTCACCAGAGCGATCAGGTAAATCAGCAGGAGCAGCAGCACGCTTCCAAAGATTATTGCCAGACTGATCGTCGTAACGTTCCATCCCATTCCCGCGGCCCTACCGGCCAGCACTGCAATCACGCCAGGGACAAAGACCAACAATGCTGGAACGATCGCGACGATGGTGAACAGGATTCCCGCGGCAATGGCAAGCACCAGCTTAAGTAGCAGGTAAATGGCGAATCGCCCTTTCTCCAAGCCGATCATCGCCAGCAGGCGGTGCCAGCCGTCGGCGAAGTCGAGGTTCTCGAGAGCCATAATCGGCACCAGAAAATCTTTGGCGAGCGCCTGAATCACGGCTACTGCCAGCACGAACGCTACGAACAGGCCCGCGAGCAGAATCACTCCGACAATCAGGCGCACGATGTGTTGCCGCAGATCTGTCGTCCACCCCGCGGCGAATGCCAGGGCCAGCGGTAAGCCCACGAAAAACGCCAGCGCCAGCCACGCGGAAACCTGAAACACAATTTGCCACAGAAAGAATCGGCCGCCGGCGGGCCGCCATTTTCGCCAACCGTCACCAATCGAACATTGCCGGCTTAGAACCGAGTCAAAGAGGATGAACCGGAATACGCTGTTGAGGTAAAGAAAGACGAGCGCCAGTACGATAAAGGCGAAGATTCCGACCAGGATCAATCCAATGAACTGCGCGATGTGCTCGGAAATGTGTGCGGGGATGTTTGCCCGGTCAAAGGGAGAGAGAAGATTCGCCAAGCCCGATGGAAGAAACTCGCCATCGTTTTTCTGTGGGACACGAGGCCAACCGCCGCCGAAGTTAGGGACACTGCATCCGCCGACGTGCAGCTCCGCCGCCAGAATCCCAACCAGCGCCAGGCGGGACCATTGCCCGAAGCGGAAACGAGTGAAGAGTTGTTCACGCGTGTGCTGCAGGGCGGGCTGGACGGAGTCGACGGCGGAGACGGGCATTCGATCACCTCGAACCAACGCCGCAAAGGTATCGCGCTAAGACTTGCGGCGTCAATGCGGACGGGCGAGACGCCCGTCACTCCATCGACGTTTATTCATAGCGCAGCGCCTCGACGGGATCCAGGTTCGCGGCTCGCGAGGCGGGAATCATTGCGCTCAGCACTCCGACGAACAGCAACACCAGCGTTGAAATCATAACGGTAAAGAATGAAATTCTGAGGTGGATGTCCGCTTTCCCAGAGTCGTCTTCGAACAGCGGGCCCAGCAGCGGGAGGGTTCCCACGCCCACCGCAACCACATAGGACACCACGATCCCGATGGCGCCGCCGAGCAGAATGATGAGCAGCGTCTCCGCAAGGAATTGGGTTTTGATGTGCCATTTCCTGGCGCCTAGCGCACGCCGCAAACCGATTTCACGGATGCGCTCATCCACCGAAACGAGCATGATGTTCATGACGCCAACGCCGCCGATCCCGAGTGTCAGAATACCGATAAAGATAAGCAGCACTTGCAGACCGATCGTGATGCCGTTGATGACGGGCCGAAACTCTTCGCGACCGAACATCTGAATCGCCTTCTTGTCGGTGGGGGAAAATTGCTGGCGGGTGGCGATTGCGGCGAGAACCTGCGCCTCTGCGCGCGCCTCGAACTGTGGCGCGATGGGTTCAAACACGAGCACGTCGCCATACTTCGCGTTCCAAAGATCACTCGCCGCAGAGTAGGGAATCCATGTCGACTCGTCGTCGCTGGAGAAGTAGTTGCTCAGTTGAATCTTGCGATCCATGGTGCCGATCACTGTAAACCGCACGCCTGCAACGACGACCGTTTCGCCGACGGCAGGGCGTCCGCCGAACAACTGCTCGCGCACGCGCGCTCCGAGAAAAACGACGCGGCGCCGCTCGAGTTCGTCGAGAGAGTTGATCCAGCGGCCCTCTGACGGTTGTTCGTTGCGCATATCGCCGTATTCCGGGCAAACCCCGCGGACGGGCGCCGTGCCGACCATGCGATTTCCATAGGCAATACCGGGGCGGCGCACGGTCTCGAGACACGCGTGGCGCACATAGTTGGCGGTCTCCTTGATCATGTCGATGTCAGCTTTTTCGAGAACGACTTTTTTGCCAGCGCGCTGGCCGCCGGGTTGCTCGCTGGTCTGCTGCGGCCAGCAGATGACGGCGCCTTTGCCGAAGGCGTTGAAGCCGCCGACCAGAATTTCGCGGAAGCTGCCACCGTATGCGATCAGCAGTGTGACGGTGGCGATTCCCCAAACGATGCCAAGCATGGTGAGGGCGCTGCGAGTGCGGTTGCGCCGCAATGCGATCCAGGCTTCGTTGAGGATCTGATAGATCATGTTAGCCGCCTGCCTCGTGGCGCAAGGCTTCGATGGGATCGATGGCGGCGGCGCGGCGAGCCGGATACAGGGCGGACAGGATGGCAATGGTCCCGAGAACGGCGAAGGCAACGGTTCCTGTTTGCCATGTCGGCAACAGGCCGGCGAAGAAGTCCGGCATCGGCAGCAGGTTGACCAGCGCGCACAGGCCGAACGCGATCATTAGACCCGCGCCGCCGCTGATCAACGCAACAATGAGCGCTTCCAGGAAAAACTGCCGCAGGATGCTGTTGGCGGGAGCTCCGATGGCTTTGCGGACTCCGATTTCGCGAGTGCGCTCTTGAACCGCTACCAGCATGACGTTCATGACGCCGAGGCCGCCGAGAAACAAAGTCACAACGCCGACCGCGCCTAGAAAGTACTTCATGCCATCCGTCATAGTGCGGAAGGCTTTTGCCTCCTGAATCGTGTCCCAGATGGGGCAGGCCTCTTTATCGCGGGGATCGAAGTCGTGCAATCTTCCCAACACGCGCCGGATCTCTCCCTTGCAGGCTTCGTGGTGCTCGACGGAGCGCGGGACGACCAGCAACTGGTCGAAGGTGTCGGGCGTTCCGGGCGGCTTATCGGGGAACTCGCGCCGCATGGCAGAGAAAGGGACGAAGATTTTGTTGACGTCCCACCCGTCGTAACTGGAGTCCTGTTTCTTGGACGACATCACGCCGACGACGGTGAAGGGTATGTCGTTGAGGTAGACGACCTGGCCGACGGCCGGACGACTGCCGAATAACTGTTTTTTCGCATCGGACCCGAGAAAGGCCGCGCGCCGGTTTTCGTTGAGGTCCTCCTGATTGTAGAAGCGGCCTTCGCTTACTCCGAGACTGCGAATCTCGGCAAACTCCGGCGTCGAGCCGGTTACCGTGAAGGCGGCCGCGTTGTAAGCGGTGTGCGATCGCACCGTGTTCTGCTCCAGCTCCGGGATCGCGTACTGGCAATCAATCGCCTCTTCCTGAAGATGGGGAATATCGGAATCCGTCCAGTGCACCAGGCGGCCGGCCCGCGTGCCGCCAGCCTGCAGGCTGGTACGGCCATGGAAGACGATCATGATGTCGCGGCCCAGGGTTTCGGCCTGTTTGGCTTGGCCGACCCGAAGGCCCTCGCCGGCGGCGACCATCAAGACGATCGAGACCACTCCCCAGGCAATTCCGAACATGGTCAGCAGGGTGCGGACGCGGTGCGCCCAAAGGGTTCGAAAGACGTCCTGGATGAGATCGCGAAATGACATGTGAAGGTTCGACGGGGCTCGCCGAGAAATGAAAGCGCAGCGTTGCTCCTGACTTGATGTACGCGAAATGGAGGTGCTTTGTTCCGGCGCGATATCGGATTCGATTGTTTGGCAGCGGAACTGCCAATTCCGTAGAGACGCCGCTTGCCGCGTCTCAGACTGCTGAGGGCGTCGGTAGCGTGGCTTGAAAAGAGTTGAGCCGGAGCCAAGCCTCGAACTCCCTCAGGGCAAGTTCACACTGCAGTCGATGGCGTTCCCGGCGGTCGCGAATCTTGCGGTCGAGGGCGGGCAGCAGATCAAAAGTTATGTTGGCGGGCTGAAAGCTTTTGCTCTCCGCCTGCGTGATGTAATGGACCAGCGAGCCAAACGCGGTCGCTCGCGGCGGAGCCGCTGGTTCGCCGCCGGTTGCAAGCGTCGCTGCGTTTATTCCCGCCATCAGACCGGTGGCGATCGATTCGACGTAGCCTTCGACGCCGCAGATTTGTCCCGCGAATAACACATTAGGATGCGCCTTCATTTGTAGCGTTGAGCTCAGGAGGGTCGGCGAGTTGATATAGGTGTTGCGGTGAATCTGTCCGTAGCGCAGAAACCGCGCGCTTTCCAGTCCGGGGATCAAACTCAGCACGCGCGCCTGCTCCCCAAATTTCAGGTGATTCTGAAATCCGACAAGATTGTAAGAATCGGCGCGCAGATTTTCCTGGCGCAATTGGACGGCAGCATAGGGAATTCTGCCAGTGCGAGGGTCTTTCAGTCCGACCGGCTTCATCGGCCCGAAACGCAACGTATCGCGGCCTCGCCGGGCGATCTCTTCAATGGGCAGGCAGCTTTCAAAGTAATTCAGCTTTTCCCAGTCTTTCTGCTCCACCGATTGGGCCGCGAGCAGTGCATCGTAAAAAACGTCGTACTCGTCCTTCGACATTGGACAATTGATGTAGTCGGCCGATCCCTTATCGTACCGGGCCGCCAGGTACACCTTGCTCATATCGATGGAATCGGCTTCGACGATGGGGCTGATCGAATCGTAAAAGTAAAGATTGTGTGGTGACGGGGCTTCGCCCCGCGAAGGATCGGAGCCGACTCCTCCCGCCGAATCACGTGAAGAACTCAGCCGCACAATTTCCCGTGACAGCGCATCCGACGTCAACGGGCCGGTTGCAATAATGGTGAGCTCGCCTGCCTCGACTTGCATGCCCTCTTCGCGGCGAATCGTGATGAGTGGTTCGCGCGAAATTGCCTCCGTTACCTTTCGTGAAAACTCGGCTCGGTCCACGGCCAGAGCGTGCCCGGCAGGCACTGCGGTTTCACGGGCAATTTCGAGCAGCCGCGAACCTGCTCGCCGCATCTCCTCTTTCAGCAGCCAGGGTGCAGTGTTCTCGCTGTCGGATTTCAGGGAATTGGAACAGACCAGTTCCGCGAAGTCGTCCGTCTGGTGGGCGGGGGTCGCGCGTACCGGCCGCATCTCGAATAATTCGACGGCGACGCCGCGCCGGGCACACTGCCACGCTGCTTCCGATCCCGCGAGGCCAGCGCCGATGATTCGTATTCGCTTCATGAAGCTTTCTCCGCCAATTTCCGCAGACCGTCTCCCGCCAGAAGAACCGTTCGCCAGTCCTCGAAAAAATCGGCGCCCAGCGCCTTATACAGCGCGATGGCGGGCTGATTCCAGTTCAACACTTCCCACCGGATGAAAGCGCCGTTTTCCTGCTCCGCGACGCGGGCAACGCTGGCAAGAAGCGCTTTGCCGACTCCGCGCCCGCGAAAATCAGGACGCACAAAAAGATCCTCCAGAAACAATCCAGCGCCTCGCCAAGTCGAGTAGAAGCTAAAGAAGAGCGCATAGCCCGCGGGCTGTCCTTGCCATTCTGCGATTACGGCACGAAACTGAGGATTCGCGCCGAAGCCGTCGCGCGCGATGTCGGCCTCCGTTGTCCGGACTTGATCCGGAGCTTTCTCATAGTCGGCAAGTTCCCAGATCAATCTTCTGAGGAGGGCAGCGTCGGCGATAGTGGCGGCACGAATTGTTAACATTGGAAGTGAGTGAAGAATTCTCTGCGTTTATTATAGAGGGGCGTTTGGGAGGACATATGGCACGGATTAGTCTGATTGAACCTGCGCAGGCCAGCCCGGAAGTTAAGGAAATTTATGATGGCAAACTGAAAGGCAAGCCCGGCAACATCCAGAAAGCGCTGGCGCACCGTCCCGCGATGCTCGGCAACTTTTTGGGATTCTATGCCAGCGTGGGGCGTTCGCTCGACCGCAAGCTCTACGAGGCGGTGTATCTCCGACTCTCACTCATCAACGGATGCCATTACTGCACGCAACACCACATCCAGGGCGCCAAACGCGTTGGACTCACGCCGGAACAGATGAAGGCTCTGAAGGAGGGGAACTACGCGGGATTTAGTGTGCCCGAGCAAGTCGCGCTCCGCTATGCGGAGAAACTTACGCGTACTGCCGACAGCGCCAGCGATGCCGACTTCGCGGAACTCAAGAAACATTTTTCCGACGAACAGATTGTTGACCTGCATGTGCTCATTGGATTGGCGAACTTGACCAACCGCGTTACTGGGCCATTGGCGCTGGAAGTGGAGTTTCCGGAAGAGAGGATCTAGCTTGTGTGGTGACGGGGCTTTGCCCCGTCCGGGAGCGGCATTGGCGACGCAGAACCAACCTCGACTTGGACAGGGCTGAGCCCCGTCACCACAGGGGTCACAGAATTACGCGCTCGTCTCCCACTCGCCGCGTTACCCGCTCGCGATCCAGATATTCGAGCAGGGGAATCGCATACTTGCGGCTGACTCCTGTCATATCTTTGAAGCGGGCGACGTCAATTTTCGGGGCGGTAGTCTTGAGAGCGGCGATCTTGTGGCGGAGATCCATGAGCGCGCTCTGGTGAAAGACTAGGTCTTCTGAAATCTTAATGAGAACTTTGTCGCGCAAGAGCAGGGTGACAATCTTCTGGGCGCGGATTTTATCGACTTTTAGGCTAGCTAACACTTCTTTCAACGACGGAACTTTCAACCCTGCAGAGGCGAATGCCTGCTCGATGATCTTCTTGGATTCGGCTTCTTCGTCTTTCATTACCACGCCGCGGCCGGGCAGGTGGACGAGTTCGCCTGCGACTTCCAGTTTCTTTTCTGCAACTAATCCTTCCACAACGCTGTGGAACACTTCGGCGCCCAGGTTGAGCTGATCTCGCAGCTCTTCTCTGCTCATCCCAGCTACAAGAGGATTCGCATCGTGAAATATTTTGACTGCCCGAAGCACATGCACGTTCGCTGCTGAGTATGCCGAGGGCGCAACCAGCACCTGATTGCACCACTCCAATCCGGCCGTGGCGGCGAGTTTCGTTGCTTCTTCCCGCCGAATGTTCATTTCTCCGGGGACTTCATCCAGCGGCAGCCCGAGGATTCCCCGTCGTGCAACGCGCGCCGCCAGTATCTGTTCGGGAGAACCTGCCATCATTTTGGTCAGAAATGTTGCGATGTCGTACTGAGGCTGTTTTCGAGCCAAGGGCGAAGCATCCAGCACCAGGCCGCCTCCGATCGTGGCCACGGGCGAGAACTGCCGCACGATGAAACGATCTCCCGGCAAGAGAAGTGCGGGCTCGGACAATCGGAATTGCACGTATTGCTCATCGCCCGGCTTAAGCTGCTTCGTTCCATAGAGCCGCGCTTCCGCGATCGTTTCCGTCGTGTAAGCATGAAAGTGCACGCGCGCGCGGTCTTTAAACGGCTTCGCTGAGGGAAGAAGCGAAAGGAGCGCATCGACTCGCGATGTGGAACGAAAAGTGTCCGCGGTCGCGAGCGTCATTCCGCGTGCCAGGTCTTCGGTGGAGAGTCCGGCGAGGTTCAATGCGGTGCGCTGCCCTGCGACGGCGGCTTCCGCAGGCGAGCCATGCACCTGCACACCTCGGACTCGGACTCGCTTGCCTGAAGGAAACACTTCGAGCTCTTCTTCTTTGCGGATCGTCCCGGCAACGAGCGTGCCGGTCACGACCGTGCCGAAGCCCTTTATGGTGAATACACGATCGATGGGAAGGCGGGCCAGCGCCGCCGAGTCTTTCGTCGTTTCTTCGGAGGCGACCTTGGCAAGCGCCGATTTCAACTCGTCCAGACCCGCGCCCGTCAACGAGCTCACAGCGACCATCGGCGACTTGGCCGCATCGAGAAAAGAGCCGCGCACATAGTCTTCCACTTCCAGCCGCACTACTTCGAGCGTCTCCGCGTCTACCGCATCGGGTTTTGTGAGCACGGTGATGCCGCGGCGAATCGCAAGCAAGCGGCAGATATCGAAGTGTTCACGAGTCTGCGGCTTGATCCCTTCATCGGCCGCGATCACGAGCAGCACCAGGTCGATGCCGCCGACGCCCGCAAGCATGTTGCGCACAAAGCGCTCGTGGCCGGGGACGTCGACGAAACCCAGGCGAAGCCTGCTGCCATTGGGGGCGGGGAGTTCGAGGTGGGCAAACCCAATGTCAATGGTGATGCCGCGCCGCTTTTCCTCTTCCAGGCGATCGGCATCGATGCCGGTCAGGGCTTTCACGAGCGCCGTCTTGCCGTGATCGATATGTCCGGCGGTGCCGACGATGACGAACTTCATCTGCGACAGTATAGACGCGCGTGTGGGGCGGACACTCTTGCCCGCCGCCTTTTGATCTTGAGGTTGATCTTGACTCTGAAGTTGGTCTCGACTTCTAAAGTGGGAAATTCAACGTCCAAGGCAGCGGACAAGAGTGTCCGCTCCACACAGACTTGGTAAGAATCCACATGCGAAAAATTGGTGGAGATGCGACAATAAAGATTCCCTGATGACCACCTCTGCGATCAGTGTTGCTATTACGCCGGAGATGATCCGCGAGCACGGCCTCGCTCCCGATGAATTCGAAAAAATCAAGCAGTTGCTCGGCGGACGCGAGCCCACGCGGACCGAACTTGGCATCTTCAGCGTGATGTGGAGCGAGCACTGTTCTTATAAGTCGTCGCGCGTTCACCTGAAGCGGTTGCCGACCCGCAGCAAGCTGGTGGTGCAGGGGCCGGGGGAGAATGCCGGAATCGTTGACATCGGCGACGGCTGGGCCTGCGCATTCAAAATCGAGTCGCATAATCATCCGTCGTTCATCGAACCATGTCAGGGAGCGGCCACGGGCGTCGGCGGAATTCTGCGCGATATTTTCACCATGGGCGCGCGGCCGGTGGCGGTGATGGACTCGCTGCGGTTTGGACCCATTTCGGCAGATGCCGAGCGGCGCTCGGCTGGACAGCCGGGGGCGGCTGTCCCTACGCAAGCGGAAACTCACAAGAATCACTCGGTTATGGAAGGCGTCGTCTCTGGCGTAGCTTCTTATGGCAACTGTTTCGGTGTCCCTAACCTTGGCGGCGAGGTGAAGTTCGAGCCTTGCTACTCCGGCAATCCTTTGGTGAATGCGTTCGCTCTCGGCCTGGTTCGCCGCGACCAGATTTTTTATGGGCGCGCATCGGGCGAGGGGAATCCCGTAATTTATGTGGGCTCCAAGACGGGACGCGACGGTATTCACGGCGCCACTATGGCGAGCGAGGAGTTTAGCGAAGGCTCGGAAGCGAAGCGGCCGAACGTTCAAGTTGGGGACCCATTCCTCGAAAAACTGCTGCTCGAAGCCTGCCTGGAAGCGATGCAAACCGGTGCGATCGTTGGAATCCAGGACATGGGCGCTGCCGGCCTGACCTGCTCAACTTGCGAGATGGGCGCGCGGGGCGGCACCGGGGTCGAAATCGAGCTCGATCGCGTCCCGCAACGCGAAACTGGCATGACACCTTACGAGATCATGCTCAGCGAGTCGCAGGAGCGCATGTTGCTGGTCGCGCAGAAGGGCCGCGAAGAAGAAGTCTTCCGCATCTTCCAGAAGTGGGGACTCGACGCGGTTGAAATCGGCCGGGTGACCTCCGACGGGAAGATGCGGGTGCTCGAACATGGTGAGGTGGTCGCGGAA